>Ga0334882_1005218_pt1 | contig 10406 bp, 5 predicted proteins | sample GraSluR1_MG_5_FD_207226 | JGI IMG/M metagenome (GOLD analysis project Ga0334882, IMG submission 207226) | Sludge microbial communities from methane-producing bioreactor in Wageningen University, Netherlands - Granular Sludge_15_04-R1 | ecosystem: Engineered > Bioreactor > Anaerobic > Unclassified... | reverse complement strand
AACGATTTCCATCAATCGGACCTATATTACCCTGAAGCTTATTTATTCCTCCCAATAGCGAAAAGTCAGAGAAATTGGCATGTCTGGCATCATTTACCCTTACCATATATGCAGTGGTTAAAGAGTTTTGGTAAAACAGATCACAAATTGGATCACAATCAGTGCACGATGGTTCGACGCTTTCCATGATCATGAAAGGCCGGGCAAAAGGCTTTTCCACAGCATCACCAAACATGAATCCACTTAAATTAATCCCGGCCTTGCATCTGTTATCAGTTACACAAAACTGGCCGGTGGCAGCACCTCCTTTGGAGAATCCTATTGCACCAACTTTTGATGTATCTATATTATCCAAGATGCCTCTCTGGTCTAAGGTTTTATACCCGATCTGGTCCATCAGAAAACTATTGTCCTCCGCCCAAAGACGGATATCTGCTACTTCTTCCGGCATATATTTGTTGAGCAATTGCTGAGCCGTTTTTTGAGATTGGAGGTCTTTTGCATTGGTGATCTCTTCCTTTGTTTTGAATACCTCTGATGAGTTCTCCTGCTCCCACATAGATTTATAATGCGCATTATTTACGTCAAATTGTACAACCTGACCTTGTTCGTCGTAATGAAAAGCATTCCAATATGGATGACCAATACTAAACACAATATACCCGTGACTGGCAAGTTCCTGAAAAAGTGTGGTATTATCCAGAATATAACCCGAAGGAGAATAGAAAATGACAGGATATTGACCCTTAAGCGGCTTTGCGTTAAAATACGAGTCTGTTGGAATCAGATTATAATGACTCAGCATAAAAGCAGGACCCTTCAGATAAATCGCCAGATATCTGGCTTCATCTCTTTGCATATAAGGCATCCTCTTCTCCTGATTGCCTGGTGATGCAGGATACCAGACGCGGACAGACAGTTCCCTGAATCTGTCTTTCTCAGGTGAAAATGCATCAGTTCGAGTTGTGTCCCTGAAAAAGAAAATTGAAGATCCGACTTCAAATTTACCTGAAGGATGAGGTATTCTGAACATTGGAATTGCCAATGGAGGAATGAGAGTAATTATAAACAAAAGAAAAGTAAAAACAGTGCCTGAGATTCTAAGTATACGTTTAAAAATAGAAGGCTGTTCTGATTTATCCTTTCGCGAACCAAAGATTTGTTTCAGGGAGATCAGAAATAAAATGGATGTAAAAATATAGGCGGGGATCATCTGCCATCTTGCTCCTTCAAAAACAACATGACAAAGGACTATAACTAATGTGAAGCCCGGAAGGTAATTGAACCAGTGAAGCCCTTTCCTTATAAGCAACATAGCGATTAAGGAAACCAACAGAGTAACAAAGGTTAAAATTTCAAAAGGGCGCAAGGTTTTGAATTTTTTGTTTGTTTATGAGAATAAATGTCAGACACAAGAGGTTTATCTATTTCATCATCAAAATTAAACCTTTATCAGGCTAATTGCAAAATTTTCTTTTTATGGTAGAAAATCAATTAAAAACCTCTACCACTTCAACCAGTTCCACCATGTCTCTGATTAAACTCAGGTTAGATATTTCAAACCTCTTGTCTGCAAAGCAGTAGTTTTGTTGCGAAGGCAGTGAGGGCTTTTTTGTTTTGCCCATTATACTTTATTTCGTATCATTAAGCCATGGATTCAGAAATTAAATATTACAGACAGTTACAGGAACATCTTGATAAGCTGCCCATTGGGTATCCTAAAACAAATTCAGGAGTAGAATTAAGGATTCTTCAATTACTTTTTACATCTATTGAGGTAAAAGTGGCTCTCTGCCTGAGCCTGGGAAATGCTTCCGTGGAAACGGTAAGAAAAAGACTTGAAAAAAAATTCATGATTTCGTATGAGACAGAAAAAGTAGCAAGAATACTTCATGATATGTTTATGAAAGGTGCTATTAACAGGTCTCGTATGGAGCCATTCAAATATAGTAATGCAATGCTTGCCATCGGGATGTTTGAACATCAGGTAGGTGACTTAAGCAGGGAAATGATTGAGATGGTTCACCAGTACTTCGATGAGGGCTTTGATGATGAATTTTTCAGGTCTTCATTGCCGCAGTTACGTACAAGTCCCCATATGAAGGCTATTGTGCCTGAATTTAATATCGCCACCTACGATAATATGAGGGAAATTGTAAAGAAGACAAGCAAGTCCATACAGGTGGCAAATTGTGTATGCAAGGAAGGGGAAGCAATACTTGGTAAGCCCTGCAAACAAACCAAAGATATCGAAGTTTGTTTGATGTTTGATGCGAAAAATTATTTAGACAGGGGGAAGGCCAGAACTATTACTAAAGACGAGTGCATGGAAATCATTAACCGGGCTGAACGGGAAGGATTGGTACTGCAACCCGGTAATTCACTTCAACCATTTTGTATCTGCCTTTGCTGCGGGTGTTGCTGTGGCGTGCTGACCTCAGCAAAAAAATATGATAAACCTGCTGAATTAATTGCGCATAACTTTTATGCAAAAGTAGAAGAAGAATTATGTACTGGCTGCACGATTTGTGTTAACAGGTGTCAGATGGAGGCCATTCATATTGAAAATAAAAAAGCAATTATTGACCTTTATCGATGCATTGGATGCGGCCTTTGTGTTACTTCTTGTAAAACAGAAGCGCTGAAACTGATGGGAAAAACTAAAAAAACGATCCCTCCCAGAAATGCTGCGATGTTGTATTTGGGCATATTGAGCGACAAAGTAACCAAACAAAAGATGATGGGAAATATGTTAAAACTGCTTACGGGAAAGCAACTTTAAAAAGAAGGGAGTCTCAGAAAATTTTACAGTATTCAATTCATCTTACCAACAAGAATCACTATACTTTATAACTGATGAAGAGAATTAATGCTTCATGTACTCACCCCCAATACTTCGCTCTGCTCAGTATTTGCCCCCTATCTGGTAAACCAAAGAGGTGGTTTAAAAGAACAAGACCATTGGGCTAAAGCCCATTTCTGTTATTGATCCTCTATGCCGTTGATTAAAATCAACGGCAATTGAAGGGCCACATAAGATGCCGAAAACAGAACAGGCTTTTGATCCCGACTGAAACCTGGATCTCCGCTGCGACTTGTTGAGCTCCCCAAGAGGATCGCGGGCTTTGCCCGACGAAGCTTCTGGCGCAGGAGGGCGAAGCGGGCAATACTTCTTCTTCCGTCATATTACGGCCAGACTCTCTTCATTTTGTATACAATCTTTTCGTTCCCGATCCTTTTTTCAAAAACAATGGAATCACGACCTACGATATTTGTTATTATGTATTCGCCAGGCAAAACTGATTCAGGCAGATAGCATGGGAAGAACTTATGTTTGATCGAGTCAAGTGTAAAAGTAAGTCTGCAACTATCGATTGAATATGTCCCGACAGTGAGACAACCCATATCCTTTTGAAACGCTATACCTCCCGATGGCCATTCTTCATATTTTTGGGTCGCAGTATCAATACAGATATTACACCACAGCGATTGATCCTTGAAATAAAAATACCCATGGTAGCAACCGTTTGCGATTATGTACGGTCCTTTGAAAGGTTCAGGGTCACTATCATTGGCCTTCCTGCAGCCAAATATTATGAACAGTAATAATATTAAGTAATAATGCTTCATATGTTAACAGGTACGGATGTCTCACGGTAAAGTTAAGCATTCTCAAGCATCCGCGTGAAAGCTACATTGTATTTCATCCCCGAGGTTTATTATAAATAGTATAGCCCTGAAAAGTTCAAGGTTTGATATTTCTAACCACTTGTCTGCAAAGAAAAAGCCTTGCCATGAAACGGCAGGGCTTTTTCTTTGGGCTGTTACCCAAAGAGGATCACGCGACCGCAGGGAGCGTAATCCTATGACTTTTTGCCCCCAAACCCCCTAAAGGTGACTTTAATACAATCCCAATGAGCATGACCACCAACCTGACCACCCATGGCAGGGAAGGACATTCTTAGAAACAGAGACATCCACTTTAAGTGATCCATTCGGTTTCAACACCCCCGGATATCAGTCCATGAATGGGAATGAAGGCGGAAATCAGGGTGGAATCAAATAGATTATTAAACTCCCAAAGAAGCAAGTGAAATAATATTGATGCCGTCGGGACGAGTATAACTTACACCTGTGCCGACAATGATATTCAGCGACTTTGGCGGGCCTATGTTTTTTATATCGAGTGTCGTTGTTAATTTTTTCAAATTTGAAGCGGCTTCAGCGTTCATACCCATACCGAGTTTAATTTCAAATGCTGCCCAATCACCGTTGCGTTTCTGAACAATGCAGTCGATCTCCAGGCCGCTTGAATCAGAGTAATGACTGACGCTGGCATCATTTGCCTGGGCGTAGACCCTCAGATCATGTGTTGCCAGCGATTCGAACAAAAAACCTGTAAATTTCACATCTTTCAATAATGATCCTTTATCGGCTCCCAATGCAGCTACAGATAATGAGACATCCGTAAAATGTATTTTCGGGGATTTTCTTAGCGATGCAGATGAGCGGATATGTGCGCTCCATGCCGGTTGGTTTTCAATAATCATCAGCCGCTCCAGAGCATCAAGATATTCATGAACGGTAGGACGGGAAATATCACCGTTGTCATTCTCCTTTATATCCCTCACGATAGTGGTTTTGGCTACCAGTGTTGCCGTATTCCTTGCTATAGACCTGAAAATGTATTTCACTTTTATCGGGTCACGTTTAATGCTCAAAATACGACTCATATCGCTTTCCGCTATCAGATCGATGTAGGCTCGATTAACCAGTAAGGCCTCATCTGTTGTGGACGTAAGTAAGCCAGGCCAGCCACCTTTGATGATTCTTTCGACGATGGTTTCCAGATCAACTGATCTGTCTGACAGATCAATTTTCTTATCAGATAGTAACTGTTCCATACTGGCTTGACCGGTGGAATAGCCAAGTTCCTGCCATGATAGGGTACGCATGTCAATCGTAGTGAATCTCCCTGCCCCGGAATGGATAGGGATTTTATCATCGGGAGTTGAGGAACCGGTGAGAATAAACTGTGACTTTGCTTTTCGGGCATCTATTTCGTGCCGTATGTAGTTCCAGAGTTTCGGCTGTTCCTGCCATTCGTCAATCAGGCGAGGTACCTGACCGGCTAAAAGCCGTTTGGGATCGGCGTCCATCAGATAGGGCACCTGCTCATCCTGGTCAACCCGGAGAACACTTGATGCTAATCGCAAAGCTGTTTCTGTTTTTCCGCATGCCTTTGGGCCGCGAATCAGAACTGCTCCAGAAGCATTCAGCTTGGCACTAATCTCTGCTTCAACAATTCTTGAAATATAACTCATTGTGTTTGTATTTTACAAATCCTGAATGAATCAAATTACAAATTTGGAACAATCTGGTTTACATATTTAGAGCAAATTGTTTTACAAAAATAGAAAACCTGATCAGATCTGCAAACTTTTGACCATTTAAAATCCCAAAAAGCATTTAGTACAAGGATAGTCTGCTTTGCAACGACAATTATCGCGGATTTCAATAAATTGCCTCATATCTGTCTTTTGTTAGGCCACATCAGTGCTGTTGAATAGGTCCAAAGAAAACAATGATACATGGCACGCTCATTATGGCATAACTAAGACCTCCCCAAGCGTAATAATTTTTCCCATGTCCTTTATCAAATCATGGTTAGATATTTCAAACCTCTTGTCTACAAGTCAAAAGCCCCGGTGCGAATGCATCGGGGCTTTTGACTTGTTAAGCACCCTCAAGAGGGTGGCGAGTAAATTCCTCCTCTCCTGACTCCACTGGTTAATTGCTCCAATCAGTATTATTTCAATCCCTGTCAAAATCCAGGGCATATTCTACCGCTGCCTCAAATCCCATGTTTCTGCCTTCTTCTTCATATTTTCTCGTCAGTTCCTCTCCTGCTTCTTTCCTTGCTCCTCCTAAATAGGTTTCAATCCATTCGTCCCAAAAAGGAACCATCCCGTCAAAGGCACCACCCAATGTTTTTACTTTTTCCCTTGAAGCAATATCTAATCGAATAGATTTAGCCCATCTTTTCTGTCCTGAAAGTGCAAAAGCAACTCCCTGCATATCACAGGCTGCTAACCAGAGAAAACCATACTTCAGACCCGTTTCAATCCCATGGGCATAACGTTTTTCAGCTTCAATAAAATTACCCATTCCCTGGGCACAGTCACCAAGGAAATGCCGTGCATTCTCAATTCCCAAAATATGCCCCAACTTCTCGGAGGATAGTAGCAATTCTTCAGCAAATTGCCTTCCCCGCTCATATTGTTTAGAATATACAATTCCCTCACAGACGAACATGAGGCAATGATTTATAAGACCAGGATTCCCTAATTCCTTTGCTATTTTCAGGCTCTGCTCACCATATTTCTGGCCTGAAACATAGTCTTCCATAATTATGTATTGTTCGCTGATTTCACTCAACACCCAGGCTTCTTCCCGCAAATTTTTGAACTTACGCCATATCTCCAGACTTTCATTCATAAGTCCAATAATCCGGGATTTATCTTTATCAGAATAGAGTAATATCATAGCCAGGCCAAAAATAACTCTTGCATAAGCCTCGTTTTTTTCAGTAATTTTTGATATAGCTTTTCCCAGGTACTCCGTACCCAATAAAGTCTGGGTCTGTCCCCTCCAGAACCAGGCCAGGTATCCGCAAAGTTTTATGAACTCTTCAGGCAGGTAATTCTCTGACCAGGAAAGAGCCGCCATCAGGTTATTGTGTTCTGCCTGCAGTATATTAACCCAGATCAGCTGTGATTCAAATTGTTCATCGTAAGCTTGCTCTGAAAGCTTCAGATAGTATGACATATGAGATTTCCTGACTTTGGATTCTTCACCTCTTTCAGAAAGTTTTTGCAGGCTGTATTGCTGCAGAGGCGCCAGGAATCTATATCGCACCGATTCATCTTCCTGTTTTTCTGCCAGAATTAAAGACTTATCAACAAGTTGAGAAAGGATAAAAAGCACGTCCTCTTTTTTTATCACATTGTCTGAGCATACTTCCTCAGAAGCCTCAAGGCTAATATCTCCTGCAAATACTGACAATCTGTTGAATAAGATCTGCTCTTCGTCAGTGAGCAGATCATAGCTCCAGTCAATTGTGGCATTCAGTGTCTGGTGCCGCTCAGGAATTGTCCTGCCCGATGATGATAAAATCTTAAACTGATCATCCAGTCTTTCCAGGATGGCTTCAGGACCAAGATGCCTGATACGTGTTGCAGCCAGTTCAATAGCAAGGGGAATCCCTGCAACTCTCTGGCAGATCCCGATAATAGGAGAAATATTACGTTTACTTAGAATAAAATCGGGATTCCCGTAAGCAGCCCGGTCTGCAAATAACTTTACGGCTTCATAGTCCTGAATATCTGCTATCTCTGTTCCGGTATCGTGTTTTGGAACTGAAAGTGAAGGGATTCTCCATACCACCTCTCCGGGAATATTCAATGCCTCACGGCTGGTAGCCATTATCCTGATGCCATTTATTGTTCGTATGAGCTTTTCAGTGATCTCAGCACAGGCGTTGATCAGATGTTCACAATTATCCAGCAGAAGGAGAAGAGACTTATCCTTAATATTATCGATTAAAATATCGGTAACGGTTCTTCCTGGTGTCTCCTGTATATTAAGAACCTTCAGGATCTCTTTTATTACCATGTTGGGATCATTAACCGGAGCAAGGTTAGTGAACCAGACTCCGTCTCTGAATTCCTCAACTAATGTCAGTGCAATCTCCCGTGCAAGCCTTGTTTTACCGCAGCCTCCTGCGCCGGTAAGAGTTATAATGCGACTCTTACTAAACAGGTTCTTTACTTCTTTTATCTCCTTTTCCCTGCCGACAAAACTGGTTGTTGAGATTGGAAGGTTGTGCATTTTGTTTTCCGGACCTTTTTCAATACCTAAGCGTTCTTCAATATCCGTCTGAGTAGCTCTGTTTGTTGGATTTTCATAAACCTCAGGGATCTTTATGCTATGTATTATATCTTTGATTGCCAGGGCAACTTTGTTTATCTGGTTGCGGTACCTTGTTTTATTTAAGTTTATCTTTTCATCATCATTAGGATTAAGAGGCCTGTTAACCCCGGGTTCCTTATAAATGAATTCAATGCCCCGGAGAACTCCTCCCAGAACCGCTTCATAAAGTTTCTCATCGTCGGCGTCAAGGTCGTGAATTTTCACAGGCAACACCCTGCCGGCAACATTGCCATTTGGCAGCTTAACCTTCAACCCGAACTGATCCTCCGATGCCTGTTTAACAAAAGCCCTGAACTCATGTTCCCAGGCAAAAGATCTCGGATCGCAATAAGTACGTGATATTATCGGGATAAAAACAAGACATTTAAGCTTTTCCTTCAAGGACTCATCCACATCATGAGTTTCAAGAAGTCCGTCATGAGTGTTATTGTCGAAATAAACTGAAATCTCTTCCTTGAAAGTTGATTCAAGTTCCATCTTTAGCGACTCAAAAAACTCACTTACCCATCGCTCACCTCTGTTATCTTTTTGGCGGTAGCTGATGAAGATGTCGTAATTGTATCCTTCAATTATGCCAGACATCTGTGTAATATTTGGTTCATTATCAAAGTTAAACCATTGCCAGACTAAATGCAAAATTTTCTTCGTATGGTAGAAAGTCATTATAAAACCTCTGCCGGTTCAACTAATTCCATTATGTCTCTGATTAAACTCAGGTTAGATATTTCAACGCTCTTATCTACTAATCCTTATAATGATACTCAAGCCATCTTGAAAGAAAAACATCATACACCCGCCACCTGTCCCGGTCATATACAATCATCTCCTTTTCAGCGAGCGCTTTTAATGAGGTCGATACGGAACTGGGGCTGGTGAGATCATGTTTCCTGATGAAGTCCCCTGAAGTTGGCTGAATAACACCATCCTCCACTCCTATAGCCTGTAACAGACGAAACTGATGGGGAGGCAGTAGATTCCTGTAATTCACAAACTGCGGCTCAAAATCAGTAATTATCTGATGAAATATGCTTTTAACCTCTCCTTCTCCAATTGTTCCCCCACCCTTCTCAAAGAGATGATTACACACATACTGGACATAATAAGTATGAAGCCTCGTCCAGTCAAATACTTTGCTTACTGATATATCATTTATTTCCCTGTTGCCATGGTCAAAGTTTTCTTTGATAAAAAAACTGTAATCATCTTCTCTTATCCGGTCGAGATACATAAGTTCAGAACTCTGATAAAATGGTCTTCCCGGAGACATAAACATATTTTCAAGCATGTGCTTGCTGCTGCCTGAGAATATAAAAGGGACAACCGGATAAGTCTGAATTACAGATCTTATCATTGGTTCCATATTTTTCTCGGGATAGTTACTTATCTGCTGAAACTCATCAAACATGAAGACAATATCCTGTTTAATTTCAGAAATCAACTTTAAAACCTGCTCCAGTCCCGATTGTATTCCTGCGGATGATTCCACCTTCAGCTCAATTGATGGTTCACCTGTCAAAGGATCCATTGTCAGCCTGGGATGAAGAGATGACATGAAACCGAGCATCTTCTCCAGAAAGTTCTTTTCACTTTTTCGAAGTCTGTACAGAGCGGAGGAGATTGAATTCAGCATTTCATTGCCATTCATTGTCGGCAGGAGATCTGCATATATTACAGCATGTGGCCTTTTTGAGTGTTCAAGCTGGTATTTTACATGCTTAAGAAGCCCGGTTTTACCCATCCTTCTTAATGAGATCAATGTTATATTTCTCCTGGATGAGATGGCATCCATTACTCTTTTAGTTTCTTCTGCCCTGTTGCAAAAGTACCGGGGACTCAGATAGCCACCTGTTATAAATGGATTAATGATCCTGTCTTTCATATTACGTAATTTACGTTACGCAATTTACGCAATAATCTTATAATACAAAACATTTATGTAAATATTTACCCATGTGTACAGGCTTTTTTCTATCATTCCGGTCCAGTTATGGTAGAAAATCATTATAAAACCTCTGCCAATTCAATTAATTCTACCATGTCTCTCATCAAGCTTAGGTTAGATATTTCAAACCTCTTGTCTGCAAGAAAAAGCCTTCCGAACAGAACACGGAGGGCTTTTTTTATACCTTAATTTTCCTGTTCCAGGAAAATCGCTCTAATAAATTAACTGCGTACAGAGGGAGATTGATGAAATTGTCCGATTGTATCAAATTCCTGGGAGATGTTCTGAAAACTTTGTCAGGGCTATATTTGGAAGCATAACTCTGAAGACTTTTAGTATTTCTGCTGGTTCCGCTCTTCACTTCCAAAGGGAATATTTTCTGATTGGATTCTAAAAGAAAATCAACTTCAGCATCACTTCTTGAGGTCCAGTAATACAACTGATTTTTGCCGGATGATGCCAATTCCTGAGC
>Ga0334882_1005216_pt1 | contig 10412 bp, 9 predicted proteins | sample GraSluR1_MG_5_FD_207226 | JGI IMG/M metagenome (GOLD analysis project Ga0334882, IMG submission 207226) | Sludge microbial communities from methane-producing bioreactor in Wageningen University, Netherlands - Granular Sludge_15_04-R1 | ecosystem: Engineered > Bioreactor > Anaerobic > Unclassified... | reverse complement strand
GTTGAGGCTAATATTTCTTCTGTGACACTTTCACAGCCAAATTGGAAGGCGTTGAGGGTAGCACCCTGATTTTGCATGGCAGTGTAGCAGTATTGGTCCAACCGGGTGAGGTCTTGAGAAGCGCTCAGTTCGAAGGCATTATTGCTTTCTATCAGGCTGCTATATGCAAGCATGCCTGATAGTGTCCCGAGGGGGTAGGAGCCTTGTGTGGCGCGATTCAGCAAGGGTGCATCAGTGCGCTGCATAAGGTCGTCCCAGGTCTCAGAGAGAGTATTGGCATTAAAACTTGGATGAGAAGCGATTGCGTAAATCTCACCTGTCTGGGCATTGGCAAGCACGATGGCACCTTTGTGATCACCTAAGAGCTCATCAGCTTTATTTTGGAGTGTCATATTGATGTTAAGTTTGACGTCCAATCCAGCTGGAGGTTGATTGTATAACAATTCGTGCTGCCAGCGTTCTTCCAAGGGAACTCCAGTATATCCACGCAGAAGCGCATATTGCGAAAGATTCAATCCGCTTTGTCCATAAGCAGGATGGGCATAGCCTAAAGTGTTTGAAAGCTGTGGTTCGTTCAGCCATAATTCGTAAGAACCTGAGGTTCCACGAACTTCAACCAACTTTTCGCCAGAGAGGGCATAAATTTCCCCCCGTGGAGAATAGCGATCATAAACTGCCCAACGCGGGTTCTCTGGTCTGGCAAGCAATGTTTCCCGATTTGGGAAAGCCAGATAACCATTCAACGCTGTGATTAAAAGAAAGATGCCTATAAAAATGCCTGTGACCCAGCGATAAGGGCTGCGAATTTTTTCAGGTAGATCCTGGGAACTTGTCTCTGTACTAATGCGCAGCAACAACAGCACCGCCAGGATATTTGTTACTAACGAAGACCCACCATAAGAAAGAAAAGGTAGTGTTACGCCGGTTAGAGGTACCAAGCCCAGATTGCCGCCAATGATGAAGGTGGACTGCAGGGCAATATAAGCCGAGATACCAAAGGCAAGATAGCGCCCAAAGGTGGTTTTGCTGGTGAGTGCAACATTGATCCCACGTATCACCAGTAAAAGCAGTAAGAACATGAGGGCGCTTGTACCGAGCAACCCTAATTCTTCTCCAATTGCGGTAAAGATGAAATCGGAAACAGCAATTGGAACAAATCTCGGACTGCCTAAACCTGGTCCTGTGCCGGTGAGACCGCCGCTTGCGATAGCAATTTGTGCCTGAGCTAACTGCCAGGCGTTTCCGCTAGTGTTAAACCAGGGGTTCAGCCAGATATCGACCCGTGTCCTAATTACGTCAAAAACGAAGTAACCGATCGTGCCTGCCAATACTGCCAGGGCAGGGATGACCCACAATAAGCGCCGCCTTTGGGTAGTGACAGTCAGCATTAAAATGTAAAGGCTGATAAACAGGCTGGCCGTTCCCAAGTCGCGTTGGGCAATTAGAAGCAGACCTGCAAAACCAACCACTACCAATGTGGGGAACACTGAGCCAAGCCAACTGACATTGGGACGGATCTGGTCAGCAAAAAAAGCTGCCAAATAAATGATCAGGAGCAATTTCAGTGGTTCAGACGGCTGAATATAGAAATCGAAGACTCTCAGCCAAAGCATTTGTCCGCTTCCGGTCGGATTGACGCCAACGACGAAGGTCAGCCCAATCAAAATCAGACCCAAAAGCAACCAGACGTATTTGTAAGTCTTCAGAATTTTGACCAAGTCAGTGGTGTGTAGACCTACCAAAAAAAGACCACATGCTACCAGGTACCAAACGGTTTGTTTAAGCCCCAAGTCTGGGGAGAGCCGCCAAATTGTCAGCATTCCGAAACCTGTTAAAGCAGCAGTGGCTGGGAAGATCCAGGGGTCCCGGTTGGGAAGTTTTCGGCTTATTTTCCGCTGGAGCAGCAGGGTGCCAACCAACCAGGCAAAAAAAGGGACAAAGAATTCAGCTCTTAACAGCAATGTTTCACTATGCAGCCTGGTGCCATTGGCGAGTGCCAGGGTGGCCGCATAGAAAAAAAGAGTGATGCAGACCATCAAAAGCATCGGGGGATGCGATGGAGTCTGCTTACGGGATGAGACTTTCACATTACCCCAGGTATTTACCTGTCAAAAGCGTTAATTTTTCCTTCATCGCCGTGTCCATATGTCCTGGGTTGGTGATAAAGGCGTATTTCAGTGCCTCATCGCACAGGCATTGTTTGGAAAAACCCTCTTCAGTTGAAAGTAAATCAACCAGACGCACAAGACTTCTTTGGGCGATGGCAGTATTTTTCTTTAAAGTGTTGATCACCATATCGACGGTGACCGCTTCTTCTGTTTCGTGCCAACTGTCATAATCCGTCACATGAGCCATAGTGGCGTAGTGAATTTCTGCTTCACGCGCCAGGAAAGCTTCAGGACAGGCAGTCATTCCAACCAGTGAAAAGCCCAATTTCCGGAAAGTATTGGATTCGCCCCGGGTGGAAAATCGGGGACCTTCGATGGTGACCATAGTGCCGCTGTTGTGGACCCTGGTGTCCACGCCTTCCAACGCTTTGAGCAAGAGTTTACTCAACACAGGGCAGAAAGGATCGGCTGAACTGATATGTACTACCATCCCATTGCCAAAAAAGCTGCGTTCACGGTCTTTGGTGAAATCAAAGATCTGATCGGGTATGATGATGTCGCCTGGAGCGTAATCTTCCCGTAAAGAACCAACAGCGCTCACGCTGATGATCTTATCAATACCAAGAAGCTTAAACGCCCAAATATTGGCTCGATAGTTCACCTCAGTAGGGCTGTAAACATGACCAATGCCGTGTCTTGCCAGGAATGCCAGTTTTTTTCCGTGAATCGAACCCGTAACTATAGGTGAGGAAGGCTTGCCGAAGGGGGTGTCAAGTTCGAGTGTCTCGACGTTTTCGAAACCCTCAAATCCATAAAGACCAGATCCTCCGATAATTCCAAATGCGTATTCTGTCATGCTTTGTGCCTCGCTTTCTGTTACTTAAGTGGTTTTATGTAAACTTTAAAAACGGCGTCACCACAAGAAATCGAGTCGGTATCCTTGATGACGATCGATTCTTCAATTTTCAGGTCATCCAACCAGGAGCCATTGGTTGATTTGAGGTCTTCATACCACCACTGGTTGAGGTGATAGGTCATGCGACCATGTCGTCCAGAAACTGTTTCATCATCCAAAACCAAATCGCAGTCAGGGTTTCGACCGATCAATACCTCTGAACTGGTGTAAGTTTGGATTATTTGTTCATCTTTAATGGTAGTTGCCAAAGTGAGTGTAGGAATCGGGATGTTCCCTCCGCGCAACCTGGTGCCGGTAACGCTTTTCCAGAGCAACCAGACAGCAACTCCCAGGAAAGTATATAAACTAATGAAAAGAAGGGTCCGCAATACCAAACCTGTAACAGCGTTCATTCTGTTCTCCCGAAAAGGTTGCGCGTAGGTTTAGAGACGGATTGATCAAGCCATTGATTGTAGATCATTTTGGTTTGACCGATCTGAATGACGTCGCCGGGTTTAAGAGCAACATTACTAATAGGGAAGTTATTGATGGTGGTTCCGGCTTTGGAACCGAGGTCAAACAGGTAGAAACGCCCATTGTCAGCGCGTAGTTGGATATGATCTCTTGAAACCATCGGGTCATTCAGTACAAGATCATTTGTGGAACGGCGACCGATGTTGATGACTGGTTTCGTCAGGAAAAACGCTTCCTGGTCAGTCATGATCAGGCAGGCGTCTTTGGGCAATGCTTCTTCCTGCGGTTCCCGGGTGAGCTTCTGGAGGGCAGTTTGCCGGCAGGTGATTTCTTCTTTGGAAAAATCGGTCTCCACCAGGATTTGATTACTGGTCAAATCGGGGGATTGTAATAACTGGATAATCGGTTTTTTCTTGATTTCATAACCCTGCTCTGTCCAGGATGCTTCCAAGGCGGCAGACACTTCATCAAGCAAAGGAAGGGAGGCTTGCCAGGCTTCCCATCGTTCGGAGGATACTTTGAGAGTGATCAGATCGGGCATACAATCTTCAAAATTGCCATTTTGTTTCTCGATTTGATCTTCAATTAACTCGATGAGGGTATAGCTGAGAGAACTGGAAACGCCAGGAAATATCAGCCTGTCCAACTTTTCTTCCAGGAGATAACGCAACTTATTTTCGATGCTCTGCAGTAGTTTTCGCATTAAACCTCTTTTGAATTATACCTGTGAACATTCCATTGGGTTGCTTAAGGGGCGAATTGAAACCGAGCGCAGTGTTCGTTTGAAAGAATGGAGGCATTTTTCAAGAATTTTTAGACCGCATAAATTGGATTACTAAAAATCCAGCCCCGGTGGCGATTGCGATAATCAATGTACACTTCTACTCTATAAACCCCTGGTTCTTTGGTCAAGTATGTCAATACTTCGCGGTCTTGATGCTCTTTTATTACAACGCCATCTTTTAGCAGGCGGACGTGGGTCCGAATAGGAAAACGGGCTTGGAAGGTAAGACCCTCAGATGCCTGAACTTTGTCTCCCATAGAGAAGGTCCCGTCATTGGTGTTACAGGTGAAGCGGAAACCCCTGGTTGGATGGGGCAGGTCGAACGCGCAGAAAGCGTGCCCCTGCCGTAAAGAATCGAGGATCATTGTTCGGTCGGTATTGATTTCACCGGTCAGTTTGCTGGGAGTCAAGATATGCGTGGTAAGCGAACGAAATTGAAAAGCGTAAGGATAAAGCTTGACGCGTAACGGTCCATAGCGATAGTCAATGGCATGGGCATCCACGCCGGCAACGGCGACTACCGGCTGTTTGGATGTGAGCAAAAGTTGGTCCCAGAGCTGTAAAGTACTTTCCAGCGGACCCTGAGCCATAAATTGTGGAAAAAGGGCATGCAGAGCGGCTTTTGGCAGAGATTGGGAACGGGATTTGAATTCGCTCATCTGGTTCCACAGCTCAACGCCGGTATAACCTTTGACCGACCAGTCCCGCCAGCCAAATTCACCTTCGTTAAATGTTGGCAAAGTATCTTCAATCGGGTGTGCGATAAAAGAGAGGGAACCGGTTGCGTTGACCTGGTCAATCAGTTTTTGAGGATCGCTGGCATAGCGGGAAAGTTCCTGCTTGTGACCAAAAACCAGGAGATGACTGCCGCCACCTGGTAAGGTACGGTCGTGGATCTCCTCACCAACCAATAGCAGTAGACGTTGTTTGCCTCGTTGGTGGTAACCATCCAAACCCTGGACAAGCACATTATGATCCGTCACCAATATGGCATCCACACCCGCATCCAATCCGGCTTCAGCCAGGTCTTTGTGCAAACCCACGCCATCCGAGTAACGGGTGTGCATATGCAAGGCGACAATCAGTTCTTCCATAATAGCAAGATTATACCGCTTGGTTCCAGGAGGGAAGAAAGTTGTCAGGTGATTTTGGGAAATGTTGAGAAACTGGCTGCCAAAAGGCACTACAGATTTTGAATAATGGATATAATCATTCTTTGCAAATTAGACATATCTGGTGGATGAGGTATAATCTACCTGCTATTAACTGGAGGACGAGAATTCAATGATCTTAAATATTGCCATTATTATCATTTCGATTGCATTAATTACCAGCATTTTGCTGCAGAGTAAAGGCATTGGCCTGGGTGGTCTGGCCGGCGGCGATTCTGGTGGAGTTTATACCCAACGACGCGGAATCGACAAAGTGATGTTTTACATTACCATCGCTCTAAGCGTTGTATTTTTAGTTCTGGCTTTGGTAAGCGTAATTGTATCGGGGTGAGACTCCTTTACAATTCCCAAGAAATCCGAACTCAATCATGGAGAAAATAGACGACTCACCCAATACGTGAGTTGTCTTTATTGTTTATGGAAAAATTTCGCTGGCAGTTGCTGATCGTCTTCATCACTGGGCTGGTAGTCGGGCTGGTTCTATTCTTCCAACAACGAATGCCTCAGGCAGAAGTGACCGAGACACCTAGTCCAATCAGCGGTGGAAGCTACACGGAAGCATTGGTCGGTTCTTTTATGCGACTAAACCCCGTGCTCGATCACTTCAATCAGTCTGATCGCGATATCAATCGATTGCTGTTCAGCAGTCTGATCCGTTTTGACTCCAATGGTCTGCCAATTGGTGATCTAGCCCAAAGTTGGAGCGTATCTGCGGATGGTGCTGTCTACTCGGTGAATTTGCGGACGGATGCGGTTTGGCACGATGGACAGCCTGTTACAACTCAGGATGTGATGTACACGATTTCACTCTTACAGAGCCCAAGTCCGCTAATTCAGCCAAGTCTGCAGGGGTTTTGGAGCACAGTAAGTGTCAGCGCGATTTCTGATTCGTCTCTGGAGTTCTCGCTTCCTGCTGCTTTTGCCCCTTTTATGGACTATTTGAGCTTCCAAATCTTGCCGGAACATTTGCTCGGAAATCTGGGCATCAATCAATTGGTTGACCATCCCTTCAACCTGGCACCAATTGGTTCAGGTCCTTATCGGTTCGATTCCCTTGAAACGGAAAACGGTATTATTTCAGGAGTCAACCTGGTTTCTTACGAGTACTACTTCAACGGAAAACCTTTCATTGATGAGATTCGCTTCCGCTATTTTTCAGATGAAAAAAGTGCATTGAACGCCTATTATGAAGGTGCCGTGGATGGGCTCTCCAAAATTCAAAATGAAGACCTGGAAGCAGTTCTCAACCAAACCAGGCTCAATCTTTATTCAAGCCGCCAACCCAAGCTGAGTATTGTGTTTGTGAACTTGCGCAATCCTAACGCTCCAATCTTACAACGAGTGGAATTCCGAAAAGCGCTGATGGCTGGCATCAATCGCCAAATGATGATCGATGAGGTTTTATTTGGCCAGGGAGTTTTGGCTCAAGGACCGATCATGCAGGGAAATTGGGCATATTACTCCGAGCAAACACCATATCGCTATGACCCAGACGGAGCGAGGCAGATCCTGGCAAGTATGGGGCTGACTCTTGCTGAGAATGGACGCTTCATCAGTGACGGTGCTCTGATCGAGTTGAACTTGTTGGTACCGGATGATGCCGAGCATCTCGCTTTTGCAGAAATTTTGCGGCAGAATTGGGAAAGAATTGGAATTGGTGTCACCATTACCGCTCTTCCTTACGACCAGGTAATCTCCAATCTGGAAAATCGCGATTTTCAACTGACCTTGGTTGAGATTGATCTCTCTGAAACGCCTGACCCGGACCCCTACCAATTCTGGGCTGAATCGCAGATCGAGAATGGTCAAAATTATGCACAGTGGTCCAACACCACAGCCAGCAGCTACCTGGAACAAGCCCGTCAGACACCTAACATTGAGTTACGAACACGCTTGTATCGCAACTTCCAGGTGCTGTTTGAAGAGGAATTGCCTTCTTTACCACTTTTTTATCCCGTCTATAACTTTGCTGTAAAAGATTCCATCAAGGATCTTAGTTTCGGTCCTGTATATAACCCGGCTGACCGCTTTAATAATGTACAAAAGTGGTATATCCTTACCGGACTGGAATAAATCGACTTTTTGAGGTCAGGGAAGAGAATCAGGCATGGACACGAAACCAGAAAAGAACCCGGTGGGATTCACCGATTTGATCGGTGCACATGGTGTCAGCAAAAGTGACTTGCGCATCCAGCTGCTTGGTGCAATTGATGAAGCCAGCGCTGCGTTGAGCCTGGCAAAGGGCTTTTTAGATGACAGTGGCCTAATCCAGGTTTTAAAATCCTGTCAGCAAGACCTTTCTTTTCTGATGAGCTTTACGGCTCGAATTGGAACTGAGAAAATGCTGCCGGAAGATCCTGGTTTTTTTGTTCATGAATTGGTAGAACTTGAGCGCGTTCTCGAGGAAATGTACTCACAGGTAGCAATGCCTGACAAATTTATTTTTCCCGGCGAAAGCCAGGTAACAGGGGCTTTGGACCTGGCAAGAACAATCGTTCGGCGATCTGAAAGAACTTTGAATGCTGGTTTTGATAGCCTGGGAGTCAAAGTTCCAAACGCACGGCAATATATTAATCGTCTGAGCAGTTTATGTTATCTGCTCATCTTAAGATTTTCTGAGCATCCCGAGGAATAAGTCTACATGACAGGTACTCTCATAAATTTTGCTGCCGTGATCGTCGGCAGCGTGATCGGGTTGTTAGCAGGCAACCGCATCCCTGAAAAAACCCGTCAATCACTTGTTTCTGCCTTGGGTCTGTTCACCCTCGCTTATGGTGTGTTTATTTTTGGACAGACCCAAAATATGCTTATTCCCCTATTTTCACTGGTTTTGGGTACCATTATCGGTGAATTGCTAAAAATTGAGGATGGTATGAATGGGCTGGGGGAGCGCATCCACAACCAACTGGCATCCTGGAATCCCAATCTAACCGGGGAATCCCAGAAGTTTGTAACCGGGTTTGCCTCAGCTTCGCTTTTATTCTGTATTGGACCGATGGCGATTTTGGGTTCGATTCAGGATGGCATAAGCGGTGATTATCAGATGCTGGCGATCAAATCTCTCCTGGACGGAATTGCTTCGATCGCTTTTGCCTCCACGTTGGGAGTGGGCGTGATTTTTTCTGCATTAGTTGTACTGATCTACCAGGGTTCGATTAGTTTATTGGCAAACCTGCTTGGACAAGGATTGAGTGAAGCTGTGATTGCTGAGATGACTGCAACTGGTGGAATACTGCTGGTTGGCATCGCAGTCAGCAATTTGCTTCAAATTAAAAAAATCAGGACAGGCAGTTTTTTACCAGCTTTGTTTCTGTCTGTCCTGCTTGTGCTGCTTCTCAACGCAATTGGTATTTCTTATTAAGCCAATCCTTGTTTTTTTAAGGGCTTGTTTTGGCTGGTGAATATGTTAGTTTCCAGCGGCTGCCAGGGCGGCATCGACCGCAGCTCTTAGCTCAGTCGAGTAGACCAACTCACCGTTAACCGCAAATGTGGGCGTGGCATTGACGCCTATCATCTGACCATATTGACGCCCTTCGTTGATCACACTCACCTGACGATCACTCTCGAGGCAGCTTTCAAACTCGTCCATGTTCAAGCCAGTAGTGTTGGCATAAGTGCGCAAGCTCTCATCGGCAAAGGCCCCAATATAACCGGCGTTTTGATAGACCAATTTTTTGTAATCCCAAAATTTATTTTGTTCTCCGGCACAATAAGTTGCTTCCGCTGCCTTGCTGGAATCGTCTTCCTGGAACTGGTAATTAAAGTAAGTCAGGTAGACCTTTCCGGTATCCACGTAATCTTTGAGGAAGGAATCTTCACTCTCAAGGGCAAAGGTTTGACAATGGGAACAGGTGAAGTTGGAAAATTGTTCAACTTTAACAGGTGCTTCTGGATCACCTACAGAAGGTCCATTGACCTTTCTGCGTGGAATGAAATACAACAAAACCAACGCCAGAGCGATGACACCTACTACAGCAAAGATTGTTGTAATTGCCTTTTTCTTCTGTTTTTCGCGTTGCGCTTTCAATAGTTCACGTTGATTTTTTAAAGAGGTCATTTATGGCTCCTTTGAAAAAGATTTAGCAATTATAGTCGCTTAAGAATCAAGCCAGGTCAAAACAGTATACTGGAATCAGGCTGCCTTCCTGTTTGAAGCCCAAGGATTTATATAGCCCCAAAGATGGATGATTATCTACCTGGGTGTTGACGCTGATCAGATCAATATTGCCATCCTCAAAATGTGCGGAAAGGTCAACCAGCAAAGCTTTGGCGATTCCTCTACCTCTCATTTTGGGATCTACTGCCAATCGAGCAAGGTGAAGATTGTCTAAAAAACGGGTGGTCATCTGGAAGGCGAGCGGTTTGCCGGCCAGAATTGCCAGGCTGGAATATTCGCAGGAGTTATAACATTTTTCAAGACTTAGATCATTCAGCTGCCAGGGTGGGGAGAAACAAAGACGGTCAAGTTCTTCAATCTCGGGCAGATCGCTTAGACGCATTGGTCTGATCAAGAAATCAGAAGAGGTGCTTGGTAGTGAGCCTGAAATTTGGCTGGTTATAAGTGAGATCACCCGATCTTGAACATTAAAACCTTTTGTTATCAAAAGATTCTCGAACCATTCACTGGTTGCCAGGCTGAAAAGGTGGGGTACACCCTGGTTTTTCAACCAGATCAGGGCATGTTCGAGCAACAAATTGAAATTTGTGCTGTGTCTGCCATCCCGACGAGTAAAAAAGAAGCGTACCCAGGCAAAATCCTGTGTCTCAGGTGCTACAGACAGGATTGCTTCCAATTTTTCTGAAGAGTAAAGGCAAAAAGTGGATTGTTCTGAAAGGCGGGACTTAGTTGGGAACCAATCCAGATGTTCGTAAGCCAGGACGGGGCTGTTGGCAAACTTGAGTAATTCCGTTTGATCACAGACATCTCTTGGGCGAATGTTCAGACTCAATTTTTCACCTGCTATAAACAATTTCCCCAG
>Ga0334882_1005212_pt1 | contig 10418 bp, 8 predicted proteins | sample GraSluR1_MG_5_FD_207226 | JGI IMG/M metagenome (GOLD analysis project Ga0334882, IMG submission 207226) | Sludge microbial communities from methane-producing bioreactor in Wageningen University, Netherlands - Granular Sludge_15_04-R1 | ecosystem: Engineered > Bioreactor > Anaerobic > Unclassified... | reverse complement strand
CTGCCTACAAGAAGATGATGGCAAAATATAAGGACAATAAGGAAAAAGCTGCTGAAATGCAGATGAAAGTTTATAAGGAAAAAGGGATCAACCCGTTTGGTTCCTGTCTGCCAACCTTCATTCAATTACCTATTATCATCGGTTTGTACCAGGCAATTATGCGTGTAATGGCATCAACGCCATTAGAACTTGTTAAGTTGGAACGCATCGTCTACCCATTCCTGGATGTCAATAAAATTCTTCCGATTCAAAACCGTTTCTTATGGATGGACTTAGGACAACCAGAACGCGTTTGGATTGGGACGATCGGTATACCTGTGTTAGCAATTCTGGTGTTGGCTACCACATTTATACAATCAAAAATCATGCAGCCACCTACGCAGGAGAATGACCAAAGCGCAGCAATGGGCAACAGTATGATGATGATGATGCCCTTCATGATGGGCTGGATGGCGTATCAATTCTCTGCTGGGTTGGCACTTTATTTCCTGATCAGCAATATCACGACAGTCGTACAATACTCAGCGATGGGGCGGGTAGACTGGTCAAAAATCATCCCTGGGATCAAACCAAAGGAACAGAGAAAACCGGTTGTTGTGTTTGAAGATGAAGAAGAGTTTGAAGAACAAGCAGAACCTGAACCAGTTAAAACTGTCAAACCTTCAGCGAGGGCATCTGCAAAAAAGCAGAGACCGAAAATGAAGAAGTAAGGCGAGTGAAACATGAATAACAGAATGACCATCGAAATAATCGCTCCGACTGTTGAAGAAGCAATCGAAAAAGGGTTAGATGAACTTGGGTTGGAAATTGATGACGTCGACGTAGAAGTTTTGGACGAAGGCAAACGCAACCTTTTCCGGTTTGCCGCAAGACAAGCACGAATAAAACTAACCGTAAAGTCAGAGCAACAAGATGCAAAGGTCATTACAACTGAGGAAGTTATCATTATTCCTGATGAGGACGAAGATGACTATGTAGATGACTCGTTGGATGTCGAACCGGAAGAAGAAGACACCATAGTTTCTTTGGATCAGGAATTGGATTACGATGTAGTCAAGGCACGAGTTCAAGAGATTGTCAAGAAACTGCTTCAGTTGATGAAAACCTACGCGGTTGCCACGGTTGAACTTAAAGACTCTGAAGATGATGACCGTCAATTTGTTAGAGTGGAAATCGAAGGGGATGATCTGAGTTTTTTGATTGGGCGACACGCTGAGACTTTAAATGCCATTCAATACATGATCAGCCTGATGGTTAGCCATGAATTCAATCGCTGGATACCTATCCAGGTTGATATCCAAAATTATCGCTCCAGGCGAGAGCTGGAACTCCAGAAACTTGCTCGCAGGATGGCGGATCAGGTAGTCGCCACCGGTAGAAAGCAGACTTTGGAGCCTATGCCCGCAAACGAACGGAGAATTGTCCACATTGAATTGCGTAAGCGTAACGATGTGTTCACTGAATCAATTGGGGAAGATCCATACCGAAAGGTCTATATTCATCCAGCGGACTAAAGAGAAATTAATTCGATGAGAACGGTCGATATTATTATTAAAACAAGAGACAAACAGGCTCTCTCGAAAGAAGAGATCGATTTTCTCATCCAAAATTTTACAACAGGTGAAATCCCGGACTACCAGATGTCTGCCTGGGCGATGGCTGTTCTTTTGAACGGAATGACCCACCAGGAAATAACTGATCTAACTTTAGCGATGGCTGCATCAGGCGATCAGTTGGATTTGAGTGAGTTTGGTGGTCTTGTGATCGACAAACATTCCACTGGTGGTGTTGGCGATAAGACGACCCTTGTGGTCGCTCCAATTGTTGCTGCCTGTGGATTGCCAGTCGGCAAGATGTCTGGCAGAGGGCTTGGATTCAGCGGTGGGACCATTGATAAACTCGAGTCGATCCCCGGTTTCAAGTCAGATCTGAGCACTGAGGAATTTATCACCCAATTACGGGAACACGGCATCGTTTTAACTGGACAAAGCCTGGATTTGGCACCTGCAGATGGCAAACTTTATGCTCTAAGGGATGTGACAGGAACAGTGCAGTCGATTCCGCTAATTGCCTCCTCCGTGATGAGCAAAAAGATCGCTTCCGGTGCAGACGCAATTGCCCTGGATGTTAAAGTCGGTCGCGGCGCGTTCATGAAAAACCTCGATGAAGCCCGAGAGTTGGCAGAGGTAATGGTAGTTATAGGGAAACTCAGCGGACGTAATGTGATTGCCGTGCTTTCTCAGATGGATCAACCGCTTGGTGTCGCTGTTGGAAACGCTCTTGAACTGAAAGAAGCCATTGAAATGTTGAATGGCAGCGGTCCTGTTGATTTCCACACTCACTGCATCGACCTCTCTGCCTACATGTTGATTTTAGGCAAAAAGGCTGTAGATCTCGAATCGGGGCGCAAAATGGCACAAGAGGTCATCGATAACGGCGCTGCCTTGCAGAAATTCAAAGAATTAATTGAGACACAACACGGTGATGTAAGCGTGATTGAACTTCCGGGATTGCTTCCCTCAGCAAGATTTGTCATTCCAATCAAGTCAGAGACAGCCGGATGGGTGAAGGTGGTCGATGCCCAAAAAGTCGGCGAGAGTTCAGTCGAGATTGGGGCAGGGCGTACAAAAAAAGGTGACGTAATCGACCCGGCAGTAGGAATTATGGTTAGAGTAAAGGTAGGCGATCGAGTCGAAGCAGGTCAAACGCTTTTCGATATACATGTTAACGATCGCAACTCTTTTGATACCGTTTTTCAAAAATTGAAGTCTTCGATAGAGCTCTCAGACGAACCGGTTGAACCACCGCCTTATTTTTGGGGCGTCATAGGACTAGAGTAGAAAAAGACCCGGTTTGCCGGGTTTTTTCTTGGATAAAACAGGAAAGATATGGAAACAGAAAGAAAAGACATTCGAAATATTGCTATCATCGCACATGTTGATCACGGAAAAACTACCTTGATTGACTCGATGCTTAGACAGGCAAAGGTATTCAGGCTTAATCAGAGGGTTGTTGAACGTGTGATGGATTCCAATGACCTTGAAAGAGAACGCGGAATCACAATTCTGGCAAAAAACGCATCAATCAGCCTTCCAGATCCATTTACGGGAGAACTGGTAAAACTGAATATTGTTGACACCCCCGGTCATGCCGATTTTGGAGGCGAGGTTGAACGCATCATGAATATGGTTGACGGCGTTTTGCTGTTGGTTGATGCTGCTGAAGGTCCAAAACCACAAACCAGGTTTGTCCTTAAACAGGCAATCGCTAAAAATTTGAAAACCATCGTGGTAATAAATAAATTGGATCGTAAAGATATCAATATCGAAGAAACAGTGAACGCGACCTTTGATCTTTTTGTTGAGTTAGGTGCAAATAACGAGATTTTGGACTTCCCAATCATATATGCTGAAGGATTATCAGGCAGGGCGGGACTGCAGCCTGAGTTGGAAGAGAACCTATTGCCCCTATTCGAGATGATACTGAATAAAATTCCTGGTCCGTCCGTAAAAATGCGAAATGAGTTCCAGATGTTGGTGACAAACCTGGGCTACGATGAATACAGCGGTGTTACCGCAACGGGGCGGATTTATGCGGGTACTGTTCGGACGAATGACCCGTTATTGCGAATGAAAGCGGATGGCAGCCAGGAACGGATCTCGGCGAAATATATTTATGCCTATCAAGGACTGGAAATGAAATTGGTGGATGAAGCTGAAGCTGGCGACATTGTGACAATTGCTGGTTTGAAAGACATCCAAATAGGTGATACCTTGAGTTCCCCTGAAAATCCGGTTGCGCTTCCAAGAATTCAGGTTCAACCTCCTACAGTAAGGATGACCTTCGGCGTGAATACCTCGCCAATGACTGGCAGAGAGGGCAAATGGAGTACCTCTCGGAAGATCTTGGAGCGCTTGAACGATGAATTGCGGAAAAATATCTCGCTGAAGGTGGAGGTAACTGAACAAAAGGACGTCTTCATGGTCTCTGGCAGAGGAGAGCTTCACCTTGGCATTCTCATCGAGACAATGCGAAGAGAAGGTTACGAATTCCAAGTCAGCCGTCCTGAAGCGATTGTAATTGAGAACGAATTGGGTGAAAAGTTTGAACCTTTCGAAGAGGTTCATATTGATGTTGATCCTGATTATGTTGGTGCTGTGGTTGAAATGCTGGGACAGAGACACGGACAGATGGATGATATGCGGAACAACACTGATGGAACCACGCATCTCACATTTACCATTCCAACCCGGGGATTGTTGGGTTTTCGATATCGATTCCTTAACGCTACCCATGGCAGAGGTGTTTTGAACAGTTTTTATATTGGCGAACGACCACTTGAAGGCACGGTAGTAAACCGAAACAGCAGCTCTATTACCGCAATCGAAGATGGGATAGCCACCACCTTCGGGCTGAAGAATGCTGAACAAAGAGGAATTTTGTTCATCAGCCCTGGTGAAGAGGTGTACGAAGGAATGATTGTTGGTGAGACCGCGAAGGCACAAGATCTTGCAATAAATGTTACCAAGAAGAAACACTTGACCAATATGCGCCAATCTATCAAGGACCTTGAAGACCGCCTGAACCCTCCCAGACTGATGAGTTTGGATGAAATGATTGAGTATTTGGGACCAGAAGATCTTTTGGAAGTGACTCCAAAAAATCTGCGCTTGCGCAAAAGGATTCTGAACACACACGATCGCTTGCGATTTGACAAGACCGGGAACTTGTAGCTGATAATAATAGCCTATTGCGCGTAGTATTAGATTCTATTTCGTAATAGTTCTGATTTTTCGACCTATTAATTGTCATTCCAGGTGGTAAATGACAAACCGTTGGGAAGTCAGAATTTTTTTTAATTGCTTAATTCGCAACTTGATCGGTCAGACCCCTAAAACAAGGTTTGCATTCAAACCAGTCACACCGGGTTCGATCACGAAAAGGTCACCGGCGTAGGGTTGTTCGAGACGTTCTGATTCGGTCAGACCTTCTGATGCCGAGGTAATAAAGAGGTGGCGCAAATCCTGGCCGCCAAAAGTGATCGAAGTTGGTCTTTGGACTGGCAGTGTTATTTCTGTTAATACCTCGCCGGCTGGGTTAAGTTGAAGCACTTGCCAGCCATCCCAAATGGCTGTCCAGATATTACCATCACTGTCAATTGTCAATCCGTCTGGCGTGCCTTTTTTGGGTCGAAAGAAGGTCTGGCGGTTTGAAAGTGTTGTTGTCTGTAAATCAATGTCATACCGATAAATCGCATTGTCACCTGAATCAGTGTGGTAAAAAACGCTCTTGTCTACTGACCAGTCCAGACCGTTGCTGATTGTCAGATCGATGATTATTTCATTCAATTTGTTCTCTTGAAGCATCCAGAGCTTAGCGGTGCTTTTTGGACCTTTTGAACCGATCCAGAACCTTCCCATAGGGTCGACTTTGCCATCATTGAACATATTTTCTTTGTGCGAGTGTTTGATTGGAAGAAACTCTTTTTTGCATCCACTATCAGGACTCCAATAGTTTAAACCTGACTCAGTCGCCATGATAAAGCCACCGCTTTCGTGCATAGCGATGCAACCGACTTTTTCTCCAATCGGATAAGTCTCAATATTTTTATTTACAGGTTCGTAAGAATGGATGGTTCCGTTGTTGATATCTACCCAGAAGAGCGCATTCCGACGGTGATCCCACATTGGTGATTCACCTAAGATGTCCTGACAAGAAACAATTGGTTTCCTAATTCTATAAGTTTTCATTTCCTCATGCCTCTTTAATTCTCTGGTTTGATAAGTTTACCCGGTGATGTTAAAATCAGTTTGGAATCAGGAGTATTATGTCTCAAAAAACAAGCGACAATGACCAAAATTATTTTGTACCGGGTTTTCTGCAGATGAGAAGGAATCATTATTTGTTAATTTTCTTTCTAATGGTCATTTTCACGATTGTCGGATTATTGATCAGTTTTGTGTTGAAGCCAAGATACGAAGCAGAATCGTTTTTGATCACTAATCTTAATTTAGTCCAGGGCACAAATGTAACCGAAGTCATGGTGGACTCTCAACTGGAATTGATTGGTCAGCTCATGTATCATCCCGATATTACCAACGAAATACTGGCGTTGGAAAAATCTGCTGGCAATCCAATGACGCTAGCTGACCTGAAGAAGAATAGTTTCATTGAGCGGCGATTAATGACCACAGTCATCAAAGTGCGTGACACTGATCCACAAATCGCCGCCAGGATTGCGAACAATTGGGTGGAAGTCGCTTACGATCGCTTGAACCAGGCTTACACCCATGCGCTGCTGGTTTCAGAAGCTCAATGGACAATTACCTCCATCGAAGATTGTCAGACTGATCCGTTGGTGGTTGAAACCGGATTTTGTCAAAACTTGAGTCCTGAAGAGGTAAATTCCCTGACTGATGAAGCTCATGATGTAATTCTGGCTGAAACACCTTACGCCTTGGGTTTGACAAAAGACCTGCAAGTCAGCCAATTTCAACCAGCAGCCGTGCCAACCGAACCAATTCAGGGTGCAAGATCGAATTTGATGTTGGCAGGTGCTATGATTGGTCTGACACTCTCCTTGATTGTGTTTGAATTGCCGATTTTTAAGGACCAGGCAGAGGAGTAATGGCCCTCTCTGAGCGCTTGTTGAGCATCCTGTGGAAGGCTCTTCTGGTCGTTTTACCAGTGAGCAGTTTTTCGCTGCTTTCCAGGATTTTTGGCGGAACCAGCGTGGCTCCACTTGCCTTCTTACCGATGGCTGTCATCATCATCTTTTGGTGGCTGCCGGACTTTTTCAAGAACGGTCGCAAGCTTCCTTATCAAGTTAAACCGTTACTGATATTTTTCCTTTTCGGCATGATCTCCACCTTGCTGGCAAATTTTCACGTTGTGCCAACCTTCAGGGACATCCCCTGGCTAAATAATAGTGCTGAGGCATTGATCACATTCGCCATGGGACTAGGTTTTTACCTGGTAACTATTTACCTAGTCAAGACCCCTGAAAAATTACGGATTGCCTTGTTGTGGATAAGCATTGGTGGAATCATCCTGATGGTGTATGCATGGTTTCAATATGGTACCTGGCTTGTGTTTCGGAGCTTCCCCGAATGGATGTATCGGCTGCAGGCCATTATCTCGGTGAATGGCAAGTTGTATGATGGTCGAGCTGCCAGTTTGGCCTTCGAACCTTCCTGGCTAGCACATGAGTTGAATATGGTTTATATCCCAATCTGGTTTGGACTGAGCTTGAGTGGGCAGAGCATCTTCAAGAAAAAATTGTTTAACAAAATTCAATACGAAAAAGTCCTTTTTGTCTTCGCCGCGATTACATTGTTTATCAGTTATTCTCGCATTGGTTGGATAACTATGATCATCTTAGCGGCTTATGCGGTTCTCAGACTTACAAATAACTGGATAGGGAATTTATCTGAAGGAAGACAGAAAAGAAGTGGCGTTCTGAAATTAGGAAAGCAGCATTTATTTCGGTTGGGCATCTGGACTGGCTTGTTGCTGGGTTTTATCGGGCTGATTTTGTTTTCGGGATGGATAATGACCAAAATTGAGCCACGAATGGCTGGACTTTTTGATATTCAACGCTTCATCAACTTTGGTTTTTTGGGCTGGGCTTCGAAATTAAGCTTCGCCGAACGGATTATCTTCTGGATGGCAGCATACAATGTGTTTCAACTCTACCCAATCTTTGGAGCCGGTTTTGGTTTGCCTGGTTACTACTTTCCCTTTACTGCTCCTGATTTTGGAACGCGTTTGCCTGAAATAAACAAAGTGGTTCTCACGCAAAATTTTATCCCTAATGCGAAAAATCTTTGGGTGAGGCTGTTGTCTGAAACGGGAATTATCGGTTTTGCCCTTTTCGTTTCCTGGTTAGTGATTCATTGGAGAAACGCTAACAACCTTGACAACGATTCAGAGCCCGGACTGCTGAAAGCCATGGGTTTGATAGGAAAGCTGATCGTGTTGGCTATGATCGTCGAAGGATTCAGCCTGGACACTTTCGGGCTGCCTTATTATTGGGTTGGACTGAGTTTGATTGCTGCCAGTTGGCTGATATTGGATCAGGAATCAGTAAGAATTGGCGCAAACATCGAAGTCACCAACGACATCAAAGCCTGAGCATACTCATTCTCTACTGGTAGAAGCTGGTTTAAGCTGGTCTGAGCCTCAATGTAATACGCGCGAGCCTGGTTTAGTGTGTCTTCTCTGACAGCAATTCGTTCAAGGAATAATTTCATCTCACGCAAGTGATTCTCATCGGGCTGGTCTGTTTGCTCCCAGAGTTGTTGAAAAGCTTGCGAATTTGTCAGTCCAGTCATGGCGGGGAAGGTTTTTTTGCGGGTAAGTAGATCCGTGCTGACCGATTTACCAATTTCCTCTGATGATCCCCATATGCCCAGGTAATCATCCTGGATTTGGAATCCCAAGCCCAAATCACAACCTATTTGTGAGAGTTTCTCGGTAAATTCCTCTTCATATCCGATCAGTCCTGCACCAATTGCAAACGCAGATGAAAACAATCTGCTGGTTTTTAATCTAATCATTCGTAAGTACTCTTCTACGCTGATCCGATCAATTTTTTCATATTCAATATCAAGCTGCTGACCCTGGATGACTCCAAGCATTGCCTTCTGGAACTCATTCATAACTGATTTTTGAATTGTCATCGGAAATATATCTGGCAGTGTTCCAATCAGGTACTGGCTGAGACCAGCAAGATAATCGCCGATGTTGATGGCAAGCGGCACGCCCACTTTGGTCCATAATGCCGGGTGACCATGACGGGATTGCCCTTGATCCTGAATGTCATCGTGGATCAAGGTGAAATTATGCAAGACTTCCAAAGCACTTGCAGACTGGTAAGCATCTTCGGGCTTGCCTCCCAGGGAGGCGTAGGTGAGGATCAAGAAGAGCGGGCGCAATCGTTTGGCTGGCACCGTAAGCGGGTTATCCCACCCAAAATGGTAAGATATAGAGTTGTTAAGACCGAGAACATCAGTTGGGCACTGCTCTAAAACTGCAATCTTGAAATATTCTTCAAAACTGTTCTTAGTTTCTGAAATCAGGTTATTTGACATTTATCCTCTAATTCTCAAGTTTGGATTGAAGTGAGTTGAGATCAGCTGCACTGCAGAGAAACATGGCAGTTTTTAATTCAAGAATAATCAATTCAATAGTATTCTGTAATTCTTCGTAGCCTTTATCAGCAGCAAGTATAAATTTTCGGGCAAAACCTGCCAAATCAGCTCCAAGAGCAACAGATTTGGCGACATCCAATCCATTTCTCAATCCACCTGATGAGATTCTTAAGATTTCTTTAGGCAATCCTTCTAATCCTTGTAGTGCCTGAACCGTAGGGATACCCCAACCACGGTAAGTCTGGCAGAGTGCTTTGCGAATTGGGCTAGTTTGACGGTACATCTCTACAGCCGCCCATGAAGTGCCACCTACACCAGCTACATCGATTCCCCGTACGCCCGCTTCAACCAGCAAACGAGCAGTTTGAGAGTCGATTCCACAACCGACTTCTTTGGCAATTACTGGAACTTGTATACTTGCGGTAACTGTCTCAATCTTCTTCAATAATTGGCTGAAATCCCGATTTCCTTCAGGCTGCAGCGCCTCCTGCAAGGCATTCAAGTGGATAATGAGCGCATCTGCTTCAAGCATATCGACCGCTCTCTGACACTCAGCGATACCAAAACCTTCATTGAGCTGTGCCACACCTATATTTGCGAACAGCAATGCATAGGGGGCTTCTTTTCGGACGATCGAATACGTATCTTTCAATCCCTCATGTAATATTGACGCTCGCTGGGAACCTACACCCATAGCAATGTTGAACTCATTTGCAGCCTTAGCTAACAACTGGTTGAAATATTTGGTTTTACCGGATCCTCCTGTCATAGAGGAGATCAAAATTGGAGCGTCCAGCTTTTTGCCAAAAATTTGGGTGGTAAGATCGATTGCATCGAAATTGATTTCAGGAAGGGTTTGAAGGCTGAGATGCACCTGGTCAAATCCTGTAGGAACAACCGATGAAACATCCTCTTCAAGACAAATTCGTAAATGTTCGTCTTTTCTGGCAGAAATGTTCGTAACTTGCTCGTTCATTGTGTGTTTACTCTTTCATAATAAGCGACAGTCTTGATATAATCTTAACATCAAAAAGACATGTGAGGAAAGACAATGGATAATACATTCGAAATTGTAAAAGAAGTAGTAAAAGACGTTTTAAAAATTGATGATGATATCACCATGGAAACACGCTTCATTGAAGATTTGAAAGCCGATTCGATGGATCAATTCTTTTTGATCGATGGTTTCTGCGAGAAATTTGACATCAATATCACCGATGAAGCCGCACGCAACATCCACACTGTTGGAGATGCTGTTCAGGCAAT
>Ga0334882_1005209_pt1 | contig 10422 bp, 8 predicted proteins | sample GraSluR1_MG_5_FD_207226 | JGI IMG/M metagenome (GOLD analysis project Ga0334882, IMG submission 207226) | Sludge microbial communities from methane-producing bioreactor in Wageningen University, Netherlands - Granular Sludge_15_04-R1 | ecosystem: Engineered > Bioreactor > Anaerobic > Unclassified... | reverse complement strand
CGGAGTTCCTCTCGATAACGAAAGAAAGCAAGTGGTAATAGCACCATGCTGGCAATCACCAACCTGGCAGCCGCAATCACAATTGAAGAAGCCTCTGCCTGGGCGAAACGAATAAATATCGAGGCAGTGGACACAAACAGGATTCCCAATGCTGTTGCAAGCACAGGCTGATAAACTTTAAGGGGTTGGTGTGCTTCTTCCATAAGCGTTAATTGTAATGCAAAACAAACTCTCACATACGGATCATCGGGTCCGTATTTTAATGACCAAAGGCTTAACCCGTTTGCCATCCCAGAAATTAGAGCTGCAATGAACCAGCTTATCAATCGGCAGTGGATCGATGATAACATATTCGGTGGTACTGTAACGCCCCTGTGGTTGCCGATCAGCCATTACCTGGATGAGTACCCGGGTGTGAAAACGGAATATGATGCGCTTGAAGCGGCGTATGCTCATGATACTACTACGGCGGAATCGATCATATCAACTGAACTGCTCACCTTGGGGGCTACCAAAGTTGGGGATTTATGGTATTACGCCGATGAGCCTTTGGAGATCATTATGGTCATCCGTGTTGAAGATGAGCGCCAGGCAATCGGTGATTATGTCAAAGGCTTACTCGAAGACATCGGATTTTCAGTTACCGCACTCTATAAAACTTCAGCAGAAGCCTCACCCATTTGGCTTAACTCCGATCCCGCTGAAGGACAGTGGCATATTTACACCGGTGCTTGGTTATCGTATGCAGAATCAGGGACACTATGGTACGAGCTGGCCAACTTTCAGTTTTACTACACGCAGGACAGCCCCTATAACTTTTCACCCTTATGGGCAGCATATAACCCGGATCCAGCTTTTCGAGCACTAGCTGATGACCTCGAGGAAGACCTCTTTGCAACACCAGCAGCCCGGCATGATGCCATTGTCTCCGGATTGGAATATGCATTAGAGGATTCAGTCCGTATTTGGTTAGCTGAAAGACCATACAGCAATTTCTATCTGCCGCTTATAAGGCGATAAAATTTATAATCTTCCCCGTACATAGCAAAAGACCTGGTACCAGATTAAGAGGCTGGCGTCTGGTCAAATCGCGGATAGATAAGGTGCCGTAATCACTGTAATCTATTCTTAATTATCCTATTTGACTGGTTGGCATCACCCTGCAAATTTTAGAAAAATATTTATTTATCGCGTTTCGCTTGACAAAGGTTAAGGGCAAGACTAGAATCCCCTTGACTTTGAGACATGGAGACTTTATGACCCACATCATTACCAGCCTGTGCGTGCGCGAAGGCAGCTGTGTCACGGTATGCCCGGTGGAATGCATTATCCCTGGCGAACCGCAAGATGAATGGCCCTTGTTTTACATTGACCCGGAGACCTGCATTGATTGCGGTGCCTGTATACCGGAATGCCCCTTCCATGCCATTTTCCCGGAAGATGATGTCCCCGAATCGTTTATTGCGTCTGGCGGTGAAGTCCTTTCAGCGCCTGCTGGTACACCCTGGTTTGACCAGCCTTTCGATGGGCACGATTATGAAGGCAATCCGATTCACCTGGATCACACCCGCACACTGCAGGCAGATGAGGAAGTAGACCTGACACAGGATATCCAGGCAAATTATGATTTCTTTGAAACAGGGCCAGGCTACAGCGCTTTGTAAACTTAAATTTTCTCAGGATTCTAAAAAGGACTGGCGATTGGATCGCCAGTCCTTTTTTTGTCAATCGATGATGATCGATTCCTCGGCAGCCATTGCCGCCCCGATGATCCCTGCCTGGTTGCGAAGTTTGGCAGGCATCACCTCCGCATTGATATTAGTCAGATACTTACCATATTCCTTAAACTCTTTGCTCACACCGCCCCCCAGGATGATCGCATCGGGATTGAAAAGAAAATCATAAACTTGCAGAACTTCCTGTAACCGCTTTCCCCACTTCTTCCAGGATAGTCCCAAATCCTGTCGAACGCCATCCCCTGCACGGTGTTCAGCATCCTTGCCGCGCACCTGCAGATGTCCTAATTCCGAATTTGGCCACAATTCCCCGTTGACAAAAAATGCGGAGCCAATTCCTGTGCCAATTGTAAGGAATAGCACGTAAGCATCTTCAAACTCTTTGCCGATACCAAACCGCATCTCAGCCAGGCCAGCCGCATCGGCGTCATTCAGCACCACAGCCTGGCATCGGGTCTCCTTTGTGATCAATCCAGCCAGGTCCTGCCCTACCCAATCCAGGCTGACGTTCGCCGCCGTCTTAACAACGCCTCGCTGGACAACACCCGGAAAGCCCACACCTATTTTCCCATCCCATGAAAAGTGATCCACGATGCGTTTGATCACTTCGAGCACCTGATCAGGGTGACCTGGGGAAGGGGTTGGGATTCTCAGGCGTTCCTCAAGAAATGCGCCTGTGGCAGCGTCAACCGGCGCGCCTTTGATGCCTGACCCACCAATATCAATTCCTAAAACAGCCATTTATCCTCCTGTTCTGATCTGACCTACTCACAGCTATTGTTCAAATGTTCCTCAAAAGTAATCGCGAAATTATGCCTGCCGCTGCCATCACAGGCGGAGCGAAAGAAAAAATAGGGGGTTTCAGCCGGGAAAGCGACAGCACGCAAGGAATCCAATCCCGGGTTACAGATGGGTGTTGGGGGTATACCAAACACAATATAGGTATTATAGGGTGAATTGACCGTAAGATCTGCGCTTGCCAGTGGCGATTTCCACCACGAATTCGTCTCCGCATTGAAACCAAGAGCATACTGCACGGTTGGATCCGTCTCCAACCGCATTCCCTGGGCCAGGCGATTATAAAAAACCGAAGCAATCATTGGCTTTTCCTCATCAACAACCGCTTCTTTCTCCACAATTGAAGCCAGTGTCACCGCTTCGTGGATCGTCAATCCCTGGCGGGTAAACCCATCCAGAATGGATTGATCCACCTGGCTGGTAAAAGATGTCAACAGCAATTCAAAAACTGCATCCAGATCGGATTCCCGGGGCAGTTCATAGATGCCGGGAAGTAAGTACCCTTCAAGTGTTACCGCTTTTTGGACAGGCAGCCAGGCAAAATAATGAGGTTCAGGGACATATGCTTTGGAGGTAAAGACTTCTGCGCTGATGTTCAAACCGCTCGCTGCCACATTGGCAGCCACTTCTTCGATCCGCCAACCCGGTAAGATTGAGATAACCGCTTCAGAAGTCGGCCTGTCCTGAAAGGCGTTGCCGATCTCCACAGGTGTCATTGCAGTATTCAGGGAAAAATCGCCAGATTGCAGATTACGATCGAGACCGGTATACACAAGATAGGTTCGTAAGATTTCTGCATCCGGTATCAGACCCGCCTGCTCAAGACGTAAGCACACCAGGGAAACAGATTCGCCCATGTTGATGGTAAATCGTACCTCATCTTCAGCCCCCGGCTGTGCAGTTGTTAATTTTTCGCGATGAAGGAAAAGTTCTAACGGATATAAAACCCGCTGAACAATGCTTAACTCAGCGGCTGGGCTGCCAAATAGCTGCCTGACCCTCTCTCTGATTGCGAAGAAACCAAACACCAGCCCAACCCCGATGACCAGCATTAGCACGATCAAAACAAAGCCGACTGGGAATTTTCGTTTTTTATTCGCCATCATGTGTTAAGCCTTTGATTATGGTTTCGTTCTGGTTCAAGAAGTCTTGCAACAAGATGCTGGCGGCAAGATCATCCAGGTGCCCTTTTCGCTTTTTCCGGCTAACACCCAGCTCAATCCGGCTTTCAATTGCTGCCCGGGTCGTGCCGCTCTCGTCCCACATGCGAATGGGGATGCTCGTCTGCTCAGCAAGTGCATCCGCCAGTCGCTGCGCTTTGCGGGCTGCATAGCCGACCCTGCCTTCCGCATCCAACGCCCAACCAACAACGATCAGACTGACTCCTTCATGTTCTGCAATTTGGATGATTTCGCTGGCATCCTTTTCTCTTGCCGTGTGTTTGACCACACATAGCGGACGTGCTAAAGTGCCAGTTGGGTCGCTGATCGCCAGTCCGATCCGTTTCTCGCCCGGATCCACTGCTAATACCTTCATTGACCCCTCCCTGAAAGTGCTTGATTGATGCTTTCATTGCAGATCATGAGCAAATTATACAATAATTACATCACCCAAACAAAAATCCCGGCAGCAATATGCCCCGGGACTTTCTTGCGAGTTAAGTGATAAATCAATCCAATTGCAGCGAGTGATTTACTGGGAGATGGATCCGAATCGCATGCCGTCCCCTGGATAGCAAAGCCTCCAGGTCGCCTTGCGCCTGCGCCCGTGCCAGAACCCCAAAACCAAATCCCTCACCTGGTATATCCAGATCCATCTGATCTTGCTGTGTGAGCTGAATAAAGAGCCCATTGTCTCCACCGCCCTTATGAAGCTGACCGGTAGAATGCAAGAATCGTGGACCAAAACCCAATGTAGTCGCGCGCCCGGTGCTTTCGAGCAAACGCTTTCGCAGATGGGTCAGATTGGCAACCGTTGTGGCATTACGAGGCACATAAGCGTTAATCGCAATGTAATCCCCTTGCTGGGATAATCCACCAAAGGCATCCAGCACATCAGAAAGCGTTTTGCATTGTGCCAAGCCATCAAATTCCTCACCAAAAATCTGGATCCCGTCCTTCTCCCACAGCACTTCTGGCTCTGCCAGGCTGCCGCTCTGTTTAAAAGCAGCGATTTTCTCCTTCGTTCGATTTTTATTATCCTGTACATCGGGTTGATCAAACGCATTGACCCCGATCTGGCTGCAAGCGATGGCAACTGCCAGCTCCCAACGGTAGAACTGCCCCGCCAGGGAGTATAGATCAGGCACTTCCAACCGCACAACAGGCTGTCCATTGTGGATCAAATCCGAAACGAATGAGTCATGCTGTCTATCATGGCAGAGGTAAACAAATAAACGGTCATCGCCATACCGGGCAGGATCACCCAGGGGTTCATCCGCGATTGGCACAATACCTTTGCCATTCTTGCCGCTGCTTTCAGCCACCAACTGCTCCAACCAGGGACCAAGCGGTGCCAATCTATCATCGGCTATGAATGTCAATTTATCCTTCCCGGCGATCGCGCCCTGACCTGCCAGAATACCCAACAACACTGCCAGGTTTAGCTCAAGGTCTCGTGAGGGCAAGCTGTGCTCGGCTTCCACCTGGGCTAATTTGAGAAACGCCTTCAGATCAATTCCCATCAGTGCTGCTGGAACCAATCCGAAATGAGTCAGCGCCGAGTAACGCCCGCCTACGTTTGGATTTGCCGTAAAAACAGCCCTAAATTGCTTTTCTTCTCCCAGAGCCGCCAGGCTGCTGCCTGGATCCGTGATCGCCACAAAATGCGATCCGCAGGTTTCGCCAACCAGCGCTTCAGTCTTCGCCCAAAAATAATGGAACATCGACATTGTTTCACTGGTCGTACCAGATTTGCTGGCAACAATGAAGAGCGTTTTTTCAAAATCCACCCACGCTTCTGCTTCTTTCACCTGTGCCGGGATGGTGGAATCAAGGATTTTGAACGCCATCCCATTGGCTTGTTCACCCAGGATGAGGTTCATTGTTTCAGGCGCCAGTGATGAGCCGCCCATACCCAACAGGAGGACCTGCTCCATGCCGTCCTTTCGGCAATCAGCAGCAAATTCCTCTAAACTTCGGATCAGGAACGCGCTTTCAGTGGGCAGGTTCAGCCAGCCCAATCGCTTTTGAATTTCAGATTTTTGTTCAGCCGAGTTCGCCCAGACAGTCGGATCGCTGCGAAAAATCCTGCCAACGACATCCGCGGACTTAAGCGCTTCAACCTCCAATGGGACGACATCAGAAAGGGATGCAATCTCCTTTTGGAATTGTTCTTTGCGCGCATCAATCGTCTTCAGAAGAGAATCAAAGGCATCCATAAATTGCTGAACCCCCTCGTCTTCAAGTTCTTGAGTGATATTATCAATAGAAATGCCCAAATCGGCCAGCAATCGGAAATCCACCTCAGCCCGATCCAATCCACGCTCAATAGTCAATTCTGGCTCCCCATGGTCCAGAAAGGCTTCCAAAGTTTCAGGTGGTACAGTGTTGACCGAGTTTTCAGCCACCAGTTCGGAGACATACTTGATGTCACTGTAAGCTTCGTCCTTGGTACTGGTAGATGCCCACAAAGGGCGCTGCTTTTGCGCGCCATTCTTGGCAAGCGTCTTAAACCGTTCGCTGCTGAAAACAGTCTTGTACAACTGGTAGGCAAGACGGGTGTTATCCACAGCCAGTTTGCCCTTCAAGGATTTTGCAATCTCAGCCCGAGCGCCGCCCCCATCAATGACCGTCTGCAGCCTTTGATCCGCTTTCGTTTCCAATCTTGAGACGAAAAAAGACGCTACCGATGCGATGCCGTCAATTTCTTTACCAGCAGCCATCCGCTTTTCCGGTCCGTCAAGATAGGCAGACATCACTTCTTCATAGCGTTTGCGTGAAAAGATCAGGGTCACATTCACATTAACCCCTGCTGCAATCGCTTCTGTGATCGCCGGTAAACCAGCCTTTGTGGCGGGAATTTTCACCATCAGGTTGGGACGATTAACCGTCTCCCACAGCCATCGTACTTCGTTAATGGTGCCCTGTGTGTCATTTGCCAGATGGGGGTTCACTTCAAGGCTGACAAACCCATCCGCACCGCTTGAGGCGTGGTAATAGGGCAAAAATAAATCAGCCAAATTCTGAATATCCTGAATAGCTAAGCGATAAAAAATTTGTTCGGATGAAAGATCAGCCCATGCCATCGTCTGCAGGTCTGCATCATAATCCTGCGATTTAGCAATTGCCTTCTGAAAGATGCTTGGGTTCGAGGTCACGCCAAAAATTTCGCGGCGTTCAATCTTGTCCTTTAATGTGCCATCTTCGATCAGGGATCTTTGCAAATTGTCATACCAAATTGATTGACCGAGGAGATGTAATTTTGCAACACTGGACATTGCTTTATCCTTTCAAACGCTTACTCTCAATTAGTTTCATTTTTCCCACTCGACGTAAATGACGCGATTCCTCAGAGAACTCAGCCGTGATAAACGCCTGCACGATGCGAATCGCAAGTTCAGGCCCAATCACGCGCGCACCCAAACACAACATATTCATCTGGTCATGTTCCACGCCCTGGGCAGCAGAATAAGTATCGTGGCACAAACAAGCATATACGCCAGGGATTTTATTACCCGTGATGCATGCGCCCACACCTGACCCACAAAGCACTACCGCGCGCTCAGCTTCGCCATTAACAATTGCCATCCCGGCTTTTTCTGTAAAGTCAGGGTAATCGACGCTTTGATCTGAATCCGTTCCAAAGTCGATCGGTGTATGTCCCATGGCAAGTAAGGTATCGATCACCGTCTGTTTTAATGGAAAACCACCATGATCTGAAGCAACAGCAACTTTCATCAGAGGTCCTTTCACCTACTTCCAACCATTATTTCGATCTGCCTTCCCCATCATATCGGCATTGATCATATCCAGCACCACATCAATGAGGGTCGCAATGGTAAATCCATACTCCTGCATGACCTTATTTCCGGGTGCTGAAGCACCAAACGTGTCAATTCCAACGATTCGTCCGCTATCCCCCACCCAGCGATCCCAACCCATAGTTGAACCCGCCTCAACCGCCAGGCGATGCTTGATTGAAGGGGGTAAAACCTGGTCACGGTAAGCCTGATCCTGTTGCGCAAACAATTCCCAGCTGGGGAAAGAAACCACGCGCACGTTCATTCCCTCAGCAGCCAGGTTTCCGGCAGCCCGAAGGATGAGATCAACCTCTGATCCAGAAGCCATCAAGATCAGGTCTGGATCAGCATCACCCATGTCCGCCAGGACGTAGGCACCTTTGCTCAATTCTTCCGCATCTGTAAAAATTTCTCGGTCAATGGTCGGCAATTTTTGGCGGGAAAGAATGAGTGCCGTGGGCTTCCGACTTTTGATTGCATACCGCCAGGCTTGGGCAGTCTCATTCGCATCAGCAGGCCTGAGGGTTACCAATCCCGGGATCACGCGTAAGCTGGCAATATGCTCAACCGGCTGGTGCGTAGGTCCATCTTCCCCCACGCCAATCGAATCATGGGTAAAGACCCAGATTGAAGGATAATGCGAAAGCGCAGACAGACGGACTGCACCGCGCATATAATCTGAGAACACAAGGAAAGTGCCGCCATATGGGATCAGTCCACCATGCACTGCCATGCCGTTCACGATTGCACCCATTGCATGTTCACGCACACCAAAATGCATATTCCGGCCAGATGGCGTATTGGATTGAAAGGCATCTTCGCCATCAATCCAGGTTTTATTCGAGGGTGCCAAATCTGCAGAACCGCCCATCAACTCCGGCAGTTGTTTTGCCAGAGCGTTTAGAACCTTTCCAGAAGCTGCACGCGAGGCAATGCCCTTTTCATCCGCAGGAAATACCGGTAAAGCTGATTCCCAACCCTCAGGCAAAGTCCCGGCTAACCGCCGTTCGAATTCCGCTGCCAGTTCGGGATAAGCATTGCGATATTCCGTGAGCGAGTTCTTCCACTCATTTTCAAGCCTTTCGCCTTCAACCGCTCTGCTCAGGAAATGATCCCGAACATCTTCTGGGATGAAGAATTTCTTATCAGTAGGCCATCCCGCTTCCTTCTTTGCTTGCGCGATCTCATCCCACCCAGGAGGAGATCCGTGCGCATCAGCAGTGCCAGCGACGGTTGGCAGACCATGCCCGATTGTGGTCTTGACAATGATAAGCGACGGACGTGGATCTGACTTTGCCAGTTCGACCGCATCAACCAGCGCTTCCACATCAAAAGGATCCGCCACAGTGTTCACATGCCACCCATAGGCTTTGAACCGGGCAGCGCGATCTTCAGTAAAGGCAATATCAGTTGAGCCATCAATGGAGATCTGGTTATCATCATAGAAGTAAATCAACTTGCCCAGCTTAAGATGACCTGCAAGCGATGCTGCTTCCGAGGCAACACCCTCCATCAGATCACCATCGGTGACAATTGCATAGACGTAATGATCTACAATCTGGAAACCCGGTCGGTTGAATTCCGCTGCCAGGTGCGCTTCGGCGATTGCCATACCAATCCCATTGGCAAAGCCCTGTCCGAGCGGACCGGTCGTCACTTCCACACCGGGTGTCAGCCCGTATTCAGGGTGGCCGGGTGTTTTGCTCTGCCATTGCCGGAAAGATTGTAAATCTTCCATCGTGACGGCATATCCCGTCAGATGCAGCATGGAATAGAGCAGCATGGACCCGTGTCCCCCAGAAAGCACAAAGCGATCGCGATTGAACCAGCCTGGATTTTTCGGATGATATTTCATCAGCCGCATGAACAAAGTATAGGCAATCCCCGATGTGCCCATCGGCAGCCCGGGATGACCTGAATTGGCTGTCTGAACACCATCGACAGACAGAAACTTGATTGTATTAATGGCTTTGGATTGCATTGAATCAGCGCACATATTTGAGTTTCCTTTCGAAGTAAGATCCTTTCAATTTTACCATGAGAGCCATAGCCTAAAATGATCGTTCGGATCAGGTCTGATAAAGATCAGGACTGATAAAGATCAGGGCTGATAAAGATCAGGGCTTTTAAAGATTAATGTGCAAAAATAATTCCTCTGAAAATCTTTTCACTCATTTTTCGCAACAAATGGAATGGTCAGCGGACCCTCTGGAAGGACACAAACCCGCTCTCCATAACGCTGCATCAACTGAGTTAGATCTGATTCAAGGGATCGACTGGGAATAAACAATGCCTCCCGAATTTGCTGATCTGTCAGGCCTTCACTGTAAACATACACATCTGCTTTCTGCTGCATCTGCGCTTGAACCTGCACCTGCCATTGATCCTGGAGGGAAAAATCGGGTTGCGAGAGCATTTCCAAAACAGCTTCTACTGATCCCGCATCCCTCAGGAAAGATGCATAGCCTCCATGGTCTGGCAACCCTTCGATGCAGCGCGCTGCCAGAAAAATCGCCCCTCCAGGACGCACAACTTGGCTGGCGGCACTGATCCCTTTGATGGATTGATACAGGTTCTGATCCAGAGGATAACCGCTGTTGGTGGTGAGCACAACATCAAAGGGCTGTTCCACCGCTGCCATGGCATTTTGCTTCACAAAACGGCAGCCTGCTTGATGAGACTCCAAAACGTCGCCAGTAAAAATACCAGTAATGGCATTTTCTGCGTTCAGGGTCACATTCAACAAGAAGTTCGGACCCACCAAATCCACCACTTCCCTCATCTCTTCCCAGATGGGGTTACCCAATGTTTCGCCAAAGGTCGCCGCTGGATGAGAGATCATCCCATATCCATGATTTTGTTGGATCGTTTGGGCACCTGCCGTCCCGGGGAGGATAGCTTTGGGTCCGCCGCTGAAGCCAGCAAAGA
>Ga0334882_1005206_pt1 | contig 10430 bp, 7 predicted proteins | sample GraSluR1_MG_5_FD_207226 | JGI IMG/M metagenome (GOLD analysis project Ga0334882, IMG submission 207226) | Sludge microbial communities from methane-producing bioreactor in Wageningen University, Netherlands - Granular Sludge_15_04-R1 | ecosystem: Engineered > Bioreactor > Anaerobic > Unclassified... | reverse complement strand
ATGGCAGCAGATGACATGCTTATTAACGACGGGGTATGGACCTGCGGCAAGAATGGTCAGGGAGCACCTGTTTCAATGGGTATCCCGACAGTTAAGATCAAAAAACTTACAGTCGGTTGATCCGATCCCTTATTAACCAGAAAATTATGAATTTATGAATACAAAAGAAAAATATGACCTGGCTGACCTGGTTGTCGGACATTCCCTGAAAAGCGGAGCCGATCAGGTTGCCGTTACAATTTCGGACAACAGGAGCACAGAACTAGAGATAAGGGATCAAAAGATCGATACCCTTAAGGAGTCTAACAGGAGCAATCTTTCGATAGATATTTATACCGACAAGAAATATTCATCCCACTCCACCAACAGGATGAAGAAGGAAGAACTTTTCAGGTTTGTGGAGGAGGCAATCGCCGCAACCAAATATCTGGCCTCTGATGAGTTCCGGACTCTCCCTGATCAGGAATTGTATTACAGGGGCGGAGGACCCGAACTTAACACTATGGATCCGAAAATCGACACCCTCGATGCCAGGACAAAGATCGATATGGCAAACCAGTCACTCAATGAAGCCTACGGTAAAGATGACAGAATTATTTCGGTCAGTTCACATTACTCAGACAGCATATCGAACATGGTTAAAGTTACCAGCAACGGTTTCAGGGGCGATTCAGGGAGCACCCGGATATCAGTGGCTGTTGAGGTTTCAGTTAAAAGTGATACCGGACGTCCTTCCGACTACTGGTATGAGAATTCCCGTTTTCTTGACAGGCTGAAAAAAACAGATATTGGCAAAGAAGCGCTGGGAAGAGCACTGAACAAAATGAACCCGGGAAAAATTGCTTCAGGAAAATACCCTGTCGTTATCGAAAACCGGGTTGCAAACAATATAGCAGGACCCATTTACAATTCACTTTCGGGTGCAAATATCTACCAGAAACAATCTTTCCTTATCGGGAAAGAGGGCAAGCCGGTAACTTCTTCAATATTAACGGTCTATGACGATCCTTTCATACCTTCGGGGAGTGGTTCAAGACTTTTCGACAGCGAAGGGCTTGCTTCTGAAAAAAGAGCTGTTATCGAAAACGGGATTTTAAGAAACTATTATATCGATACATATTACGGAAAGAAACTGGGAATGAAGCCAACCTCGGGAAGCTCTTCCAACGTGGTTTTCGGGAAAGGTCAAAGAAGTCCTCAGGAAATGATCAGCTCGGTCAGCAAAGGAGTATTTATCACCGGATTCATCGGCGGGAACTGCAACCTGTCGACAGGTGATTTTTCCTACGGGATAGAAGGTTTCTACATAGAGAACGGAAAGGTAGTAAATCCTGTAAATGAGATGAATATCACAGGGAACATGAATACATTCTGGTTCTCTCTTGCAGAACTGGGAAATGATCCGCGCGAAAATGACTCAATCATGATCCCTTCGCTGATGTTTAAGGATGTCGTGCTGAGCGGTATTTAAAAAAAACAATATACATTTGAAGCCAACCAGTTAAAGCAGTAAACGGGTGATCATTTTCACCCAAAGATCATGAATGGAAAAAGAAGAGATCCGAATAATTCTTGAAAACCAGCGGCGCTGGTTCCATGAAGGCAATACCCTAAAGATAGGTCAAAGGCTTCAAACCCTGAAAAAGCTGCGAAGACTGATACTTGATCATGAACGGGAAATCATTGAGGCAATCGGAAAAGATTTCAGTAAACCCGCATTTGAAATAATAGCCACAGAGACAAGATTTGTTATCAAGGAACTGAACCTGGCAATACGCAGGCTCAGGAGATGGGCATGTCCTAAAAGGGTCATAACGCCCATAGTTCATTTTCCTGCAGCAAGCAGAATTGAGTCTCACCCGTACGGACAGGTACTGATACTCTCACCATGGAATTATCCTTTTCAGCTGATCTTCATGCCTCTGATGGGAGCACTTGCTGCTGGAAATACGGTGATAATAAAGGTTTCACAGCAGGTCCCTGAGACAACAAAGGCGATGCAGAAGATCCTGGATCATTTTCCCCGGGAACTTATAACGATGATCAATGGCGGCCATTCGGTTAGTGATTATCTGCTCAGCCAGAAGTTCGATTATATATTTTTTACGGGCAGTACCAGGGTCGGCAAATATGTAATGAAGAAGGCAGCTGAAAACCTTATTCCGATTTCTCTCGAGCTGGGAGGAAAGAATCCCTGTGTAATCACTGAAGATGCCAGGCTTGACTTCGCGGCAAAAAGGATCGTCTGGGGAAAATTCATGAACGCCGGGCAGACATGTATATGCCCCGACTATCTACTTGTGGACAGAAGGATTAAAGACAGGTTCCTGGAACTGCTGAAAAACGAAATAAAATCTTCCTTCGGGGTAAATCCAAAAGAGAGTCCTGATTTTGCCAGGATAATCAGCAGAGAAAACACCATAAGGCTATCGGATCTCACCAGGTTGGGAAATATAGCCATCGGAGGATCTGCTGATCCTGGCGAACGTTATATGGAACCCACCGTTCTTACAGATGTCAGGCCGGAAGATCCTGTTATGCAGGAAGAGATCTTCGGACCCATTCTGCCGGTGATCGATTATGAAGAAATGAAAGAGGTTTACGATATAATTTCCCTAAATCCGAAACCTCTCGCAGTATATATCTTTACCGGCAGCAGAAAACTTTCCAAAGAGTTCCTGAGAAAGACACAATCGGGAACGGCTGCCATAAACGACACAGTGATACAGATTGCTTCTCCCTATCTTCCATACGGAGGCGTGGGACCCAGCGGCATCGGAAGGTACCATGGAAGGAAGTCATTCGAAACCTTCTCCAATATGAGGTCCGTGGTGGTGAAATCAAATCTGATTGACCTCCCGATCAGGTATCCTCCATACAGTAAATTCAAGGAAATTATTGTGAAACTGCTTATGAGATGAGGGAGGAGCATAGAGCGGGGAGCATGGAGCGTTAAAAGTCTGGGTGATACATCCCCTTTTCACCCCTTCTCCCACTCACCCATTCTTCTATTTATTCTATTTTTCCGATATACTTATCGGTTCTGATAATCATGGCATTCCTCACAAAGGCGGGCGTCGCCCATATCTGGTCGCTCAGCTGGTTCTGGGCTACGACCTCGTATTTGCGGCCTGGTTTTATGATAAGCCCATCTCCTCTTATTGAAAAGAAATATATGTTCCCGGCAGCAAAAACGGGAGATGCATTGAAATTTGCTCTATGCCGCACTGACCAGATATCAGTTCCGGTAGCAGCATCAATACAGATCATATTGTTCTTTGTATCAACAGTATATATCAGTCCATCCTTAATGACAGGTGTCAGCAGTTGCATCGGTTCTGTGCGTTTCCTCCAGACAATATTCGATTTAGTAATATCTCCTTTGCCGTCGGGGTTCACCGCCAGCAGCTCCGAGAACTGTGATCCGTCAGTATCAACCATGAAACCGGTGTAAAAATAGACTATCCCGTTTTCTGTAACTGGCATTGAAACCGTTGATTCCGCCCCTCTGATCACCCTCCATATCTCCTTTCCCGTGGCGGGGTCATAAGCAATGCAGACTGCCGATCCGTTTGAAATGAGCTGATCGCGGCCCCTGACATTGAGGATAAGAGGCGTGACATAAGCCTTGGTGCCTATTCTGGTCAGTGGCACATATGGTTCTTCCGGCCGGTCTGTCCTCCAAACCGTTTTCCCGGTCGCCTTATCCAGGCCAACTATAAACCTGACATCGGTCCCTTCATAATGAAGAATAAGAAGATTCTTATAGATTACCGGAGATGAGGCCGGCCCCTGAACATGTTCACATTTAAGGTCGGTACGGGTCCAGAGAATTGCCCCGGTATTTGAATTTATGCAGGCAGTTCCGAGACTTCCGAAATGCACGTAAACAAAATTCTTTTCAATGCAGGGTGTGGGGGTGGCATAGCTGTTAATATTATGCTTGCGCAATGGTTTATCAGTAATGAACACCTTGATATTATGAATGATTTTTCCGGTCTGGTAATCGAGACAAACAGCATAAAGCTCTCTGCCATCTTCTGTTGCAGTAGTAACCCATATCTGATTACCGTAAACCACCGGTGAGGACCATCCCTTACCCTGGATATCAGTTTTCCACCTGAAGCCGGAATCGTCAGCCCAATTCAGGGGAGCCCTTTCAACAGCTGCAATGCCATACAGGTCACTACCCCTGAAGTGGGTCCAGTTACCCTCCTGCCCGGTTAATTTATTATACCCCAGGAGGAGGAACAACCATGTTAATGCAAGAATTGATGTTTTCCTATTCATGAGCATAGTCTATTAATAACAGTCAAATCATTTCTTCCGGTACAACACCTTTGATCCGGACCAGATTTTGTCAATATATGAAAATCCGGATGATCAATAGCAACTTTATGCCAAAAATCATACAAAAAGCAGTATCATCATCTGGGCTATAAAGATCCGAAGGAACATTACCAGTGGATATACTGTGGCATAGGCAATTGACGGAGCCTCATCCTGTGCAATACTGTTCGCAAAGGCGAGTGCCGGAGGATCTGTTGTGCTTCCTGCAAGCAGTCCGCAAATCTCGAGGTAGTTTCTTTTTAAAATCAGCCGGGAAAAAAATCCGACCACCAAGAGAGGTATCAGAGTTATCATAGCGCCGTATCCCATCCAGATGAAACCATCGCCTGAAAGAAGTGCAGGAATGAATTTCTGCCCGGATGCAAGACCAACGCTTGCAAGGAAAAGGACAATCCCTATTTCCCTGATTATCAGATTAGCGCTGGTTGTAGTATAGGCGACCAGAGAGAACCGGTATCCGTATTTACTGAGCAGGATAGCCACGATAAGCGGGCCTCCGGCCAGACCCAGTCTGACGGGATGTACCATTCCTGGAAGATGTACCGGAATGCTTCCTATGATCACCCCCAGCAAAATTCCGATAAAGAGCGGAACAAGATTTGGCTCGTTGAGCCTTTTGATTGAATTTCCCAGCTCCCCGATAGATTTTTCAATGGACTTTTCATCTCCCACCACAGTAAGCCTGTCTCCCATCTGAAGTCTCAACACCGGCGAAGCAATCAGTTCAATCCCTGCCCGGTAGACACGTGTAATATTGATGTTATAACGACTTCTGAGTTTAAGAGATCCCAGGGTCTTTCCCGAAACCTCACGGTTGGTTACCAGAATTCTTCTCGAGATCAGCCTGCCGCTCCTTGCTGAAAGATCCATCTCACTGATGGTTCCCGTCTTCTCAACGATCCCGGCGATTGAGCCCTTCTGTGCCACAATAAGTATTATATCATTCTCGTGAATAATGGTTTCTGACGATGCAAGTTGCAATTCCCCGTTATGGAGCACCCGGGAGATAATAAAATTATATCCGACAAGTTTTATTATTTCCGGTACGGATTTATTAAATATCTGTTGATTAGTAACAAGAATACTTCTTTTTTCGGGCATTATTTCTTCCGGATGCCTGATACGGTTATAAAGCTTAATTTCTCTTACTGCATCGATACCGAGGATTTTTCTAAGAGCAATCATTGTCAGAATTATACCCACCACTCCGAAAGGATAAGCAACGGCATATCCAAGGCCGATGTCTGGCATTTCAGCTGTTGCTCCTGGCCATACCTGACCCAGAGCCTGCTGGGCTGCTCCAAGGCCGGGAGTATTGGTAACTGCTCCCGACATTACTCCCACCATCATGGGGAGAGGGGCTCCGGAAATAAAATGAATAGCCAGGGTAGTCATTCCTCCGAGAATCACTATAGTCAAAGCCAGAAGGTTGAGGGTAAGCCCCCCACTTCTGAAAGACGAAAAGAATCCCGGTCCCACCTGCAGCCCGATGGAAAAGACGAACAGTATAAGTCCGAAGTCCCTTATAAAATCAATCAAATGACGATTGACTGAAAATCCGAGGTGGCCCATTGCAATGCCTGCAAAAAGGACAAAAGCGATACCGAGGGATACTCCCAGAACCTTTATCCGACCCAGAGAGACTCCTGCTGCAATTACAATACAATAGATCAGAATGGTCTGGGCAACGCTTTCCTGTCCTAATAGATCTGTCAGCCAGGTCATGGGTTAATATAATATTCAGCTAAATTACAGTAAAATCAGGAATCTCTTTCTTGCAGGCCATATCATTAGTCATATAATTGGTAAAGTAACCTGGTCGCCCTTTTAACAAGTGTCTCGGCCGATCCGATCTCGAAACGGGAGCTGGTTACTTCATAGCCTCCTTCCTTATATAACTCTGCCGGAGGGATATAACCTGAGGCACCGTTGCAGTGAGTGATAATAAAAGTATATTTGAAAGGAGAAGCCTCCTTTATTGACATTCCTATTTCCGTAATCATTTCCAGGTTAAACCCGATAAAAACTGCATCTCCTACCCTTGCGGCAGTTATCCTTACCGGTACTGTTTCGCTTAATCCCCCAGGATCCCCTTCCCTTTTTCTTCGGGGTAACTCTAATGTCTCCGTGAGAGTTCTTATCTCTCCTCCGACATTCATCTCTTTAATATTCCTGTAAACATGAACGACTTCCACTCCCAGTAGAGTTCCCAGCAAAACAGGTTCAGGTATCCATCCGGGCTCCTCATTAAAACCGGGGAGAACCCTGTACCATGGATCAATATTACCTGAAGCCCCTGCAAAAACAGGTGAAATAACCTCTTTCGCCAGAATCTTCTCCACAAACTGGGCTGAAATGCCAAGTACGTCTCCGCTTATCTGCAGGTTTGCAGGTCCCAGGGAAGTAGAATGGGTTGCATAACTGAACAAAGCAGCTAAAGGTGTTCCGTCCGTTCCTGCTATCTTCATCACCAGAACCTCTTTGTCCGCCGGGCCATAAGGATTCCTGCCAAGGATAATTGATCCGTCAGCCCTCATTTCACGCCTGTTTGAACCAACCGGCGAGTACCCCCTGCCCAGGTCGATCTTAGCCGGATGAAGTTTATTGAAAGCTTCGCCGGAAACAGAGATGAGTTTCTGAATGAGAAGTTCGGTATAACGGATATTGTTCGGATCACCGGTCTCGCTGTTCAAAGTCAGTATCGGAGAACTATGAGAATGGATCGTTGACAGAAATAGTTCCGACTCTTCAAGTCCGAATCTTTCAAGTATCTGATGCCTTATTACCGGAAACACTTCCTCACTGTATGATCCCAAATCTGATGAAATCATCAGCAGGCGATCTCCTCCATTTTCCATTGCAACGACCCGCGCATAAAGCCTGTCGTGCACCCCCTCGGAATAATTCTTTCGCGATGAATAGCCGTATAGCTTAACCGGTAACGAGGGGGTGATATCAATTTTGGCTACACCCGCCCGAAGAATCCCTTCAGTACCCTGACCCTCTGCCCTGTTTTCTGATAATATAAGACCGGCTAAAATCAATGACAAAGACAGGGAAAAAGCCGTTCTCCATGAAATGGTAATAATGTTTTTCATTGTAGCTTGCTGTGTATGCTGTCAGTTAAAAGGATGAACTTAGCAAACAAGAAAGATACAAAAAAACATATTAGCCTGTGTAGTGTTTATCTGATATTCCTGAAGACTTTCCTGAAGTGATATCCATAGATGCTATAGGTGACTGCCAGAGGGAATACTTTGGGTTTTATGAAGATACTCCAGAAGAAAAGCTTCCAGTAATATCGCCTGTTTTTCTTCAGTATTCCCAGATAAAAGATTGATTTCAGTAAAGCCATAATCTTGTTAAATGAAATCCGGTCCCTGAAAACCGGATTATATTGCTTCAGGAACCGTAATACCCTTTCATAGTATGATTTACCGGAATATATCTCATTGACTATCTTTTTATAACCCTTTAGCAACTCATCCTTATCCATAACAGGTGTGAAATTCATGGAGTAGTCAGTATTATCGCCGGTGAATTTAGTGGTCAGCCTTCCTTCTTCTTTTAACCGCTGGTAAAGTCTTGATAACCTTGGTGCATTTAAAAGACCTACCATTGCGGTAATAATTCCGCTTGTCTGAATAAAATCTATCTGCCGCTGGAAAATATTTGGCGGATCGTTGTCAAATCCTACGATAAAACCGGCCATCACCTCAATTCCGTACTGTTGAATTTTTCTTACGCTGTCGATCAATTCCCGATTGTTATTCTGGTTTTTATTGCACTCCATCAGGCAACTCTCTTCAGGGGTCTCAATGCCCACAAAAACTTTAGCAAAACCCGCATTTGCCATCATTTCCATCAGATCATCGTCATCTGCCATATTAATCGAAGCTTCCGTTATGAACATGAAAGGATTGTTATTGGATTTCATCCAGCTGATAATTGCCGGGAGCAATTCGGTTTTAAGTTTCTTCCTGTGTCCTATAAAATTATCATCAACAAAAAACACACTGCCCCTCCATCCGATCCGGAACAGCTGATCGAGCTCAGAAATAACCTGTCCTGGAGTTTTTGTTCTTACCCGACGTCCAAAAAGGGCGGTTATATCGCAAAATTCGCAGTCGTATGGACAGCCTCTTGTATACTGTATTCCCGCTGTTGCATACTTACCTGGTTTTATAAGGGAATAATCGGGTATTGGAGACTTTGTTAAATCTGCAAAACTATCTGATTGATATATCCGTGCAGGATTGCCGTTGATCAGATCTTCAATGAAAAGGGGAAGGGTAATCTCCGCTTCATTAAGAACCAGGTGATCAACCTCATTGTAATGTTCATAATCCTCTGTAAACAAAGGACCGCCTCCTACCATTTTCGTTTTCAAATCCCTGCACCTGTCAATGACCTGCCTTACTGATGCTGATTGCACTGATATTGCGCTGATAAAAACATAATCAGCCCAGATAATATCTTTATCTTTAAGCCTGGCGACATTCATATCCGTAAGCTTTCTGTTCCATTCGCGTGGCAACAATGCTGCCACGGTAAGAACGCCCAGCGGAACATTTGCTGATTTTTTCGATACAAATTTCAGGGCATGCTTAAAGCTCCAGTAGGTATCGGGAAATTCGGGGTATACTAAAAGAATATTCATTATGATTTATGCTTTTACAACAGAACCAGGAGTAGTTGATTCCAGAAAGTCATTCAATCAGTTATTCGTTCCGGACATCAAAAGTAATCTTGGCATTGAGGCGGTATTCTGTTATCTTATTGTCTTCTACGACAGCGCTCATATGATGAACATAGATTGATTTGAGCCCTTTGACAGTCTTGGCTGCTGTCTTGACTGCTATACCTGCAGCATCTTCCCAGCTTTTTGGGGATGATGCCATAATTTCAATTACTTTTTTTACCGGCATAATTTTCTTTTTAGTTCGACTATCAAAACTAACCCCTGCCCCCGGTAAAAATGTTACATAATTTTTCAAATATGTTACATCATTCTCGTATAGTTGTGTTAATGTTCACCCTGATTAATAGTCAGCCAAGGTTTTTCCGGTAACTTTGCAGCAGCCGGCATTTTGCCAGCAATGATTTGCATTAAATGGGGAAGATAACGATTTTCGGCAGGGAGCTGATTGATGATAAGCCGATCAGGCAGATTGAAAGGTGTATCACGTCAGAGGATGATATTGCTGTTCTTAATGCAGATGCACATTATGGTTACGGCCATCCTATTGGCGGCGCTGTTGCCTATAAGAACAAGATCTCACTTTCGGGTGTGGGGTTTGACATTGCCTGCGGAAATTATGCCGTGAGAACGGATGTTAAGGCAGTGGAAGTTAATCTGCCGAAAACAATGGATGAGATCTTCAGGCGGATCTCATTCGGCATTGGCCGGCATAACAATGAACCTATTGATCATGAAGTACTTGAAGAGATACACAAAGCAGAATTCATTCCGCAAAGAAAACTCTTCAGGCTGGCAAAGGAGCAGCTTGGAACAGTCGGCAGCGGGAATCATTTCGTTGATCTTTTTAAAGATGATAGTGGTTATCTCTGGATAGGTGTTCATTTCGGCTCGAGAGGATTCGGACACAGGACAACAACTGGTTTTATTGCAATCTCGCGCGGCCTCTCTTTTGACGACAGGGTCAGTGAGGGGAGCATGGATGCCCCGCCGATACTTTTTGATGCCGGATCAGAAACCGGACAGGCTTACATTGAGGCAATGAATCTGGCAGGTGAATATGCCTATGCGGGCAGAGAACTGGTAATAAAAAAGGTCCTTGAGATACTGGGCAATCCCGGGGTGACATATCAGGTACACAACAATCATAATTTTGCCTGGCTTGAAGAGCATTTCGGGGAGAAATACTGGGTTGTGCGTAAAGGCTGCACCCCGGCTTTTCCCGGACAGAAAGGATTCATAGGGGCAACAATGGCAGATGATTCGGTAATAATTGAAGGTACAGACAGTGAACAGTCACGGAAGGCTCTTTATACAACAGTTCACGGCGCCGGAAGGGTAATGTCAAGGACAAAGTCAGCAGGCAGAAAGAAGTGGATGA
>Ga0334882_1005204_pt1 | contig 10434 bp, 12 predicted proteins | sample GraSluR1_MG_5_FD_207226 | JGI IMG/M metagenome (GOLD analysis project Ga0334882, IMG submission 207226) | Sludge microbial communities from methane-producing bioreactor in Wageningen University, Netherlands - Granular Sludge_15_04-R1 | ecosystem: Engineered > Bioreactor > Anaerobic >... | reverse complement strand
ATAAGCAAGGAACAGGCTCTGGACAGCTACAATATATATTCGAAGATAGAGCCTTATGAAAAGACTATAGAGTAGATTAATGACGTAGTTTGTCTAAAGTATTTTTGAACTGTGTCCGATAATGATTGTAAGAATTATTCTGCTTTTATCAAATAAACAGGAGGAGTGAGCTTTTTTATGAGGATAAGCTACAATATGCCCGCCCTAACCATGCACTTGCTTCAGAACAAGGCACTGGACAGGCAAAGTGGAAATCTGCTCAGAATAAGCAGCGGATATAAAATAAGCAGTGCAAAGGACAACCCAAGTGTACTTGTAAGAAGTGAAAATATAAGAATGCAGATAGGCGGACTTCAGTCGGCGTCCAGAAATACACAGGACGGAGTGAGTATGCTTCAGACGGCAGAAGGAGCCCTTCAGGAGATTACAGGAATGATCCAGAGGGTAAGACAGCTTACAGTGCAGGCAGGAAATGGTACTACTACGGAGAGCGACAGAAGTATAATAAAAAATGAAATAGATCAGATGCTGGATGGAATAGACAGTATGGCAAACGGTGCGGAATTCAACGGATTGAAGCTGCTCGCAGACAATACTACCTTGAAGCTGCCTGTAGGTGCCAACCCCGGGGAAAGTGTTGAAATACCACAGGTAAATCTAAGTAACGGCACGGGAAGCAAAATTGCCGGGATTTATGGAATCAAGGATGATACAGGCATATTGGAAGGAAATATTGACGGGGCACTGGATGCAATAGACAGTTCTCTTGATGAAGTGGTTTCAATAAGAAGCAAGTACGGTGCACTTGAAAATAGATTTGAAAGCACATATGACTGCATACAGGATATAAGCCAGAGAATGGTGGGAGCTGACAGCAGCTTGAGGGATTCTGACATAGCAGAAGAAATTGTGGGTTATACCAAGGAAAATATAATTGTAGATGCGTCAAATGCAATGATAGCCCAGGCGAACAAACTGCCCCAGGATGTGTTGAGAGTGCTGGAAAATGTAAGACAATGATATAGATAAAATATAAATGATGAGATACCTATTTTTTATTAATTGTAGAATGGTATCTTATTTTTTTGATTTTTTGGACATGATGTAGTAGAACGTTATAAGGTCTATAACAGTAACTTACATAATTTGACTGATGTTGGATGGATGACACAAAATAATTTACATAATTTGTGTAAAAATATAGAATATAGAGTACAATTATGTTAGAATAAATTATGTTAGTAAATAGTTTTAATCAAAAGTAAAATTATATTAAAAGTCAACTTTTAACATGCATTTAACAAGGAATTCCATAATAAATATCTAATACATATTATAATATATAAATATATGAGGAAAGGAGAAATTGTATTGAATATACAGAATATGTCGATTGATGAAACTGCTGGAAATCTGATTCAAAAGGCGCTGGATGCATCATCCGCCAGAAGCAGGGCCATATCCAACAATATAGCCAATATAAATACAAAGGGATATAAAAGGCAGTATGTCACTTTTGAAGAAAATCTTAAAAACAGCATGGACAATCTTGAATTGAAAACAGACGATGACAGACATATTAGCCTTGGAAACAGTTATGGAGCCATAACCAATAAAGTGGACAATTCAACCAGCATGAGGGAAGATGGAAACAATGTGGACATTGATGTCGAAACTGTAAATCAGGCGGCAAATGAGCTTATGTACAATGCTCTCATAACTCTTGAGAACAATAAATTGAATATGAGAAGAAATGTAATAAACGGAAACTAGGGGTGATTTTGTGATTCAAGCTTTTAATACAATGAGAATAAGTGCCAGCGGACTTTCTGCAGAAAGGCTTAGAATGGACACCGTGGCTTCAAATATGGCGAATGCAGAGACAACCCATGGTGCAAATGGACAGCCTTACAGAAGAAAGGTTGCAGTATTTCAGGAGAATTTGAATAGAGAAATTGGAAGTAATGGAAGTTATGAAAATGTTCCAATGGGAGTAAAGGCTGTAGGAATAGAGGAAGATAATTCACCCTTTAGAAGAGTGTATGATCCATCCAATCCAGATGCAGATGCTTCAGGATATGTATCAATGCCAAATGTAAATATACTCAATGAAATGGCCGATATGATGGTGGCTGTAAGATCGTATGAAGCCAATGTAAGTGCTATAAATTCTGAAAAGAGTATGTTCTCGAAAGCATTAGAAATAGGAAAGTAGGAGGTCTGACCAATATATGAAAATAAATGAATTTACACCTGATACGAGTATATTTGAAAAGATAGGTGCCGGTATTTCAACCAATAATGCAGGCAGTGAAAATGATTTTGGAAATTTGCTGAAGCAAAAATTGGATGAAGTAAATAGCGAACAGGTAAATGCCGATGAGGCGGTTCAGGATTTTATAGAAGGTGATAGAACAGATATACATAATGTAATGCTGGATGCAGAACAGGCAAGGATGTCACTTGAGCTTGCAGTACAGATCAGAAACAAGTTTGTGGATGCATATCAGGAATTGAATAGAACGCAGATGTAGAAGGAGAGCTAGATTGATGGGTAGGCTATCACAATTCTTTAAAAATTTAATAGGTAAATGGAAAGATTCCAGTAAAAATAAAAAGATAGCTTTTGGTATCATAGCGGCAGGAATTATAGCGGCTTTGATATTTGGAGGAATGACTCTGGGAAGGCAAAAATATGCCGTGTTGTTTTCAAACATGAACAGTACGGATGCAGCGGCAGTTTACAAACAGCTGAAAAGTGACAAGGTAGATGTAAAGGTGGAGGGAAATTCCATTCTAGTTCCGAAGGATCAGGTGGATCAAGTGAGAATGCAGGTTCTTTCGGAGGTACAGATGACTGATGGAAGTCAGGGGTTTGAAATTCTTGACAAGAATAAGTTCGGTGAAACGGATCAGCAGATGAAAATTGACTATCAAAGGGCACTTCAGGGTGAACTTGAAAGAACTATAAAGGCTCTTCCTGAAATTGACAATGCAAGGGTGCACCTGGTTCTGCCGGATGATACTGAATTTGTGAAAGATACAGATCCGGGAAGTGCTTCTGTCACTTTAAAGCTCAAGCCGGGCCAGCAGCTTTCAAAAGATCAGGTAAAGGCACTTGTTTCCCTTGTATCCGGGAGTGTAAAAAATGTACCCAAGAAAAATGTTGAGATAGTGGATGACAAGTTAAACCTTCTTTCAAGGGATTTATATGAAGGTGATTCAAATGGCGATGATTTGGGAAATTCATCTGTTCCTGCAGAAACCCAGCAGCAGCTTCAGACGAAATATGAAGATGAAGCGGAGAAAAAGCTTCTGGCACTTCTGGAACCTGTGTATGGAAAGGACAAAGTCAAGGTGAAAGTGAATGCTGATCTGGATTTTGATGCGGTTCAGCAGGACAGTAAAACCTATGACAAAAATAATGTTGTAGTAAGCGAGCACACTATAAACGATACGAATACAGGTGGAACCGACAACGCAGGGACAAGCCCTGTAGACAACAATATGAGCAATACCACTACAAATACTGCAAATGGAGGGAATTCTACTCACAACGAGGTTACCAGAAACTACGACGTACCTACTGTGGAACAGAAGACTGTGAAAGCCCCCGGAAGTGTGAAAAGACTTACTGCATCCGTTGCACTTGATGGGAATGTGGATGATGCCACGAGAACCGCCATAAGGAACCTGGCAGTATCTGCAGTAGGATATGATCCGGCGAGGGGAGATACTATAAGTGTGGAATCACTTCCTTTTGATACTACGGCACAGGATAATGCCAAAAAGGACATAGATGCAATGGAGAAGGCCGCACAGCAGGAAAAGCTGAAGAAGCTCATAATAGCAGGTTCGATTTTAGGAGCAGCTGTAATAGCGGGAATAGTGGCATTTGTAATATGGAGAAGAAAGCACAGTGAAGATGAAGAAGATATATTTGGGGAGGAAGGTATCAATCCACAGGAGATTATGGACCAGAACAATGATTTGACGGCAGAACAGATTAAATCTAAATTCAAACCTGTAGATCTTGAAGAAGAAAATGAAGATACCCATATTGAAAATGAGATAAAGAAGTATGCCAAGGAGAAGCCAGATCAAGTTGCAGATATAGTTAAGTCATGGCTGGCAGAGGATGAGAGGTGATATAAATGGCTAAAGACACCAAGTTTTTGACTGGAGTTCAGAAGGCGGCCATACTCTTTATAACATTGGGGCCGGAGGCTGCAGCTGGAATAATAAAGAAACTTCCGGAAGCTGAAATACAGAAGATAACTTATGAAATAGCCAATATAAGTTCTGTAAAATCTGACCAGAAAAAGGATATATTGGATGAATTCATAGAAATGAACAAGGCAAAGGACTATCTTATAGAAGGCGGCGTTGAATATGCAAAAAATCTTCTGTCAAAAGCCCTCGGAAGTCAGAGAGCCATGGAGATTTTGGAGAAGGTCACAGAGGCGACTCAGCAGTTCAGACCATTTGCAATAGCTAGAAAAGCAGATGCACATCAGCTCTTGAATACAATATCAGATGAGCATCCACAGACAATAGCGCTTATACTTTGCTATCTTCAAGCTGACAAGGCAGGTCAGATATTGTCTGCACTGCCTGAGAATATTCAGGCTGAAGTGGCCTACAGGATAGCAACCATGAGGAATACATCGCATATGGTAGTGAAGGAAATAGAAAAAGTTCTGGATGACAAATTGTCATCCGTAGTAAAATCCGATATGAAGATAATTGGCGGTGTGCCTACAATTGTAGATATACTGAACCAGGTTGACAGGACTACGGAAAAGAATATAACTGAAGGACTTGAGAAGCAGGATGCGGAACTTGCTGAAAAAGTCAAGGAGTCCATGTTCGTATTTGAAGATATCATTACTCTTGATGACGTATCTATCCAAAGGGTACTCAGGGAAGTGGATACAAAGGAACTTGCTCTTGCACTCAAAGGCTGCTCCGAGGAGGTTGCAGATGCAATATTCAGAAACCAGTCCAAGAGGGCTTCTGCTACTTTGAAGGAAGATATAGAATTCCTTGGACCTGTCAGACTTATGGATGTTGAAAAATCCCAGCAGAAGATTGTCAATATAATAAGAAGACTGGACGAGGCAGGGGAGATAGTTCTGTCAAGAGGAGGAGAAGATGCGATCATCGTATAATGGCAGTATATTTAAAGGTGACAGCATAAATGAATACGGCAGGAAAGAAATATTTACCGAATTTACAGTCAGAAAGCAGGAAAAGAATAGAGAAGCTCTCCAGAAGGATCCTATAATGGAGAGTTATGAAAATCTTGGAAAGGCAATAATTCAGGATTCCAACAGGAAGAAAGAAAGAATAATTTCAGAGGCATATGAGAAGGCTTCAAGTATAGAAGAGACGGCCTATAAAAAGGGATATACAGAGGGAATGGAAAAGGGCAGGAAAGACGGCTATGACTCAGCCTATGAGGAAGGCTACAGGAAGAATTATGCCAAAGCTCAAAAAGAAGGGGAGGCCATAAGGAAAAAAGCAGATGATGTGCTCAGAAAGGCTGTAGAGGAGAAGAATAAATATTTGAAGGAAAATGAGCAGAAGATAAAAGAACTTATATTGAATTCCATCGAAAATATATTGAGGCATGAGGTCAGGGACACAAACAGTCTGAATGATGTAGTATTTGAATCCCTTAAGCAGATGAGGGGTACGAAGACTTTCATAATAAAGAGCAGGGAAAAATACTGCGGTGAATTCAGAAAAAAAGTTGATATGTGGAAGGAACAAATTCCCTTCAAGGGAGATATATTTGTCATACCAGATGAATCCGTTGAAGATGGAAGTGTTGTAGTTGAAAGGGACAATGGGAAAATGATTTCCAGTGTGGATATTGCCTGCAGGAAGATAGAGGAGATTCTCAAAGATGGCGATTAATATAGATTTTGAAAGGATAAACAGGAAAATATCAGAAGCAAGCTACAGCTATCAGGAGGGGATTGTAAAGAAAGTCATAGGATTGACTGTGGAAGCCGAGGGCATAAAAGCCTTTGTGGGAGAGGTGTGCAGCATCTACAATGAGATAAATCACAGAATAGTATGCGAAGTTGTGGGATTTAATGAAGACAATGTTATTTTGATGCCACTTGGTGAACTCAATGGGATTTCTCCGGGATGCAGGGTTGTACCTGAAAGAAGGCCGCTGAGCGTAACGTGCTGTGACAATCTCCTAGGCAAGGTGCTGGATGGACTTGGAAAGCCCATAGATAGTTCGGTTATATCCTCGGGGATTTCATATCCTCTTGATTCGGAGCCTCCCGATCCACTCAAGAGAAAGAGGATCAAGGAGGTAATTCCAACTGGAATAAGGGCTATAGATGGTTTCTTAACCTGCGGCCAGGGACAGAGAATAGGTATATTTGCAGGGAGTGGTGTTGGAAAAAGTACAACTCTTGGAATGATTGCAAAATATGCGGAAGCAGATATAAATGTAATAGCCCTCATCGGAGAGAGGGGAAGGGAAGTCAGGGACTTTATAGAAAAGGATCTTGGCAAGGAAGGAATGAAGAAATCTGTTCTTGTATGTGCTACATCGGATAAACCTGCACTTGTAAGGCTCAAGGGAGCTTTTACGGCTACTGCAATTGCCGAATATTTCAGGGACAAGGGCAAAAAGGTGATACTCATGATGGACTCGGTTACAAGATTTGCCATGGCCCAGAGGGAAATAGGGCTGGCAATTGGTGAACCTCCAGCTACAAAAGGATATACCCCATCTGTATTTGCAAAGCTTCCAAGGCTTATGGAAAGAGCAGGTATGTCGGAGTCAGGATCTATTACGGCATTTTATACGGTGCTTGTAGATGGAGATGACATGAATGAACCTATTGCAGATTCTGTAAGGAGCATACTTGACGGACATATAGTTCTCTCACGTGAACTGGCAAACAGGAATCACTATCCATCTATAGATGTTCTTGCAAGCATAAGCAGGCTCATGTCTGAAATAGTAACTGACAAGCACAGGAAAAAGGCCTCATTTGCAAGGGATATGCTTTCGACTTACAGGAATTCTGAAGATCTTATAAATATAGGTGCCTATGTCAAGGGAAGCAATAAAAAAATAGATATGGCGATAAGCTGTCATGATGACATAATAAATTATCTTAAACAGGGAATGGATGAAAGTTCCTCATTTGAGGAAAGCGTAAATGGACTGGAAAAGATGTTTAGTCATAATTGAGGAGGAAATCTATGAAAAAGTATGAATTCAGACTTCAAAAACTTTTAGACATAAGATTGGACAGGGAAAATGAAAGTATAATGGATTTCCAGAAGGCGAGGAAGGAAAGCCTTGAAGTAAAACAAAAACTTGATATGCTGAAGGATAATTACAACAGATACAAGGATGTAACTAAAATGGGAAATACAGTAGAGCAGAAAATGACAAGGGTGTATCTTAACACACTGGTTTACAACATGGATGAAACAGAAAGTGAACTTCAGGTAAAAGAAAAAATGGTTGATTTAAAGAGAGAGGAATTAAAGCAAAGCCAGATAGAACGCAAGACAGTTGATATTTTAAAGTATAAAAAAGAGGCTGCTTTTACAAAGGAGCAGAACAGGCTTGAACAGAATGCAAATGACGAATTTGCACTGTATGGATTTATAAGAAAATCCCATATGCATTGAAAGGAGGTGAAATTAATATATGAGTGTAGATATGATAAATTTAAAGGTATCTCTTCCAGATGCAGCTTCCAATGTTAAAGACGAATCAACGAAGATAAGCTCTTCAGGTAAAAGTAATGACAACTTTAGTTCCGTAGTTAAAAAGGTACAGGCTGACAATGGCAATAAAAAGATTCAAAAGCAGGATACCCAGAATACTACTGATACAGGAAAAGATGAAAAAAAGGCGGAGATTGAGACTTATCTCAAAAAAGCCGGATTTACAGACGAAGAGATAAAAACAATTGAAGACAAGATTGATAATGGACAGATAGACAAGGACAGTATTTTGTCACTGCTGAGTTTGCTTTTTAGCAGCAATGCAGATATTCAAAGTCAGTTGAATAATGTGGTAAATGACAAAAATTCAGCATCTGACAGTAACTTGCAGGTTATAGGCAGTATTGCAGATAATAATTCTGATAAAAAACTGGATTTTCTACAGGCCATTGACAAAAGTGTACAGCTTATAGCAGATAAGCTTTCAGATAACAGCACGATTCAAGATGTCAAAAATGCGGTAGACAGTGCAGTTGATGAGAATATGGGGATCTTAAAGGATATTTTAAGCAGCTTGGGAAATGTGGATAAAAGTGAACAGCTTGCAGGAAAATTGTCGAAAAAAATAGCAGATAATGTCATGCTGAAATTAAATCAATTTGTTTCAGGGAATAAGACAAGTATTGATGGATCAGATATAAAGTCTGCCATATATGAGGAACTGCTTTCAAAACTTGATGTAAAACTTCAGGACACCCCTCAGGTACAGCAGGTAAAGGATGGCTTGAATAATATCAAGCTGTATCAGCAGGTTGACACGGTAAATAAACCAGCTGAAAATGTCAATATACAGAACAGCCTGGATTCAGAAGACGGCAATAGTTTTGCAGAAGGCAAGGACAATGATACACTCAGCAAGATACTTGGTGACAGCAAAGGAGAAAGCAAAATATCCAGGGCAGTCAATTTTATGACACAGTTCAACAGTATAAAGGGTGATAATTCTTCAATACAAGGTCAAGTACAGAACATGACAGTAAATAAAGACAGCTTCAGCTCGGATTTGATAAAGAGCATAAAATATATGGAGCTGAATAATGTCAAGGAGCTCACTGTCAAAGTCACACCTAAAGAGCTTGGAAACATAACAATAAACCTTGTAATGGAAGAAGGAAGGATGAAGGCAGTTCTTACAGCTTCAAACAAGGATACTTATAATATTCTGAATTCCAATCTCCAGGACATGTCAAACAAGCTCCAGAGCAACGAGATAAAAGTCCAGAACTTTTCACTTAATTTATACCATGAGGATACAACATTCTTCAAAGGCGGAAACGGAAGAGGGCAGGAAGACCAGGATAGAAAAGGGGGACATTTGAACTCAATTGAGGGCAATATTCCTGAAGAGGAACCAGAAGACGACTATTACAGTGAAAACAATGTAAACATACTTGCATAATTAGAATGAATAAAGGAGGGCAATAATGACAGCAGCAGTAGACAATTCGGATTCAAATTCCATTGTTTCGTCCCTGGATCCTACAAGGACCGAAAGAGGTACGAAAATAGTAAAAAAGGGACAGGACATAGATGAAAACATGTTTCTCAAAATACTGGCGGCAGAACTTGCCAATCAGGATCCAACCAACACAAGTTCACAGAATTCAACCGAGTATATAAGTCAGCTTGCACAGTTTTCTGCACTGCAGCAGATGGCAAACCTGAACAGTTCAAACAAACTTGGTACGGCCAATTCACTTGTGAACAAATATGTTACTTTTAGTGATACGGATTCAAATGGGAACATGTACAGTGGACAGGTCGTTGGAGTTGTAAAGGACGGCGATGACATATTCCTGAATACAATTGTAGGAAATACGACTGATGAAAGTGGAAATACAGTAGACAGTTACAAACTTCTTGACATAAACAATGTAGTTAAAATTGATGATACAGGAGATATATTCGATTCAGGTGCAAACAACAATCTTCTTATGAATGCATCGGCACTTATAGGAAAAAAAGTGGATATAAATGAGAAAGATGATAATGGAGATTACTACAGTGGTATTGTGAAATCAGTATCGAGAGGTTCACTGGGAATTGCTGTAAAAGTGGATGTCGGAGATGGTGAAACAAAGGATTTTTATATTGATTCCATTTCAAATGTAGAAAATCCATAGAAGAAAAGTGAGTGTGATATCCGTGGGATATAGAATTATTAACGGCAAGCTGCACTTTGCCCAGGATCTGTCACAGCTGTATGATAATAAAAGCAGGTTGAAAAGCAGTGTATCGGGCAGTGAATCTTTTAAAGATGTGCTGAACAGGCAGGTAGACGGAAAAAATGGATTCACCATATCGAATCATGCTGCAGAAAGACTTAAAAACAGGAACATAGCTTTCAGCGAAAGTGATATGAAGAATATAAATTCTGCCATAAACAGGGCGGAAGACAAGGGATGCAGTGAATCTGCACTGCTTTATGGAGACACAGTACTTATTACTTCCATAAAGAACAGGACTGTTATTACTGCTCTGGACAGGAAATCGAGCAATGGAGGAGTATTTACAAACATAGACAGCATGGTCATAGTGTAATTATTTCAAGTATTAAAGTTCAGATATAAAATATCAAATATTGTTGATTTTTGGTGCAGCCGAAAATTCTCATAAATTGTTAATTGTAAATCGTTGATTATAAATTAAAAAAAGCTG
>Ga0334882_1005198_pt1 | contig 10442 bp, 5 predicted proteins | sample GraSluR1_MG_5_FD_207226 | JGI IMG/M metagenome (GOLD analysis project Ga0334882, IMG submission 207226) | Sludge microbial communities from methane-producing bioreactor in Wageningen University, Netherlands - Granular Sludge_15_04-R1 | ecosystem: Engineered > Bioreactor > Anaerobic > Unclassified... | reverse complement strand
ACTACATGGCCGAGATGATGGAGTCCAAGTTCGGCATCCCGTGGATGAAGGTGAATATCATCGGCGCGGAGGCCACCGCCAAGAGCCTGCGCAAGATCGCCCGCTACTTCGACGACCCGACACTCACTGCCCGCGTCGAGGTCGTGATCGCGGAGGAAATGGCCGCTGTCGAGCCGGTTCGCGCTGCGGTCCGCGCCAGGGTCAACGGACGTCCGGTCATGCTCTACGTCGGCGGATCCCGTTCCCACCACTACCAGTCGCTGTTCTCCGACATTGGCATGCCGACGGTGGTGGCAGGCTACGAGTTCGCCCACCGCGATGACTACGAAGGCAGCAGGGTGTTGCCCAGCATCGTCACCGATGCCGACTCCCGCAACATCGAGGAACTCCAGGTGGGGCCCGACCCGCAGGCCTATGCACCGCGCAAGACGCCGGAGCAGCTGGAGGCGCTTGCCGAGGGTGGCCTCAAGATGGCCACTTATGACGGCATGATGCCCGAGATGGCCGAAGGCGCGATGGTGGTCGACGATATCAGCCACGTCGAGCTCGAGCGCCTGATCGAGGCCTACCATCCGGCCCTGGTCTGCTCGGGCATCAAGGACAAGTACGTCATCGAGAAGATGGGTGTGCCCTGCAAGCAGCTGCACAACTACGACTCCGGCGGTCCCTACGCCGGCTTCCGCGGCGCGATCAACTTCTACAAGGAGATCGATCGCATGGTGAACGCGAAAGTGTGGGGACTCGTCACCCCGCCGTGGGCCAAGAAGAAGTCCGCCTGAGCGCCGCGATACGAGGAGACCATCATGCTCAACCACACTCCGCTGGCCATCCAAGAGCGTAGCGCGCTACGGATCAACCCAGCGAAGACCTGCCAGCCGATCGGCGCTCTGTACGCCGCCCTCGGCATCCACCGTTGCCTGCCCTATAGCCATGGGTCTCAGGGGTGCTGCTCCTATCACCGCAGCCATCTGACCCGGCACTTCAAGGAGCCGGTGATGGCCGCGACCAGCTCGTTCACCGAGGGTGCCTCGGTGTTCGGCGGGCAGCCCAACCTGCTCCAGGGCCTCAACACCGTGTTCACCACCTACAACCCTGACATCGTGGCGGTGCACACGACCTGCCTGTCGGAGACCATCGGCGACGACATCCCGCAGATCGTCGGCGAGGCCCGCTCCCAGGGTCTGATCCCGGACGGCAAGTTCGTCATCCACGCCAACACGCCCAGCTACGTGGGCTCGCACGTGATCGGTTTCTCGAACATGTGCGTGGCGATGGCGAAGTACTTCGCGACCGCGGTCGACACCAGCCGGCGCCGCAGCACCGACAAGACTCAGGTGAACATCGTCCCCGGTTTCGTCGATCCGTCGGACATGCGCGAATTGCGCCGACTGGCCGAGAGCATGGGACTTCGGGTCAGCATGTTCCCCGACACGGCCGGGGTCATGGACGCCCCGCAGACCGGCAAGCACGTGTTCTACCCGGACGGTGGCACGACCGTCGAGGAACTCAAGAACCTCGGACGCGGCGTCGCCACACTCGGCCTGGGCTGGTTCGCCTCCCGTGAGGCGGCCGTCGAGGTGGAGAATCGGGCTCACGTGCCCCGCGAGCTTCTCGACCTGCCGATCGGCGTCGCAGCCACCGACCGATTCCTGGAGGTTCTGCGGTTCCGCGGCGGAACCATCACCGCAGACATCGAGCGGGAGCGCGGCCAGCTGGTCGACCTGATCGTCGACACCCAGTTGCACTTCCAGGGCAAGAAGGTGGCCATCTTCGGTGATCCCGATCATGTGCTGAGCCTGACCGAGTTCTGCCGCGACCTGGGCATGATCCCGGTGCACATTCTCACCGGCACTCCCGGCAAGCAGTTCGACCGCCGAGCCAAGGAGATCTTGGGCACGAAGTTCGATCAGACCAACGTCAAGCGCGACAGCGACCTGTTCCTGTTGCACCAGCTGATCAAGAACGAGCCGGTGGATCTGCTGCTCGGCAACACCTATGGCAAGTACATTGCACGCGCGGAGGACATTCCCTTCGTCCGGGTGGGTTGGCCGATTCTCGACCGGGCCGGGCACTCGCTGCTGCCGACCCTGGGCTACAACGGCGCCGTCCGTCTCGTCTCGCGGATGCTGGATGCGTTGCTCGACCGGCGCGACCGGGATGCCCCGGATCACGAGTTCGAGCTGGTTCTCTGATGAGTGAGGTGCTCGCCGCCCGGGCGCGACAGGTCACCCGCAGCGGAGATGGAAAGGCCCCCATCGACTGCGAGAAGCAGTCGGTGGCCGGTTCGGTCAGCCAGCGGGCCTGCACATTCTGCGGGTCCCGGGTAGTGCTGTATCCGATCGCCGACGCACTGCATCTGGTGCACGGCCCGATCGGGTGCGCGGTCTACACGTGGGATATCCGCGGCGCGCTGTCCAGCGGCCCGGAGCTGCACCGGCTTTCCTTCTCCACCGATCTGCGGGAACGCCATGTCGTGTTCGGCGGCGAGCGCCAGCTCACCGAGTCGTTGCTCGAACTTATCGAGCGGCACCATCCCAACGCCGCCTTCGTCTACGGCACCTGCATCGTCGGCGTGATCGGCGACGACCTGCCCGCAGTGTGCAAGAGCGTCTCCGAACAGACCGGAATCCCGGTGATCCCCGTCCAATCCGAGGGTTTCCAGGGCTCCAAGAAACAGGGGTACGACGCCGCCTGCGAGGCCTTGCTCGCCCTGATCGGTACCGGAGACACCACCGGCATCAGTACGCATTCGGTCAACATCCTCGGCGACTTCAACCTTGCCGGCGAGATCTGGATCATCACCGAGTACCTGAAGCGAATGGGGGTGGAGGTCGTGGCGAATCTGACCGGCGACGGCCGGGTCGCCGATATTCGCCGGGCACACGGCGCCTCGCTGAACCTCGTCCAGTGCTCCGGCTCCACCACCAAGCTGGCCATGAAGATGCAGGCCATCTACGGCATCCCGTTCAAGAAGGTGTCCTACTTCGGCATCGACGACATGGCCGGGGCGCTGTACGCGATCGCCGAGCACTTCAAGGATCCTGAGTTGCTGCGGCGTACCAGGGAACTGGTGGCCGAGGAGATCGCTCAGACACTGCCGGTGGTTGAGGACTGCCGCCGCGATCTGGAGGGCAAGCGGGCGGCCATTTACGTCGGCGGCGCCTTCAAGGCCATCTCCCTGGTGAAGGCACTTCGGCTGCTGGGCATGACCACGGTGCTGGTCGGCAGCCAGACCGGCACCCCCGAAGATTACGAGTACCTCACCGAACTGTGCGACCCCGGCACGGTGATCGTCGACGACTCCAATCCCGCCGAGCTGTCGACCTTCCTCGCCGAGGGCAAGGCCGACCTGTTCATCGGCGGGGTGAAGGAGCGTCCGCTGGCCTACAAGCTGGGCGTCGCCTTCTGCGATCACAACCACGAACGCAAGCTGCCCTTGGAGGGTTTCATCGGCATGGCGAACTTCGCCCGCGAGGTCCGCGGCTCGGTGTGCAGCCCGGTCTGGCAGTTCGCGCCCCGGCACCAGTCCGCGGCACTCGGCACAGACAAGGAGCTCTGACATGGTCATCAGCAATGCACCTCGTGCTCTCGTCGACCAGGACCGCGCGCCCTCCCGGCAGCCCAGTCGCTCCACATCCACGACCAACGCCTGCCGCATGTGCATGCCGCTCGGAGCCTGCCTGGCCTACACCGGATTTGAGGGAACGGTCCCGTTCCTGCACGGTTCCCAGGGGTGCGCGACGTACATCCGCCGCTATCTGATCAGCCACTTCTCCGAGCCGATGGATATCGCATCGTCCAGCGTGGGCGAGGCGGCCACTGTGTTCGGTGGCGAGGAGAATCTGCGCACCGGCATCGCCAACGTGGCCCGGGTCTACCACCCGTCGATGATCGGGTTGGCCTCGACCTGCCTGACCGAGACGATCGGTGAAGATGTGCCCGCCATGATCGCGCGACTTCGAGATCCGGACGAAGGCCTCCAGGCGACCACCGGGCAGCCGGTGCCGCGGTTGGCTTTTGCTCCCACCCCGTCCTACGCCGGCACCCACGCTGATGGTTTCCACGCAGCAGTGGCGGCCGTCGTGAAGGCCTATGCCGACGCGGACGCCGCCCCGAACGGCCAGGTCAACGTTTTCCCAGGCATCGTGTCGGCGGCCGACCTGCGCCACCTGAACGAGATCGTCGGTGCCTACGGTCTGCCCTCGGCGCTGATGCCCGACTACTCCGACCGGATGGACGGCGTGACGGTAGCCCGGTACGAGAAGCTGCCGGCGGGCGGCACCACCGCGGCTGCGGTGGCGGCGAGCGGTTCTGCGCTGGCCTCGATCACCCTGGGCGGCATGGTCACCCCCGGCGTCGAGCTGGCCGGACGAGTCCTGGCCGCCCACGCAGTGCCGCACTACCACTTGCCGCTGCCGATCGGCATCCGGCTGACCGATCAGCTGACCGATCTGCTTGGTGAGTTGTCCGGTCGGGCGATGCCCGAATGGCTGGTCGCCGAACGCGGCCGACTGGTGGACGCCTACATCGATGCCCACAAGTACGCGATGGACCGTACCGCGATCGTGTTCGGGGACGAGGATCTCGTGGTGGGCCTGGCCAGCTTCGTCGCCGAGATCGGCATCACCCCAGTGCTCGTCGCCAGCGGTGGCCGCTCCGGCCGGCTTGCCGCCGAGATCACCCGGCTCAACCCGACCCTGGAGGGCAGGGTCGAGGTGCTCGACGATGGTGACTTCACCGAGATCGAGGCTCGTGCGTCCGAACTGAAACCCGATCTGCTGATCGGCCACTCGAAGGGCTACCCCACCTCCCGCAGGCTCGACATCCCGCTGGTCAGGGTGGGCCTGCCGATTCACGACCGGGTGGGCGGGCAGCGCATCAAGCACCTCGGCTACCGCGGTGCCCAAGACCTGTTGGATCGGGTCGTCAACACCTTGATCCAACGGCGCCAAGATACGTCCCCCGTCGGCTACGCCTACATGTGAAGGAGTCGTGATGACTGTCCCCGCACCTGCCACACCCACGACCTACACCTCATCGGACCATCCCTGCTTCGACGAGGCGGCGCGGGCCAGGACTGCGCGTGTGCACCTGCCGGTGGCGCCGCGCTGCAACGTTCAGTGCAACTACTGCAACCGCAAGTTCGACTGCGTCTCGGAGTCCCGGCCCGGCGTGACCTCGGTGGTGCTCAGCCCCGAGCAGGCGGCCGACTATGTCGACACCGTTCGCGAACAGGTGCCGCACCTCGCAGTGGTGGGCATCGCCGGTCCCGGCGATCCGTTCGCCAACTCGGAGAAGACCCTGCGCACACTGCGGCTGGTCAAACAACGTCACCCCGATCTGCTGCTGTGCGTGTCCAGCAACGGCTTGGAACTGGCCCATCACCTCGATGAGGTCGCCGAACTCGGCATCAGCCATGTGACGGTGACGATGAGCACCGTCGACCCCGAGGTGGGTGCGCGGATCTACCGCTGGGTGCGCGACGGCCGCCAGGTCTATCGCGGCCGCGAGGGCGCCGAACTGCTGCTGAGCCGTCAAATAGAGTCCATCCGCGGTCTGAGAGAGCGCGGTGTGACCGTGAAGGTCAACACGATCCTGGTGCCGGCGGTCACCCTGGCCGGGATTGTTGATGTGGCGCGGTTGGCTTCCGATCTGGGCGCTGATCTGATGAACGCGCTGCCGCTCTACCCGGTGGACGGCACACCGTTCGGTGAACTGCAGGCTCCGACCCCGGCCGAGATCGCCCGGGCCCGCAGGGATGCCGAGCCGTATCTGGAGCAGATGACGCACTGCCAGCGCTGCCGCGCCGACGCTGTCGGCCTGCTCGGCGCCGAACACGACCAGGACGCGATCACCCGCCTGATGGCCGCCAGACAACCGTCCAAGCCGCGCCCCTACATCGCGGTGTGCAGCCAGGAGGGCTACCTGGTCAACCAGCATCTCGGCGGCGCCGATCACGTGCTCATCTACGAGAATGCGAACATCGATGGCCGGGTCACCCCGCGCCTGGTCGACCGACGCGAGACGCCTGTCTCGGGTGGGGGCGCCGGCCGCTGGGCCTTGCTGGCCGGCGTGCTCAGCGACTGCCGTGCGCTGATCTGCCATCAGCTCGGTGGCTCGCCGCGCACGGTGCTCACCGGCAGCGGCGTCAACGTCTACGAATCGGACGGGCTGATCACCGATGCGGTGAGCGACGTCTTCTCCGGGCGCTCGCCCCGCCGCGCCCTACCCATCCGCGACTGTGCCACTTCCTGCTCCGGTCCCGGCACCGGCTGCGGCTAGATCCCTATCCCCACCTTCGAAGGAGTCAGGATGACCACGACCTCCGTCCGGCCGATCGCCGGCGACAAGACAGCCCGAAGCCCACTCACCTGGGCGTGCATGGATGGTAATGAGGCGGCCGCCTCGGTGGCGCACCGACTCAGCGATGTGTGCGCGATCTACCCGATCACACCCGCTTCCCCGATGGGCGAGTTCGCCGACGAGTGGAGCGCGAAGGGCCGGCGCAACATCTGGGGTCAGGTGCCCAAGATCGTCGAGATGCAATCCGAGGCCGGGGCAGCGGGCACGCTGCATGGCGCGGTGCAGGCCGGGGCGCTCGCGTCCAGCTTCACCAGCTCGCAGGGATTGCTGCTGATGCTGCCGAACATGTACAAGATCGCCGGCGAGCTCACCCCCGCGGTCTTGCACGTCGCCGCCCGTGCGATCGCCACCCACGCTTTGTCCATCTTCGGTGATCATTCCGATGTGATGGCGGCCCGGTCCACCGGATGGGCGATGCTGGCCTCGACCAGTGTTCAGGAAGCCCACGACATGGCTGCGGTCTCCCATGTCGCCACGCTGGCCTCGCGGCTGCCGTTCGTCCACTTCTTCGACGGTTTTCGCACCTCCCACGAGATCAACCGGATCGAGGTGCTCAGCGACGATCAGCTGCGGGCGCTGGTCGATGCGGACGATGTGCGTGCCCAGCGGGCCCAGGCGTTGAGCCCTGCCCGCCCAGTGTTGCGCGGCACCGCGCAGAACCCGGATGTCTTCTTCCAGGGGCGTGAGGCCGCGAATCCGTTCTACGACGCGGCCCCGGGCCTGGTGCTCGATGTGATGCGGCGATTCGAAGAACTCACCGGGCGTCACTACGGCCTGGTGGACTACTACGGTGCGCCGGACGCCGAGCGGGTGGTGATCGCCATGGGCTCGGCCGTGCAGACCCTGCGGGCCACCGCCGATGCCCTCAACGCTGCCGGCCAGAAGGTCGGTGTGCTGAACGTGCGGCTGTACCGGCCGTTCCCTGCCGCTGAGCTGGTCGCCGCGCTGCCTGTCAGTGTGAAGGCGATTGCGGTCCTCGACCGGGTGAAGGAGCCCGGCGCGACCGCCGAGCCGCTGCATCTGGACGTGGTCACCGCCTTGGCCGATCACGCCGAGATCCCGCCGCGGGTGATCGGCGGCCGCTATGGGCTGGGTTCCAAGGAGTTCGCTCCTCGTGACGCAGCAGCGGTCTTCGGTGAACTGACCGCGGTGCTCACCGGCGCGCCGGTGCGGCGGCGGTTCACCGTCGGTATCACCGACGATGTCACCGGGCTGAGTCTGGAGACCGATCCCGGTTTTCGGCTGCCCAGCGATGCCGTGGAGGCCGTCTTCTACGGTGTCGGCTCCGACGGCACCGTAGGGGCGAACAAGGCCTCGGTGAAGCTGATCGGCGAGAACACGCCGTCCTGGGTGCAAGGCTACTTCGTCTACGACTCGAAGAAGTCCGGCTCGACGACCATCTCGCATCTGCGTTTTGGTGCCGATCCCATCAAGGCCCCCTATCTGGTCGAGCAGGCCGACTTCATCGGCGTCCACCAGTTCGGGCTGCTCGGCAGGCTGCCAGTGCTCGATGTCGCCCGCCCCGGCGCCTCGGTGCTGCTGGCCAGCCCGTACCGCGGGGCGGAGGCCTGGAAACATCTGCCGACGAATGTGCAGCGCACGATTGTGGCCAAGGGGCTGCGGGTGCACACTGTCAACGCGGCGAAGGTCGCCCGTAAGGCCGGTCTGGGTGGGCGGATCAACACCGTGATGCAGGCCTGCTTCTTCGCGCTCGCCGACGTGATGCCGACCGCCGAAGCCCTCGACCTGATCAAGGACAGCGCCCGCAAGGCCTATGCCAGCCGGGGGCCCGAGATCGTCCAGGCCAACCTCGACGCCATCGACAAGGCACTCGCCGCAATGACCGAGGTCGTCGTTCCCGACGATGCCGAGATCGCCGACGCGGCCCCTCAGCTCCGCAACGGCGCATCGGCCGCATCCGAATTGGCGACGATCCGTCGGCTGATCGCCGGGGAAGGCGAGTTGCTTCCGGTGAGTGCGATGTCGCCGGGCGGGACTTTCCCGACTGGCACGGCGGCGCTGGAAAAGCGCGGACTGGCCACTCAGTTGCCGGTCTGGGAATCCGACAACTGCATCGACTGCGGCAAGTGCACCCTGGGCTGCCCGCACGCGGCGATCCGCATGAAGGCGTTCTCGCCGGATTTCCTCGACGAGGCCCCGGATGGGTTCTTGTCGCACCCGGCGTCCGGACGAGATGTTCCGGCGGGCTCGGAGCTGACCATCCAAGTTGCGCCCGACGACTGCACCGGCTGCTCGCTGTGCGTGAGCCTGTGCCCGGCCTCGGCCCTGACTATGACGCCGGCCTCGATGGTGGCAGACGCCGAGCGGGAGCGTTTCAACTACTTCCTGACGATCCCCGATACCGATCGCACGAAGCTGCGCACCAACACGGTCAAAGGCTCACAGCTGCTCCAGCCGCTGTTCGAGTTCTCCGGCGCCTGCTCGGGCTGCGGTGAGACCCCGTACGTGAAGTTGCTCAGCCAGCTGGTGGGCGACCGGATGGTGGTGGCCAATGCGACCGGCTGCTCGTCCATTTACGGCGGCAATCTGCCGACCACACCGTGGACGACCAATGCCGACGGCCGCGGGCCGGCCTGGAACAACTCGTTGTTCGAGGACAATGCGGAGTTCGGTATGGGCATCGCCTTGGGCCATCAGCAGCGCGCCGGCCAGGCCCGCATCCTGCTGACCGGTCTCGCCGAGTCCCTCGACCTGCCCGCTGAGACGCTCGAAGGGCTCCTGAACACCGGAATCAGTGTCACCGATGAGACCGCCGTCGCCGAGCAGCGTGCGAGGGTCAAGCAGCTACGCGAGGCGTTGTCCGGTCTGAGTGACAATCCCGACGCCGGAGTTCTCAGCGAGTTGGCTGATGCCCTGGTGCCCACCTCGGTGTGGGTAGTGGGCGGTGACGGCTGGGCCTACGACATCGGATTCGGCGGTCTGGATCATCTGCTGGCCTCCGGCGAGAACGTGAACGTGCTGGTCCTCGACTCCGAGGTTTACTCCAACACCGGTGGCCAGGCGTCGAAGGCCACCCCGCTGGGTGCGGCTGCGAAGTTCGCCGCCTCCGGCAAGAGCACCCGTAAGAAGGACCTCGGCCTGTTCGCCCGTGGCTACCGCGACGTGTACATCGCCCAGATCGCCATCAACGCGAACGAGCAGCAGGCGGTGCGAGCCCTGAATGAGGCTGCCGCCTACCCGGGTCCGTCGCTGGTCATCGCCTATGCCCCGTGCCGGGAGCAGGGCGCCGACCTGACCAGGGCTGTGGAGCGGCAGAAGGCGGCGGTCGCGAGTGGCCACTGGGTGCTGTACCGCTACAATCCCGAGCCTGCTCCTGGTGCCGACCCGGTCTTGAAGCTCGATTCGAAGGAGCCTTCGATGCCTTTGGGTGACTTCTACGGCGCCGAGAGCCGGTTCCGCAGAATCCGGTTGTCTGATCCCGACCGTGCCCAGTCGTTGCTCGATCTCGCCCAGCAGGTGGTCGACGAGCGCTGGGAGCATTACTCCGGAATTGCCGGGGCATGACATGGCCGGCCTGATCGACACCACCTTGCGAGAAGGTGCCCAAGCCCCGGTCCGCTACCTGAGTAGCGAACAGAAGGCCGAGGTCGTCCGTGCGCTGGCACGGATCGGGATCGCCGAGCTCGAGCTGGGCCATGCGGTGGCCGAGCTCAGCTATGGCCCCGAACCCCTCGCCGAGCTCATGGAGATCGCTGCCGAGGCCGCGCCCGCCGTGCGGCGGGCGGTCTGGTGCCGGGCCAGGCCCGAGGATATCGAGACTGCCGCCGCTCTTGAGCCCGATGTCGTCTCGTTCGCCCTCCCGGTCTCCGATCGGCACCTGGCCACCAGGCTCGGCCGGAGCCGAACCTGGGCCATTGACCAGGTCACCGAGCTGGTGGATGTCGCCCGCACGTGCGGTGTGTCCTACCTGTCGATCGGCCTGGAGGACGCGACCCGCGCTGACCTTGGCTTCCTGCGAGAGGTCGCCGCGGCGGCCGACTGGGCCGGCGCAGATCGTCTCCGCATCGCCGATACCGTCGGTGTCGCTTCGCCGGAGGTGATTTCGGCTCTGGTATGCG
>Ga0334882_1005196_pt1 | contig 10444 bp, 10 predicted proteins | sample GraSluR1_MG_5_FD_207226 | JGI IMG/M metagenome (GOLD analysis project Ga0334882, IMG submission 207226) | Sludge microbial communities from methane-producing bioreactor in Wageningen University, Netherlands - Granular Sludge_15_04-R1 | ecosystem: Engineered > Bioreactor > Anaerobic >... | reverse complement strand
CCCCGTCCGAGCAGCCCCGCTCCTCCGGTAACCACAACCTTCTTTCCCGCAAGAAGCCCGTGCGTAGTTGCCGTAGAGTCTTGTTCGCTCATCAGTTGTACTTCCGGAAGACCGGCTTGATCGCAGGTTCGTCCAAGTAGCGTTCCACACTCTCCTCCAAGGCTTTCCTATATACAGACAACGCGGCTTCCAGAGCCTTCTCGGTGATTTGCAGTTCCTCGTCGCCGTGTCTCCATGAAAGAGCGATCCAGGGCATCAACACGCCGTTTCGCAGCATCTCTCTGGAAAAGAGCGTCCTCAGGGGAAGAGAAACGCTTCCTTCGGCATCCAGCGTAAGGTAGTTGGGAGAACATGGAACGCCGCAGACCTTGAAACTTTGAGCAACACCGTGGCGTTCCGCAACACCCCGCATCATGGTCATCAGTTTTTTCCCATACTCCCACAGATGCTCGACTACACCGTTCCGCCGGATGAAGGAGACCGTTTCGACGAACGCCCCCAAACCTGCCATCTCCCCGCCATGTGTAGTCGAGAGAAGAAAAAGCCGCTCTGCCCCTTCGTTATGTATACTTCCCAACTCCATAATTTCACGCCGTCCGGCGACGCAGGAAACTGAATAACCGTTTGCCATTGCTTTTCCGAAAGTACACAGATCTGGAGTCACTCCGTAATAATGCTGGGCTCCCTTCAGATGCCAGCGGAATCCTGTGATCATCTCGTCGAGGATGAAAACGATGCCATGCTGCGCGCACAGCTCCTTTACTTTTTGAAGAAAGTTCTCCTTCGGTTCCTCGGTCGTGGCCGGTTCGAGTACGACACATGCGATCCGCCCGGGAAACTCGCCGAGAAGAGTTTCCAGCGAAGCAATATCATTGTAATGAAACAGCTTGGTCAGTTCCAATGTCGAGGCGGGTATCCCCCTCGTGATCGGCGTCGAGCCTATGAACCAGTCGTCGTAGGAGAAGAAGGGGTGCTCGGCGCATCGCGCCACTATATCCCTCCCGGTAAAACCACGTGCAAGCTTGACCGCCGCCGAGACGGACGAGGAACCGTTCTTTGTGAATTTCACCATATCCGCCGAGTCGATCAAGTCTACAAGAAGTTCGGCGGCTTGCAGTTCGATTATTGAAGGACGGGTCAGGTTGTTGCCGTTGCGAATCTGCCTTATTGCGGCCTCGTCGATCTCATCCTCCGCATAACCGATATTTACGGCTCGCAGCGCCATACCGTAGTCCAGGTATTTTTTTCCTTCAGAATCAAAAACATACGCTCCTTTTCCTCGTTCGAGAATCGCCGGAGCATTCGAAGGATACTGATCCGCACCTCGGGAGTAGGTGTGCGCTCCTCCTGGAATGACCTTTTGAAGCCTTCGCGTGTATGTATTCTCTTGCATGGCTTTTATCCCCTTTCAGACAACGCCTCAAGCCGGTCAAGTATATCAAGAAGTTCCGTATCCTTGAAAAGATCATTGGGAAAGACTGCACGTTCTTTCTTTTCAATAGCTTTTACGAAAGATCGTATCTCTTCGATATAAGGTTCTTCAGGATTGATATACTGGGCTTCCACAGTTCCTCCCTCTAGAGAAAAGCTTTTCCAGTCCTCTTGATGTATCGAAGAGAGGCGTATAGTGTTGCTATCGGAGCTGAATGTCAAGGTACCCTCGGAACCCGTTATTTTGAGTTCGCGTGTCGCAAAGGGTCTGGAAATAACTTCAATAGTTACGCTTGCTTCTATGCCGTTATGGTAAGACAAGGAAAACTGGTAATAATCGTCGATGTCCGCATCTATATTTGTAAGCTTTCTCTTTCTGCAAAAGCGGGGTTCCGGGCGACCGAACAGTTCGTTCAGCCAAGCGAGTTCGAAAGGCACGATCTCTCTGGCGCCTCCGGTTTCTCTCTTCGAAACGTAAAAATCCGAGATGGGTTCCCAAGGATGCCAGTCGGGAAGATACTGTCCAGTATGGTAATTGAAAAAAAGCGGTTTTCCTATGGAATTTTGCGCCAAAAGTTCCCTGATTTTCGAAGGACCGGGAAAGAAGCGCATTGTGCATGATGGTACGATAACCAGATCAGGGCGCTCTTCGAGACGCTCCGCCAAGCGTTTGATTTGTTCCTTTTCGACAACGGAGGCCTCAATGAAAGCATGCAGTGAATTTTCAAAGGCGAGCCAGGCGTACTGCATATGATGCTCCGGCGATGTGGAAATCACCAGAGCGTCAGGGTTGCACTCGTCCAAGGCGTGGTGAACGTCCTCGAAGACGGCTATTCCGAATTTACGAGCTGTCTCTTCACGACGGTCCTGGCGAAGGTCAAAACCGAATATGGAGTGAAATCCCAGTGCTATCAAGTTGCGTATTCTGCGTTTTCCCATGGAACCCAGTCCGATCACAAGAAATCTCATTGCTACACTCCCCATGTATGACGCATCAGCGCTTCGACGCATAAGAAGTCGGAAAGGTCGTCTATTTCAATGCACTGGTGCGGTTTAATTTTATAGTATGTGTTTCTCCGCGAGTAGAAAGTTTTCTCGGAAAGCAAGACATCCGTCTTTACGATATACGCGACTCCGTAAGGAAACCAAGCATCGGGCAGTTCTTGGCGGCGTGCACATGAAACATCGCTTGAATAAGGCAGCAGATAGTCTCCCTCGGTTTTTTTTACTAGGGAAGGGTGTGTTGCCGCTTTGCCAATACTCATGATCGAGTCGAACCGTTCCCAGCCGTCGCAAAGTCTTGTCAGCATACTGTCGATATCGTGTTTTTCGCGAAGAGGAGACGTTGGCTCCAGCAAGATCAGAATGTCAAAGAACTCACCTGCCGCTTGCAGTTTCTCGAGCAAGTCGATAACGACGTCAACCGTGCTTGCGGTATCGGTGGCCAGCTCGGAGGGGCGCAAATGTGGAACATCCGCCCCCGCAGCTCTTGCGATATCTGCGATCGTCGAGTCGTCGGTGCTTACGATCAGTAGATCGATAAATTCGGATTCCAACCCTCGTAAAATGCTCCATTCAACAAGAGGTTTTCCACAGAGTATTTTAATGTTCTTTTGAGGCAAGCCTTTGCTGCCGCCTCTTGCGGGGATGATCCCGAGTATTTTCTTTCCTTCGAGCATGGCAAATACATCTCCGTTCTTCGAAATGAGATCGGTACGCTAAGGATAAACACAATCTCTCGCAGGATTGCCGACAGCTATGGTGTCCTTCGGAACATCCCGGAGCACTACAGCCCCCGCCCCGATGACGGACTGATCCCCTACCTGCACACCGGGAAGAAGGATTGCGCCAGCTCCGATGAAGACTCCGTTCCCAACAGCGACGCCGCCGCAAAGGACTGCTCCGGGGCTGATGAAGGCTCCCGGTCTGATGCGGCAGTGATGGTCGATGCTCGCCCGTGTGTTGACCACGCTGTTTTCGCGCACTTCGACGCCGCTTTGCAGAACTGCCCCCGCCATTATCTGGCATCCATCCCCAAGCGCAACGTTGTGCGCGAGAACCGCCGAGGGGTGCGCCAGCGAAAGGAAGGAGAATCCTTCTCCGGCGAAGCGGGCGTAGAGCGCGTTTCTTGGGGCGCAGTCGGGGCTTGCGCCGAGGCCGTTGACCAGAACGTACTCCTCCGATGAGAGCGTCGAGAGCAGGTCGTCGTCGCCCAGGACGGGGAGCCCCTCCCAAAGGTCTCCGGCGTTCAACTTCCGGTCGATCACGCCGTGCGGAGGTAATCCGAGGGCGAGCAGCATATCGTGAAGAACGGAAGCGTGTCCTCCCGCACCGAGCAGCAGTATGCGCCGCTCTGGTCCAGAGCGTTTCGCCCCGTCGTTGAGTTTATTCTTCAAGCGCTTCGTCCTCCGCGTATTCTCTGATCGTCGTTCGTCCAAGGAGGCTCCAGAAGGAGAAGGGGGACACGCCGCTTCCCGGACGCTTGCACGTTACGTTCTCCGGTGAAAGGCGTTCCCCTTGTATTATCGTACATTTCGCCGTCAGGCTCTTGCGTACAATTTTCCGGTTCTCCAGCTCCGATGGAGCTGGAGCTTTTACTGCGCTCCCGAGCGCCGCCTCCGTCCGTCGGACGGAGCGCACCAGTTCGGCGAGCTGCTCCGGTTCGAGGGAGGCTTTGTGGTCTGGGCCAGGGAGCGCTCTGTCGAGCGTGAAGTGCTTTTCAATCACCGAAGCTCCCAGGGCAGCGGCGGCGATGGAGACGGCGATCCCCTCCGTGTGGTCGGAGTAGCCGACCGGAAGGCTGAACGCCTCTCTCATAGTGCGCATTGAGCGCAGGTTGACCTCGCCGAACGGGGCAGGGTACTCCGTTGTACAGTGCAACAAGGTAACTCGTTTTCGCAGCGCGCCCTGTCCCTCCTGAGAAACATAGGCGGAAAGAAACGCGTCAAGCGATGGAGACTCTCCGGATGCTGTGTAGCCGAAGGCGAGACAGGCGAGCGCCGTCTCCACCTCGCCGAGCGTGCTCATTCCGGTGGAGAGGATGACGTCCACGCCTTTGCGAGCGGTGCGGAGGAGCAGCGGTCCGTTGGTGACCTCCCCCGAGCCGAGTTTGATCGTCTTCAACCCCAGGTCGTCCGTCAGGAAATCGAGGCTCTCCTCGTCGAAGGGAGTGGAGAGAAAGTCGATTCCCCGCGCCGAGCATCGTTCTATCAGCGTTTCATGGGCCGCGCGGGGCAGTTCGAGGCGTCGGAGCATCTCGTACTGGCTTTCGTCCGTCCCGGTGGTCTGCTTCTGGTACTCGGCCTTGGGCGCGTTCCTCCGGACAAGGTGTTCCGCCGTGAACGTCTGGAACTTGACTGCGTCGGCTCCGGCCTCTGCGGCCGCATCCACCAGTTGCAGCGCCGTATCCAAAGACCCGTTGTGGTTCACTCCAGCCTCGGCGATGATGTAGACGCTCATCAAAGCACCCTCTCCCTCATCAGCATGAATGCCTCCGCAGCGGAAAATCCAGCTTGTGCTCCCCTGAGGTGTGCCAGCGACTCGATCGCCTTCTCGCTACGCGGAAAGGGGAAGTGTGCGATCTCGGAGGAGTAGGTATTCATTATATCAATCTTCTCTTCAAGAAAACCGGAGATATCGACGAAGACGTTCGGTATGAACGACGGGCGGAAGCTTTGATCGCTCTCGGAGATCGTCTCGTAGCAGAGTATGCGCTCGATGCCCGGTGCGCGAAAGGTCTTGAGCGCCGACTGGCATGCCTCGAAAAGAGCACGGTGATCGGAGTGCACATCCCCCTCGAAAGGCAGGAAAACCGTGTGAGGCTTGAAGGTTTCGATCACTCGCGACAGATCTTCGACCAGCTTCTTTCTGGGTGTCTCGCCGATACCTCCCGGGGGAAAGTCGAGGATTTCAACGAAAGAAAAACCGTACCGCTCTTTCACCGTCCGGATATCCTGTTCTCTTTGGCGTGCGAACTCCACAGGAAATCCGTTCTTCGGTGTGGGCGACGTGGCCAGCAACCAACCGAGACGATCACCTGCGGCTTTCATTTTCAGTAGTGTGCCTCCGCATCCGAGCGTTTCGTCGTCGGCATGCGGGGCTATTACAAGCACGGTTTTCATACGAAATACTCTCCTTTGCAGAGCGTATCGGGGAGCGTATGCTCCGATAAGGCCACGATTCCGTCGCCGCTTTTCACGATGATCGTGTTCCCCCGAATTTCGAGAATCTTCCCCGGTTCGGCGTATTCAGCGCTGTCGAAACAGTCGGAGAGAATATCCGCTCTGCCGACGACATACTCTTCGCCGTTGTATTCAAGGTGCGCCCCCGGGTAGGGGGGGCGAAGCGCCCGTATCAAATTGCGAATTCCTGCTGAGGGCATACGGAAGTCGATGAGGCCGTCCGATTTGTTCCGTTTCCTCCATGTATTACCCGCTTCCGAGGCTTGGGGCGTTCCCCGAAGCACGCCGCTTGCGATCATTGTGTCGATCTCTTCGGTCTGGCGCTCCGCAACGGTCTGCAGTTTTCGATAGAGGCTTGAGGCGTCGTCCTCTTCGTCAATGGCAACGACGCGTTGCGAGAGTACGTCGCCCGTGTCCGCTCCTTCGTCCATGCGGAAGAATGTGGAGCCTGTTTTGGGAAGGCCCAACGCCAGCGCCCAGATGACAGGGTGCCTTCCCCGATTGAAGGGGAGCAGCGCAGGATGGTAGCCTACGCACCCCAGAGGCGCCGCCGAGAGCAGAGCGGGTCCGAGCAGGTGCGACCAGCCGAAACAGTAGATCGCTTGGGGGGCCGTGCGTTCTATACAAGAGAGAATCTCTTTCTGGTCTCCGTGTTCCGTAAGGAGCACGGGAATACCGAGCCCTTCTACGGTTCGGGAGAGATCGCAATGGTCGCTGTTGAATGGGGAGCGTTTTTTCGTGACGACGCCGCAGATCTCGACCATGCGGTTTTCGAGTATCCGTTTGAGAAGCGCCCTGCTGAAATCCACGCATCCGATGAAGAGAACCCTGGGTTTCATTCGTCCACCTCGAGTGTGTGAAATTTTTTCTCAAGAATGCCGTCAAGACTGCATGTCTTCAGCACCTTCACGATCTTTTTCGCGACGTCTCCGGAGCCGTACAGGCCGACTGTGTTCTTCGCCCTCTCCGCGAAGGCGGGAGTGAGGGCGAGCGAGATGGCGTCGGCGATTTTTCCGCGTTCTTCTTCGCAGTCGATCACCGAATCGGCCTTGAGGCGTCCCTTCTGGCGGTTGCCGATGTTGACGGTGGGCTTGCCGCAGGCGGGGGCCTCGGTGAGGCCGCTGGAGGAGTTCCCGACAACTGCGTCGCAGAGTTTCATCAGGCTGAGATAGCGCTTCTGCCCGAGGGAGACGAACGCCTTTGCCCGCTCTGTATGCGCGCCGACGAAGTTTTGTATCATGCGGATCAATCCTCGTCCTTCTGCGTCGGCATTCGGCATGGTGAAGACGAGCCGCGCGTCGGGGAAGTCTTCGAGCGCATGCAAAAGCTCACCGAACGGCTTCTCCGGGCTTCCTTCGAGGGTGACGGGGTGATATGTGATCAGAAGGAGCGGAGAGGACAGCGGGAAGTCAAGCTCTTTTTCCAGCTCGCTCCAGGAGAGCAGCGGAAGGCGCTGCAGGTGCTCCAGCCCCGGTGCGCCGACGAAGAATACTCGCTCGGGAGACTCACCCATCTGCACGACGCGTTTTCGGTATTCTTCGGCGGCGGTGAAGTGGAGGTGCGCCATTTTCGTGACGGCGTGGCGGATGGCTTCGTCGACGGCGCCTTCGGTGGATTCCCCTCCGTGGAGGTGCGCCACGGGAATGCGCAGCATGGCGGCGGCTGTGACGGCTGAGAGAATTTCGAACCTGTCGCCGAGGACGAGCAGGATATCCGGCTTCAGTCGGTCGAGCGCGTCGGAGAAGCCTATCGTCCCAAGCCCGACGGACTTGGCAACGGCGACGGGGGTATCGCTGGAAAGGAGCATCTCCACCTTGGCGTCGATGGCGAATCTGTCCTCTTCGATCCGCTTCCACGTGGAGCCGAACTCCGGCGAAAGGTGCGCGCCCGTGACGATGAGCTGCAACTGCAACTCCTGGTCGGCCTGAATCTCCTTCATCAGCCAATAGAGCAGCCCGTACTCGGCGCGGGTGCCTGTGACGACGGCGATCTTGCGGGGGCGCAGAGGTGGCGACTGGGGGGTGCTTTGCGTAGGGGACATTTTTTCACCTTTTTTGTCGTTTTTTAGCAAGACAGAAAGTCTCTAAGCAAAACTCTCACCACTGGTGAGAGTTTTGGATTATTACGGACCTTTCGCAGCTTGCGCACTCTTCGTTAAGCGAGTAATTCGCTTGCTTAACGGCACTCTTCCCGAATCTCGGCGATCTCCTCCGGAGAAAGTTCCGTATACACAAGCACTTTTTCGACGGGTTCTCCCGCCTGCAACATTTTTCGGGCCATTTTTCGGGCCGTCTTACGAGCCTCTTCGATTCTGGCGACTCTCTCGATGGTTGTGACGTACGGCATCTTTACCCCCTCCTTTGCCGCGATTGTGCGTATTTCCTCCATATACTCCGATTCGACGTTCCTGTCCGATAGGGTGACAACCCAATCGACGAAATAGAAAAGCGCTTCTATCTCCTCGGGAGAATATCCTTTCCGGAGAGACAGCCGTATAAGGCCGACTTTGAACAGCTTTTTTACCTCGTCGTCGCTTCGTTCCACCTTGAGCGCCCTCTTGGCGGCGAGCATCAACGTGGCGAAAGGGTTGGAGTGCGATTCCAAATAGTTCTCGTCGTAGTCGATAATCTTGCATACGTTGAAGGTATAGACGAGCGATGTTCCGTATCCCGAAGCTTCGTATCTGTCCGGACGGTATTTCGTATTGGCGTCCGTAAGGATGGCGAGAGCAACCACGTCTTTTCTCCATTTATCGCGGATACGGTAATAGTAGAGGAACATTCGCTCTTCGAAGTCCTTTACGGCATTTTCACCGCTTCCATACCCCTGTACCTCCACGTGGAGAAGGATGTGCCTTTGGGAAGCGTCCCGCATCGTTACTTGCGCCAGAACATCGACGAATCCTTTGTTCTCCTGTTCAGGGGAAAAGAGATTCTCAAGCTCCTGTTCAAGAAATACGTACGGAAAACTCCAGTCTATATCGCGGTAAAACTCCGGCAGATGGAATTCCACCATAGAGCGAAAGAGCGTATGAATCGCCTTTTTCCAAATTTGATCGCCGTTTTCGGGCATTCATGCCCCTCCTTCTTTATGAAATGATAGCACTACGGGGAAAAATTTGGAAGAATCAGCTTCCGGTATGTCGCAGTACCTCCCGCACGATCTCCGCGGCGCGTTGCACGGATTCCTCGTCGTTTGCCGTCGAGGCGGGGAGGTTGAGTCCCTGTTCGTAGATGCGCTCGGCGTTCGGGCAGGGGAAGGGAGCGTGCTGCTGCAGATAGGGGTAGGTATGCAGCGGCGAGAAGATGCGCCTCGTCGGGACGCCCCGTTCGCGAAGCGCTTCCTGAAGCTCGGGGACGGGAATGTGCTCGACGGTGATGGAGGGGAGCCACCAAGCACTTTCGCCGCCCGGAGTTTCTTTCTGAAGGGCGACGCCGGGAAGGCCGTCCAAGACTTCTTTGTAAACGTACGCGAACAGCCGCTTTTTTCGCAGGAAGTCGTCGATGCGCTCCATCTGCGCCAGGCCGAGGGAGGCTTCGAGGTTGGTCATCCGGTAGTTGTAGCCCAGCTCGGGGTGGTAGTAGCCTTTCGAGGCGTCCCGCGCCTGGTTCACGAGGAACTTGACGCGCTTCGCCCGTTCGGCGTCGTGTGTCGTCACCATCCCGCCGCCTCCGGTTGTGATCAGTTTGTTGCCGTTGAAGCTGAAGCAGCCGAACTCCCCCAGCGTGCCTGTGGGTCTTCCGCGCCACGTGCCGCCGAGGCTCTCGGTGGCGTCCTCGACTATGGTGATGTTGTGTTGCTCGCAGATTTCGAGCAGCGCGTCCATGCCGCACGGGTTGCCGTAGATGTGGACGGGGACGATGGCCTTCGTCCGTGGGGTGATGGCGTCGCGGACCTTTTGGATATCGAGCGTCCACGTGTCGGCGTCCACGTCGACCAGCACAGGGGAGGCTCCCGCGTACAAGACGGGGTTGACCGAGGCGACGAAGCTGAGCGCGGGGACGATCACCTCGTCGCCCGCTCCTATGCCAAGCTCTTCAAGCGCGATGTGGATCGCGGCTGTTCCACTCTGCACGGCGACGGCAGCAGACGCTCCAAGATACCGGGCGAGGCGTTCCTCGAATTCCGGCACGAACGGCCCGGCGGTGGAGACGTACGTCGAGTCGACGCATTGGAGCAACATTTCTTTCTCTCTCACGCCGAGGTTCGGCGCGTCAAGCAGTAGGGGCATTTCGTCTACCTTCCTTTCCGCCTCGGTTTGAAGTCGAAAACTTCGGCTTCAAAGCTGCCGCGGCGAGCACGTCGCAGACAAAACCAAGGTGAATATTCATTCATCGGTCTCCGAGCAGTGTTTCCCGTAAATTGCCCAATGTCGGATTGGGCAATTGGAAGACGATCCCGATAGGCAAGAAAGAAGCGCCGCATATACTCCAAGTTGCTTTTCGAAAAACCTCTTCCAAACTCCGAGGTAAGCTGCTCCGAGAGATTCTTGATAAGCTCCTTCCCGTAGTTCGCCCGGCTCTCTCCCTGCTGTTCATGTTCAAAAATATACCGCCCGATTTCAAAATTCGTCAGTACTTGAAGAGAATTTACTCCCTGTACAACAGCTTTGCGCGACGAAAGAAGCAGATCGCGAACTTTCCGAAACAAAGCGTCTTCAAATGGTTTTGTGTTCACCATCGACATCCTCCGTCATACGGCGCCTCGGTCAGGAGCCCCCCCGTTACGAGAATCGCTGCAATTGTAACGTACTGGAATCTATACGTTGTAGATGCCGCTCTTGTAAAGCGACCTGCGTTCTTTCATCCACTCGACGGTGCGCGCCAAGCCCT
>Ga0334882_1005194_pt1 | contig 10445 bp, 10 predicted proteins | sample GraSluR1_MG_5_FD_207226 | JGI IMG/M metagenome (GOLD analysis project Ga0334882, IMG submission 207226) | Sludge microbial communities from methane-producing bioreactor in Wageningen University, Netherlands - Granular Sludge_15_04-R1 | ecosystem: Engineered > Bioreactor > Anaerobic >... | reverse complement strand
GCCTATCGTGGGGTAGGTGTGTCTTCTTGCACTCGATTATCGATGGACCGGGCGTATTTACTCGTTTGAAGCCCTTGATTGGACGGTTCGCTCCTCTTAATCAATGGTATTAGTGTCGTCGGATGGATTCAAATTCTCAATGAATCCTCATTTTGCAAGAGCCTCTAAGGAAATAGTATTCATCCAGTTCGCAAGATTATGGATGCTGGCCCGATACATAGCACAAGGGAGAGATTTATAGTCCCTCCCTTGGTCGTCTGATGGTTACCAACACACCAATCAGTTAGTTATGCAGGTACTTGGGACCCCATAATCTTTCGTCTCTGTTGAAACGCCAGCTTGTTCTTGATCAACGGATACAGGAAGTTGATGACCATCACAAGAATCAGGACAGTGCCGTAGATGATGTTTCGGACATAGTTGGTAAATCCAAGGATGTTGAAACCACTACCGATGCATTGAAGGGTGAGAACCGAAAAGAAAACACACAGGATCTTACCTTTGCCTCCATTCGGATGTACGCCTCCCATGATTGCAACCAATACTGTTAAAAGCTGGTAGGAGTTGCCATACCCGACTTTAATGGAATTGAATCGGCTCATCATGATCAAGCCACCCAATCCAGCGAGCAACCCGCTGATAATATGGGTTTTCAAGAGAATCGCCTTGTTGTCCAATCCTGAGAACTTGGAAGCCAGAGGATTCTCCCCAAACATGTAGATGGTGTATCCTAGCTTGGTCCTACCCATCAGGAGCCACATCCCGCCTGCAACTGCTAAAAGAATGAAGAATGAAATGGGGATTCCAAGAAATGCCTCATTTGCAAGTTTTGCCACTACAGGAGGGTAGTTGCGAAGAGGTTGCCCCCCGGTAATGACGGTGGAAATGCCATCGAAGACTTTCATTGTACCCAATGTTGCAAGAATGGCGGGAATCTTCAACCTGGAGATGAGAATGCCGTTGAAGAAACCCATAACCAAGCCGCTAAGCATGCAAACTGAGGTGATGATCAGGATGATTACAGCAGAATTGGGCTCGTTGCCTGCTACCTTGAGATACTGATACATAACCAAGCTTGCAAAAATTCCAGAGAGGTTGGCGTTGGCGATGATGGATAGGTCGATACCACCGGTAATGATGGTGATCATCATTGCCAAAGCCAAAATCCCGAACTCCGGAACCTGGAATGCCATCGACTGCAAATTGAACTTGCTGAGAAATGCCCGAGGCTCAATGATGCTCAAGACAATGAAAACGGCAAGCAATAAGAAAAAGTAGAGGACTGAGTCCTTCATGACGTAGCGCTTTATACGAGTATTCATCTGGCACTCCTTAATTGGATTCGGAACGGATCATGGTGATTGCGATACTGATAATCAAGACACTACCAACGATGATCGAGTCCCATGTGGAAGGAACACCGAGTTGAACAAGGCTGTTCTTGATAAGAAACAGGATGGCTACACCAAGGAAGGAGCCGATAATAGAGCCTTTTCCTCCGGAAAGTGCTGCTCCCCCGAGGACAACAGCGGCGATAACGTCCATGGTTACCGCCTGGATGTTGAAGGGATTTACATAGGAAATGAGCGATGTATTAAGGATGGAAGCAATACCGGATAGAAAGCCTACAAAGCAATAGATGAAGAATTGGGTTCTCCAGATAGAAATACCTGCACGTCTGGCAGCCTCTCGGGAACTTCCGATTGCATAGATGTTTCTTCCCAGCCCCGTATAGCGCAGCACAATGGCAAAGATGGCCAATAAGACTAGTGATGTGAAAGCAAGATAGGAGAGCCCATACGTGTTACCTGCAGCATTGGTGAGCTCAAAAATTCTTCCCGATCCAAATTTTCCGACCCATTCGGGGACTTTTGAGATGTGTGCTGTAGGTACATTCTCCAACAGCAGGCCGAAAAAGATATTGCTCGTTGCCAACGTTACAATCAAAGCCGGTAGGTTGAAGAACGAAATGAGAACAGCATTAATTGCTCCCAGCCCGACACCCAGCAATCCTGCAATCAGGAAAGCTTGCCATACATTTCCGCCGCCATGGGTATTTTGATAGTGAATGGTAACATAGGCGGTCACGGCAGCTATTGAGGAGAAAGATACATCGATCCCGCCTGACAGCATGACAAGAAGCACTGCAATCGCAAGGACCAAATAGGAACTTGAACTCTTGAGCAGATCGAAAAAGTTCTCCAGCCGATATGTTGTGTTGCTGATGGTTGCGATGACGAGTATTAAAACAATGATGAGCAGGAACAGGAATACTTCCTGTCCGCTATGGGTTCTTTTTATAGTTTTTGTAATGATATTCATTGCTGATCCTCTTTCTGCCTTACACGATACCAAGGGCATGTTTGATTTGATCTTCGCTGATGTCCTTTCGATCTGCTTCCAGAACGAATTGGCCTTCTTTCATTACCAGAATTCTGGACGAATTCTGCATGACCTCAGCAATCTCATCAGTAATCATGATTACAGCGATATGTTTCTCTTGAACCAATTGCCGAATGAGTTGGTGAATTTCCGCTTTCGCACCGATATCAATGCCAATGGTAGGTCCATCCAAGATGAGAATGCTCGGATGGGTTGCAAGCCACTTTGCCAGAACAATGCGTTGCTGGTTTCCTCCTGAAAGAGATGTTGCTGGATTCAGGTGGTTCGGCGTTTTGATTTTTAGAGCATCGACCCATAACTGACTGTGGCGCTCCAGTTCATCCATCTTCAATAATCCCAGCTTGGAGAGCAGGGCGCTGAGCATGGTCACATTGATGTTTTTCTTAATCGATTTCTTGGTGAACAAACCTTCGGTAAGTCGATTTTCGGGTACCAAGGCTATCCCATGGTGTATGGCATCCTGTACCTTCTTGATCTCTACCATCTTGCCATCAACTAAAAGCGTTCCACTGTCCTTGTTGTCGAGACCGAAAATGGAGGCCATTAACTCGGTTCGGCCGGCTCCGACGAGACCGATGATTCCAAGAATCTCACCTCGGTAGAGTTTCATATCGATATTGGAGAAGTGGCCTTTCTTTGTGAACTGCTGCAACTCAAGCACAGGCTTTTGCGTCGTATCGATGACAGGGAGGAACGGATCATACGAGACTTCATCCTTTCCTGTCATATACTTTGCGAGATCCCGTTCAGTGACGTAGGAAACATTGTCAAGCCGTTCAACGATTTGTCCATCACGGATAACGGTGATTGCATCAGCAATCTTCATGACTTCATCAAGCTTGTGACCAATGAAAATGATTGCGACTCCTCTCTCCTTGAGCTTGAGAATAATCTGGACCAAGTGATCAACATCCGATTTACCGAGACTGGCAGTCGGTTCATCCATGATCAGCAACCGTACGTTGTTGGTAATCGCACGGCTGATCGCCACCAGTTGTTGTTGGGCGATGGAGAGGGTATTCACATATTGTGAGGGGTCTGCATGGAGTTGTACTTCCATGAGGGCGGAGGCAGCCTGCGCATGCATGTTGCGATGGTTGATAAAATGCTTGCGGTTGGCGATTCTATCGGGCGTCAGAATATTTTCTGCTATCGTCAAGTTAGGAAATAGAGCTAAGTCTTGGTAGATGACCTGTATCCCTGCATGCATCGCGATTGCTGGCGTATAGGATTCCATACGCTTGCCTTCTATCTCAATATAACTCTGCTCGAGTGGATCATACGGCAATACTCCGCTGATGATTTTCATCAGGGTAGATTTTCCGCATCCGTTCTCTCCAATGATGCAGTGGATTTCGCTTTTTTCAATCTGTAGGTTAACGTCGACCAAAGCTTTCACCGCATCAAAGGTTTTATAGATGTGATGTATTTTCAAGAATTCTTGAGACACAGTGCCATCTCCTTTTCTATGTATTCATAGTATTTATTGATTAAATACAAGTATCGACGTTTCCCGTTGACATAAGCATGATGATGCCACATTATTTAACCACACAGTATTGTAAGTGCACAAAAATCAACTTGTCAAGTTAAACATTTAAATTGATACAATAATTTTGAAGCACATAAGGGATGGGATAATGACAACTATAAAGGATGTGGCAAAGCGGGCAGGGGTATCCATTGCAACAGTCTCGTACGTTATCAACGGAACTAAACGGTTGCCGGCAGAAACTGAAGCAAAAGTCCATACTGCAATAGAAGAATTGAATTACAGAGTCAACCACTTCGCCTCTAATATTAAAAGCGGTAAATCTCGTACGATAGCTTTCCTCATGGCGGACATGAGCAATCCTTTCTTTCTGGAGACTGCGGTAACGTTGGAGAAGTGTTTGCGCAAAGCTAAGTATAATCTAATCCTTGCCAATACCGATGAAAAGGTTAATGTGGAAAAAGAGCAAGTCGATCACCTGCTCGATCATTCGGTAGATGGCCTCATCATTGCTCCCTCTTCAGTTAATAACTCTTATCTGAAAAATATGTTACCTCCGAAACTTCCTCTTGTTTTCTTTGATCGTATTCCCAATAATATCCAAGCTGACTGTGTGCTTTCTGACAATGTTTCCGGCTCGAAGGAAGCGGTTGAATACCTTATTTCCCTTGGGCATCGACGTATCGGTGTTATTTCCGGTATGAGTGGGCTGACCAGTACCATCGAGCGAGAGGCTGGGTACTATGAAGCTTTGAAAGCAAATGGAATCCCTTTGGATCGTTCGATTATGATGAATGGAGATGGAAAGAAAAATAGTGGATACCAGGCGATGCAGCAGCTCAAGGAGCTCACTGATATCACAGCAGTCTTCATTACCAATAACATGATGTCTCTTGGAGCCCTGCAGTTCCTCCGTGATAACCAGATTAAAATGCCAGACGATATCTCAATGGTCATTTTTGATGATTATGAGTGGTCAACCATCTCTCATCCTACATTGACTTCAGTTAAACAGGATACAGTTTCACTAGGAGAGAAGGTAGCTGAAATCATTCTAAAGCGACTTTCTGATGGTGAATTACAGGATACCGTGCAGGAATATAGAGTAAAAACTCAACTTATTAAGCGGGAATCTTGTTCTATTGTAAAGAAATAACATACATTCATAGAATTTATTAATTTTTATTTGACAATTCTTCAAAGGTATCTCTATAATTAGATACGAACGGTTAAACGTTTAAAGAAATCAAGAGAGAGGAAGAAAATCTATGAAGAAGACTGTATTAGTTCTGTTCTTTGCAATGCTGTGCTTCGGTACAATCTTTGCCGCTGGTGAGAAAGAGAAATCCGGTTCAGCAAAGCCCTATGAGATTGCTGTCGTTGTAAAACTTGAGCACCCTTGGTTCGATGATATGAAGATTGGAATTGCAGAAGCAGCGAAAGAGCTTGGCGTGAATGCCTATATGCTTGCTCCCGCTGAAGCAGATGCTGCACAGCAGGTCGCCCTGATCGAGTCCTGCATCGCCAAGCGTGTTGATGCAATTGCCGTGGTCCCGAATGACCCTGCTGCTCTTGAGCCTGTCCTGAAGAAGGCCCGCGATGCAGGAATCAAGGTAATTTCCCATGAAGCAGCTTCTGCCCAGAACGTTGAGTTCGATATTGAAGCATTTGATAATGCGGTCATGGGTCGTCGCTTCATCGATAATATCGTCAAGTTCGGTGGTGAATCTGGAAATTATGCATTCTTCGTAGGTAACCTGACTGCTGAAACCCACATGGAACGCTTCCATGCAGCTGTTGCATATCAGAAGGAGAAGTACCCCAATTGGAAACTTCTCACTCCCACTCCGATTGTAGACAACGAAAATACCCAGGTAGCATATGAGAAGACTCTTGAGCTGCTTGCCACCTACGGCGAAGGTCTTGATGCCATTATCACTTGTGCTGCAGCCTCCCCTGTTGGCGTTGCTCAGGCTCTGCGTGAGAAGAACATGGTTGGAAAGGTTGTAAGTGTCGGTTCTTCCGTTCCGTCGATGGTCAAACCTTATATTGAGGATGGGTCTTGCTCTGCAATCTCCCTGTGGAGACCTGCTGATGCCGGCTTCGTTCAGGTATGGCTTGCCAAGGAGCTCATTGAAGGAAGAACCATTACCGAAGGTCAGTCCATTCCTAAGTTTGGTCCCGTTACTATCAGTGGGAAAGTTATCCTTGGTGGCGACGGCGGTTGTGTTGACTGGGATAAGTCAAACATGAACGATTGGTATTTCTAAGGTTACTAGGAGATACCATGCCTGTAATTCTGAGGGGTACAGGCATGGTCTCATGTTCTATCAGCTGGAAGAGGAGTAAACATTTATGCAATTAGGTATTCACGCATACGCTTGGTGTTCCGAATGGTCCAACAAGACGTTGAATATTCTCGACACTGCAAAAGAAGAAGGGTTGGATTTCCTGGAGATTCCGTTGATGAAACTGGAGGATTTCGATCCAAAGGCTGTATTGAAGCGTAAGAAGGAAGTTGGTATCGATGTAGTTACTTCCAATGTTCTTCTAGCCGATGAACACGATATTACGAGTGATAATCCTGCACACAGACGCAGCGGAATTGAATATCTGAAGCGTTGTGTTGATGCAACTGCTGCGGTGGAGTCCGATTGTTTTTCCGGTGTCATTTACAGCCAATACTGCAAAGCTACCAAGCTTCCAACCCAAAATGATTGGGAGTGGTCAGCTGAGGCTTTGCGTGAAGTTGGAGAGTATGCAAGGCAGTTTGGTATGACCATTGGATTGGAGCCGGTGACCCGGTATGAATCGAACCTTTTAAATACTTGTGAACAGACCATGCGTTTGCTCGACATGGTTGGTCTGGACAACGTACAGGCCCATCTCGATACCTACCATATGAACGTGGAGGAGAAAAGCTTCTATGAAGCTACCAAGCTTGCGAAAGGCAGGCTGTGTCACTACCACTTCTGTGAGAATGACCGTGGCATTCCGGGCTCCGGACATGTCGATTGGGATGGGATTTTTCGAGCTTTAAAAGAGAATGACTACCATGGCCGCGTCGGTATGGAAGGTTTCTCTGACATTACTGACAACATGTCAACATGGGTGTGGAGAAAGCTTGCTCCGAGCGGAGACGTTTTTTTACGTGAGGGTGTAAAGTTCCTCAAGGCAATGATTGCGAAATACGATCTGTAACTATTTATAAAATTAGAAATTCTCCCGTCCACTTGCTTCAGCAACGTTGTGCGTCCATGCATGGCATGTGGCGGGAGTTTTTTTGTTTAAATGCTGAGGGAGATCTGCATGCAAAGGTATTTATTGGCACATGATTTAGGTACGAGTGGAGACAAGGCTGTCCTGTTTGATGCTACTTCGCTTGAGATTGTCGGTGATGAGGTGACCCAATATCCTACTTCCTACCCGAAGGAAGGTTGGGTGGAACACGATAGCAACCATTGGTGGGATGCTGTATGTTCATCAACCAAATCACTTATCAACAAGGCGGGAGTTGAGCCCAAGCAGATTGCAGCACTCTCGTTTAGTGCAATCATGAACAGCTGTCTCCCTGTCGACGCAGAAGGAAAGGCTCTGCGCAGCGCCATGATCTGGTGCGACCAGCGGGGCAAGAGTGAGGTCGGGACGCTGGTTGACTTCGCAACTGAGGATAGAATCTATGAAATGACCGGACATCGGATCAACGGCACCTATGCATTGACAAAAATGCTCTGGTTCAAACGTCACCAGCCTGAATTATTTGCACGCACTCATCAATTTCTTCAGGCAAAGGACTACCTGATATACAAACTCACCGGGGTTTTTGCTACCGACTACTCAGACGCTTCCCATTTGGGAGTACTCGATCAGGAGAACCGGGCTTACTGGAATGAGCTTTTAGATCATATCGGCATCCCGAGCACGTTGTTCCCACCGCTGAAGGCTTCCACTGAAATTGTTGGATATGTTACCAAGGATGCTGCCCTTGCCACCGGCTTGGCAGAAGGAACGGCTGTGGTGATGGGCGGTGGTGATGGTTGTTGTGCTACTGCCGGGGCCGGTGTCTATCGTCCCGGTCTTGGTTATAATATCCTCGGGACCTCTTCATGGAACGGAACCATTACTGAGTCGATGGTGCATGACAAGGAGAAGGTGACCTTTTCTTTCATCCATTTGGATGGCAGGCAGCATGTATCGATTGGCACTATGCAAAGCGCAGGGCACTCATTGGAATGGTTGCTTTCTCTTCTGAACCCCGACTCTTCAGAGAGCAGGGAATCGATGTTTGACACCCTCAACGAAAAGCTCTCCACTTTGATGCAACAAAAACCCAACAGCAAGCTACTCTATTTGCCCTACCTCTTGGGGGAACGCAGTCCGTGGTGGAACTCCGACGCCCGTGGTTGTTTCATCGGCTTGGAGGCCTCCACAACCAAGTTGGATATGGTTCGTGCCTGCATGGAAGGGGTAGCCTTCAATTTGAAGGTGATTCTCCAGGCCATGGAGACAGAAGACAAGCCATTGGGTATGAGGATAATCGGGGGAGGAGCGAGAAACGAAGCATGGCTCACAATCCTTGCTTCCCTTTGGAATCGCCCGATTACAGTTCCCAAATACGTGACTGAGGCGACTAGTTTGGGGGCTATCCTCTGTGCAGGCATCGGTGTAGGTATGTTTGAAGATTTTTCTGTAATTGAGCAAATTAACCCCTCTTGCCATGTATATGAGAGCAATCCAGTCTTGGCTGAGCGGTATGCAAAGCTGTATCCATTGTTCAAGGAGAGTTATCTTGCGTTGGTTCCCACGTTTCAGCGTTTACAGGAGGAAATATCATGAATGATACGTTGAATATTGAAGGGTTGGCCCACTGTGCAATCTACGTTCAGGATGTAAAGCAGGCTGAAGCCTTTTATTGTGACTTGCTTGGGTTTAAGAAAGTGTACTTGTATCAGGGGAATACGCTGTTCGTACAGCGAGGATCCATGGTGTTTGAACTCATTGAGGATGGTGTGGATCATAGGCCGACCAACGCTTCAGAAATACGTCACCTTGCCATGGCATGCAAGGAAATTGAGCGTATCTACAATTACCTGAAAGCGAATGAGGTAGCCATTGAAGAACCCGGTTTGGTGCATTTGCCAGATTTTGGATTGTATGGCTGCACGTATTTTCTGTTTCGGGGGCCAGAAGGAGAAAGGTTGGAATTTCAGGAGATTCATACTTCGTGATAAGGGGCTTATATAGCACAAGGGAGAGATTTATAGTCCCTCCCTTGGTCGTCTGATGGTTACCAACACACCAACCGGATTTTCAGTCCTGTCTGCTGAGGAATCGTTGGTTCCTCTTGCCTTATACTATAAGCCATCATTTCCGAGCGTTCAAGGATTATTTTCTTGGAAAATTTCACTAACTGGCCCGAATATGAATTCTCCCAATCATTCCTCAAATGATATATTCCTGTCAGTTTGAGACAGGTGATGTAAATCAAGAAAACTTCCACCCATCCTTGAGTTGGAAGCATATTCTTGAACACCGATGCTTGACCACACCCGCATCTGCCTGCAGTATAGCTTGTATGAAGAAGTGGAAGCGACCAGTCAAGAAAACCCTCAAACAGATGATCGTCCAGCGCGACAGCGCCCGCCTTGTACACTACCTGCTTCGCCTCGTGGTCATCCTCATCCTCATCGCCCAGGTGCTCAACAAGAACTATGAGAACGTCTTCTTGTGTATTTTGACGCTCATGCTCTTTGCCGTTCCCTCCTTCATCGAGACCAACACCCGCATCGACATCCCCGACACTTTGGAGAACATCATTCTCTTCTTCATCTTCAGTGCAGAGATATTGGGGGAGATGCGCTCCTACTATGTGACCTATCCCTTCTGGGACACCGCCCTGCATACAGCCAACGGCTTTTTGGCGGCGGCCATCGGTTTTTCCCTGGTGGACATCCTCAACCAGAACGAACGTTTCTCCTTCCGCCTCTCCCCGATCTTCGTGGCCATCGTCGCCTTCTGCTTTTCCATGACCATCGGCGTGATTTGGGAGTTTTTCGAGTTCACCATGGACATGGTCTTCGGCATGGATATGCAGAAGGATACGGTGGTGACCACCATCCGCTCGGTCATGCTCGACCCGACTAAGAGTCAGAAGATTGTAGCGATCAAGGGCATCGAGGAAGTGGTCGTCAACGGCAAGGAACTGGGATTGGGAGGCTATCTGGACATCGGGCTCATCGACACGATGAAGGACCTTTTCGTCAATTTCATCGGCGCGGTGGTTTTCTGTATTGCCGGTTATTTTTATCTCAAGTACCGCTCCAAGAAAGCCGCCTTCATCAAGCGCTTCATTCCCACCTTGACCGATGAGAAGCCGGAGAAGGATGAGTCATAGAAATTTTCCATTGCATTATCAAACAAATAATGGTTTACTACTCTTTGTGGAGTAGTATATGCAGGAAAAACGGAATTTAATCATTGCAGGAAGCATTTTCGGCGTTCTTGCGGTAGGCCTTGTCGCCTTGGGAAACCCCGCCAACATGGGATTTTG
>Ga0334882_1005190_pt1 | contig 10451 bp, 7 predicted proteins | sample GraSluR1_MG_5_FD_207226 | JGI IMG/M metagenome (GOLD analysis project Ga0334882, IMG submission 207226) | Sludge microbial communities from methane-producing bioreactor in Wageningen University, Netherlands - Granular Sludge_15_04-R1 | ecosystem: Engineered > Bioreactor > Anaerobic > Unclassified... | reverse complement strand
ACGAAGCTGCATTGCAAGTGATCGGTATGCGGTAGAAACATAGCTGTGTACTCCGATTTTAATTTGATAGTATTGGTATATTATACCATATTTCATGCCTAGCGCCACCTTTTTTCAGGGGAGTCATTAATGTTTCTTGTTTGGAAGGCGTTGGCGCGCTTGACCTCGCACGAACGCCAACTGATTTTACTTTCGCTTGATCGTAATAGACTTGGGCTTGACCTCTTCGGCTTTCGGCAGGGTCAGCGTCAACACCCCGTGCTCGAACTCGGCCTCGGCCTTATCGGATTGAATCAGGGTCGGCAGGGTGAATGAACGGCAGAAAGAGCCATGACGCCGTTCACGGTAAATGACCTTGCCTTCTTCCTTCGATTCCTTCTCCTCCTCAACCTTGCCCTTGATGGTGACGGTATCGCCGACCGTGGTGATTTCCAGGTCTTCCGGCCTCACGCCCGGCACCGTGGCCTTCACTACGATAGCAACATCGGTTTCGAGTATGTCAATCTCAGGCACACCAACACCGCCAGCCACCAACGCACCAAAGGGCCGCACCAGGCTCTCGGACAACAGGCGATCCATCGCATCGCGGAGCGAGACCATCTCGCTCCAGGGTTCAAAACGTAACATGGACATACTGTACCTCCTTTGCTAATAGGTTAAGACTACATGAGTCTTGCAACCTTATTGTATCTACAAAATGTAAGAAATTGATAAGCGTAGTATTAGAAATGTATAAGAATGGTTGAATGCTTGGCGCAAGTACAATTCGATGGTATCATAAGTCCCGTAGTTTTAGCGCGATCCAGAATTACACGCTTGAGGCACATCGTGAGCATATCACAAACTATTTCTACTCCCCCGGCTACAGCACCAGAAACCAGCCACGGCAGGTTCAAAACCCTTGTACGGTTAAGCAAGTACACCACCGTCCGCTTATTCACCCTGGCCTGCATGGTGGTCATCAGCGTCTTCTTAACCACTATCATTGCCAACATGGGCGGCTTTGTGGATGAAATCGTCAGGGGCAATGTTACGTTTGCCGTTGGGATGGCAATGCGTGAGGATGAATACGCACGCACGCTCACCCCCGAACAGCGCGTGCAATATCTGGAAGCGCAGGTAGAAGCAATCCTGGACGCACAAGGCATGAACCAGCCTTTCATGCTACGTACTGCGCGTTGGGTCACGCGCGCGCTTACGCTCGACTGGGGGGAATCCAAGATGGGGCGCATCTACTTTGCCGGGAGCTATACCCGTGACGTGGGTGCCTATATCATGGATCACTTACCACGCACGTTACTGCTCTTTGGCCTGGCAAATCTATTCCTGTTCGGCGTCAGCATCACGATCGCACTGGCGTTGACCCATACTCAGGGAAGCTGGATAGATCGGCTCGTCATCATCCTGTCGCTCTTCTCGTCTGCACCACCGTGGGTCTATGGCATTATCCTGACCGTACTAGCCTTTCAGATACCAAGATTGCGCTTTATTACTGCACGCTTTGATACCTGGCCCAGAGAATTCGAGTGGGCGTATGTCCCCCTCATACTACGGCACATGCTATTACCTGCACTGTCTATCTTCTTGAGTAAGTTCTTCCAAAGCATTTTTGTCTGGCGTACATTTTTTCTACTGCATTACAACGAAGACTATGTTGACCTTGCCAAAGCTAAGGGGCTGCCGCTGCGGATGTTGGAACGCCGCTACATCCTGCGCCCCACCTTGCCCAGCGTGCTCACCAGTTTCGCGTTGCTCCTGACCAGCTTGTGGCAAGAGGTGATTATTCTGGAGCACTTCTTTAGCTTTGCAGGTATCGGCAAACTCTTCGTCCACGCCCTCGCTATCCATGATATTCCTATGATTCTGGCGATTGTGGTCACATTTGCCTATCTGCTGGCGGCGACGGTTTTCATATTGGATATTGCCTGTGCGCTGGTTGATCCCCGGATACGTATAGGCGGCGAGGCACAGCTCAAAGCTAAACTACCCCGGCGCAAGTTACGCCGGTTCACGCTCCCACGTCTCTCCTGGCAGCCGCCCAACTTCAAAGCGTGGTCGGGCAAAGCGCGCGAACTTGGGGGTTCCTTGGCACAGATAGGGCGCGAGCTTGTGCGCTTCCCCTCGGCTGTGGCCGGCCTGAGCATCATCACCTTCCTAATTGGCGTCGCCCTCTACGCTGTGATTGCTATTCCCTATGACGAGGCTGTCGTGCTGTGGCGCGGCAATCAACGCGCCTGGTATCAGACGCCTCGCAATGCGCTGCCCGCCTGGGTTGATAAATTTACCCGTGAGAGCCTACCAGCTACATTGATATTTGATAGCCGCACAGACTTTATCGAGCGGCAAATTACGCCCATCTCACCAGAAATCACAGATGTAACGCTCATTTTTCCTTTTGATTACACATACGATCGTTTCCCGCAAGAGTTGAGCGTATATCTGTATTCGCCACGCGTGGCCCGCGCGCCGCACATCTCGCTGAGCTGGCATACCCCCGATGGGCGCGAAATCCGCCTAGGCGAAATGACAGTGCAAAGCGAAGCGGCATACCGCTTTGCGCACGATGAGCGCTTGCTCCGACGGCTCGGCGGCAGCACACCGGAAGAAGCCCTATTCGCCGACCCAGCGGCGGAAACACCCACACCGCTCAAAGGCCACTACGAGTTGCACGTCAACGGGCTGTTCTTTGAGGAGTCGGTAGAGCTAGATGCGGAGTTCATCATCTACGGGCAGGTCTACGGGCTGGCCGGCACCGATAGCCGCCGCCGCGATCTGATGGTGGCGGTGTTGTGGGGTACAGCGGTCGCGCTTGCCTTCGGGCTATTGGCAGCTGTCGGCACCACGCTCACTACCATGCTGCTCGCGGCCACTGGCGCATGGTTCGGCGGCTGGCTCGACGAGCTCCTGCAACGCATCACCGAGGTCAACATGGTACTGCCATTCCTGCCGGTCAGTCTGATGATTTTCACGCTCTACTCCAAGAGCTTCTGGGTGCTGCTCGGCGTCATCGTCCTGCTAAGCATCTTCGGGAGCGCGCTCAAGAACTACCGGGCTATCTTTTTACAAACGAAACTGGCTCCCTATATTGAAGCCGCCCGCGCGTATGGCGCAAGTGATTGGCGCATCATCTTTAATTACCTGATTCCCCGTGTTGCGCCCGTATTGATTCCCCAGCTGATTGTTCTTGTCCCCAGTTATGTGTTCCTGGAATCCGCCCTGGCCTTTTTAGGCCTGAGCGATCCGGTGCTGCCTACCTGGGGCAAACTCGCACACTCGGCCTTTGCGACCGGGGTGTTCGTCGGGCCATACCATCTCGTGCTGGTACCTGCTGGCGCTCTGTTGATAACGAGCCTCGGCTTTGCGTTGATTAGCTACGCGCTAGAGCGCGTCCTCAATCCACAATTAAGGGAGGATATATGACCCGCACACCTTTGACCGAACAAATCACGTTTCTGTATACCCCTGACCTCGCCGCGACGGCGCGCTTCTACGAGGGCGTGCTGGAGCTGCCCCTGGCGCTGGATCAGGGTGGCTGCCGCCTCTATCGCGTAGGTAGCGATGCTTACATTGGCTTCTGCGAGCGCACTGGGGCCAAACCGGAGGGGTTGATCGTCACCTTTGTCACCGAGGATGTAGATGGCTGGGCGGCGCATCTCCGCGCTTGCGAAGTGCCGCTGGAGAAAGCGCCCGCGCATAATCCCACCTACGGCATCTACCACTGCTTCTTCCGCGATCCCAACGGCTACCTGCTGGAAATCCAGCGTTTCGATGATGCGGGGTGGGATGGGAGCAAAGGGACGTGAAACATGATGCGTGAAGAATTTTCTGGTCACGCATCACGTTTCACGTTTTACGACATTAGGGCGTAGGCAATCCCGGTGACTGAGACTGTCGAAGGCAGCGAGTCTTGGTTAGCGCGTACCCTTCGGCAGGCTCAGGGTACGCTACTTGCGTAAGTTCTGGCCATAACAATACAGCGGATCGAATGACTCGATCCGCTGTGTGTTGGTCAGCCTTTACAACATTCTTCGGGATTATCCGCGGATTTTTTGGAGTCAGTTTCAACTCTAAAACTGACTTTTGGCCCCAACACGGATGATATGCCCAAAAGGAATCCGAAATTGTACCACGCGCCATTGTTGTGGGTTTCGTAAATACTCACGTCTTTGTTGAACAAACTTGTCACAAACGTGAGAGGCGCGATGTTGCCATGCCAGAACCCTGCCCAAAATCCTGCCGGTTCGGCTTCCGGTTGCTTGAACCGCGAATTCTTGCCTGCGACTGCTAATTTGTTGACCATCGTATCCCTCCTCAAAAAATCTCAAATCTCAAAAGCTAACCCGTCGCGGATCTGGCGATCCGCTCCGAGCATTCCATATCTGAGGGGAACGCCGGTTCCCCATCTTCTTTACACATTACGTTTTACACGGTACGGGCGATATGCGGGTCAGGCTTTCCCGGTGTATGCCTGGTCACGCGCGGGTAAGCACCTCAGACGGCTACCCCACCGTCGCCGCTTCGAGCAGGGCTTGCAGGCGCGGGGCCATCTCCGCCGGGTTGGGATGCAGACCTTCCAGCAGCAGCAAGTTGGCGAAGACCTGCTCGATGGCAAGCTCCAGGCGCGGATCCTCTGGGGCGCGCTCTAGCAGCCCCACGAGGTTCAGCACCAACCGGTGATTACGGTTCAGCTCCAGAATTTTGGGCGCGACCTGGTAGTCCTGCTCCAACATCCGCCGCACCCGCTGCATGTCTCGATCCGGTGTGCCCTCCGGCGAGACAAGCCGCGCCGGGCTATCCGTGAGTACCTTCGAGGCACGCACTTCGGTCACGCGCTCGCCCAGAATATCCTTGAAGCGCGCCGTGAGCGCCGCGAAGGCGTCCCCGTCATCCGCTGCTTCCGCGGGTTCCTCGGTAGCGGCGGCGGGCAAGTCCAGCCCGGCGTCGTCCACGTTCTGCAATGGCTTGCCCTCGAACTCGCGCAATGCCTGCATCATAAACCCATCGAGCGGATCCACCAGGTACAGCACCTCCAGATCGCGCCCCTTGAAGTAATCCAGGTGCGGGCTGTGCGCCGCCGAAGTCAACGCCTCACTCAGGATGTAGTAGATCGCCGGCTGGTCTTCGCCCATCCGCGCCACATACTCGGCCAACGAGATCAGCCCGTCGCCGGAACGCGAGGAATGGAAACGCAACAACGGCAGCAAGTCCTCGCGCCCGGAGAAATCCGTAGCGACGCCCTCTTTCAAGTACGGGCCGAATTGCTCCCAGAAGATACGGTAGTCCTCCGGTTTCTCATCGGCCAAATCCTTGAGCGCCTTGACGACTCGCCCGGTGAGCGCCTTGCGGATGTGCCCCATCGTGCGGTTGCTCTGCACGCTCTCGCGGGAGATGTTGAGCGGTAAATCCTCCGAATCCACCACCCCCTCGACGAAGCGGAAATACTCCGGCAGTAGGTCTTTGGTGCGCTCCAGAATGAGTACTTTGCGCGAGTAAAGGCGCAAGCCCTCATCGGTGCGCATCCGGAACATGCCCCGCTCGCGGGTGCGCGGCACATAAAGAACGCTGCGCAGGCTGACGGGCGCATCGGTAACGATGTGCCGGTGCAACAGGGGCGGTTCGAAATCCAGTGTGATCTGGCGGTAGAAGTCGTTGTAATCCTCATCCTGCACCTCGGTGGGCGATTGCCGCCACAGCGCGGTCTGGCGATTGGCGACCTTATCGCGCACCTGGATGGGGAACGCGATGTAATCGGAGTGCCGCTTGATGATTTGCTCCAGCCGCCAGGCCGAAGCAAACTCTGTCGCATCCTCCTTGAGCTGGATTTCCACGGTGGTGCCGCGCTGTTCCCGCTCGCCGGGCGTGAGCGTGTACGAGCTCTCGCCGCGCGAAATCCACGTCCACACCTCGGCATCGGGCCGGTACGAGCGCGAGGTCACGCGCACCTCATCCGCCACCATGAAGACGGCATAAAAGCCCACACCGAACTGCCCGATGATGTCCGAGGGCCGCTGCCCGGCTTCCAGGTTCTTGAGGAACGCCAGCGCGCCGGAATGCGCAATCGTGCCCAGGTTCTCGATGAGCTCCTCGCGCGTCATACCGATACCGGTATCGGAGATGGTCAGCGTCTTGGCGTCCTCATTGAAATCAATGTGAATCGCCAGCGCCGTATCGGAATCGCGCACTTCAGCGTTCGTGAGCATCTCGAACTGTAGCCGGTTGAGCGCATCCGAAGCATTGGAGAGCAGCTCGCGCAGGAAAATCTCCCGCTCCGTGTAGAGCGAGTGGGCCAGAATGTGCAACAACTGCTGCACCTCGGCCTTGAATTCCAATTTCTCACCTGAAGTTTGTGTGTCCATAGAACCTCCTTGAAGAAAATCTTGACGTGAAACGTGATGCGTGAAACGTGAAGAGAGATCACACATCACGTTTCACACATCACATCCCCCTCGCCAACAATACCACAACTGAGCGTGGCGTCAACCGGTAATGCGTGGCTGTTACCGCCGGGGCGATGTCTGGCTCGCAGAAATCCTCCGGGGCGGGCAGGGCGGTATCCACGATGCGATGCCAGCTCTCGCCCCCCGCCAACGGCGGCAGCGCAAACGTGAGCGGCTCCCAGTAAGCATTGACCATGATATGCAAGTGATTATCCGGCTGCGGGTGATTCAGCTCGAAGGCCAGACAGTGCGAGTGCTGGCTCCAATCCGGTGCGCGCAACTGCACCCCATGCCAGATCAGATGCGGGTCGCTATCACCATCCGTCACCCAGTAGCGCTCCTCGCGGAAAATCTCCCGCGCCTGTGTGAACGCAATCAGCCCACGTACAAAACGCAGGAAATCCATCTCCCGATTCGCAGCGTCCCAATCGAACCAGCTCAGCGCATTGTCCTGACCGTAGGCGTTGTTGTTGCCCGCCTGTGTGCGCCGCACCTCGTCCCCCATCAGCAGCATCGGCGTGCCCTGCGACACGAACAGCAACACCAGCAGGTTCTTCATCTGCCGCAGGCGCAGCGCGCTGATGTCAGGATCATCGGTAGGGCCTTCCACGCCGCAGTTCCAGCTAAAGTTGACCTCGGCCCCGTCGCGGTTTTGCTCGCCGTTGTGCTCATTGTGCTTGATATTGTAGGAAACCAGATCGTTCAGCGTGAACCCATCGTGGCAGGTGACGAAGTTGATGGTGCGGTTCGGCTCGCGGTCGGCCTGTGGATACAGGTCAGGACTGCCGGTAATACGGGCGGCGAGCTGCTCCACCATCCCCGCATCGCCCTTCACGAAGCGGCGCGTATCGTCGCGGAACGGGCCATTCCACTCCGCCCAGCGATGCCCCACGAACGAACCGACCTGGTACAGTCCCGCTGCGTCCCACGCCTCCGCGATGATTTTCGTACCGGCCAGCACCGGGTCCGATTCGATCTCCCACAGAATCGGCGGGTTCTTGAGGGGACGGCCCGATTCATCGCGGGAGAGTACCGAGGCCAGATCAAAACGGAAGCCATCCACGTGCATCTCCGAGACCCAGTAGCGCAAGCAGTCCAAAATCATCCGCCGCACAATAGATTGGTTGGCGTTGATGGTGTTGCCGCAGCCGGTGAAATCGGCGTAGCGAGCCTGGTTTTCCTGGAGGATGTAGTAGGCGCGATTTTCAAATCCGCGCAGCGAGAGCAGCGGCCCGGTATGGTCACGCTCGGCGGTATGGTTAAAAACGATATCGAGGATCACCTCAATACCGGCACGGTGCAGAGCTTTTACCATATCGCGGAACTCATTGACCGCGCCTAAGGGCGCGCGGTTGGAGCTGTAGCCCTGGTGCGGCGCGAAGAACGCGACCGGCATATAGCCCCAATAGTTGGCGAGGCCAGCGGGCGCGTCCTGCTCATCGAAATGTTGCACGGGGAGCAGCTCCACGGCGGTGATGCCCAGGGATTGCAGGTAGGGGATTGTTCCGATAAGACCAGCGTAAGTGCCGCGCTTCTCCGACGGCACGCCCGCGCTAGGGTGGCGCGTGAAACCACCAACGTGCATCTCGTAGATGACCGAGCTGGCATAGGGCTCGACCAGAAAGTGATCACCCTTCCAGTCGTAATCGTTACCCACTACAACGCTTTTGAGCGCGTGAGCGCAATTGTCGCCGGGGCGCATCGCTGCCGCCCGCTCGTAGGTCCCCAGCCCGGACACCTCGCGCGTGTACGGATCGAGCAGCACCTTCTCGCCATCAAAACGCAGGCCCTCATGCGGCACATAAGGCCCATGCACGCGATACCCGTAGAGCTGCCCCGGCTTCAGCCCCGGCACGAAGGCGTGCCAGTAGTAGAATGTGCGGTTGCGTTGTGGATCGAGCCGGAGGACGTGCGAAGGACGCGCCGCGTCGGGAGCATCGAAGAGCAGCAGCTCCAGCGCCGTACAATTTTTGGAGAACACGCAGAAATTCACGCCGCCCGGCAACACCGTCGCGCCGAGGGGGAAACTTTGCCCCGATTCATAGCGCAGTTCCATACGGGCCTCCTTAAAAAATCGGCAAATCAGCAAATCGCAAATCAAAACCAACATAACGCGAAGCGTCGGCTTCGCGCGTACGAACTAGACAGTTCGCGCTACATTTTCATCCAATCGCTGATGAACGCCAGTTAATGAGGGATTCCTTTGAAAATGGCAGCTACTTCTCAGACCTGTCAGGTTTTTGAAACCTGACAGGTCTAATTCGTGAATCGGGCGATCCGCTCCGAGCACCTCGGCTCTGAGGGGAACGCCAGTTCCGCGAATTTTCGTGATTGCCGGTGTGACAAGACCATATAAGAGCTCCTTGCTTTCACTTGAAGTATAGCACGAGCCGCTAAAGTGCCAACTTCAGGATTGACAATTTTTAGCCTTTGAATATAATAAGCTTAGTTAACTTTTATGGAGGTATAGCTATGACAAGCAAGCAGTTCTTCGTCACCATGCGCACCAGCGTGCCCAATAGCACCGCTGTTTTGCCTTGTCGTATTGCGCCTCCACGAAGGTTGATATAACCTGAACACCCAAAAGACCGTGAGCGCAAACGACGCTCACGGTCTTTTTCTTTGTCTCAAACGCAGACCGTGGGCCCCAGAGCTCCCGGTCTTTTTTTGTTGTCAGGTAGATTCACCACAGAGACGCAGAGCGCACGGAGAAAAAGATGTTGTTAAAATCACAAAAAAGTTTATCAATTCTGATTTGTATTCGCCATTCACCATTCGCCATTCGCTAATTTTTACGGAGGAATCACTATGGATACCCTGTTCAAAATCGGAGACATAACTTATACCTTGCCGGACGGCCTGCACACCCGCCAGGTAACGCTGGATGATGCGGAAGCCGTTGCCAATTTGCTCAACGCCTATTACATTTCCATCTATGGCTCGCCGCGCGTGCAAGCGCATCAGTTCTACAACGATTGGCAATCGCCTTCGTTCAATCTTGCCACCGATGCGCTGCTGGTCAGCACAGGTGACGGGGACGTGGTAGGCTGTGCTGAGGTGTGGGCCGATGCGCCGTATGTGCATATCTACGGGAATGGCTCAGTCCATCCGGAGCATCAGGGGCGCGGCATCGGGACGTACCTGGCCGGATGGGTCGAGGCGCGCGCGCGACAGGCACTCGATAAAGCGCCGGAGGGAGCGCGGGTAGTCATCCAGCAAGGCGCGCCCGGCGTGGATGCGGTGAGCCAGGGATTGCTGGAAGCGCAGGGTTACGCTTGCGTCCGCTACTTCTTCCGCATGTTTCTGGAGATGCAAGCGCCGCCGCCGGAGCCGGTCTGGGCGCCGGGGATTACGGTGCGCACTTTCGACCGGCAGCGCGATTTGCGTTCGCTGGTCGAGGCGTGCCGCGAGGGGTTCCGGGATCACTGGGGCTTTGTGGAACGCCCGTTGGAATCGGAGCTGGCAGATTGGGCGCAGTGGATTGATAACGACCCGGAGCACGACTCGACCCTGTGGTTCCTGCCGTGCGCGCGCGACGAGATCGCGGGCGACGAGATCGCGGGGGAGGAGATTGTGGGCGCGTGTCTGTGCCGGCCCAAGACCACCGAGGACCCAGAGATGGGCTACGTCAACTCGCTTTCGGTGCGGCCGGCGTGGCGCAAAAAGGGCCTGGGCCTGGCGATGTTGCATCACGCCTTCGGCGAATACTACCGGCGCGGTAAGCGCAAGGTCAGCCTGGATGTGGATGGGGATAGTCTCACCGGCGCGCTGCGCCTTTACGAGCGGGCCGGGATGCACAAAATCCGCGAGTCTATGACCTATCACAAGGAGCTCCGCTCCGGCGTGGAGCTCGGCACGGTGACGTTGGAAGCGTAAGTGGATTCTTGTGAAGGTTGTTCGAAGATTAACACATTGATTCGGTAATAGCTCCATTGCCCCTCCCCCTTGCCCCCTCCCCACGCCGCTAGGCGACGCGGGGAGGGGGGAGAGAAATAAAGGGGTTTTGGGGCGGCG
>Ga0334882_1005185_pt1 | contig 10456 bp, 10 predicted proteins | sample GraSluR1_MG_5_FD_207226 | JGI IMG/M metagenome (GOLD analysis project Ga0334882, IMG submission 207226) | Sludge microbial communities from methane-producing bioreactor in Wageningen University, Netherlands - Granular Sludge_15_04-R1 | ecosystem: Engineered > Bioreactor > Anaerobic >... | reverse complement strand
GGACGGAAACGACGCATGAAGCTGATATTCAGGCACCAGGCCTACCAGACAAGAGCCGTCGAATCCGTCGTAGATTGCTTCAAGGGGCAGCCAAACACATTGGGTATAAACTACAGGATCGATCCAGGACAAGTTGAACAGGTGACAACGGCAGAGTTTGGCTTTGAGAGGCCCGGTTTCAAAAACGCAGGAATTTCCATACCAGAGCAGCAACTTCTGGAAATGGAGACAGGGACCGGCAAGATCTACTGTTACGACAATCTCTTGCCTTTGCTCCACACCGTTCACCGTTGACCGTTCACGCCTTTGACCCTGCTGTCATCCTGAGGGGCAAAGGACCGCGAGGATCTGAGAATACGAAACCTTTTCAAAGTATGTGTTTTGCTTGAATATTGTTACATTTTCCGTAAAAATGAAAACAATAAAACGTATGCGGTGTTTTTTGAATTAATAAATTGACAGTCAGGTTTCTTTGAGAGCAGCACCTCGCATCAACAATAATTCCTGAAAGCTGAAATGGAGAGATTCGATAAACAAAAACCGCACTTTCTGGAAAACCTTAAATGGTTAGTCAAAAAGCCGAAAAATTCATCACGGGAAGGACAACATAGAATGAAGACTTTGGCTAGATCAGAAATTGATTCAGCCCGTCTGCCTTCAGTCTGGGACCTTGGTAACAAGATCCTGTATGACATGTGCCGAAACTACCCGGGACACGACACCAATGAGAAGATAATCGCAAAGATATGGCTAATAGGCCGCTCCTATGCGGCCTCTATTGAAAGAAGGAAAAACGCCGCTCAAATAGGGGACTCTTTCTACACAGAAGTTGTTGTTCCCGAGATCCAGAATAGCCCTATAGACTCCTGGCTGAGGGAAGTGCCCAAAGAGGAACCGGGTAACAGCCAGACCGTTTCCGTTCACAAAAAACTTCAGGACACCCTTTTTTCTATTACAGGTCTTCATAAGCGGTCACTTTCCTCGAAATATCTTCACTTTCACTGTCCTGGTTCCTTTTTCCTTTACGACAGCAGAGCCAGGCGATCAGTTATGAAACTTACTCCTCACATTTCCAGTATCCCAACGATCAGCGCAGACGAATTCGATACGGAATACAGGGATTTTGTGCGGCGCTGCCTTTGGCTTTGGAATAACATTCGAGAAAACTTCGGATTTGAACTTACGCCAAGGGAGATGGACAATCTGCTGTTGAACGCCTTCAGCGAGGACATGGAGAGCCAAAATGGGCAATGAAATAACCAAGGCCAAGAAGGACAACCAGGTAACAGGAAATGTTGGTCTGTATTACGTCTGCTATCGCCTTTCTAGAATGGGATGGAACGCCATGCCTACTGCCAGAAATGCCCGCGGAATAGACATTATCGCCTACAACACGGACTGTTCAAAAATGCTCGGGATACAGGTTAAGACCCTGAGCAAAAGTGCCCCTGTCCCGCTCGGAAACAGCCTGAAAAATCTCATGGGAGATTTCGTTATCGTTGTGGCAGAAGTTGCATTAGGCGAACCCCGAGCATATATCCTCACCCCCAAAGAGGTGAAAGAAAGGATTCACAAGGGGCATAAGGAAGGGCGGGTGTCATTCTGGCTCCACGTAAAAAAGTACGACACTGAAGAATGCAGAGAAGCCTGGGACAGGATCGGTGAAGCATGAACAAGGAACAAACTGTGTGACTTGAGTAGGTGCCCCTTATTTTGGGAGTCAGTTTGCGGCCATAGGAAAAAACTCCCTGACGGGGGTTGCGAAAATTGGAAAAAGAAATAGATCTGAACCCGTTATTGCTTCGATGAAACGAGGTTATGTGCTGGATAATGGCGAAAAACCTTAACGAAGGCCAAGTAAAACAGGATTTTATTAGACAAATGGGGCAAGAGTTGGGTTCCTTGTTTTTTGCGCTCTGGGTTGAGCTAACTTGGCTCAACCTGAAGTGGAAAGAATATTCCGAACTTTATGGCCATGTTGACCCTAGAAAGGGGAAATCCCGAATTGATCTTTTGAATAAGTCTGCCGCTACGTTTTTCAGAGTAGTACAAGTCTCTTTGTGGGAAAACGTGCTTCTGCATATTGCGTGTATCACAGACGTTCCAAAAACATGCGGCAAGAATAACCTTTCAATAAAACGGCTGGAGGGCCTTGTTCAAGAAGAAATCAAGGAAGTAATAATCAAACATATAAGGGATGTAGACGAAAAAGCAACCTTCTGTCGGGACTGGCGAAACAGACACATAGCTCATCGGGATTTTGATTTAGTTTTGGGCGGGGAAAAAGCAGTCCCGCTTGAAAAGGCAAACCGCAAAAAAGTTAAGGATGCTCTGGAAAGCATAGCAAGGGTTTTGAATGCTGTTTCGATATATTACACAAAAGAGGAAATCATATTTGATAAGTATCCCGTTTCAAATGGAGCTGAGAGTTTGTTTTACATTCTGGATGATGGTATCAAGGTAGATATGGAACGGATGAAACGGGTAGTAGCCGGGGAAATGCTCCCGAAAGACATAGAGTGTCGAGATCTATAACATAAGGAATTATTGTCCGAGAATATTTTTCATGCCTCGGGATAAAGGAGATTAATGACTATGCCCAGATTGACCGATCAGGAAAAGCAGGAAATTCTACGCTTTATCGAGGCGGATAAGCCGCTGCCGGACAAGTATCGTTTTCTGCTCTTTGGCGAGAAGCGGGAGGTTGAGCTGGTCTGGAACGGCAAGACGAATGATGTCTGCAACATAGTGCTGCCCTTTCAGACCATAGAGCAAGTGGACGAGCCGAGGGCGGAGAACCTGGGTGATACTTCATTGCAGGGGCTGCTTTTCGACGAACGTGGCCGCCAGCTCAAGGGGTGGACCAATAAGCTAATCTGGGGCGACAACAAACTGGTTCTGTCTTCGCTCAAGAACGGACCCCTTCGTGAGGAGATACAGGCTCAAGGGGGCCTGAAGCTGATCTACATAGACCCGCCGTTCGATGTTGGTGCGGATTTCAGCATGGATATCGAGATCGGCGGCGACACTTTCACGAAGAAACCGAACATTCTTGAAGAAATCGCCTACCGCGATACCTGGGGCAAGGGCGCGGATTCTTATTTGGCAATGATATATGAGCGACTGGTGCTGATGCGGGATCTTCTGGCCGAAAATGGGAGTATTTATGTGCATTGCGATTGGCGTGTGAATAGCTTCATTCGTCTTGTCTTGGATGAAATCTTTGGTTCTGCTTACTACAAGAACGAAATACGCTGGAAACGACAACCAGTTCGCGGTGCTAAAGCAACAAGCAATCAATATGCTCGAAACTCAGATGGTATTTTGTTCTACTCCAAATCTGATAATTGGATATGGAATGGAGCTTACAAAGATTATGATCCTAACTTTATCAAAAGTAAATTCAGACCCGATAGAGATGGACGGCTCTTTAGGGATTGTGATCTTGGTGACTATTCAGAAAAATCGATCAGTGAATTTGAAGAGCAAGGGAAAATTTATATCACAAGTTCCGGGAAGAAAAGGCTAAAACGTTTTCTTGACGAGGAGAGTGGGGAGTCGTTGGGCGATATGTGGTTTCATATCGCAGAAGTAAATTCTATGGCTGTTGAAAGGACAGGATATGCAACTCAAAAACCTGAAGCTTTGATAGACAATATTATCCGTGCCTCTTCAAACGAAGGAGACCTGGTTGCCGATTTTTTCTGCGGCTCCGGGACGACGGCTGCTGTGGCCGAAAAACTTGGCCGCAAGTGGATCGCCAGCGATCTTGGCAAATTCGCCATTCACACGACCCGCAAACGAATGATTGGCGTGCAGCGCGCATTGAAGGCCGAGGGGAAGGATTACAGGGCATTCGAGATCCTGAACATGGGCAAGTATGAGAGGCAGCACTTCATTGGGGTCAACCCGAACCTGCGCGAGGAAGAACAGCGCAGGCAACTGCAGGAAAGGGAATCTGCCTTCGTCGACCTTATCCTGAAGGCCTACAGGGCGGAAAAGGTGGAGAATTTTGCCTGTTTCAACGGCAAACGGGCCGGGAGGCTGGTGGCCGTGGGTCCTGTAAACCTGCCTGTTACACGTCTTTTCGTCGAGGAGATCATTCTTGAGTGCCGCAAGAAGCAGATCACCAGGGTGGACATCCTTGGTTTCGAGTTCGAGATGGGGCTGTTCCCCAACGTGCTTGACGAGGCGCGGAGCAAGGGAATCGACATCGCGCCCAAATACATCCCCGCAGAGGTCTTCGACAAGCGCGCAGTGGAGAAGAACCAGGTGGTCTTTCACGATGTGGCGGCCATAGAGGTGAAGCCGATCGTTAAGGAAGGCAAAAAAACCCAGCCAGGAAGCGTTGCCGTTGAGCTGACCGATTTTTCGGTCTTCTACTCCCAGGATTCGATAAGACACGCGGAAGAAACGCTTGGCAACAAGGGAAGCAGGATCGTTGCCGAAAAGGGGCAGATAGTGAAGGTGAGCAAGGACGCGCAGGGGATAACGAGCCGCGAAGTTCTGACCAAGAGCTGGACGGACTGGATCGACTACTGGGCGGTGGATTTCAACTTCGAGAGCAAGCGCGAGATAATCCGCGTGAAGAATCCGGGAACCGGTGAATGGGAAGAGCAGTGGACCGGTGATTACATATTCGAAAACGAGTGGCAGAGCTTCCGCACCAGGAAGGATCGCTCGCTTGAATTGGTGAGTGTGGCTCGTGAATCCCTGCCCGGACGGAGAAAGATCGCCGTGAAAGTGGTGGACATTTTCGGCAATGACACGATGACGATTGTCGAGGTGCGGATATGAGCAAGACGAAGAAGATTGAGGTCTTGAGCCGGGAAGTGTCGTTGTATCAGCATCGCGAGGAGGATTTTATTTCTCTGACGGATATTGCCCGGTATCGCGACGCGGAGCGTGGCGACTACATCATCCAGAACTGGATGCGAAACCGGAACACCATAGAATTTCTCGGTATCTGGGAGCAGCTGAACAACCCCGATTTTAATTCCATCGAATTCGATGGAATTAGAAAACAGGCAGGATTGAACAGTTTTTCCCTGACGCCAAAACGGTGGATAGCCCAAACAGGGGCAATGGGAATCATCGCCAAAACGGGCCGCTATGGCGGCACCTTCGCCCACAAGGACATTGCCTTTGAGTTCGCCTCGTGGGTATCGGTTGAGTTCAAACTCTACCTGATCAAGGAGTTCCAGCGGCTGAAGGAGGAGGAATTCAAGCAACTTGGATGGGATATCCGGCGCAATCTTGCCAGGATAAACTACCGGATTCACACTGACGCCATTAAAGAAAACCTTATTCCACCGGAACTCACGCCGCAGCAGATAAACCTGGTTTATGCCTCGGAAGCCGATGTTTTGAATATGGCATTGTTCGGCATGACCGCCAAACAATGGCGCGACAGCCATCCGGGCGATAAGGGCAATATCAGGGATTACGCGAATATGTCCCAGCTCGTGTGTCTGTCCAATCTGGAAAACCTGAACGCGCTTTTTATCCAGGAAAAGACATCGCAGGCAGAGCGGCTTTGCAAGCTGAACCGCATTGCCATCCAGCAGATGAGAGTTCTGACGACTGACACAGGGCTCAGGTTCCTTGAAGCGGGGGACAAATAATGGCCCTGCATAAGGACTTCCCACAATCCCCGCACGAAATAATCGACCCCGCCGCTCGCTGGTTTCCCGCCGATGAGGCATTGCGGGAAAGCAGTATGGAAAAGCTCATGCCCCCACTTGTCGCCCAGCTCCGGAAAAAAGTGAAAGAATTTCGTGACGCCGGATATTCCGGTGCGGCAGATACAAGCAGGAGCCTTCTCAACTGGTGGTTCAACACTCCGCATCTCCTTGAGCAGTCCGACGGAACAATGTCCGAATTCCAGTACTACTTCGCCCAGCGTGAAGCACTGGAAACCATCATCTACCTCTACGATGTCGTGGGTGTAAAGGACAAGTTCGACCTGATGCGCTTTGATAGCTCCGGGGCAGTCTCCGCAGGGATGTTCGACGAAACCTGGCGGCGCTTTGTCGTCAAGATGGCTACGGGGAGCGGAAAAACGAAGGTTATGGGACTGGTAATCGCATGGAGTTTCTTTCACAAGCTTTATGAGCCTGACTCAGACCTGTCGCGCAACTTCCTTGTGATCACCCCCAACATCATCGTGCTTGATCGTGTTTATCACGATTTCAAGGGACTTCGCGTTTTCTTCGAAGATCCGGTTCTGCCGGACAACGGTTTCGATGGACGCAACTGGCGCGACGATTTTCAGCTTACCCTTCACAAGCAGGACGAAGTGAGGGTTACTCGGTCTTCCGGAAACATCTTCCTCACCAACATCCACCGTGTTTATGCTGGAAATGATACCCTTCCATCAGCCGATGATGAGGACCTTCGGGATTATTTCCTGGGCAAACGGCCCAGTGGAGCAACCACCGATTCCAATGTCGATCTCGGCATGATAGTGCGAGATGTCGACGAACTGATGGTCCTCAACGACGAGGCACACCACATTCACGACCCCCACATGGCCTGGTTCAAATCCATTGAGGATATTCACAATCGCCTTTTGCAAAAAGGAGGCACTCTTGCGTTGCAAGTGGATGTCACCGCAACGCCCAGACACAATAATGGAGCGATCTTCGTTCAGACGGTTTCGGATTACCCATTGGTTGAAGCAATCTGGCAAAACGTGGTCAAGCATCCTGTGCTGCCGGATGCACCCAGCCGGGCAAAACTCTCCGAGAGGCAAAGCGCCAGGTACACCGAGAAATATGCCGACTATCTCGATCTTGGAGTCATCGAGTGGCAAAAGGCGCATGAGGAACACGAGAAACTTGGAAAGAAGGCCATCCTGTTCGTGATGACCGACGACACACGAAACTGCGACGATGTTGCCGAATATCTTGAAAACCGCTATCCGGAACTGGAAGGAGCGGTTCTGGTGATCCATACCAAGAACAACGGCGAAATTTCCGAAGCGGCTTCCGGAAAAGCCAAGGAAGAGCTTGAACTGCTGCGCAGTCAGGCCAACGAGATCGACGATGCAGCCAGTCCGTTCAAGGCGATAGTTTCGGTAATGATGCTCAAGGAGGGCTGGGACGTCAGGAACGTAACGACCATTGTAGGGTTGCGGGCCTACTCAGCAAAGAGCAATATTTTGCCGGAACAAACCCTGGGACGTGGACTGAGAAAGATGTATCCGGAAGGGCTTGAGGAATATGTCAGCGTTATCGGCACCGACGCCTTTATGGAATTCGTCGAATCCATCCAGGCGGAGGGAGTCGAGCTGGAACGCAAGGCCATGGGGCCGGGAACGCAACCTAAAACTCCTCTCGTGGTGGAAGTAGACAAGGAAAATGTGAAAAAAGACATCGAAAAGCTTGATATCGAAATTCCCGTGCTGTCTCCGCGCACTTATCGTGAATACAAGAACCTCGCCGATCTGGAAGTCGGAGGCATGGATTTTCAAGCCGTGGAATATAGAGAATTCAGCGAAGAAGAGCAGAGAGAAATCGTCTTCAAGGACATTGCAAACGGAGAGATCACCCATACCACGATACTTGACAGTGCGGGAGTTGCCGATTACAGGAGCGTTATAGGCTATTTTGCCCAGGTTGTGATGAAGGAGTTGCGCCTGTTCAGCGGCTACGATGTGCTATACGGTAAGGTCAAGGCGTTTGTGCAGAACAATCTGTTTGGCAAGGAAGTGGATCTTGAAAGCGCCAATACTTTGCGCAACCTTTCTGAACTGGTCGCAACCAAAACCATCATCGAGACATTCAAGAAAGGAATCAACGATCTTACCGTGCTCGACAAGGGAGATGCGGAGGTAAGGGACACGATCAGGCTGAGAAACGTGCGCCCCTTTGTTGTGAAAAATAAGGAATATCTGGTACCCAAAAAATCAGTGTTTAACAGGATTATCGGCGACAGTCATTTCGAGCTGGAATTTGCCGCCTTCCTCGAAAACTGCCCCGATGTCGTATCCTTTGCAAAGAACTACCTGGCAGTGCATTTCAAGTTGGATTACGTCAATGCTGACGGCGATATTTCCAACTATTACCCCGATTTCTTTGTGAAGCTGTCCGATAAGCAGGTTGTGATTGTTGAAACCAAGGGGCTGGAAAATCTCGATGTCCCTAAAAAAATGATGCGGCTCAAGCTCTGGTGCGAAGATATCAACAGGGTTCAAGCTGATGTCGAATACGACTTTGTTTTTGTCGACGAAGAGGGCTTTAGGAAATACCAGCCGAAAACATTTAGGCAACTCATGGATGGGTTCAGGGAGTACCGGTAATAATTTCAGATTTTTTAACCTAACGGTGCAACTCATAGTTAAGAAGGCCAATTTTTTGATATGGGTGGCTTGCTCAAATGAATATAATGCAGCGAATGATTATCAGAACGTTGAATAAAATTAAATCATTACCCCAGATAATTAAAATAAGGGAAACTGAAAAAATCCAAGAGCGCTTTCTTAAACTACTGGATTTAAAATTAAGATATCTAGACAAAACAGCTTCAATGAGAGGACGCGACAAGGTAAAAGATTTAAGGTTTAATATATCTTGCTTAAGGATTTTAGAACCAGAATTCTTCTTAGATATTCCAAAGAGAAAATCATTTAATGAGTCATTCTTACCTAATGAATTTGAAGGATATTACAGAAAACTTAATAGTAATTATATTTCAGATAGAGAAGAGATCAATAAGATTGTTGAGAGAACTCAAGAGATTGCTGAGGATATTGTTGGCAAATATTGGTTAGTGAAGGCTTACCTTGCAAGGATTTTGGCACATCTAGATGAGGAACAATATTATCTGGAAAAAGCGAGGGAAATCAAAACAGACTCCGAACCTTTGTCTAAAAAAGGACTTGTTGCATTAGGTAAAGAGGCTAGCGAAGAGGGTGATTGGCTTAGAGTAGAAATTTCTGAGCGAAATGCTATTAAATTTAAGCCATCATTGCAAGATGCCGTATATGTTGTGACGATAATGTCTTCAATCTTTTTTATCAGTGGATATCTCTATACGTACCTGTTATTAGGAAAATTTGGCGTTGAATCGTCAAAATACTTTTCTTTGGCTGATTACTTAAGTGCGAGCATTGACTGCATTAGATGTTCTGTGCAGAGTGCTTTTTTCGCAATATTTGGATATTTTCTTAATTTTTCTGGTTTTCTAACGGAATCACCTAGATTTTTATTGCATTTTAAATTTAAGTGGCGCGACCCAACCACTCTTATGATATTAACGGTTTTTAGTTTCATGGCTGGCATTGGTTTCCTTAAGGATAAACCTAACATAGCCTATTTGGGTCTAGAATTGTTAATATTATTCCCAGCTCTGGCAGTGGCTCATTGGATTGCCAAAAAATTTTCAACAGCTTCTTTTAAGCCTCTTTTTTGTTCTATGTTCTTGATACTTTTCTTGTGCAATCTCTTTACAAAAACGTGGAGAGAGAGTGCCATAATAAACAATTTTGATATAGGAGATAAAAAGTACACCTTTTATTTTAAACAGGATTTAAATGGATTACATGAAGAAAACCTCGTATTGTTTCTAACAAATAGTAAATATTTGTTTTTTTATGATTCTCAAAAAAAGAAATTAGTCATTGTGCCTGAGAACGGCGTTAAATATATACTTGCTAGGTAACTATATACATATAGCACCCCATAAGGGTCAAACCCTTAAGGTGAGCAATTTTTCTAACGAGGTCATAAACAAGTACTATTAGTGCCATTGCGGAGGATTGTGACAATGAATGACCTTAAAAAAGCCTTTGATGCTTTTTTAGCAGAATTTATCGGGAATCAGGAAGAGTTTCGAGACTTCAAAAGCTTATACTATGAATCACCAAAACGAATCAACCTTTTGAACGAGGTCTCAGATCAGTTTTTCGCAAGACTATTTTGGATTTATGTTGACAGAATAATCCTTAATGCCTGCAAGATGACACTTGATCCCAAGGGTAGCGGGGACAAAGAAAATCTTTCTCTTGAAGGGTTGGAATCTTTATTCTCAAGCAATGGTATTTCTATCCCTAATTGCGAATCAGCGCAACTCTACAAGAAGCAAAAAAAAGGACAATCCGAAAGTCTAAAGGATTGAAGGAACCTTATAGGGGTCAAACCTACACGGCCTGTTGCCCAAATAGCCCAGATCAAGGCACAAGAGGCTGAATACCCTTAAAATAGGTTGTGTCGGGGGGGGTGTTCGCCATGATGGGGATCCAGAATCCGGATCAGGGGAAGATCTTTTACACCAACATAAACATTGCCGAAAGGATCCGCCGGGACCACCCTCTCCGGAGCGGAACCCCATAGGGGTCAAACCTACACGGGCTGTTGCCCAATTGAGTCCCGCAGGTTTAAAAAAGGCAGATCAGGCAAGACATTTAACCTGTCCCCCTATGTAAGTGAGGCGAATCTGCCTGAGAACGATTGAA
>Ga0334882_1005182_pt1 | contig 10462 bp, 13 predicted proteins | sample GraSluR1_MG_5_FD_207226 | JGI IMG/M metagenome (GOLD analysis project Ga0334882, IMG submission 207226) | Sludge microbial communities from methane-producing bioreactor in Wageningen University, Netherlands - Granular Sludge_15_04-R1 | ecosystem: Engineered > Bioreactor > Anaerobic >... | reverse complement strand
CAATGCTTCAAATGCTTAATTTTCTGGCAATTGGAAACGGTAGATATGTGGCTACCCTAGAAGCTGGATCTTTGTATTTTCCCAATAAAATTACCCTTCCTTCGGGTTATCACGTCAGGAGCCTAGGGTATTGGAGGGAATATCTAGCTATAGGAACTTATCAAGGAGAAAATCTCTCGGACTATCAAGAAGGAAAAATCTTCTTCTGGGATGGTATATCTGATACATACAATTTCTATATTAGTGTTCCCGAAGGGGGGGTTAATGCAATGTTTGGAACTAGAGATCTACTATTCGTCTCTGCTGGCAGTAAGGGAGAAATACTGGTTTATACAGGACAGGGTAATGCTGAAAAACTAGAGCAGATTCCAAGAGTAGAAACAGGAGAAGAAATAGAAGTATCCCCAGGAGCGGTTAATATGTATAACACCCTCATCTGTTTTGGGATTGCAATAGAGTCTGATTCAAGTAATTTGTATAAGGGTCTTTATACCTATGGAACCCTAAATAAAAATTACCCCTATTCTCTGGGCTTTGACTATGAAACTTCTTTGGGAGAACAAGTCTCAAATAATGTTAAAATTGGAATGGTTTACCCCTCTGGAGGAGATTTATATATTGGCTGGAGTAATAGTAATGCTTTTGGGATAGACAAAATTGATATGGATAATGACCAATACGCAACCGCCTCTATAGAACAACTAATTGTTGATGCTGATAAAATAAGTAAGGACAAAGTTAATTTAATTGTTAGGGCTGATTTCTCTGCATTAGAAAGTGGTCAAGAGATTAGAGTTAAATACAAACTGGATAGGGATGACGCATGGATATATAGTGACTGGGAAGACACTGAGGGAGCCGAGGAGCTAAGACTTAGAATCCACAATCCAAGTAAAGAAATACAAATAGGAGCAGACCTTAGCTCTACTATCTCAACCCAGGTTGAGCTGTATGGCCTAAGTGTACAACTAGAAGATGGAGATCAACGAGAGATTTAAACAAGAAAGGGCTTTGCTAGATAAAAGACCAATTCATCAGGCGGACATTTTGCCTGGGACTATAAAAGAACGTCATTTGGGGGCAAATCTTAGAGTAATCCAGTTTGGTTTGGAAACCAATTTACCTGATGGTTCTACCCACACTAAGGCTTATTTTTGTACCGACTCTGGCAAGCTAAAATTATGGAACGGAAGCTCGTGGTTATCTGTAACATTGTCTTAGTTTGTGATATAATTTTATTAATAACTAGGTTATATACATACCACGCAAAAGCGTGGTTTTTTAATATATGGCATACAACAACCCAACCTCATATAATGCACCATCATATTCTGGTCCAGGGAATCAATACAATATTCCTTCTTTAAATAACCCCTTTAATTTTGGCCAACAAAGAGCTGAAAATCAGAACTGGCTACAAGGCTACACCAGCACAATTCAAGGACAACCAACTTACACTGCTTTGGCTGACAGATATAGTAACAAATATATGATTCCCCAATTAACTGAGCAAGTTCAAGCCTATGACACTCAGGCTGCACAGCTTGCAAATCAGCTTTCTGCTATGCCCAGGAATGTCGCAGCCACTACAACTGAGTCGCTAGTCTCAGATCCTCAACGACAAAGAATTGTTGAAGCTAGAAGCGAACCACTATACGAATCACTACAGGCTGTCGGTAATCTTGGACAAGCTGCCCGGTCTGGTTTGCAAACTGCGCAGGGACTACAAGCAGGAGCAATAAGTGCTGAGATGGCACAGCTTCAAAAAGAATTAATGCCTTGGGAAAAACAATATGACTTAATGAGCGTAATGCAGGCTAGGGAATTTAGTGGCTGGAACAGTGAAATGGAAAGAGAATTAAATACTCTTTTATCTAATCAACAAGCTGGACTTACTTGGACAAATGCAGAAGCTCAAAGAGCAAATGCCTTACAACAAATTAAAGAACAATATTCTAACCAGCTTAATTTATTAGAAAAACAAGGAGAGCAAGTCTCTAAGTTTTATAGCTACCTTTAAATATGGTCTCTAATTATCCTATGCAACTAGATGAAACTGGAAACCCCGTTTTGCAAGCTACTGCTAATCGAGCGAGTCTGAACAGTCAAATGGCTAGAACTCCAAAGATTGCAGAAAGTCAATCCAGTTCTCCAACGGTAATAGGCGATATGGGAATCCCAAAACTGTCTATTTCCCCAGAACTTGAAAAAGCCAAAGAAATAAAACAAGCCCAAACCCCAAAAGATATGTATACGCCAGAGGTTAGCACTGCGAGTACAAGTAATGCTCCAAGTACAAATGGAGAAAGAGCTGTAACTCAAGCTTTTGGTAACCCCAATCCTGGACTATATGGGCCTGGGGGATGGAACAGGGGAGTTGACCTGGCTTATAAGCCAGGAGAACCACAACACGCACCTCCAGAGGGAGAGTGGGTAGTGGTAGAGGCAAATAGTAGCGGATCTTATAATACTGGTTGGGGGAATAGTGTGGTTATTCAAAATAGACAAACTGGAGAAAAAATTAGAAGATCACACTTTGATAAAGTCCTAGTAAAACCAGGCGAAATAGTAACCGGAAAAGCTCTGGGAACTACTGGTAGAACAGGAAGAACAACAGGCTATCACGCTGACGTAGAATACATTAATCCGCAAGGACAACTTGCTAATTATTTAAACAGCCCTTACGGGAAATATTATTAAGGAGAAATATGGCAGATGAAGTACAAATACCAAGTAATGCACCTCCAGCTTTTGTAAGCCAAATTAAGCAGGTGTTAGAAAAAGCTAAAGCCAATGGAGACTCTTTGTTAGGCTTTGACTCTTTTGTGAGTAGTTATTGGAATCAATATAAGGCTACAGACCCTATGGCAGGGGGAGATCAATGGGAATTAAAAGATGTAGATGGAGACGGGGTTATGGAGTGGGTTAATAAAGCAACTCAGGAAATAAAGGAAACTGGATACGGATCCAATGAAAATGACTCTCTAATGGCTATAGAAAATCAAATGTCTTATGAAGACACTTCTTTTGACGAATCTCTTTATCAACCAGACTTAAATACAGACCAGATGCAAGATCAAGGGTTTTCAGACGACAATGGAAGGATGTCTTTGGATCAAACCCCAACAGAAGAATCTAGTCAATCAATGTTAGGAGACTTACAAGAATTTGATAAAGCTAGAGCGCTAAACCCAAGTTTGAACTATGACCAATGGAGAAGAGATCAAAGTGGAGAATCAGCCAAAGACTATAATTGGTTAAAACTAATTGCTCCTCCTCCATTACTTCCTTTTATCTCTGAAATGGGTAAGAAAAGAGAAGAATCTTTTAATCCAGAGAAGCAAGCAAAACTATCAGGAAGCGTTGACCTAAATAACAGTTTATCTACTCCAGACCTATACTTAACTAAACCTCAAACTAGTAATCTAAATAAAAACAAATTCTAATATGGCAATAGATTTCACCAATCCACAAATAGCAGATCAATTTAGACAAAGGGCAATGTCCTCTGGTAGGTCTATTGATGAGATTGAAGATTATATAACTAAAAGAACTAGACAGCAGGAGACTTCTATTTATGGATCTGGAGAACTAGGAAAAGCTAGGCTGAAACTAGCAGCAGAAGGTTTAAAAGAAGATAAAGTTGAAACCACTCAAGAGAAAGTATCGGGGTTAGGAGACTTTGAAAAGAAGATTTTTAATGCTAGGGTAGCAGGAAAAGAGGCTTTGACCGAACTACAAAAAGGAGAAAATGTCTCTGGTCCAATTGCAACAAGAGTTCAAAAGATTGGAGAGGCTTTTGGAAAACCAACCAAAGGGACTGTATATAGAGCAAAATTAGCTACAGCTGCAAGTCAGTTGTTTAATGCTTTGGCAGGAACCGCACAGTCAGATGCAGAGCTTAAAAGACTAGAAAAAATGATACCAAGAGACACTGATTCTGAGGAAGTTGCAATGGTTAAACTGCAAACAATGCTTGATCTTTTGGAAAAACAATCAAGTTATTATGGAATTCCTAGTTTAGAAGAAGATGATAGTTTCCCCTCTATGGGAGAAGAAATGCCAGGACTAGGCTCATCTCCTACCTTATCCATATCAGCGATGGATCAAAAGATAGAAGAAGAAAAAGACCTCCAACCAAGACTTAATTTGTCTGGGGAACTAGCTGAGCCTGGAGACTTGATTAGGGGAGATGATGGGGGACTGCAGATATTTGGAGAAGCTACAGAGTCAAACATAAGAAAAGCTGGCAAATCAGAAGTTGACAATAAGTTAATAAAATATTTAGCTGAATCAAATTTTTTACCAATAGCCGGAAGCATTACTGGAGGAATAATGGGCAGTGGAGTAGCCTCTGTTGGTACAGGAGCCGCTGGTGCAATGGTAGGGAAAGCTGGACAGCAATATTTTAAGGAATTACTAGATCCAGATGCTCAAGATTTATCAGATCACGCTAGAGTAATATTAACTGAAGGGATGGTTGATGCTTTATTTAGCGGATTAACTTTTGGAGTATTAAAGGGAGGGAAACTTATATTTAAGAAAACTGGTTCAACTATAGCTAAAGAAGGAGTTGAAGAAGTAAGCGAACAAGCAATGAAGGGTTTATCTGAAAGCTCTTTAGCTAAAGCTAAAAATATTGGTAAGGAGTACGCTGAAAGTGGACTATCTAAAAAAGCTTATAATCAATCAAAAAAGGCCTTACAGGAATATGCCAGAAAATCTATCGGGGTAAGTAAATTGAGTGCTTTTAAAAAGACCTGGGGGGTAGACTGGGCTGATTATATGTTGGCTAATGTAGATGAGCTTCCCAAAAACACAGACGACTTAGCCAGACTAGCTAGATCAACTTTCTCAAAAGCATCTACTGATTTAACAGAGATATTAGGAAGGACTAGTGCTGATCCAGACGAATTTATATCGATACTAAATTCAACCATAAATAACGAAGCCTACCTTTCTCCTTCTGGAGAAAAAATATTTTTGTCTGTAGACGAGAAAGGGGTTGCCGCATTAAAAGATTTAATGGAAGATGCAAAGAAGTTTAAAGCCAAAGGAATGGATGTTCCTGGAGAAGCTATTAATTCGTTTAAAAAACAAATGCAGAGATCTTTTGCTGGTAAACCAGATATCTCTAAAAAAGTAACCAGAAAAGCAGCTACAACTACAAAAGAATGGATAGAGAAACTTCCCTCATCAACCAAAGACCAACTGAGAGTTAAGGGAGCTAACTATGAAAAAGCCTGGGCGTATCTTGCTGAGGATATAGCAGATAAAGCCTCTACAAAAGAAGGCTCAGCTGCTTTAGTAAGCTTTACAGATGCACTCCTGTTTTTAAAACCGAAAGCCCTTTTATCTAAAAATATAGTTGAAATGTTTGGAGGACTTAACTCCCTACAGAGAGCTAGTCTATTTAAAAAATCAGCAGACATATTGCTCAACAAAGCTTCTAAAGAAGGAGGAAAAGAGGCAACCAAGGGAACAATGAGGGCATTATTATTACTAGCCCAAAAAACGGGGATAACTTTTGATGTATCAGATGAATTAATTAAATCCGTATCCAGAGGAGCTGCTATAGGAGAGAAAGCTTTAAGGCCAGAGCAAGGATTAGGGGAAATACCTCAACTTCAAGAAAGCACACCAAGTCCAGGAGTTAGTTTAGGAGCAATGAGCCCGGAGGGTGCTCCCTTATATAAATAGAAAAAGCAAGACAATCAACCAAAACCACCACTTACTACATAGAAGGTATAATACTGCCCCAAGACTTCCAGTTATCTTAGGATTAAAACACAAAAAAGCTATAAAAAAAATAATAAATATTAAACTCATATTACTCCAATACTGGCAGACTTTTAAAATTTTTTAATTTTTCTTCACATTTTGGGCTACAATACTTTCCCTTCTCTTTACCCCTTGAATTAAAGGCAAACTTCTTCCCACAAACATTACATCTTTTAATTGCCATAACTATTATAATATAGGTTGTTTATATACTTAATTATATCACAGAAAAATGCTATAATAAAAATATAACTAAAGTTTGATTTAGAACTAGCGAAAGCTGGTTTTTTTAATATATATGCCAAATCCAGGTCTAGCCCCAAATGTAGTTCAAGCCCAGGCGAAAAACATTCCTCAATTATCTCAAGTATCTTCGGGTGCCCCTATGCAAAATATGCCAGGTCAAACCCCACAACCCTCTTCTCTTGGTCCTTCTGCCCCTCAAATGGGACAAAACGATCAATCTATTGTTATAAAAGCTCTGGTGGACTTTCTAAAGATGAGCCAAAAGGCTCAAGCTCAACCAGCTTATGAGCAACCCTCTCAGCCAGTAATGCCAATGGGTGGTGGTCAGGGAGGTTGTGGATATAACAAGGGGATGGGTGGTGGTCAAATGAATAATTATATGAGTTATCAAATGCCTAACCTAAACTATGGCAGAGGCTAAACGAGATCAAAATCGAGTAACGACTGTAATTGGAGTATCTAGTGTTGATTTGAAAACTCCTACTAATATTGCAGTAGACCCAATCACTAACGAAGTCTTAACTCAGCCAGGTCAACTCTTACCTACTGCTGGTCACAACGCCTCAGCCGTCTACACCTACACCTCTAGTAATTTAACTAAAATAACTAAGACAATAAATGGGACAGATTACGAAAAAACCTTCACCTATGACGGGAGTAACAACCTGACTGCCTCATCGGTGTGGTCTGAAGTCTAATGCCAAAAGTTATACCCAATCCAGTACACGCTGATGAACTACAGCTTTAGATCAAATTGAACTTAATCAAGATTCACAAACTGCTCTCTTAACTACCATTGATGCTGATACTTCTAAAATCCCTGCACAAGGTCAGGCTTTAGCTGCTGCCTCAATGCCAGTAGTTTTACCCGAAGCTCAGATAACTGCTCTTACACCACCTGCTGCAATTAGTGGATTTGCAACCAGTGCTAAACAAGATACGATAATCGGACACGTTGATGGAGTAGAAGCTTTACTCGGAACTATTGACGCTGATACTTCAAAGATTCCTTCTCTAGGACAAGCTCTAAAGGCTGCTTCTGTACCTGTTACTCTAGCCTCAGACCAAGGAGATACCCCAATTACCTTAGACGGAGAAACTGTAACTGTAGATTTGGGAGCTAATAATGATGTAACTGTAACTTCTGGAGCTATTACCGAAACTAATTCAGGAGCTATTAAAACCGCAGTAGAAACGATTGATAACGCTATCTCTGGAACGGAAATGCAAGTAGATGTAGTTGCAGCTTTACCCGCAGGAACTAATGCAATAGGAAAGTTGGCAGCTAACTCAGGGGTAGATATTGGAGATGTGGATGTAACTAGTTTACCTGCTACTCCTGCTGGAACTAACGCTATTGGGAAGTTACTTCCTCCAGATGTAGATATTACCGCCCATACTAATTATATTCGTAAATATTACACCAGTGCTGGTGCAGCTACTGATGGAATTGTTTGGAGTCCTGCAGCTGGGAAAAGATGGCACATTACCTCTTTATACTTTCAGGTTTCGGCTGATGCGACTGTTACCTTTGAAGATGATAAATCAGGTGGAGATGACCCAGTATTAAAAGGTGAATACAAAGCAGGTTCGGGAATAGCTTTAACCTTTGATGAGAAGTATCCCTTTGCTTCTGGGGAAGATGCGGCTGATTTAACTGTAACCACAAGTGCAGGAAATATTTACGTAACAGTTATAGGATATGAAGTCTGACAATGATGAAAACAATTAATGAAATATTAGTTGGTTACGAAAATTAATAAAATTAATTAAAGGAGAAATATGGAATATAAATTTTTAACAGAAGAAAGACAACAGGAAATTATTGATGAAATAATTTTACAAGAAGAAGAGGCTCATTTTAGAAATAGTTTATGGAAAACTGAGCTTCAAGAAAAACTAAAAACCTGTTCCGCTAAAGAAGGAGATGAAATAACTAAAGAATTAGAGGTAAATCAAGTTTTAATAAATAAAAGCGAAGAAAAGATTTCTTTACTAAAATAATATGGCAATTTCTTGGTCAGAACATACACCAGCAGGAGCAGGGGATAAAAACTGGACTTGTATAAAAGTATCAGATACTAATGATGTAATTGCTAATGTTTATGGCGGAAGATTGTATTCTACTCACGATGGTGGGGCTAATTGGGTAGAAAGACAGCCAGCAGGAGCAGCCGATAAGAACTGGATACCTAATAATATTAGTGGAAATGGATTAGTTTTAACTTCTTGTATTTATAACGGAAGAATGTATTTATCTTCGAATAGTGGGGCTGATTGGGCAGAAGTACAACCAAACGGAGCAGCTGATTTTTCTTACAGAGTAATAGGAATTGACTCAGATGGAAGTAATCTTTTGGTTACTCAAATGAATAAAAGAGTTTATACATCTGCTAATACTGGAACTAACTGGACTGAAAGACAGCCAGCAGGAGCAGCTGATAAACCTTGGTGGGCTGCGGCTTCTGATGCAGACGGAAGCCATCTAGTGGTCGGAGCAAATACTGGAAGGCTTTGGTTATCTACTAACTCAGGGGCGAACTGGTCTGAATTAACTCCAGAAGGAGCAGCTGATAAGGCTTGGACTGGAGCAGCCTTATCTGATGATGGAAGTGTCATTATGGTGGGAAGTGGAACTAGATTATGGTTATCTACTAACACAGGTACTAGTTGGACTGAACAAAGACCAGTAGGAGATACAAACAAGAATTGGCAAGCAGTTGGAGTTAGCGGAGACGGAAACTATTTAATTGCAGGAGATTATGCTGGAAGATTATGGGTGTCAAAAGACCAAGGAGCTAATTGGGGAGAAGAAAGACCAGGGGGAAATGCAAACTTTACTTGGTATTCAGTAGATGTAAACCAAGATGGAACTATGTATGTGGCAGTAGCTTTTGGAGGAAGATTATATGTAGGTACAGAAGCCGCCTCCGCCTCTCTTGCCCTCACAGGCACAGTCACCACCGCAGTTGAATCAGATATTGTAAACGGAGGCGAAACAATCGTGCTGACATTGAGTGGAGATACTTGGGTCGCCTCAGGTGCTACTTTTGACGGACAAAGACAGAACATAATTGACGGATTAACCTCAGCTCAAAGTGAAACAACTGGCTGGAACGCAGAGGTACGAGATAAGATGGCAGTTACTGAAGTAGTTAGAACTTCGGATACGGTCGTAACTATAACCCTAGCAGCTCAGGCAGGATATTCAATTACTGCCAATGAAACTATCACCGCTACAATTCCAGCTACCGCCCTAACAGGGGCAGCACAACTTGTCGCCTCACCTACTTTTACGATTACTAATGAAAGCGCTACCACCTCTATTAAAGACATGATCGGGATGGGTTTTATACCCTTCCCACGTTAATAATTGATATAATATATATATGATTGATGAACAACTAGCCAAACTCGCAGAATCAGGCATACTGGGAATTTTACTAGTGTTATCAATTATGGCGATGGTCTTTTTATATAAAGAATATAAGGCAGAAAGAGACGCTAGGCTAGCCGACCTAAAGGCTTACTCTAACGAAGACAAGAAGTTTCTACATGAAATTAAAATTACTTTGCAACAGATTTTAGACTCTATAAAGGGGGCAAAATGACATTATTTAAAACCCTATTTGGGAATAAGAAAAAAGATGAAGAAATAAAACAATTTAGAGAGGAGTTGTTTGCGGAAAGAAAAAAAAACTTAAACGCCATCCAGAGAATCAACCAAAGAATCGGAGCTGAAATCTCTGATCTTAAGGTAGAGTTCGTTATTAAAAACATACATGATATAAAGGAAGGCAAATGAATATTACACAAATAAACTCAATCCTGCGAGCCTTACAGCTAATACCGCTAGTATTAGTATTTACTCCTATATTTAGGTCTTATTACGAACGAAGGAATAGTATTAATGGGCTTAGACAAACTAGATTAGTTCTAGTTACCTTAATCTTTGCCTTAATCTTTTCTAACTTTTATTTCTTAGTCTTTTCTATTTTTAGAATTAGTCGAGCAGTTCCTACTAATCAGATTATTGTAATTGTAGATAAGATTATCAACATTGGGGCGTACTGGTTACTATATTTTCTTTTTTGCAAAGCTAAAGACCACGATAAAAAATTATAAATTACGAGAGAAGGTGATTTAATTATGTTAAATAAAATAATAAGAACGCTAATAATAGGAATCGTCTTATACATAGTCTGGTATTTACTGAATATGGTTTTAGCTTCTTTGCTACCTGCTATCTTTATGACTTTAATTGCAGTAGTGTTAGTGTTAGTGTTTATTGTTTACTTACTTAAAGTATTTGGAATTAGTCTATGAAGTTTAAATTATTAGACACTTTTTTGGCAGATGGTTTTTACCTAACTCAAGAATATGGAACTAATAAATACTTTGATTACACGAAATATGGATTGCTTGGGCATGAAGG
>Ga0334882_1005180_pt1 | contig 10465 bp, 5 predicted proteins | sample GraSluR1_MG_5_FD_207226 | JGI IMG/M metagenome (GOLD analysis project Ga0334882, IMG submission 207226) | Sludge microbial communities from methane-producing bioreactor in Wageningen University, Netherlands - Granular Sludge_15_04-R1 | ecosystem: Engineered > Bioreactor > Anaerobic > Unclassified... | reverse complement strand
CGCACAATGCTGGAATGGCCACCTTTTTAAACCAGTCCGGGTCCTTGAAAACATAACCGAATGAAAGCCCAAAGTTCATAATAATCTCCTCTTCTATTAATAATGTGAAATGATTCGCACAAAAACAACTATACAATACTTATTTCGCAATTTCAAGCCATTTTCATAGCCCGGAACGCATAAGACCTTCCGGTGCGTTCATAACTGGGTGAATTGATCCACCTTCAATACAAAGACCGTCGCCCGGCTCTGATCCTCCGGTTTGGGTTGCTTGCAGCTTTTGCGAATAATATCCAAAGCGGTCGAAACCTGTTCGTCATCCACGCCAACCAGCAGGGTGCTCCTCCCGCTCCGCAGGAATCCGCCGGTCGATGCAATAAACGTGACCCGGAAGTCCTGTTTGGTCAGCGCTTTGGAGACTTTATCGTTATCTTCATCCTTAATAATAGCAATAATTAATTTCATCGCTAGATCTCCTCGTAATGCTCCACGTCAAGAGAAAAAACATTGGCCCCGCCTATTGACACAGGTGTGGGCGCAGGCATCGGCAAGGGTGCATTTTCCATCGGGACAGCAATAAATGCGACCCGCTGGCGGCAGGTCTGTTCCAGGATTTCAATCGCTTCCTGAGCTTTATTTTCTTTCACACCGATCATGAGTGTCACATTTTTTCTTCCAAGAAACCCGCCTGCGCTGGGTAACCGCGTGACGCGGAATCCCTTGTCGCCCAAAGACTGGATCGCCATATCCGCATCCTGTCCCTGAATGACGGTGATTAGCATCTTCTGTTTGTCAGGTTTTGGGTTGGTCGATTCAGACATACAACATCCTTTACGATCAAGATCAGGACGAATTTCATCAGATGGGATGATATTAGTATACCTTAAAATCTATTGAATTATTGATGTCTAATAACCCTCAAGCCATACAGTCAATATAACCAAGAACCCTGCCACCACAATTATTATAAGATTTATGGAGTTATAAAGAGGAAATTGACAAACGTCTGTGATTTTGATTTTGTAAATAGTATCATCATTCCTTGACGTGCCGATGCCTAAGAAAAACTGCACCAAACATTTAACCCACTGTACATAAAATTAATTCATGTATAATAGATAATAATAACAAGATACTACAATTTCAGCATGTAAAAAAATTTTATTGATTGAAAGGTGTGGATATTGAGATGGATGCTGAGGCAAAAAGAGAGCATATCGTTTACATTTTTAGAATTAAAAACCAATTTGAGGATTATTCGATTTGGGCAAGGTTTATTAATGCTTTTTATAGTGGTGAAAATATTGTGTCGGGAGAATTTGATGAATTGCCCCTCAGGATAGAAATCGATTCACAACAATCCAACCTAGAGGCAAAATCTAGATGTGCGAAAATAAAGACTATCCTTGAACAAAAAGTTTTAGACCCTACGGATTTAGAAACGGTCAATAAAGACATCGAAAACAATAATCAAATTTATTACCATTTTGAAGTCGATATTTTAGAAGAGGACGACGTTGTTAACTTCCAATACTATTTCCTATTAAAACAACTTTATCCTTATTTCGATAATGCGAAGCTATTCTCTCTGATCATCAATCTGCCAAGTGAAATAGAAAATGAAGATAGCCTTAAATTTAAAATCAGCCATTTTCTGATATTAGAGACAAATAAAGACCCTGATTGTGTCTATTATTCTACTTTTATTGACAAAAAACCATCTCGTCTGCCTTATACGACTGAGGATGTAAATATTACAAAATTTGAGAAGTTTTTCCCCTTGCTTGAGATCACTCAAAATACTTACACATTGTTATCAAAGCCTTTGCGGAATCTGGTTGGTGAAATTTTCGAAGATGCGGATCCAACCTGCTTAATTGATTTTGAAAATCCATACTTATTTATTAAAAATGAAGGGCTTTTTGATATACCTCGCTTATTTTACGGCAATGCAAAAGCATTGCTAAAGTCAGTAACACCACCCAAAGGATATAAAAAGAATTATTTTTCGCAATCGGACTTCTTTAAAATAGTTGACAACATATCGTTATTAACATTGATGATTTTTGCAGTGTCAATGAATCAAAAAAACGCTACAGATTATGACATTCAAATGGAAGTCTATGAAGCAGCAGACTTTGCAGAAGGTATTCTTCAATTATTAGAGAATATCGTTGAGCATTCGGAAAATAAAAAAGGATATTTTTGTTTCAGGTTACACAGTACATGCACTAAAAAAAATGAGGCGGGCAATTTCAAGTTTAATAATAAATATCTTAATCAGCAATATTCTAAGTATTCCGATCAATTATTGAATAATAAAAACATCAACGTTTCTCTTGAGAAAATAACCGATATTGACTCACATATCGGTAAAAAAGATTTAAGTTTCCTTGAATTATTTGTTGTAGATACCTTTTTCAATAAACCAAAGATAAAAGACCAAAATCTTAGTAAAGAAAATAAATCTCCTGTGGTTGACATGTTTCTGAAGAATATGGAAGATAGGTATGATAGTGGTGAAACCGATTTGGCCCATTTTTATCCAGATGTCAAAAAAGTAAGCCTCAGTGATTTTTTCAGTTATAGCGAGTGCTTAAACGATTATGAAACACATCATAGTAATATAGCGCGCCATTATGGATTAAAACGGTTTTCCAATTCGGTGTCTGCTGTAAATGGTTTCTTTTTTGCAGTCAGCAGCTATGGATTCAAGTGTGACTCCGAAAACACATTTAAGCTAGTCGGTAATGAAACTCCCGATTCTGATTTTGATAACCTTCCCACTCTGCCAGGAACAAAATATCAAATTCTATTGCCATTGAACACACAATACTGGAGTCAGTTAAAGTTTATAGGTATCGACACCAATAAAAAATGGGAGGAAAGCTACAAGACATTCTTATCAGGAAAAATTAAACAGCAGGTAATTTTACTTGAAGACCAAAACCCAAATAAAAATAAACGTATCATGGAAAACTGCAATTCACTCCAGGAACAAATAAAAAATGAACAGGACGATGAAAATGATAATTATTTTCTATACATCATTCCTGTTCAAGAAAATCAAAAAAGTAACAGCTTTTTCTCCTCAGAATTGGTCAGCAAAGTTATTCTACAAATGTTTGCTAAAGATGATAAGAATAACAAGAAGGAGAAAACTCTTGTAATAATCCTTGATAATTGCCCCAAATACTTTATCCCAGAATTCGTTCGCTATATGATGATAGCTTATGATCGGTTTAATCTTGAAAAGCGAAGAATTATGGAAAACCGACAAATCTATTGTGTTGGCGAAGATCCTCTTGACGACTTTTTAATCATGGGAAATGATCTAAAGGAGATGCGCCACCACATGATTAACCGATCTGCGCTCCGTGGGGCTTTTCCATCATTCCTGTTTGTGATGAACTTTATTCTTGGAAAACAAGACTCTGAGGGAGAAATACCCAATCTTGAATTGCCTGAAGAATTGCCTATCGATTTATTATTGGAACGGGATGGGAAAACACTTTTTGAACTAAGAACCGAAAATGCCCTATTGAAACTTATTTCAAAGGATGAAATAGGATGCAAGATTGAAAACTTGCATTTCCAACTCGGTTCAAAAATTCACATACATCATTTTTACGATGCAGAGATTCTATTTCAAAGCACTTATTTCTCCACAAGATTCGCAGCTTTGCTTGCAAGAGACATAATTGAGAAAATTTACATTAGCAATATTGAAAAGAATTCAGTGACATACCAATTGATTGGATACGGGGATTATTCGGAACTGGTTGTCAGCCAAACCAAAAGATTACTAGAGATAAACTCCATCCTAAATGTCAGGACACATATCATCCGACAGAAAGATGAGTGGGAAGATTTTAAAGAGAGATCTGGAGAATCATCTCAAAATGAAAAATTTATCTTCATCGTTCCAATTAATTCAACTCTTACGACTCATAATAAATTGTTTTCCTGGTTCCTTGAATTTGGAAAAACAAAAGGATCAGAATTACTGGCAAATTACGCCCTCGTCCTTGTTCGAGATGAACTTTCGCAGAGCAAAATAACATCCAGTGAGGAAACATATTGGGAGTCAATTGAGCGTAAGGTTATCAAAACTCGGTTGACTGAATCACCAATAACATATTTTATTGAAGTAGAAGGTAAATGGGAAAACCCTCTGACATGTCCCATGTGTTATCCAAAGGACTCCTTAAATGAGCGACCCATCATTGAAACTAACATCACTTCAATTATTCCAATGCTTAAATTGGAGAATGATGATCTTCAAAATACAGCGGCTATTGATCGCCCAACCCATGTCAAAGACTTATCTAACATAGTTAAATACAGTCATACAACTCGAGATGAAAACCATTATCTTTTTTATTTTCCACCTGGGAAAATGGTTGATAAATACGAAAAACATGTAAGGAACTGGCTGAAAAATGAAATTGTGGGGAAAATCAATAAACCCGGGTCACATGCTTATAATTTCATAGTTACCCAGCTAAATAACACGAGTACGGGATTTGTGGAGTTGATTAATGAGGAAATCTTTAAGAGCTCAGCCCAAATCCTTCGGTTCGATATTGGTAAAGAACCCCGCAATAATTTCGTATTAAAATACAGTTATATTTCTGAATTAGCAGAAAACATAAATAAGACCAATGAAATATGGCCAATTACATCACAGTTAAATTTCTATTTCGTCGATGATGTCATAATCACGGGACAAACGATAGAAAGAGCAAAGTCGTTGGTCAACTCTCTTTTTAATAAATCCTATCAAGGCGTGAGGTATTCTGTTTTTGAGGGGATATTTGTTTTAGTTAATCGTTTATCTAAAGATTCAGTTAAAAATTATATTGAGATTGAAAAATATCATTATTACGCTAATTTTCCAGTCACGCCAATCCGTAATCATGCTAACTTCTGCTATTTATGCTCCAAATTGGAGGATTTTTCTTCACTCATAGAAAAATCATCTTTGAGAGACCTACAAAAAGCATGGGAAACAATAAGTGGAAAATTCAAACCTATTACTAGTTCGCCGCTCCTAGACCATAAAACTAATGAGGTTGATGAAAAATCAAGAAACAGGGCAATATCCGCGGCTAGGCTGTCAAATATCGTCAACGAATTCAAAGATAATCATGAGCAAATAGATGAAAATATTATAATCATTACAATATTACTGGAAATTGCACTTAATTCGGATGCAGACAAAGAATCAAATTATTATGAACTTGCCGTTAACAAACAAACAATAGCAGTCTTAGCATCTTTTTTGAAGGTTTTGGCTCGACCTGATTTTGTTTATACTTACAGTATTCGAGAAGCTCTCCTAAAGGTGTTGTTATTTATTCTGAGTGTAATGATTGCGTGTGGCCAAGCAAGTCCCAAAAGTTCAACTGAATATAAACCAAAACTGCTGAAAGAAAGAATGCCTTCAAACGATAATCAAACTCTATATAAAAACCACGTAAATAATAAGATCAATGTGTTTAATAAATGGTTGAAGAAACTTTTTTATACTTCGGATGAGGATAAAGTCTGGTTATTTGATTTGCTGGCTGAACAATTCGCTGAATTAAGTTCAACAAGAATGCTTCGTAAGGATTTCCTGCAATACATATCGAATTTTGAAAAATCAGATTGGTTTTATACTGAAAAAAATAATGATGGCGCGACAGCTTGTGATCTATTTAGAATGGCTTTGGCAAAGATAACCAAAATTAGCAGAGATGAATCCAAAAGCCTCTGGCTGGAAAATTTACTGCTTACTGGAAACGAATATGAAGAAACAGCTAACAATGCCGACATTGCATTCCTGAACAGTATTTGGAGTAATGATTCTGGGCTTGGAATGGCTCTTTATGTAGAAAACACAAAAATAATAGATAATGCTCTTAATTATTATCTAAAGCCAGGCAGGTCTGAGATAAGTAATAGTTTCAGCGATTTAGTCCTTGAAGGAAAAAAGAAACACTATTATTTGGATAATTTTAGAACATTATTCGCCCTGAATGGGTTTTCTTTGAAGGAGAATCTTAGTCAATTAAAACTCTTTGATACTAATAATCTTGTAACAATGATAGATAATTTTGGCGAATTAGTTAAACTCCTAACGAAATCAATTAATCAGCCTACTGAGAAAGAAGACAACTTTTTAGAGGGCTTAACAATAATCTGTGATCTTCTAAATAAAATCTCTCTTGGGTGCTGCACAAAAATAATAATCATATCTACAAATAATAACAATAAATCAATTCAAAATAAAGATACTATTTGTGTTGCCGAATCAAAAGGAAGCAATGAGAATTGTGAACATCAATTTAGTTATGAGGAATTCAGTCAGGACAAGTTTCAATATGACACTTATTCTTTACAAAATAATAAACTAATAATCAACCTTGCAGATGGCAATGAGCATCAACGAATTTGTTTGGTGATTAATCTATCTGATAAAAGTGAGATCAACAGAATTTTTCCAACTTTGATCCAGAATGATGAAGGTGAGAAAAATATTCTAGAACAGCTAAAGCATTCACCACTAAGGTACGCGTTTGTGGTTAGAAATGTTCTTTTATTTAGAGAAAGTATTAAAGTGTTTATTGAAGAACACCTCAATACAAGTTCTATTCAATCGTGGACTGAGACTGTTGAAAAAGAACGCAAATTAAACAACATTAAAAACATTTCACACTCTACCAATGACAATGATCAACTCGAACGATTTATCGGAAAGGCAATCAACATCTCATCCATCGACGGTTTTGAAAAGAAAGCCATTGATATCCAAGCCTTCACTTACAAGTTACTTGCAGATACCAACATTAGTACAATTCATTTTGAATCAATCGTTTACCAAAATCCAGAATATTCAGATGTCGAATTTAACAAAAGCCTGTGGTCAACACCTGAGGCTTTATCAAATGTATTCAATGAGGACTTAGTTCAAGCACTGGTACAAATAGTTAGCTCTGTTGGAGAAATGCGAAATATTGTTTGGAAATTGCCTGAAAATGGTACAATTGGAAATTATTATTTGACGATATCATCAGAAGGATTTTTATTAATTATTTCCATTATTGAGAATGCGATTAAGTGCAGTCCTAATAGGGGATCAATTATAATTGAAGCAGAAAAAACTAATAAATCAAGGTGTCCAGACAATCTTTATTATCTGAGCGTTACTAATGATCTCATAAATGTATCTGATAAACCAAGTATTGAAAAATTAAAAAAACAAATAGAGGCTTGTATACTCTATGATGTTGAAAAACGAAAGGGTATTACATATTTAGAGGCTAACCAGAAAAACGGAATTTCTCTTTATTCAATTAACAATTATTGCAGAAAACTCTTGTTTTGTTTATGTGATGGAATTATTGAAGAAATAGCAACACCATTTTCAATATCCAAAAATGATACACAAGATGTTTTCCAATTAAAAATCCAAATTCCAATTCTTTTTTTTACCGAAGGGAACGAAAATGAAACTATTACTCATAGATAATGAACTTAGTATTCTGAAATTCCTAATTACTGAGTTCAATAAAAGGGTAAATATTGATCTAAATATCATTGCTTTGTTATTTCAGAATAACAATTATGATCCGGCTAAACAAAAAATAAATTTTTTAGATGAAATCGAAAATACGTCTGCTTCAACAGCATCAATTTATGAAGTCAATGGTGAAGAAGCATTACTTTCTGATGAGGTTATTAAATTCATTCAAAAAGAATTAACAACAATTCCAGGAGACAAAAGAGCGCTTATTGATATTTTTTTGGTAAATCATGTATTAGGCGATAAAAAATTTAACGATTTTGAATCTGTTAGATTCGCGCGCAAGCTATTAGGCGAGGAAATCGTTTTATTACGTGAAATTTTCTTTTATAGTTATACACGTAAGTTGTATACATTTAAAGCAGAATTCCGAGAGAATACGAGTGAGACATTTAATGAACCACTGCCCCGTCCCGCGCCCACTAGTGGCATGGACAATAAGTCAGAACTTGATCGTTTTGTAGAGAGGGCATTCCGAAAAATAAAAAAGGAAGATGAATATGCTGAGTAAGGATTCAAAAAAAGATGCTAACTCAACTGATCGTTTATTCAATACTAAATTATCTGGAATTTATCATTACACAAGTATCGAAAATATGGTTCACATAATAAAGGACAATTGTTTATTTGCCAGCCACCTGAAATACCTCAATGATTACGAGGAATATAATACTGGTTATAAATATCTTTATCAAAGGATAAAAGATAAAAAAAAATTTAAAAAGTTTATCAAATCTGAATTTGAACAACTAATAGGCGAATCCCCAAAAAGAAGCGACTATTCGATATTTCTAAAAGGGTCGAGAGGTGTAACAAGCGAATTTTATTTACGATCTATTCTGCCAGAAGTTTATATAATCAGTTTCTGTGAAGAAGGTGATAGTTTAAATAACTGGATATCATATGCCAAGGAAAATGGGGTAAGTATTGAATTTAATTTTTCAGGATTCAAGTTTTACGATTATTCTTTAGAAGCTATTCGTGAGAATTATATTACGAAGGGGGTAGATGAGAAGGATTTCTATGATGTAGTTAATTTCAATTGTGTTCCCACCAAAATTGAATATGTGAATGAGGAAGATCTAAATCTTAAGGAGAAATTTACCAATTTAGTAAATGAATATGCAAATAAATATCAGGATGATCTTGACACTGAACAAAGGATTCCAGATTTTTGGTATTGGTTAGTCTCATTATGTAATTTAGTCCCATTTATGAAAACTCATGAGTTTACATATGAGCAAGAAGTGAGAATTGCCGTCAGAGGAAGTGGTGAGAAATTTGATACGAGTAAGGGAACCAAAGAAGCTATTACCAACATTGTACATTACCGCGTTAAGAACAATGTAATCATTCCATATATGAAAGTAGGCTGGAAAAAATCAGACGAGACCAACTCACTTCCAATAAAATCAATAACTATTGGCCCTGGGAAAAACCAGCAAGCAATTTTCGAGAGTGTTGTCCAGTTTATTGAGGGCTTAGATAATAAAGTGATTCCATTTGAGAAAAATGCTTTTGGGGATTATTTTTCAAACGAAGAGGAAGAAGAAAAGAGAAAACTAAAAAATACAGATAACCCAGGAGATCAAAACGAAAATGGAAAGACATATATAACTAATTCTGGTATCACAATTAAATGTTCTAAAGTTCCATATATCTTTTAATCCTTTTACTATGTTTATAGCTCTCCTCCTCCACAAGGAGTTAATATAATTTCCGGGATTTTGTTGACGTTTCAGTGTATGCATGTAGTACATAAAATATCGGATAAACCATATAATGAACGAATATTTAGATAAGACCCAGTTCCATCACATCAGATAATATTCGCAATAATAAACGCCCCAATGATATAGCAGACCACACCGCCCCCCAGGAGAATATACGAAATACGAGGTGACCCCTTGAACTCACCATAGATCAATCCCCACATTTGCGTCCAGAGCCCGCCGGTGATGCCCAGAGGCCACGAGACGACTGAGCTAAGGTTGCGGGTAGCAAAGGTATGGATGATATTACCGCCATAATGTGCAAAACCGGCGATCATCCCCAGACTATGGGTTTTGAATCCATGGCTCTTAAAAACACCCCATTGTTTCTTAATGGTCAGACTCGTCCCACAAATAACCAGCGCACTGAAGAGCGCGCCTGAGACCAGGACGGCCATAAAAGGAAGAACGGCCAGCCCGGCCGGCTGTGTGATGGACCGCAGCCCATACGAGAGGCCGGTCGAATAGGCCGGGACAAGCATTGAGGCGATAATCAGCATAATGATCGCCCGGGTGATCACTTTCGGGTCTTTGGAGAGTCCTGTATCAATATTGCCATCCCTTTGAGCCTTGTTCCTGATCCGCCCGGCATTCATCGAGAGGAAAACCGCAGCAATCAAAAAAACTACAGACGTAATGATCCTGCCCACGGTCAAATTCTCCGGGACGCCGCCAATCAAAGCCGAAATCGCTGTGCCACCGATCACGTTAATGGAGGCTTGAATGGGTTGAGAAATCGCCAATCCCAGGATCTGCAACACCCGCAGGGTAAATTGCATCCCCACCACATACAAAAAACCGCAAATGAAAGTAACGTAAACCCGGGAGGGGTCCGATCCCCAAACAAAACGAATATTCTGGATCAAGGCTGGCCCCTCAAAGATGAGGCCAACAGCCCAAACAAGAACAAACGAAGTGGCAAACAACGTCAAATAGAAGGCTTCTAGTGGGTAATCACCCAGATATTTCAGGGTGATAAACCAGGATCCCCACATGGCAGCGGCAAATAAGCCCATCCCGATAGCGATGATGGAAGGAATATTGGGGTCAAAATTCATTTTTCAGTACCTCTAACATTTTCTCGATATTTTCTTTTCGCATAAGCTTCAATGGACAAAAACCC
>Ga0334882_1005179_pt1 | contig 10469 bp, 8 predicted proteins | sample GraSluR1_MG_5_FD_207226 | JGI IMG/M metagenome (GOLD analysis project Ga0334882, IMG submission 207226) | Sludge microbial communities from methane-producing bioreactor in Wageningen University, Netherlands - Granular Sludge_15_04-R1 | ecosystem: Engineered > Bioreactor > Anaerobic > Unclassified... | reverse complement strand
GGCCGACTGAAAGTCATCGCGGTTCTCATTGCTTGGCTATTGAACAATCTGGATTGGATGATATTGCATCGTTATGCATGAATGAATGCATATTTATTAGCCGATTTGTTATTTTGAAATTGGCTCTGGTATCACCAGATTAGTAATTTGATTATTATAAAATGCATAATCCCCAATTTCTTTTAGTCCAGAACCCAAAGTTAATTCTGTTAAAGTAATAGACGTATTAAAGAAAGCTTGTAGCCCAATTGTTACTACTGAATCGGGAATAACTAAGCTTGAGATTGGGCATTGGCTGAAGGCTCCATTACCAATATATTTTACACCTAGGGGGATTGTGATTTCTGTAAGCTGAGTACAGCCTCCAAAAAGAGAATCAGCAATAATGGTAAGTGAATCTGGAAGATTAAAACTCGTCAAGCTGGAGCAAGTAGAGAAAGCTCCCATTCCAAGGTATTGGAGTTCAGCAGGAGTATTGATAGTTATTAGATTTCGACAATTGCTGAACGCATAGTCCCCAATCGCAATAATCGAATTAGGCAACTGGACGTTTTCTAGAAATGGAAATCCTTCAAATCCATGCTTGCTTATAGCTGTAACAGGTTTCCCTTCATAGAATGCGGGTATTATTAGTGACTGAGTATCATGTGAGGCATCTGCAAAGACCTCGAAGGTATCGTCGGCTCTTAAGGTAAAACGAAGTATCGGGTCGATTTCTCCTTCAATCCACTTTGCAGATAATGTAATGTTCGCAGTAACTTCGAATTCGGGAAGAATGGCTTGTCCGCTATATGATTCATTTTCAAACCACCCTGTAAAAATATACCCCTCTTTTTCAGGAACAGGCAGTGTACCGATAGGCTCTCCATGAAGTTTCTTAATTTTTGAGACAAAACTCCCACCAACTGTGTTGAACTGTACTTCATATTCTGCAGCATTCCATTTTGCATATAGTGTTAAATTGCTGCTCACTACATTTTGCTGAAAATCCCAGGGGATTGCTAGAAGAGTATCTTTAAACCATCCTGCGAATATATATCCAGTTTTATCAGGACTCACTGGCTGAGATAGCAACTGATTAGTCTCAATTTGAACCGTCTGGACACTGCTGCCCCCATTCGAATTGAAGATGACTTGATAGACTGCATTCTGATTCCATTTGGCATACAGGGTGAGGTTGTTGTCTACTTCATCTTCCTGAAAGTCCCAGGGGATTGCTAGAAGAGTATCTTTAAACCACCCAGCAAAAGCAAATCCATCCTTGCTTGGATTTGTAGGTTGAGAAAGTCGTTGATTTTCCTCTACCTGAACCGTCTGGACACTGCTGCCTCCATTTGAATTATAAACCACTTGATATACGACAATGGGGCTGTTCCATTTGGCATAAAGTGTTATGGATTCTTCAACAATATCAGATGAAAAATTCCATTCGGTCGAATAGGTGTTATCTCGATACCACCCAATCAAGGAATATCCCTCTTTGTCACAATCGATTTGCGTAATCTTCTCGCCTTGGATAACTTGTAATGGTTCAACTGCAGAACCTCCATCGGTTTCAAATGTGATTGTGAATACAGGTAGAATAATCTCAGTCCATTTGGCATGGAGTGTCATATCTCTAGTAACTGCCTTCTGAAAATCGTAGGGTTGGTTAAAAACACTGTCCTCAAACCAGCCTGAAAAAATATACCCGCTTCTTGTGGGGGCTGATGGGGCATCAAGTAATGAACCTTGTTTGACTTGTCTTGGCTCAATAGCAGACCCTTGGTTGCTATTAAAAGATACCATACAATCAGGCAGCTCAACCCAAACAGGATAGAAATGAATGTCCCTTACTCCAGCGATAATCTGACTTCCATAATTGTAATCCTGTCGAGTGTCAATATCTCGCCAACCTTGTAAACTATAGTCAGTTTTTGCTAGATTGCCTTCATTGCTTTTCACACTGAGATAATCACCAGTAGAATATTCATTTGAATCGTATGGGGGATAACCCTCGGTTGCACCCGTATCGTGATATGTGACGGTAATTTTCTTCTCAATCTCAGGTTCGCATGAGCTAAAGATTAAAATAAACATACAAATGATGAAGAACAGAATGTAGTGGAATGAATTTTGATTTCTGAACTTCAATTTCGCACCCTTTTGAATATGAGAAATATCAACCTCATGGTGCACAAACTATTCATATTCATAAATAGTATTTGATGAATAACTTCTCAATATTATAACACACCGATGACAATTCGCTCATAATATTTCAATACTTCCAGTACAACCATCTTTCATCTATATAATAGTGAATATGACGTAATTATGTGCAATTATGGTTGATTTTATGCTTGCTATTCATTATCCTGTTAATGTGACGTAATAATCTGTATTATTACGTCATTAGGAGGTTTTCAATGGCAAAACGAAAAGGAAGGAAGCTGCCTACCATTCTGGATGAGAATGAGATAAACAGGATGCTCAAGGTTTTCAACAAGCGGTATCTCTCATCCCACACAAATTACATGATTATCAGGATGATGGCAGAAACAGGCATGAGGATTTCCGAAGTGCTTGAGCTTCGGATGGAGTATGTTGACTTGAACACCGGGAGAATCATCATCAAGGAAGGTAAAGGGAACAAGGATAGGATTGTGTATATCAACAACGGTCTGTTGGAAAATCTTATTTCCTATCTTACAAGAACTGAGAAGGGCAGCACTGGATTGATATTCACAACCAGGACAGGTTCCCAGATTGACCAGAACAATATCAATAGGATGATTGAGACCTATAGAATCAAAGCTGGTATAGAAAAGCATATTTCTGCTCATACGTTTCGTCACTCATATGCAACAGCTCTTCTAAGAGAGACTGGGAACCTATCCTTGGTGCAACGGGTCTTGGGCCATGAGGACATCTCTACTACGCAAATTTATGTTCACCTTGCAGACAAGGATGTTGAGAAACAGATGACTAGGCCCTTGTTTGATTTTAGCTAGCAGGCAGGGAATATCTATAAAACCACTTTCTTAGCAACTACTGATAATAGAGTAAATAGATTTTTCATTACTAATGCTTCTTCCGTTGTTGTTAATACATCACCTCGTTCCTGCTTTTCCAATATCAAATGCAACGTACACAACTTCTCCCAACTATACCTCTCTCCATAGTAGCCCGATATCTCATCATCATGGACTTCCATAAAATCATAAGAACCAGAAGCTTGAAGAGACGATGATTTAAAAAGCTTATAAGCATAATATAAAAATTGATAATATTCTGGGAATCCTTTTAAAATAGCTTTTCTAGTTTCATCAGAATTTTGGATGATAGAAAAGAATTCTTTTGTGTATTTTGAAAGTTTGGGAATTTCGCCTAAAGGAACATTCCCAATGTCTGGAAGTTGTATGTTCATATCATGTCTTAACAACTCGCTTGGAATAGTTACTCCTGGACGATAAGAATGTATTTTTGATTTTGCTGCATATATAGTCATATTGGGAGGATTTATTTCTATCGAGTTTAAGGTAGTAATAAGCAGGAGATAGAAAAACATTAAATTGTCACCTTTCTCTCCTATAGCCCCGTTGTATCCCAATGAGGTTTCCTCCGATGGAAAGGATATGATTTCAAGAATGTTTTGTTTATTGACATTGAAAATGGAACCCCTATCAAGAATTGTTAGCGCATTGAGACGATTTGATACACAAATATCACTGTTGAGGTTATCGAGTTGTTTTATATAGTTATCAATGTCAGATTCAGCTGTATAAGCAAAAACAAATCCTGCTGGAGTACTCATTCTTCTATGAAGTGAAGTTTCTCTCACGGAATTGTGTTTCAGCTCCTTTACACTCCTGATATTATTGACTGACTTACTTAGCTCGTCCTTCGTAAATTTAGATTTCACTTCAATTGTTGCATAAACACTTTCCACAGGAATTAAGGAATATTGGTCAGTACATATAACGGGACTCGTAAGTGCGTCATAGATAATTATGTCCTGCTGTTTGCTCTGTCCTCCCTCAGCACTAATAATTATACCCGAGGTAATGCTGTATTTTTTGGGTAGGAATTTTTCTAGAAACTCAATTACAATATTCTCCCTTGACTCTCCTTTAACCCCAGGATGAGAAATGTAAGAGGATAGTCCATTAAAAGCTTGCCACATGTTCTCAGCCGAATCTTTTAAATATTGGGTTATCATGATATTGCCCCTTACAGTATATAACTATCTATCAATTCCATTGATTTTTGGCTTCATACGCAAATATTATATAACTCTATTAAAACTGATTCTTTCGAATACTTTCCTATAATAATCTATCCATCGTTTACCCTTCAATTCAATTGGAACCAGTGTTACATCAAGACTATTTAAGATTTCCAATTTGCCTATATCAGTTTTATTGATTCTAGGGGATTGAGCATAATAGTAGAAAATTTGATTACTAATTCTATAATTGTTTTTCTCTATATTGTAGTTGTGTTTTTGTCTTGACCTATAAACTAGCAGCCACCATAAGTCGATTTCAGAAAAATCCAATGAGAGACCAACAATATGAACATTACGGTTAAAAAGATAATCAATCCAAGTGTCAGTATTTCCTAATTCTATTCTGTCCCATAAATTGGGCAACTCAAAATTTGTGTACTTATTACCAACCGTCACTGATGCTCTAATATTCTGCAAATATCCTGCGTACTGCTCATATCCCAAGGTTATTGTGTTTGGCTTTGCTACTTCCCCATGTATATGCCATACTGATTTGTCTACACCTTCTGCAACTTTTTTTCTCAACAAACTATATTTCTGTTCTTCAACTTGAGCATTGTTGTTGAATTTTATATCACCACCAATAGCTTTCTCGATGGTTTCATCATAATTCGTAGTAAGAATCTCATTGAAGTTTGATTCAGGAATTAATAAATGGCTATCATTGAGACTGATTTTTCCAATTTCATCCTTGATAAAGTTTTTTATTGTGCTTTCATCTCCTTTTTCATGCAGCAAAGCATATGAAAGGATTTCCTCATAAAGAAGAGGAAAAGGTTTACTATAATCTTTATCGTGGTTAACATTGCCGTCACAGAATCTATCGATAAGGCTTATAATCAAATTCTCCCAACTATAGTCTTGAGAAATCCGATTCATCCCATTGCCGAGTAGTAACACATCTTTCATAACAATATTAGCCTCCATCTGTTTTCTGGAACCTTACAAAATCAATGCTTCTTAGTAATTCCAATCAGCGTGGCTTACAGGCATGCTATTCAACTCATGCCTCAATGCACTCCAATTGGGGAGGAACGAATCCATCAACTCGATGAAATAGTCATTATGGGTTCTTTCCAATAGGTGTACCATCTCATGTACAACAATGTATTCAATACATCTTGGAGGTTTCTTTGCCATTTCCAAGTTTATCAAGATTCTATTCTTCTCTGGATTGCATGTTCCCCATCTAGTTCTCATTTTCTTCACTTGCCACTCAGAGACATTAACTTTCAGGATAGGTTCCCATTTCTCAATGAGACCTGAAACAATTAATTTTAGTTTTTCTCGATAAAACGCATCCATAATCTCCTGGGCTTTGATAGGAGATGCATCTGGTCTAATATGCAACTCAAGCGTCTTTATGTTTTTTTGTATTACCTGCTGCTTATCCATCCCTTCAACCACATCAAGGAGATAACGTTGCCCCAAGAAATAATGGCTTTCTCGTTTCAGGAAATCACGACATGGCTGCCTTTCTACCTTTCTGAATTCTTGCTGTTGTTTCCGTATCCAGCTGAGTTTCTTCACCAAAAATAGCCTGATGGCATCTCTATCCATATCAAAAGGGACTGTTGCTCGTACAAATCCCTCGGGGGGATAGACTCGCAGATGAATGTTCTTGATATCCTTGCGGTATATCTCAACATCCACATCAAGGATGGAAATTGATTCAACATTCAGTATGGCGTTCATTCATATTCTCGCTGATTCTTTGCAAGCTCAACAATGTCATCTTCCGATACATCATCGACCTTATATTTATCTATTACTCCACCTACAGCTTTTTTAACTGCACGAAGTTTGATTGCGTGGTCTCTCCATCCGTCTTTTACCGAATATTTTATTGCCTCATGGATATCACTGACAAAATCATATCCATAGTTGAAGTTGTCCCAAAGTGCTCGCTTTGCAGGTGAATCTATTCCAGAAGGATAGGTGGTAGCATTCTCAGGATTCTTTATTCTGGGAGCAAGGGCAATCAACTCCTGCAAATATTCTTCATACTCTTTGGTCTGTTTCTTCCTTTCAGATATCAAGGCATCAAGAAGTTCACTCATTTTCGCATAGTAGGCGGGGTTGGTGGTTTCCTGTTCCACTATCTCTTTTCTGTAGTTTCCTTCTATTACCTCAGCGACTGATTTCTTGTTCTTTTTTATATTCTCAGGCAACTTCTCTATAGCATCGCCACCTTTCTCCACCAACAGGTCAACCAGACTGATATCATCAAAAGCAGCAAGAATACGACTTTCGTTTGCTCCGATGTATGAATCCAAAAGGAATCGCATAGCCGGTTCATACTTCTTGAGTTCGATATAGTCTCCACTGGCAAGTTCTACAGCTTTCTTCATGCTATGATAGAAGGAGACATCAGACTGAATAGCATGAGCTTCCTGTTCAGAATAACCCGCTTCATCCATCTCATCTGCAATGTTCGCATATGCCCTGACCAATGATGTGACCATTTTATATAGTGCGGCCCTCTGGGGTTCTGTATCCTTGAGCGTATCCTTGTATTCAGTATCTCCCACAAAGTAATTAAGGAAATCCCCTTCTTCCTTCGGTGCATCAACAGCCTCACAGAGAGCTTTGACTGCCTCAAGCGAATCCTCCAGCTTCTTCTTTCCTTCAACAAGCTTGTTCTTCAGGAAGCCACTGACATCCTTGGCATCGTATCCAGCCAAAGCTCCAGTGGTGTAATCATAGAAGGCACTCTTCAGACTATCGAACAAGTCCTTGTAGTCGATGATGTATCCATATTCCTTATCTTCCCCATCAAGTCTGTTGACCCTGCATACCGCTTGGAAAAGGCCATGATTCTGAAGGGATTTGTCGATATACATATAAGTTGCAGGGGGAGCATCAAAACCAGTAAGGAGCTTATCCACTACAATGAGCAGCTTCATCTGTGCCGGTTCTTTGATGAATTTCTCCTTCACTTCATGTTCGAATTCCTCGACTCTATTCACTGCTTTTTCTGGTGGCTCATGGAAGTAATCGGACAGCATCTTCTGGTAAATCTCGAACCGTTTCAGTTTTTCCGTATATCCATCTTCTCCAGTCGATTCCCCCTTGATATCTCCGATATTTGGATTGTAACTGGTGATGATGGCACATTTCTTGAATCCTGATTGGGTGAAAAGTTCATAATACCTGCAAGCATTGTAAATACTATCTGAGACTAGGATGGCATTGCCTTTCCCATTCTGAAGGCGTTCCTTCTTCATCATATCCATAAGGATATCGGCAACTATCATTTCCAGACGATTCTTTGAACTGAACAGTTTCTTCAAGGTTCCCCATCGTTGTTTCAACGTAGCCTTGGCTGTATCAGTCATGCCTTTGGTGGTAGCATCGAACCAATCGTCTATCTTTTCCTCAGAACCCAAAGTCTGCTCTACTTCACGGGCTTCATACCTCAGGTCAAGGATGACACCATCCTCAACTCCTTCATCGAATTTGTAGGTGTGGATGTAATCCCCGAACACTTCGAAACTGGAAGATATCTTATCTGACTTCAATAACGGGGTGCCTGTAAAGCCTATGAATATGGCATCCTCAGGAAGGATTTCCTTCATTGCTTTATGCAGCTTACCTGATTGTGTGCGATGGCATTCATCGACGAATACGAATACCTTTCCCTTGGCTCTGAAATCAGTAGGAAGACTCCCTTTGATATCGTTAAGATAATCCTCAACATCATCCTCTTCTTTGCCTTTGAACTTATGTACCAAAGAACAAATCAGCCAAGGGGCGGTAGCATTCAGTTTCTCCAATAAATCCCTTCCACTCTTGGTCCTATAGATTTCCTCGTCAACTCCACTGAATACTTTTTGAATCTGGTCATCCAACTCTTCCCTGTCAGTGATGAGCAGCACTCGGCCATCATTGTAATGTTCATGAATCCACTTTGCCAACCACACCATGGTCAGACTCTTGCCACTTCCTTGGGTATGCCAGATGATGCCGCCTTTTCCTCTACCAATGAAGTCCTGGGCAGACTTTATTCCAAAATACTGGTTATGCCTGCAGAGCTTCTTGATTCCCTTGTCGAATACGATGAAATCGTGGATAAGCTCCAAGAACCGCTCTTTGCTGAGCATTTGGACAATGTGCCTATCCAGCAGAATTGGCTGCTTCTGAGACAAATCCCTGATGGATTGAGTTAATTCCAAGAGATTGGGATTATCCAGATTTCGCTCACGAACCTCTTTCCAAGTCAGATAGTATTTCTCGGGAGTCTCGATGGAACCATACCGTAACCCTTCAGAGTCATTTCCTGCCATGACCAGTTGCATAGTATGGAAGAAAGGTCCTATGAACAGATGTTTCTGGTTATCAAGATTTTGTCTGATTCCTTCTGAAACTGAGACGGTGCTTCGTTTGAGCTCCAATACTCCAAGGGCAATCCCATTCACATACAGTACGATATCAGGCCGTTTCTTATGAAATCCTTCAATGCTCACTTCTTCCGCAATGGCAAAAACATTTGCTTGGGGATTTTTCCAATCGATGAGAGGAACGTTCTGCTTGTGCTGTCCTTAGCGTAATAACGAATAGAAATTCTTGTTCGCTTCATACAGGGAAATGGACTTATTCCCGATAGTGTTCCGAATCTTATGTAGAGCTTTGTTGATTAGATTCTCTTGATACCCATTCTTCTTAAGCCAATCTGTGAGTATCGATTCTTCCACATTGCTGTTCTCAGGCCTATCATTCCAATCACCAAGGTAGGAATATCCCAACACATTCTGAAACAGCTTGATTACTCTGTTCTGGGTTTCCTTCTCAGTCTTTTGTTTATGGTTCATCATACCAACCTTATCCTTCCCGTGAGGAGGTTCTGCATCATCCCCTGCTTAATTTGTTTGTATTTATCGACTTTGGACTCTAGTTTTTCTATTTCTGAGTCCATATTAGTAAGGACTTGAGTAATAGCTTCCTGCTCATGCAAGGATGGAATTTTAAATTTGATTTCTCCGATATCATTTCGATTGATAGATGGAAGCGCAGTAGTATTTGCATATTTACTAAATTTTGTGTTCATGAGTAAGTAGTATAGATATTTTACGTCAATATTATCGATATCTGCAATTATTGCCATCATGTTATTATCAATGAGACTATCCACTAAAAGTATTCTTTTTCTTTCTAGAAATAACGCGGCTCCAATTTTTGCAAATACTATTGAACTTCTCGGCACTATAGTTGTTCTAAGTTTCACTAAGTCTTTCTTTGAAATATAATTATTACTATTTAACATCAAGACTTCATTCCCATTATTATTCATATCGGAAACCTTATAGAATGGAATAACTTCCTGGTGCTTGCCTTGTAGATACAATGGGAAGCCAATACCAGATTGGAATTCCCCCAATTCATGCAATCTTTTCACCTCCCAATCTTCTGGAATCATACCCAACTCAGTCTGCTTATATCCTTTACCTTCACCAAATCCCTTCAACCGTCTTTTTCCAGTAAGCAACTCCTGCATGGTTCCCTGTTTGATGGCTTTCTTCTTTTCGATAAGCTGCTCAAGGGAAGTGATAAGATTATCAACATCGGATAAGGCTGTAGCGATGGCGATTTGTTCTGATAAATTATTCGCCACTGCTAATTTTATTTTCCTACAGACTTGTTGGTTTAATTTTGGCTGAGCGGTGCCAGTATTATAGTTTTCATAATTCAAAGCCTCTAATAATTCACAGAGATAATAACTATCAAAATTCTGTTTAGCTCGTAATACATGTGCATGGTTATTTATCCATGTTTTTCCAGTAATAAGAAAAGCGAGACGACAACTTCTGCTAAGAATATTTTCACCATCTTCACCTAAAAGGATTAAAGTTTCATCAAATATATAATCATTTACAAAATCGATTACTCCTGAGGCACCATAGTATGGGAAAGAACCTTTCATTCTATTCCTATCTGAGGCTCTGATAGGTTTTCGTTGTCCGTCAAGAAAATCAACAGCCTGCTCTAGGTCTAGAACTACCCAATCAACCGGAATCACTCCAACTTCAGTCTGCTTGTATCCTTCTGGTATATGCTTTTCCATCACAATACCATCCCCATCGCCTTCAGATGTTCTTCAACCTTGGAAGTCAAATCATCAACTTCTTTTTTAATCTCAATCAAAGGCTTCTCGTATCTATCAGCAAGTTCCTTTATCCTATTGGACAGTCTATGGCTGATG
>Ga0334882_1005175_pt1 | contig 10473 bp, 9 predicted proteins | sample GraSluR1_MG_5_FD_207226 | JGI IMG/M metagenome (GOLD analysis project Ga0334882, IMG submission 207226) | Sludge microbial communities from methane-producing bioreactor in Wageningen University, Netherlands - Granular Sludge_15_04-R1 | ecosystem: Engineered > Bioreactor > Anaerobic > Unclassified... | reverse complement strand
TGTTACCGGTAACATCTCGATCCGGTCAAGGTCCGGTTTCGCGTCTCGACGGGGTCGATTCCTCGGGGGGCCGGTGAGGGTGGTCGGGACGCCGTGATCAGACGGCTGTGTGTCAGTGGTCGAGGTCTTGTCAAGGCCCTCGGCCGTACCGCCGCCTCCGGGACAGTGTCGACGGCGTGATGAAAATGTGATGAAGCCGTGCGACGGAGTTCGTTGACAGAGCTGATGTTACCGGTCACATTGGTGTCGGGCGAGTTGCTACGGACGTCCGGCTGCCAGCGACGGCAGTGCGGCCGAGCGGCGTTGACTCGGCCGGTGGAAGGTCGCAGAAGGACTCAAGGAGGAGTTACCACATGCCCATCTCTCGACGCTCAATCCTCGGAGCCGCGCTGGCGGCGATCCCCGTCGTGGGGCTTGCCGCGTGCAGCTCTACCTCCGGCGGTTCCGGCTCGTCCGGCTCGGGGGGAAGCGGCCCGATCACGGTCGGCTTCTCCCAGGTCGGTGCCGAAAGTGGTTGGCGGACCGCGAACACCGAATCGATCAAGGCCAGCCTGACCGAGGCGAACGGTTTCAAGCTCACCTTCGTCGACGCCCAGCAGAAGCAGGAGAACCAGATCAAGGCGCTGCGTGACTTCATCGCCCAGGGCATGGATGTCATCGCCTTCTCGCCGGTGATCCAGACCGGCTGGGACCAGGTGCTGCAGGAGATCAAGGACGCCAAGATCCCGCTGGTGCTGACCGACCGTGCGGTCACCTCGTCGCTGAGCGACCCGTACCAGGGCTTCATCGGCTCGGACTTCAAGAAGGAGGGGACGGCCGCCGGGGACTGGGTCAAGAAGAACGCTCCCGACGCGAAGATCTTCGAACTGCAGGGCACCATGGGGTCCGCCCCACAGGTCGACCGGCAGAGCGGTTTCGAGGCGGTCGTCGGCTCGCAGGTCATCGGCCGGGCGTCCGGCAACTTCACCCGCGCCGAGGGCAAGACGGCCATGGAAGCGGCGCTGCAGAGCTACCCCGAGATGACCCTCCTCTTCGCCCACAACGACGACATGGGCCTCGGTGCCCTGGAGGCGATCACCGCCGCGGGCAAGACGCCCGGCACCGATATCAAGATCGTCACCGTCGATGCGGTGAAGGACGGGCTGAAGGCCCTGTACGACAAGAAGTTCAACTACGTGGTCGAGTGCAACCCGGTCTTCGGCGACCAGCTGGCCGACCTGATCAAGAAGGTGCACGCCGGCCAGTCCAGCACGACGCAGACCATCGTCACCGAGACCACCTTCGACCAGTCGATCACCCAGGCGACCATCGACGCCCGCAAGTACTGACCGGTCCTGTCGAGTGGGGGGCGGTCGGCCCGTCGAACGCCCCCCACTGTCGTGACGACCGTGAGAGAGGAACGGCTGGTCCGATGATTGAAGCAGTACCGAAGGATGCGCCACCGCTGGTGGCGATGCATGACATCACCGTCACCTTTCCCGGGGTGAAGGCTCTCTCGGGAGTGGATTTCAGACTCTTCCCGGGAGAGGTGCACGCCCTGATGGGGGAGAACGGTGCGGGGAAGTCCACCCTGATCAAGGCGCTCACCGGTGTCCACCACCTCACCCGTGGATCGATCACCCTGGATGGGAAGCCCATCCAGTTCAGGAGCACCGCGGAAGCGCAGGCGGCGGGCATCGCCACCGTCTACCAGGAGGTGAATCTGTGCGCGAACCTGAGCATCGCCGAGAACGTGATGCTCGGGCACGAGGTCCACAGGGGGCCTTTCGTCCACTGGCGGGCGACGCAGGCCCGCGCCGCGGAGTACCTCCAGCGGCTGCATCTGGCCGTGGACCCCAGGGCCCAGCTCGGATCGCTGACGATCGCCTCGCAGCAACTCTGCGCCATCGCCCGGGCTCTCGTGCTCGATGCGAAGGTGCTGATCCTCGACGAGCCGACCTCCAGCCTCGACCAGCAGGAGGTCGCCGAACTCTTCGACGTGATCCGGGAGATCAGGGACAGCGGTGTGGCGATCCTCTTCGTCTCGCACTTCCTGAACCAGGTCTATGAGATCTCGGACCGGATGACCGTGCTGCGCAACGGTCAACTGGTGGGCGAGCGGATGACGGCCGATCTGCCCCGCCGTGAGCTCATCTCGATGATGCTCGGCCGGTCCGGGGAGGCGTTGGCGGCGATCGAGGGTGAGGCCCGGACACGTACGGAGGAGGACCGCGAGACCCCGCTGTTCCTCAGCGCGCGTGACGTCGGACGGCGCGGCTCGGTCCAGCCGTTCTCGCTCGACATCCGTCGCAGCGAGGTGCTCGGGCTCGCCGGCTTGCTCGGCTCCGGACGTACGGAGGTCGCGCGCCTGCTGTGCGGTGCTGACCGGGCGGACAGTGGCGAGGTCGACGTCGATGGCCAGAAGGTCACTCTCGCCGATCCGCTGACCGCGCTCAAGCACAAGATCGTCTACTCCACCGAGGACCGCAAGCGGGACGGCATCGTGGGGGACCTGAGCATCCGGGAGAACATCGCGCTCGCCCTGCAGGCACGCCGCGGGGTGCTCCGGCCGCTGTCCAGGACCGAGCTGGACGCCATCGTCGAGAAGTTCATGGTGGCCCTGGATGTCCATCCCAACAACCCGGACATGCTGATCCGGAACCTGTCGGGCGGCAACCAGCAGAAGGTGCTGCTCGCCCGGTGGCTGGCGACCGACCCGACGCTGCTGATCCTGGACGAGCCCACCCGCGGCATCGACATCGGGACGAAGGCGGAGATCCAGCGGCTCGTCACCCAGCTCGCCGACGATGGCCGGTGTGTCGTCTTCATCTCCTCCGAGCTGGAGGAGGTCATGCGGGTCGCCAACCGGGTCGCGGTGATGTGTGACCGCGCGAAGATCGGAGAACTGGAGAACGGTCCGTCGGTGGGTGTGGATGCCGTCCTGGAGGAGATCGGCCGCGCGAGCGAGGTGAAGACCGATGCCGCATGACGCCCAGTCCCAGTCACGCGAGGTGGTGGACCGACAGAACATCCTGGTCAGGGCCACGTCGCACCACATGTTCTGGCCCATCGTGGCGCTCGTCGTCCTCCTCGTGCTGTGCCAGGTGATGAGCCCCGGCTTCCTCGCCGTCACGTTCACCGACGGGCACTTCTTCGGGCAGCTCGTCGACATCCTGCGGACGGCCGCGACCCCGGCCCTGCTGGGTCTGGGGATGGCCCTGGTCATCGCCACCGGCGGCGTCGACCTGTCGGTCGGTGCGGTGATGGCGATATCCCTGTCGCTCTCGCTCACCTTCCTCAGAGGGTCGTCGAGCCCGGACAGCGTCGGGACCGTCGCCGTGGCGGTGCTGCTGGGCCTGGTGGTGGCGCTCGTGATCGGTGCCTTCAACGGGTTCCTGGTGGTCGGGCTCAAGATCCAGCCCTTCATCGCCACGATGATCCTGATGGTGGCCGGCCGCGGCATCGCCATGCTCGTCACCAAGGCGCAGATCACCACGGTGACCAGTCCGCCGTTCAAATGGCTCGGGTCCGGTTTCGTGCTGGGGATCCCCACCCCCGTGATCATCGCGCTCGTCGTCTTCGTCGCGCTGACCGTCCTGACCAGGTGGACCGCGTTCGGCATGCTGCTCGAGTCGGTGGGTATCAACGCGGAGGCCAGCCGGCTCGCCGGTGTGCCTTCCCGGACGCTCGTCTGGTCCACCTACATCATCTGCGGGCTCCTCGCCGGGCTGGCCGGGATCGTCTACGGTGCGCCGACCATGGCGGCGGATGCGAACAACATCGGCCTGATGAAGGAGATGGACGCCATCATGTGCGTCGTCCTGGGCGGGACCCGGATGAGCGGTGGCAAGTTCTACCTCAGCGGCACCCTCGTCGGTGCCGTGATCCTCACCACCATCGAGCGGGCCGTGATCGTGTTCCACCTGCCCTCGCAGACCGCCCCGCTGTTCAAGGCGATCGTCGTGATCGCTGTGGTCGTCGCCCAGTCCTCGCGGTTCCGCGACTGGGCGCAGGAACGGCGGCTGCGTCGGCAGGCCGGCTCCGATTCGATTCCGGCAGAGAAAGTGATCGTGTGATGTCGCGCGTCGATACCGAACCACTTGCAGCCTCCTCGGCCGCCCGGCCACGTCGGTTGCCCCGGATCGATCGCCGGTTCCTCCCGGTCCTGGGCGCCAGTGTCGTACTGGTCCTGATGCTGCTGATCGGACAGCTCCGCTACTCGACGCCTCATCGTGGGTTCATTTCGTTGCGGCTGTTCTCCAATCTGGTGGCGGACAACTCGTACCTGCTGGTGCTCGCGGTGGGGATGACGTTCGTGATCCTGACCGGCGGCATCGACCTGTCCGTCGGTGCCGTGGTCGCCCTGGTGGGGCTCGTGATCGCCGTGCTGCTCACCGCCGGTGTGCCGCTCCCGGTCGTGCTGCTGATCGCGCTGCTCGTCGGGGCGGTGTGCGGCACCCTGATCGGGATCATGGTCCACTACTTCGACGTCCAACCGTTCATCGCGTCGCTCGCCGTCATGTTCCTGGCCCGCGGGCTGTGCAACATCATCAGCGTGCAGTCGCTGTCGATCACCGACCCCGGGTTCGGGAGACTGGCCTCCTGGGGCATCAAACTGGGCACGGGCTCTGACGTGTTCCGGATCAACGCGTCGTTGATCATCGCGGTGATCGTCATCGTCGCGGGTTTCCTGATCCTGCACTACACCCGGGTGGGACGTACGGTCTACGCCCTCGGCTCCGGGGACGACGGTCTGGCGGCCGGCCTGATGGGTCTCCCGGTCGGGTTCACCCGGGTCGGTGTCTACGTGCTCAGCGGCGTCTGCGCCGGGATCGCTGGCATCATGTTCGCGCTCTACACCAAGTCCGGCTTCAACCTCACCGGCATCGGCATGGAGCTGGACGCCATCGCGCCGGTCGCCATCGGCGGCACGCTGCTGATCGGCGGTTCCGGGTTCGTGCTCGGGTCGGTCGTGGGCGTGTTCGTCTACGGTCTGCTCCAGGTGATCATCGCCCGCGAAGGGCTCGACTCGTGGTGGACCAAGGTGCTCATCGGCGTGTTCCTGCTCATCTTCGTCCTCCTTCAGCGCGTGGTGAGCGCCCGGAGGAGCAAGGGCTAGCTGGTGCCGGTGACCGTCGGGCGTACGGGAGCGCCCCGGAACCCGTTCCGGGCCACCCCGGGGCGGCCACCCGGTCAGGCGCCGAGATCGACCGCCAGGATCCGGTCGTCATCGGGCCCGGGGGTGCCGCGGCCGTCGGTGTTGTCGGTGAGCAGCCACAGTCGACCGTCGGGGGCGACGGTGACGTCGCGGAGCCGGCCGTACCCGGAGCGGTAGTAGTCGGTCGAGGTGTCCTGAGCGGAGATGGGGATCCCGCGGAGGACCTGGCCGCGCAGGTTGGCGACGTACAGGGTCCCGCCCGCCCGGGTCAGGCCGCTGGGACTGGCCTGGTCCGGGCGCCACTGCTGCACCGGGTCGCGGAAACCGCGGGCGGTCCCGCCCCGGCCCTCGACCGTCGGCCACCCGTAGTTGCCGCCTGGGACGATGATGTTGAGCTCGTCCCAGGCGTTCTGGCCGAACTCGGTGGCGAACATCGTCCCGTCCTCCGCCCACGCCAGCCCCTGCACGTTGCGGTGGCCGAGGCTGTAGACCGGCGAACCGGGGAACGGGTTGTCCGGTGGCACCGCACCGTCGGGGGTCAGCCGCAGGATCTTGCCGCCCAGCGAGGCCGGGTCCTGGGCGAGGCCGCTCTGCCCGGTGTCGCCGACCCCGGCATAGAGCATGCCGTCGGGTCCGAAGGCGATCCGGCCGCCGTTGTGGATGCCGCCGGAGGGCAGCCGGTCGAGGATGGTCTCGGACGCGCCGAGCGCGTACGATCCCGGCCCACCGGTCAGGGCGAACCGTTGGATCCGGTTGCCGTGGGGACCGGTCGAGTAGGCGTAGAGGCGTCCCTCGGGATCGACGGTGAGGCCGAGCAGGCCACCCTCGCCGCCGTGGACCACATCGCGGAGGGTGCCGACCTCGCGGGCCGGGACGTCGGCGCGCAGCTCGAGGATCCGGCCGGTGTCCCGTTCGCTGACCAGCGCCGTCGGACCGAGGAACACGATCGACCAGGGCGACTGCAGCCCGGAGGCGATGGTCGCCGGGGTGCCGCGCGGCACCGACTGTGGTCCGGCTGCCACGGCTGACGAGGCGGTGCCGACCGGGCTCCCCGAGGGGCCGGGGGCGGCGCCGGGGGTGCACCCGGTGAGCAGGCCGCAGAGCAGCCCGACGAGGGCGACTCCGGTGACAGTGGTGCGGAAGACGGCCGTGGCGGCGGCCGACCGGGGTGATCGAACCGTCATGACTGGAGTATCGCCCCCGGGAGCTCACCCGGGGGCGTGGCGCGCGACTACGCCGCCTCGACCATCTCCAGGAAATACCGATGCAGCCGGTCGTCCGCCGTCAGCTCCGGGTGGAACGACGTCGCCAGCAGCGGGCCCTGGCGGACGGCCACCACCGGCCCGTCAGCACCGGTCCGGGCCAGCACCTCGACGTCCGGGCCGATCTCGACCACCTGGGGCGCCCGGATGAACACCGCCGGGAAGTCCGGTCCCGCCAGCCCGGTGACCCGCAGGTCCGCGGTGAACGAGGCGAGCTGGCCGCCGAAGGCGTTGCGGCGCGCGGTGATGTCCAGTCCGCCGACCGTGGCGAAGCCGGTCAGCGCCTGACCGTCCTTCACCCGCTCGGCGAGCAGGATCAGCCCGGCGCAGGTGCCGAAAACCGGCAGCCCCGCGGCCCGGCGTACGGCCAGTTCCTCGAAGAGCCCGACCTTCGCCGCGGCGCGGGCCATCGCGGTGCTCTCACCGCCGGGCAGCACCACCCCGTCGACACCCCGCAACTGCTCGGGAGTGCGGATCTCGCGGGCCTGCGCACCGAGGGCGGTGAGCATCGCGATGTGCTCGCTCACCGCCCCCTGCAGTGCGACGACACCGATCGTCGTCACCAGCCACGCTCCGCCAGCCGGTGCGGGGCCGGGACATCGGCGACGTTGATGCCGACCATCGCCTCACCGAGCCCGCGGGAGGCGTCGGCGATCACCTGGGGGTCGGAGAAGTGGGTGGTCGCCCGGACGATCGCCGCGGCCCGCTTGGCCGGGTTGCCGGACTTGAAGATGCCCGAGCCGACGAAGACGCCGTCGGCGCCGAGCTGCATCATCATCGCGGCGTCGGCCGGGGTGGCGATCCCGCCGGCGACGAACAGCACCACCGGCAGCTGCTTCTCGCGGGCGACCTGACGGACCAGCTCGTACGGTGCCTGCAGTTCCTTGGCCGCGACGTAGAGTTCGTCGTCGGACTTCGCGGCCAGCCCGCGGATCTCGCCCTTGATGGTGCGCAGGTGCTTCATCGCCTCGGACACGTCACCGGTGCCGGCCTCCCCCTTCGACCGGATCATCGACGCCCCCTCGGTGATCCGTCGCAGCGCCTCGCCGAGGTTGGTCGCGCCACAGACGAACGGCACGTCGAACCGCGTCTTGTCGATGTGGTTGACGTAGTCGGCGGGGGAGAGCACCTCGGACTCGTCGATGTAGTCGACCTTGAGTGCCTGCAGCACCTGGGCCTCGACGAAGTGGCCGATCCGGGCCTTCGCCATCACCGGGATCGACACCGCCGCGATGATGCCCTCGATCAGGTCCGGGTCGCTCATCCGGGCCACCCCGCCCTGGGCGCGGATGTCGGCGGGGACGCGCTCCAGTGCCATCACCGCGACGGCGCCGGCCTCCTCGGCGATCTTCGCCTGCTCGGGAGTGACGACGTCCATGATGACGCCGCCCTTGAGCATCCGGGCGAGTCCGGTGTTGACCGTCACGCGGTCGGCGGTGGTGGGAGTGGCGGTTGCGGTCATAGGTCTGGGTCCTCGTGGTCGACTGATGCGCTGGTTGAGCGATGCTGGTGCGGTGGACGCACCTCCGCCATCCTGACTTGCCCAACTGGCCCATGCCAGGGCCACTTCCGTGATAGTTCAGTAGGCCAGTTGTGGCTAGGGTAGGTCCATGAGGCGAGACGCGGCGGATTTCCCGGTGGTCCTGGACCGCGACGGGGGTGCCTCGTTGCCGGTGCAGCTCGCCGCGGCCGTACGTTCCGCGGTCGCCGCGGGGGTGCTGGCGCCGGGCACCGCCGTGCCCTCCACCCGGGCACTGGCGGCCCGGCTCGGGGTCGCCCGCGGCACGGTCGAGGCGGCGTACGAACAGCTCGGCGCGGAGGGCTACCTGGCCACCCGCCCGCGGGCCGGCACGGTGATCGCGCCCGGGGTGGCCGCGACACCGATCGGCGCGGCGATGGGCACCCGCTCCGGCGCCGGAACCTCCCCCGGTGCGGTGACCGGTACCGCGGTCGGCTCCGGCGGGGCGACCCGCTCCGGGCCGGTGATCGGCTCCGGCGTCGTGTCCGCTCCGGCCGCAGACCTCCTCGACCTCGGCCCGGGTCATGAAGCCACCTCACCCCTCGGCGACGCTGCCTGGCGGTCGGCGTGGCGGCGGGCCAGCTCACCGCCCAGCCGGCCGGGTCGGCCGGATCCCGCCGGAGTCGGCGAGCTGCGGCGCGCCATTGCCGAACACCTGCGGCTGATGCGGGGCATGGCGGTGGCTGCCGACCAGGTCGTCGTGACGGCAGGTGCCCGTGAGGGCCTCGGCCTGCTGCTCGCGGCGCTGTTCCCGGACCGGGACCGCCGGATCCGGGTGGCCGTGGAGGACCCCGGGTTCACCGGGCTGCGCCGGTTCCTGGCCCGCCAACCGGTGACGACCGTGCCCTTCGCCGCCGACCGGTTGACCGATGACACTGCCGGCTGCGACCTGGCGATCGTCACGCCGAACTACCAGTACCCCGACGGCCGCTCGATGGCCGCCGCGACCCGCGGCCGGGTGCTGTCCTGGGCGGTCCGCACCGGCACGCTGATCCTGGAGGACGACTACGACAGCGAATCGCGCTACCTCGGCCCGCCGCTGCCCACCCTCTTCGGGCTCGGTGGAGAGGCACCGGTGGTGCAACTCGGCACCTTCTCCTCGGTGCTGTCGCACGACATCGGCACCGGCTACCTGCTGCTGCCAACCGAGCTGGTCGAGGTCGTGGTCGCCACCCGTGCCGATCTCGGCAGCCCGGTCGCCGCGGTGACCCAGCGGGCGGTCGCCAGCTACCTGGCGGACGGGGGGCTGCGACGCCGGATCCACCGCAACCGCCGCCGCCTCACCGAGGCCCAGGCCGTCGTCGCGGAACACCTGCCGTCGCTGCCCGGCGCGATCGACGGCGGCCGGCTGCTCGTCCTGCCGATGGACAGGTCGGCCGCCGCGGCCGTCGCCGCGGCCTGCCGGGAGCGGGGCGTACGGGTCGGCGACCTCGCCCAGGGCTGGGCCGGCACCGCGCACCGGACCGGGATCATCGTCGACTACGGCGGGGTCGACGCCACCGACCTGGCCCGGGCCCTGGACCTGCTGGCCGGTCTCGTCGCCGGCGCGGGCGGGGCGCTGTCGGTGCCCGACAGTAGGCTCGCGCCGTGAGTACCCGACGCCGCCCGCGATCCACCGCCGCCCCGATGATCGACCCGGTCGATCCCGGCGAGCTGGTGCCCGGGGAGGCCGCCGAGCTGGCCACGGGACGGGGCGACCTGACGGGGCGTGCGTACGCCGACCTCACCGTCGATGCGCTCGACCTCGGCGGCCGCGATCTGGACGGGTGCCGACTCGAGGGACTGACCGTCGGCCGCTGGGCGCTGACCGGCTCGGCGATGGTGGAGGTGGTCGGCGACCGGCTCGACATCACCACCCTGGAGGCGCGGCGTCCCGACTGGCGCGACGTCGACCTGCGGCGCAGCCGGATCGGCTCGGCGGAACTGACCGACGGCCGGGTGCGTTCGGTGCGGTTCACCGGCTGCAAGCTCGGTTTCCTCAACCTGCGCGGCACCGAGCTCACCGACGTCGAGCTTGTCGACTGTGCGGTTGAGGACCTCGACCTGGTCCGGGCCGGTGTCACCCGGGTGGCCTTCGGCGGCACCCGGATCGGCCGGCTGGACCTCAGCGGCTCCACCCTGCGTGACCTCGATCTGCGCGGGGCCGAGCTCGGCGGGCTGGTCGGCTGGGAGGACCTGCGGGGGATCACCGTGTCCATCGCGCAGCTCCACCAGTTGGCGCCGCTGCTGGCCGAACGCCTCGGGATCAGGGTCGATGTCTGAGCCGCTCCGGCGCCGCGCCGGGGCCGGTCGTCATCGGACCCTGGGGGATCGCTGAAGAGCCCGACCGCGGCTCTTGCTTGGACCCGCATTCGGTGCTAGACGCCGATCCCCCTATGCTGGGCGGCGGACAGTCCGTCTCGGGTGGGGAGATTCATGAGGTACGTCCGTTCTGCTGGGCTCGCGGGGATCGCGGCCGTACTGACCCTGGCGGTCGCCGGCTGCGCGCCGAAGGTCACCGCCGCCGTCCCGGCACCGCTCGCGACCGAGGAACCGGTCGTCCGGACCGACGCGGC
>Ga0334882_1005172_pt1 | contig 10476 bp, 10 predicted proteins | sample GraSluR1_MG_5_FD_207226 | JGI IMG/M metagenome (GOLD analysis project Ga0334882, IMG submission 207226) | Sludge microbial communities from methane-producing bioreactor in Wageningen University, Netherlands - Granular Sludge_15_04-R1 | ecosystem: Engineered > Bioreactor > Anaerobic >... | reverse complement strand
CTCGATGGGCTGACAGCGTTGATGGGCATCAAGCCCTTCACCGAGCTCGCGGCAACCCTGAGTCGCTATCCTGAGATGGCGGACGTCGTCGGGCAGGAGCTTACGGAACGTGTGCTGGACGCCGTGCCGGAGACCCTTGAGGAAGCCGCGGCTCTCGCTCACGAGCTCGTCTCGGCGCTCATCACCCGCGCCAACTCCGAGCCGGGCGCCCTTACCTCAGCCGTCGATACCCTGGCGAAGCGGCTGTCGGCGCAATCCGCCGATCTTGGAGAGGACGAGGAGCTCTTCCTGGACCTGCGGATCCGTTATGGCAGTGACGACGTCGGACTGCTGACCCTCTTTCTACTCAACCTCGTCCACCTGGCGCCGAGCGAGGCCCTCTATGTGGAGGCTGGAGTCCCCCACGCCTACCTCAAAGGCAACATCATCGAGTGCATGGCCAACTCCGACAACGTCGTCCGGGTGGGCCTAACGCCGAAGTTCAAGGATGCCGAGACCCTACTTGAGATCATGGATGCCACGCCGCAGCGACCGACACCTCTGACCGGTAGGGCGATCGGTGACGCATGCACGGTCTATGAGACCCCCGCCGCGGAATTCGAGATCCGGCGCTGGTCGTTGGCGGCGGGGACCGAACACATCGTCAAGCGCGATGATAGCCCGGCGATCCTCCTGCTGACCAAGGGTCGCGTTGACCTGGTATGGGAGGGTGGAAGCGAGGCGATCGGGCGAGGTGACGCGCTCTTTGTGCCGGCATCTCTCAAGCGTTACGCAATGCGCGCCTATGAGGACTCGACGTTGTTCGAGGCCTCGGTCGGAACAAAAGGATAGCCGCGATTCGTCCCAGAGCACGACAGATCTCGACCCGAGTCGGATCGCCCGGAAAGAACAGGAGTGCACGCATGGAGATCAGGACGCTATTGTTCGAAAAAGGTGGAGAGCAGAACACGGGAGCCACGCTGCAGGCCGTCAAGGAACGCGCGGAGCAGCTGGGCATCCGGCACGTCGTTGTGGCTTCATCCCATGGAAACACGGCCAAGAAGGCGCACGCCATCCTGGCACCGCTGGGTATCAAGGTGATCGCCGTCACGCTATGCCACAGCTTCGAGGACCTGGGCTGGCCGATGACCGCAGAGGAGCGAGCCGATCTCCTCGAGCTCGGCGTCGTCGTCCACACCGGCCTCCACGCCCTGGGTGACGGCGTCGGCGCAGCCTTCACCGAGAAGCACGGCGGACGTGCGCCTGAGGAGATCGTCCGCGATACGCTCTACCGCTTCTCACAGGGCATGAAGGTCGCCGTCGAGTGCCTCTTGATGGCGGCAGATGCCGGCCTTCTCGATATGACCCGTGAGGTGATCAGCGTGGCAGGCACGGGCGGCGGTGCCGACACGGCCATCGTCTGCAAGCCGGCTTACCCCCGCACCTTCCACGATCTCGAGATCCGTGAGATCCTGGCTAAGCCGCGCATTCCGTAGCGCCGCTGCGGACTGAATCCACACACCGACACCGACCGACGACGTCTGTGTCACGGCACGGGTAGGATAAACTCACGAGGAATCTATGCGGATGGCCGACCAGCGTCGCTTTCCACCTGTGACGGCGACCCTCAAGGACAGCCGCAGGGTGACCCTGCGGCTCCTCTCACCTAACGATCGTAAGGCACTCGGCGATCTCTATGCTACGCTGCCGCGAGCGACGTGGCGCTTCTATTGCCCGCCTCGCCTCACACGCGAGGACGCCGATCGTACAGCTGCACAGGCTACATCGCCGACCTTCGTCTGCGTCGTGGCCGAAAACGACATTGGCGAGATCATCGGCTACAATTGGTACCGGTGGAAAGCAGCCGAAAGTCCCACCAGCGTCTTCGGTATTTGCCTCCGCGAGGATGCCCGTGGTCTGGGGTTGGGGCGCGCCTTGATGACGCGCCTGCTCGAGATGGCACGCGAGGTTGGGCCGCCCATCGTCAGCCTCACGGTCCAGCTGGCCAACCCTCGTGCCGTCGCTCTCTACCGGTCGATGGGCTTCCACATCGTGCGAGAGCAGGTACGTGACCGGATCGCCGACTTCCCGCCCGAGCCCGAGTACTACATGGAACTCAACATCAGAGACAAAGGAGATTCGCACCGTGGTCAGTAGAACCGTCACCCTTCAACACTTCGCCCCCACCCATGCGTGGCGCAACCGCATCCTCCGTATCGACCTTTCCGATGGTCGCATCTGGGCCGAGCCGACCGATCCCTACATTCCCGACTACATCGGCGCCCGCGGCATCGCCGCCAAGATCCTCTGGGACGAGGTTCCCGAGCCCGTCGACTGCTTCGACGCCCGCAACCCCCTGATGATCGTGCCGGGCGCCCTGACCGGTGCACGCTCACCCTACTCGGGCCGCACCGCGATCTGCACCTTCGGCCCCCAAGGTGATCCCTACACCTGGTTCACCCGTGCCAATATCGGTGCGAGTTGGGGTCACGAACTCAAGCGCGCCGGCTACGATGCCGTCGTGATCACCGGCGCCGGCGAGACGCCCGTGCGCGTCCTGATCCAGGACGACCGCGTCAGCCTACTCCCAGCGGATGGCCTGTGGGGCAAGGATACCCTGGTCACCCAGGACATGATCGAGGCAGAGGACGGACGAGGCGCTAAGACCCTGACGATTGGTGTCGCCGGCGAGAAGCTCTCCCGCATCGCCACCATCCACACCGGAAGCACGTCGGTGGCAGGTCAGGGAGGTTTCGGCGCCGTGATGGGCCACAAGAAGCTGAAGGCGATCACCGTCATCGGCACCGGTGAGGTCGCCATCGCCCACCCTGAGCGCCTGAAGACGATCTTCGGCGATGTCGTGAAGGCCGTGCAGAACCTGCGCGGTATGAAGGAACGTATGGCGCGGATCAACGAGGAGCTTGCCCGGGAGGGCGGCGGTACAGCACGTCTGGTCCCCTGCACCCAGTACTGCGTGACGCCGTGTCGTACCGAGATCCGCAACGCCCAGGGTCGCCACTTTGACCAGAAGTGGTCCGGTGTCATCGGCTGCGTCAGTGGTCTCTTCGGCGGTGGACGAGGGACACTCTACGAGTGGGATCTGGGCATCCACGGCACGCTGGAGATCAACATGCACGCCAACCGCCTCGGCCTCAACCATTGGGACATCCTCGTCGGCATCGTGCCGTGGCTGCGGAGTTGCCAGGCCCAGGGCCTGATCGATGAGATCGAGGGCGTGCCGATGGATTGGAACTCCAATGACTTCTGGGTGACCCTGCTCGACAGCATGGCCTATCGCCAGGGTATCGGGGATGCTTTCGCCGAGGGTGGATGGCGCGCCGCGCAGCAGCTCGGCCTGGGTGAGGAGATCATGCGCCGCTACTACACCGGCTGGGGCTATGCGGGACACTGGGATGGTCACGCCTGCTTCACCAACCACATCGTCTACCCCTTCTGGATCGTCAGCGCCCTCCACTGGGCAATGGATACCCGTGACCCCGCCAGTAGCACCCATGGCTACGTCCAGAATGTGATGCACCGGGGACCCTGGGGCTTTATGGGGCGCGGCGACCATCCTATGACGTGGGACCATATGCGCGCCATCGGGGAGCGCGTCTACGGTCGCGCCGATACCCTCGACCCCTGGAGCGGCTACGAGGGCAAGGCCCTACCCGCCGCCTTCCATGGCCTGCGTTCGGTGATCAAGGACTGCCTCTCCACCGACGACCAGGTCTTCCCCCTCATCTACAGCCGGCACACCGATGATCACTTCGTCAAGGTCGGTGACATCGACGGACCTGAGACCGAGGCGCACCTCTTCGCCGCCGGCACCGGTGTCGACTGGGACGATGCTGAGTTCAGCCGTGCAGCCGAGCGGGTGCTCAACCTGGAGCGCGCGATCACCGTGCGCCACTTCGGGCGTGACCGAGCGATGGATGAGCGCGTCCTGCCCGCCTTCGAATACGACGAGAACTGGCTCAATCCCGAGACCCATGAGCGCATGGCACTCGACCGGGCACAGTTCGATCCCGTAATGGACGAGTACCTCAGGCTGCGCGGCTGGGACGTCAAGACCGGCTGGCCCACGCGCGAACGCTTGACGGTGCTGGGCCTCGAGGACGTCTACGACCCGATGGTCGCGGGCGCTCGAGAGGCCAAAGCGACCCTACCGGAACTCCCCCCGGTCGATCCGATCGTCGACATCCACAAGGACGACCCGGATCGCCGGCAGCAAGGATAGCATCAAGTCTGCCCACCCTGCGGGGGCTTCCGAGGCCCCCGCAGGGCAAGGCAGATTCAGTCATACCTCCCATACGTCTCTGCCGTCTCCACCATCGCGAGGATGTTCTCGTCAGGCGTGGCCCAACCGCACTGATCCCCTGTGGAGAGGATGAACCCGCCACCTGCCGCCGCGTCGTCAATGGCCTTGCGCGAGGCCTCCCGTACCTGCTCGGGCGTGCCCCTGAGCATCACGTCGGTCGTGTGCAAATTGCCCATCAGCGAGAGCTGCGTGCCCGCGACGATACGCTTGGCGTCCGCCAACGTGACGTCGCCCATCGGCGGGATCTCCAACGGATTGATGCAATTCAGCGCCGTCTCGCGCGCGCAGGCCTCGACCATCGCCCGCTGCTTGCCGCAGGAATGGACCATCGTCGGGACGCCTGCCGCCGCGCAGCGTTCGCAGAGCTCCTGCAGTGTCGGGAGTGCATAGGTGCGCCAGAGCTTCGGCGACCCCAGCGTGATCGATCCCGAGCCACCCGTGAGAACGAAGTCGAACCCCGCCATCAGCGCATAATCGAGCTCGCGCAGCAGGCGATCGTGGTGCAGGTCAAAGATCTCGTCCAGCAGGGCCGGGCGGTCAACCAACAAGTAGCTCAGCGTCTCAACGCCCCCTTCGAACCACTCCGACCAGATGTGGAACCCGGGCGTGGGTACGTTTCCACCCAGCACGCCCAATTCGCCCAGCGCTGCACGTTGAGCCTCGGTGCGGCGATAGTCCGCCGCGACGATCGACCCGAGGAGGTGCCGAAACCTTGGCCAGTCGCGATCGATGTCCCGGATGGGCTTCTTGATGAGGAAGGGCGGCTGCCGCGACGAGTAAGCGATCTCCTGGACAAGGTCGCCCGCGGGTGTGTGAATCGTCACCTCCTTGATCTTCATCTCGTCAGTGTCGACGACCCAACGCTCCGTTGCGCTGACATCAGCTGTGGTCAACTCCACGCCCCCATAAGTGAACCAGCCGTCGATCCCATAGATCTTCACCGCGTCGATATAGGCCTGCCAGAGCGGTGGGTCCTCGTGGATGTAGACGGCAAAGTAGCCGCGCCCGGTCAGGCGCGTCGGCACCATATTCGAGATGTCGGGCGCCACCGGCACCCGATCGGGGACTTCATTGCGAATCGCCGCCAGCATCCGCCGGCGTGAGGTCAACGTATCGGACACGGACCCTCCTGTCGAGATCTGGACTGATGCCATTATCGCCGCCATCAAGTCTCGCCGCAAGCTGACGTTGCGGGTGACGGGCTGGACGTGGCGTACAGCGACGTGGAAAACCTGCCGGAACCACGTATAATGAACGTATGGATAACGGCAGGCGACCGGCACCTTGTTGCCCGAAAGAGGAGATTCGAAGGGTGGTCATCTCGACCTATCCTGCGACGCAAGCGATCTACCTGCTCGGCTCGTACGGCACCGGGGATGAACGGCAGGACAGCGATATCGACATCGCGCTGCTGCTCCCCCACGACGAAGCCAAAGCAGCGGGTTCACTCGCTATGAGCCCGCTGCGCTTCGAGTTGGAGCAGCGTCTCGGGCGCGAGGTCGATCTGATCAACCTACGCCTTGTCTCCACGGTCCTTCGAAAAGAGGTCGTCGCAGCCGATCGGCGCATCTTTTGCGCCAACGCCTACGCCGTCGACGAGTTTGAGATGCTAACGCTCTCCCTGTATGCAAAGCTCAACGATGAGCGACGCGAAATCCTAGAGCAGTTCTTTGAGAGTGGCAGGGCCTACCCGGTATGACAGAAAGATTGGTGCCCGATGTCATGATCAATAAAGTGCAGAGCATCCAGCGCTGCATCCGGCGCGCACGCGACGAGTACCTACAAGCCGGCGAGGCATTTGCCACCGATTACACACGCCAGGACGCAGCGATCCTCAACGTGACCCGCGCCTGCGAGCAAGCTATCGATCTGGCAAACTACATCATCAGGCAGAGTCGACTGGGCATACCTACGTCGAGCGCGAACAGCTTTAGCCTACTCGCTGCCGGAGGCGTGATCGACACGGACCTGACATCGCGGCTGATCGCGATGGTCGGTTTCCGCAACATCGCCGTCCATCAGTATGAGGACCTTGAGCTGGCAATTGTGGAGACCGTGATCCAGTCGGGCCTGGATGACCTGCTGAGCTTCACCGACGCGGTGATGGTCTATACGTCGGCGCGGGACACCCACGTCGCCACATAGGAGGTAAGGTCGTCGGGGACCGACATCCCCGGATCCTCGCGCACCCAGCTCCCGGCCAGCCCCAGCTCCTCAGCCGTCAGCTCAAGGTGGCACATCGCGATGCCCATATCGATGCGCTGCATATCGGCTACGCCGGCGACCGCGTTGCGTGGCGCATAGCGCCGCGTGCGCTGCAGGTAGAGGTGCCGGCGCTCATCCACGCACAGGATGCGCCACGGCTGTTTGTTCGACGCTGAAGGCCCCTGCCGCACCATCTCCAGCACCATCGCATACCCTCCCGCAGCCTCGCGCGCCAGGGGTTGGCCGAAGCTGCCGGCGAAGAAGAGCTCCTCCCACGCAAGGCGGCGGTCTGCTCCCGCGCCTCGCCGGATCAGCGCATCGAGGCCACGTGGGCGCGCCGCAGCATACCCCGTCGCGATGACCGCGGGTAGGATCTCGCCCTCACGTAGGGCGACGGCGGTCGCGAAGCGGCTCTTGGTGAAGGTTCCCCCAAGCCACACCGTTCCCAGCCCCAGGGCTGTCGCATAGAGCACCGCGCGCTCCATCACATAGCCAAAGTCCTCCATCGCCATCGCTCCATCCGGTGCCACCGCCCCGGCGATGTAGCCGGTCGCCCCACGTACGAAACCATAGGTCCCAAGCCCCTTCAGCGCCGCCTGATCTTCCTGCGTGGCCGCGAGGAGCTCCATGCGTACCGGCGTGCCGAACGGGCCGACCCGCCTGGCCCGTAGAAAGTCGACAAGCCGCACCTGCGTCTCGTCAGCAATCGGCGTATCGGCGTATGAGCGGCACGAAGTCCGCTGCTGGATCAGTTCAACCACGGCTACGTCACCTAGCATAGGCCCTCCTCAGTCATAGGGCAGGTCTCTGAACGCCCTCACCGTGTGAAACGTGATCAGGTTGCCATCGTGGGCGCTGCGAGCGCGTTCGTCGCCGGACCGGCTCAGGATGTGCAGATCCTCACCATCAATGACCATGCTCGCATAGTGACGCGAGGCCTGCTCCACCGGGCCGACCGCAACCAGACCCGCAAAGCACCAGTCGACCATGTTCTTCGATACATGGAGCTGCAGACGTCGGCGCTCGTTGTTCGGGAGGTTGAAGCGCCCTGGAGGCAGTCGATCCGGGCGCGTCATACTGTCGGTCGCCTGCGTGCTGAGCAGCCAATAGAGCCGCGTCACCTCATCGTAGAGCACATGGAACTTCATTTGCCCACCCGGGCAGGGCACATAGAGCACACGCTTGCCCGACGGCACCGTCTCCAGCATCGTCGTCATCTCCCCGGTGCCGGGCGCATCACCGTTCTCCACCACTTTGGCTATGCAAGCGTAGCCGGTTCCGCCTGTGTGGGCGCGCATCCATAGGTGGAAGGTCCGGCCCGTCGGGTCCGTCCAGAGGTGGTCGGGATCCACAAACTGCACGACGTTGGTCTCCAACCAGCCGATGGGCGCGCAGGCTCGCCCCGGTGCCACCACGCTACCCGCCGGATAGGGCGCCTCCCAGAAGGGCACACCGAAGCTGTCGATCTCGGGGGCGCGCCTTGCTCCCGGCATTACATCACGGAAGACTAACTCCGACGCGAAGGTCCAGGCTTCATGCCGGGTGAGGTCGGCGGCGACGGGCGCGCGCATCAGCACCGGCGCCAGCTCCCCCACGTACCATCCGCGGATCTCGTCCGTCACACGGCGTTCCATCACCAGGTAGACGCAGCCGTGGGCGTAGTGCACATTGCACGGCGCCTGATGCCAATACTGGCCTTCCGTAAGGCGCGTCGGTGCTGACCAGCTCTCACCGCCGTCCTCCGAACGCACGACCATCAGGTCGCGCGCGTGACCGAGGACGTAGAGCGAGTCCCCGGCGACAAAGGGACGCGCGTGCATAAAGGGATAGAAAGCGCGCAACGTCCAGCTCTTGCCCCGGTCGTCTGAGGTGTAGATTCGCCCCTGCCAGAGCCCCGCCGACTCGGGGATCTCTCCCTTCGGGCCCTCCAGATCCGCGACCCCGGGACCCCCCCAGTCGGTCGTCGCCACCAACCGCCCACTCGGGAGGCGCGCAAGCCCCGGGCTGTAGCAGAAGATTCGCTCCGGGTCCGGCGACTCGCACACGGTCACATAGTCATCCGCCAACGGACGCACCATCACGCGATCTCTTTCTGCCAGACCGAGTACTTCTCCCGGATCACGAACCCGATCTGCTGGTAGAACCGCTGATCGGAGCCTACGTGAACGCGGGTCGCGCCCTCCTCGCGGATACGGTTGATCAACGCGTGGATGGCGGCACGCCCGAGCCCCAACCGCCGGTGGTCCGGCGCCGTGCCCACCGGCTCGAGGATACCGATGCGATTGCGCGCGTCGTACCACATCGTCGCGAAGGCGGCGACCACGCCATCCGGTGCCCGCACGTGCAGCGACAAGTCCGCGCGGTAGTCGGGCATCCGGGCCATCAGCCGGAACCCCTCGACCGCCCGGCCCGGGTAGATGGGTTCATCCGCATAGCCGAAGGCCCTGGCGTGCGCATCGCCCTTCTCCTCGGCGCTCACGGCATCGCCGTCGGCGAAGCTATAGCCCTCGGGCAACGCAACGGGGAGCGCGTCAGCGATCTCCAGCACGCCATCGTGGTCGCTCCACGACTCGCGTGTATAGCCGTGCTGCTGGGCCAGGTCCGTCAGGCGCCCGTCACCGCTCGGAACGAAGAGCCTGATCCTGCGCCGGTCGCCCTCGACCTTGCCCATCCGCTCATCACAGAACCCGAAGAGCTCCGCCAGCAGGGCTTCGGGCAGCTGCTCGTGGCGCAGCTGGAAGAAGGCCTCCCCGTCGTCCTCACCCTCGGCGTTGACCACTGCCTGGATCTCGCCGTCACTCTCCCAGATACCGATCTGCGCCGCCCACGCATCGAGCGAGATCGCGTGCATGGAGCGGGCCAACGAGATCGAGAAGCTCCAACGCTCGATCGTCCAGTTGTAGGAGCGTCGGAAGTGCGCGTAGGTTTCGACAAGAAAGTCACGAATCCTCAGAAAGTCGCCATCGGTGTAGGGTCGCATCGGGTCCCCCTCTCTGTGTGCAGGCTATGAGATCTGAAGACAGCAAGAAGAATGAGGAGCTACAGGCGATACACGGCCTCATACTCCTCCGTGAGCATGCGCAGCTGAGCCATCTCGTGCCGAAAGGCATCGATCAGATCCGTCGCCGGGCGCGTGCGGGAGGTGAGCGTCAGGGGCAGCCCCTCCAGTTGCAGGTAGTATTTGGCACAGATCGGGTAGGCGCGTGCCTCCAGGGCCGAGCTGACCCCAAGGAAGGCCTGCAGTCGCGCGGCGCCCTCCGGATCCTGCTGCCAGTTGCGGCAGAGCCACGTATAGAGCTGCGGATGGAAGTTGCCCATCACGCCCGAGTAACCTGCAGCCCCAGCCTGCAGCGACCCGAGCAACGTCGCGGCGTTAGCGTTATAGAGCTTGATGTCGCCCGCGACCGCCAGCTTTGCCCTGATCTGCCCAAGGTCGCAACAGGTATCCTTCAGAAAGATGAAGCGCCCGGCGCTAGCACACCACGAGAGCGCCTCCGGTGTCAGCAGCCGCTTATAAGGATAGGGACACTCGTAGAAGCCCAGCGCGATCGTGTCGGGGATGATCTCCAGGAACGTCTCCAGGTTCGCGACCCAGACGTCGTCTCCCTCCCCCTCCTGCGCAAAGCGATTGGTCACCAGCACGACCGCATCCACACCCGTGTCGGCCACACGCCGGACCTCTTCAGCCTGATCTTCCAGGTTGCCTGAGATATGGCCCGATGCGATCACTTCAACCCGACCATCGACCTGGTCCACCACCGTCTGCGCCAACCCGACCCGCTCCGCCAACGACAGGTAGAACATCTCGCTGGACTGGCAGACGGCAAACAGCCCATCAACCTGCCGGTCGAGATACCATGCCACCTGAGCCTGCAGAGCGTCAAAATCGATCTGCCCTTCCTCAGTAAACGGCGTGACCATCGTCGGCCACACGCCATCACGAATCGATTGCATCATCACACCTCGGTTCT
>Ga0334882_1005170_pt1 | contig 10480 bp, 9 predicted proteins | sample GraSluR1_MG_5_FD_207226 | JGI IMG/M metagenome (GOLD analysis project Ga0334882, IMG submission 207226) | Sludge microbial communities from methane-producing bioreactor in Wageningen University, Netherlands - Granular Sludge_15_04-R1 | ecosystem: Engineered > Bioreactor > Anaerobic > Unclassified... | reverse complement strand
CGATCTTCGTCTCGCCAGGACCACGACCACCGATGCCCGCACCACCGGCGGCCTGGCCACCGGCCTGCCGGGAGAGGCTGCCGCCCCAGCCACGCAGCCGTTGCTTGCGGTACTGGAGCTGGGCCAGCTCGACCTGGGCCTTGCCCTCGGCGCTGCGGGCGTGCTGGGCGAAGATGTCCAGGATGAGGATCGTCCGGTCGACGACCTTGACCTTGATCTCGTCCTCCAGGTTGCGCAGCTGCGAGGCGGACAGTTCACCGTCGCAGATCACCGTGTCGGCGCCGGTCGCCTGGACGACCTCGCGCACCTCGGCGACCTTGCCCCGGCCGATGTAGGTCGCCGGATCGGGCTGCTTGCGACGCTGGATCAGTCCCTCCAGCACCTCCGAGCCGGCAGTCTCGGCGAGCAGCTTGAGCTCGGCCATCGCGTTGTCGGCGTCGGCCTGGCTGCCGGTGGTCCAGACACTGACCAGCACCACCCGCTCCAGCCGGAGCTGCCGGTACTCGACCTCGGTGATGTCCTGCAGGTCGGTGCGGATGCCCGCCACCCGGCGCAGCGACAGACGCTCGGCAAGATCGAGTTGGTCCCCGTCGTACGCCTCCGGGTCCTCGCCCTCGACGCCGATGAAGTCGTCGGTCAGCAGCGTGGGCCCCGACTCCTCGGTCAGGTCATCGGCCAACTCGTCGGGCTCAGCATCCACCGGAGAGCCGCCGGGCTCCGTGTCCGCGGCGGGCCGGTCGCCGAGGACCCGCGGGTCGTCGGCCGGTGCAGAGGCCGGCGTCTCCCCGGGGTGCAACCGGCGGGCACGGATCAGCGCCGCCCGCTCGCGCGTGGGCCAGTACTCGTCCTGCGCGTCTGCCGGACCGGGTCCGGTCGGGGTGATGGCGATGGTGGTCCTCCCTCGGTGTTCGATTCCTCCAGTGTAGGAGCTCGGTCGAGGAGGACGAGCGGTTCAGCCGAGGTCGGGGATCACGATGGATCCGCGGTAGACCAGCTCCGCCGGTCCGGTCAGCGTCGCCAGCACCGGCGCGTCGGTCCCCGCCCGGCTGAGCCCGACGACCACCACGCCGCCGGGGACGTCCACCCGGATCCGGCGTTCCTCGGCGCCGATCGCCAGCCCCAGCCGGGCCGCGCTGGCGGCCGCGACCGCGACCGTCCCGGTGCCGCACGACTCGGTCTCGCCGACCCCCCGCTCGTAGACCCGCATCCCCACGTGACCCTCGTCGAGGATCCGGACGAACTCCGCGTTGACGCCGAGCGGGAACTCCCCCACCGGCCAGGTCGGCTGCCGGGTGAGATCGAGCGTGCCGATGTCGCCGTCGGTGAAGGACACCGCATGCGGGTTGCCGACGTCGACCGGCTGGGCCTGCCAGGTGCGGGGACCGCCGCCGGCATCGGCGACCGTGATCGGGACAGTGGGCGCGAGCACTCCGTCGTACAGCCGGACCGGCCCCATCTCTACTCGCACCCGCTCGTCGGGCAGCAGCATCGCGTGGCGTTCGCCGGCGCGGGTGCCGATGGTCATCTCCCGGTCGTTGGCCAGCCCGGATTCGTAGAGATAGCGGACGAACACCCGCACCCCGTTGCCACACATCTCGGCCACCGACCCGTCGGCGTTGCGGTAGTCCATGAACCACAGGTCCGGATCGCCGTCCCACTCCGGGATGTGCTTGCCGCGGACGGCCCGCAGCAGCCCGTCCGCACCGACACCACCGCGCCGATCGCAGAGGAACCGGACCTCGACCGGATCGAGGTCCAGCATGCCCGCCTGGTCGGTGAAGACCACGAAGTCGTTGCGGGTGCCGTGGCCCTTGGCGAAGGTGATGTCGCGCATGGCGACCATCATGACACGGTGGATGTCACGCCACGGATGTCACGCCACCGGGGTCAGTGTCCGTGCAGCGGCCCGGCCAGCAGCGCCTCGGCCAGTTCGGCGGGCGGGCGGGTGGCGTCGACCCAGAGGATCCGGTCGTCGCGCCGGAACCAGCCGAGCTGCTTGCGGGCGAACCGCCGGGTCCGGGTGATGGTGGTCTCCTTCGCGGTCGCCTCGTCGATGGTTCCGGCCAGGTAGGCCAACACCTGCCGGTAGCCGAGGGCACGGGAGGCCGTACGCCCCTTGCGCAGACCCCGCTCCGCCAGACCGCGCACCTCGTCGACGAAGCCGTCGGCCCACATCCGCTCCACCCGGGCGGCGATCCGGTCGTCGAGCACCTCACGCTCCAGCGACAGCCCGATCTGCACCACACCAGTCAGGGCGTAGCGGTGCTCGGGCAGGGTGGAGGTGTAGTGCCCGGTCAGCTCGATCACCTCCAGGGCCCGGACGACCCGACGCTCGTTGTTCGGCTCGATGCCCGCCGCGGCGGTCGGGTCGGCGGCCCGCAACCGGGCATAAAGCGCCCCGACGCCGAGCTGTGCCAGTTCCGCCTCCAGCCGGGACCGGACCTCCGGATCGGTGCCGGGGAACTCGAACTCGTCGACGATCGCCCGGATGTAGAGCGACGATCCGCCGACGAGCACCGGGACCACGCCGCGGCGGCGGCAGTCGGCGATGGCGGCGCGGGCGAGCCGCTGGAAGTCGGCCACCGTGGCCGTCCGGTCGATGTCCCAGATGTCGACGAGATGGTGGCGTACGGCCGCCCGCTCCTCGGCGGTCGGTTTCGCCGTGCCGATGTCCATGCCGCGGTAGACGAGCATCGAGTCGGCATTGACGATCTCGGCTGCCCGACCGGCCGCCCCCAGCCGATGGACGAGTTCGATCGCCAGGGCCGTCTTGCCGGAGGCGGTCGGTCCGATCACGGCGATCACCGGCAGGTCGGGAACAGCGGGCAGGTCGGGAACAGCGAGCACTCCCTCAGTGTGCCCGGTCCGGAAGCGCAGTGTGCCCGGTCCGGGGGGCGCCCGGGACCACACGCCCCGGCCCCGCCACGGCCGCCACGGCTGACACGGCTGACACGGCTGACACGGCGGCATGCAAGGATGACGGGGTCAGCGGCGTGCGCTGCTGATCCGATACCCAAGGGAGACACGACATGAGCATGTTCGATCAGGCCCGGGATGCGGCCCAGAAGTTCGCCCAGGACAACCCCGACAAGGTCCGGGAAGCCGTCCAGCGGGTCGGCGAAGAAGTCGACCAGCGCACCGGCAACAAGTTCACCGATCAGATCGACCAGGCGGAGCAGACGATCGCCGACCGGCTCGCCGGCGACGCCCCGCAGCCCGAGGAGTCCGAGCAGGACCAGGCCTGAGCCTTTCGCCCTCACGTCGGACCGGCGGGTCACCTCACGGGGCGGCCCGCCTTCCGTGGCCCCACGTCCTTCCGTGGCCCCACGCGGGGTCCCCACACGGGTTCGATGGTCAGGCCGTCGACCCCCCGATTACGGCACCGTGAAGATGCCGGCCCGGGCCGTTACGACACCGTGAAGTCCCTTCCATCCGGCCCCGTCGATGCGTCTACTGGAATCAGGCCCCGTGGGGCAGTCCCGGAAATTCCCGGGACACAGACCTGCGGAACTCGGTCGGACGCCATCCTGACGCCCGGTGCACGAAAGGACACTGCCATGGACCCCGTGAACATCATCGGCATCAGCCTGCTCGCCATCGTCGTCCTCGAACTGGTGGTCGACGCCGTGCGCACCTGGTTCCAGAACCACATGCCGGCCGCCCGGCGCACTCAGGAACGTCTCACCGGCATCCCGAGCTGGACGTTGGTCGGCCGCACCGATCCCTTCTGATCCGCCGGGAGCGCGATCGCCGGGTCGAGTGCCTGTCGTCGCGCCGCCCAGGCATCGCCGCCGCGGGTGCGCCGCAATCCGCCGATGCCGGCATCGGCGGTCAGATGATGGGGGGCGGCGTACGTGATGACAGTTTCGGCGATGTCGCCCGGGCGCGGCCGCAGCGCCGGGTCGTCCGGGACAGCCACATGGACCAGCCGGTTGTCCCGGGCGCGGCCCGACATCCGCCGGGTGTCGCCGTCCTTCTTGCCCTCGCCGTCGGCGAACATCACCTCGACGGTCTGCCCGACGAGATGGCGGTTCTCCCCCCAGGCGATCTCGTCGACCAGCTCGACCAGCCGCCGGTAGCGCGCGTGCTTGATCTCGTCGGGCACCTGGTCGGGCATGGTGGCGGCCGGAGTGCCGGGGCGGATCGAATACAGGAAGGTGAACGCGGCGCTGAACCGGGCCCGGCGGACCACCTCCAGCGTCTGCTCGAAGTCCTCCTCGGTCTCCCCCGGGAAGCCCACGATGATGTCGGTGGTGATCGCCGCGTGCGGCAGAGCCCCGCGCACCCGGTCGAGGATGCCGAGGAAACGCTCGGAGCGATAGGAGCGTCGCATCCGCCGCAACACGTCGTCGGAGCCGGACTGCAGCGGCATGTGCAGCTGGGGCATCACATTCGGGGTCTCGGCCATCGCCGCGATCACGTCGTCGGTGAAGTCCTTCGGGTGCGGGCTGGTGAACCGGACCCGCTCCAGCCCGTCGATCCGCCCACAGGCCCGCAGCAGCGCAGCGAAGGCCTGCCGGCCGTCGTACGCTCCGCGATCGGCGGCGGACCAGCCGGTGCCGTACGCGTTGACGTTCTGCCCCAGCAGGGTGACCTCCTGGACGCCCTGGTCGACCAGGGCGCGGATCTCCCCCAGGACGTCACCCGGCCGGCGGTCGTTCTCCTTGCCGCGCAGCGAGGGAACGATGCAGAAGGTGCAGGTGTTGTTGCAGCCGACGCTGATCGACACCCAGGCCGAATAGGCGGAGTCGCGGTGGGTCGGCAGATCCGACGGGAAGGTCTCCAGGGCCTCGGTGATCTCCACCTGGGCCTCCTGGCGGATCCGGGCCCGCTCCAGCAGCACCGGCAGCGAGCCCAGATTGTTCGTACCGAACACCACATCGACCCAGGGCGCCCGCCGGACGATGACCTCGCGGTCCTTCTGGGCCATACATCCGCCGACGGCCACCTGCATGCCCGGCCGGTCGGCCTTGACCGAGGCGATGTGGCCGAGGTTGCCGTAGAGCCGGTTGTCGGCGTTCTCCCGCACCGCGCAGGTGTTGAACACCACGACATCGGCCGGCGTGCCCGCCGCGGCGGGCCGGTAACCGGCCTGGTCGAGCAGACCGGCGATCCGCTCCGAATCGTGCACGTTCATCTGGCAGCCGTACGTCCGCACCTCGTACGTACGCGGCGCGGTCGGGTCCTGGCCGACGGACCGGTCGGCGGTGGTGGGGGTGTCATTCATGGCGACCCCACTCTACAGGAGCACTCCGGGCGCCGGCCTCCGGCGACCGCGCGGGCGGACCGCAAGCCGGCGTGGACCCGGTACCCGGAGGCCACGCCCGGAGCGATCGTGTGACAGCCTGATGACGATCGGCCTGTGGAGGGGCCGGAATCACTGTGCAATCGGCCCCGCCGGCCCTATCGTGCGGTCATGACATCAATCCAGCCCGAGGCTGCCGGCCCGCTGGTCCACGAGACGGGTGAGCCGGTCGTCCTCCTGCAGAGTGTCAACAAACACTTCGGTGAGTTGCACGTCCTGCGGGACATCAACCTGTCGGTGGCCAAGGGCGAGGTGGTGGTCGTCCTGGGCCCCTCGGGCTCGGGCAAGTCGACGCTGATCCGGACGATCAACCGGCTGGAGACGATCGATTCGGGCACGATCACCGTCGACGGTCACACACTGCCGTCCGAGGGCAAGCAGCTGGCCCAGCTCCGTGCCGAGGTGGGCATGGTGTTCCAGTCGTTCAACCTCTTCGCCCACCGGACGATCCTGGAGAACGTGACCCTCGGCCCGATCAAGGTCCGCAAGACCGCCCGGGCGACCGCCGAGTCCGAGGCGATGGCATTGCTCAAGCGGGTCGGGGTCGCCGACCAGGCGAAGAAGTACCCGGCCCAGCTCTCCGGCGGCCAGCAGCAACGCGTGGCGATCGCGCGGGCGCTGGCGATGAAACCCAAAGTGATGCTCTTCGACGAGCCGACCTCGGCCCTCGACCCGGAGATGGTCCAGGAGGTGCTCGACGTGATGATCAGGCTGGCTGCCCAGGGCATGACGATGATCGTCGTCACCCACGAGATGGGCTTCGCCCGCAAGGCGGCGAACCGGGTCGTCTTCATGTCCGACGGGCAGATCGTCGAGCAGGGCGACCCGAACGGCTTCTTCACCGCCCCTCGGACCGACCGGGCCCGGGACTTCCTGTCGAAGATCCTCCCGCACTGAGTCTTCGGACACTCACCCCGCGTACGCCCCGTACGCACCGCTATGGGCGGCCACGCCCGCCACAACCGAAAGGAACGCCCGATGCAGCATCGCAGGATCGGCCTCGCCGTCGGCGCCGCTGTGATGAGCCTCGCCCTGTCCGCCTGTGTGGCGGGCGGGTCGGGTGGCTCGTCCACCGGAGGCTCCGCCGGCACCATCACCATCGGCATCAAGTTCGACCAGCCCGGCCTCGGCCAGCAGGTCGGCAGCGACTACAAGGGATTCGACGTTGACGTCGCCCGCTACGTCGCCAAGGAACTGGGCTACCAGGAGAACCAGATCAAGTGGATGGAGGCGCCGTCGGCCCAGCGCGAGACCCTGATCCAGTCGGACCAGGTGAAGCTGGTCGTCGCCACCTACTCCATCACCGACGCCCGCAAGCAGAAGGTCGACTTCGCCGGCCCGTACTTCATCGCCGGCCAGGACATCCTGGTCCAATCGAACCGTACGGACATCACCGGCCCGGCCGACCTCAAGGGCCACAAGCTCTGCTCCGTGGTCGGCTCGACCTCGGCCCAGAAGATCAAGGACCAGTACCCCGAGGTCCAGCTCCAAGAGGTGGACACCTACTCCAAGTGCGCCGAGGCCGTCGCGGCCGGTTCGATGGACGCACTGACCACCGACGACATCATCCTGGCCGGCTACGCCGCCCAGGACCAGTACAAGGGCAAGCTCAAGGTGGTCGGCAACCCGTTCACCCAGGAGCGCTACGGCGTCGGCCTGAAGAAGGGTGACACCGAACTGCAGCAGAAGGTCAACGACGCCCTGACCAAGATGATCAACGACGGGTCGTGGCAGAAGTACCTGGACGACAATGTCGGCGCCTCCGGGTACAAGCCCAACGCGCAGCTGAACCCGCCGAAGCCCGGCTCCGCCTAGGCCGACGGCCGGGGGTGGGGTGCGGCCGCGCACACCCCACCCGCTGTCCCGGGGCGGCCCGGTCCCGACGGCGGACCGGGCGGCACCGACCGTCGCGGACCCGGCCCGGCGCTCCCCGGGACCCCCGATCCCCGGAGGTGATCCACCGTGCAAGGCTTGATCGAGCTGCTCCAGCAGTACAACGTCCTGGCCGCGTTCTGGATGACGATCCGCCTGACGTTGCTCTCCGCGCTGGGCGCGCTGGTCATCGGCACGGTGATCGCCGTGATGCGTGTCTCTCCCGTCCCCTCACTGCAACGGTTCGGCGTGGCGTACGTCACCCTGATCCGCAACACCCCGCTGACGCTCATCGTGACGTTCTGCGTGCTCGGCCTGTATCTCTTCATGAACATGCGCCTGTTGCCGTCGACGGTCGATCCCAAGGCACAGCTGTTCCTCTGGGCGGTCGTGGCGCTGTCCGGCTACCACGCGACGTTCGTCGCCGAGGGCATCCGGTCCGGCATCAACACGGTGCCCAGCGGTCAGGCCGAGGCGGCCCGCGCCATCGGCCTCACCTTCGGCCAGTCGTTGACCCAGGTGGTGCTGCCCCAGGCGATGCGCGGGGCGATCACGCCGCTGGGCAACACGTTCATCGCCCTCACCAAGAACACCACCGTGGTGGCGGCGGTGGGCGTGGCCGAAGCCTCGTACCTGATGAAGAACATGATCGAGTTCAGTCCCCAGCACCTGTATGCGATCTTCTTCCTGATGGCGCTCGGCTTCGTCATCCTCACCCTGCCCGTCGGCCTGCTCTTCTCCTGGGCCTCGACGAAGTGGCAGGTGCAGCGATGAGCGCCCGGGAACGGGAAGCAACCGTCCTCTTCGACGCGCCCGGGCCGCGGGGGATCCTGCGCAACCGGATCATCGGGATCGTCGGGATCGTCCTGATCGTCGCGCTGGTGGCCGGCCTGGGCTGGGGGCTGCGCGCCCAGCTGACCGGTGCGAAATGGTCCCCCTTCCTGCGCGGCGACACCTGGCTGGCGTATCTCCTGCCCGGGATCATCAACACCCTCCAGGCCGCGGCGATGTCCGTCGTCACCGCCTCACTGCTGGGTCTCGCCCTGGCTCTCGGACGGATGTCGTTCAGCCGGGCGGTGTCGTGGGTGTCCACCGTCATCATCGAGTTCTTCCGGGCCGTGCCGGTGCTGATGATGATGCTGTTCGTCTACTTCATGACGATCTTCGCACCCTTCATCGCCGACCTGTTCCCCGGCCCGATGGTCCAGATCAAGCCGCTGGTCGCGGTGGTGGCCGGTCTGACGTTCTACAACTCGGCCATCATCGCCGAGCTGCTGCGCTCCGGGGTCAACAGCCTGCCGCGCGGACAGACCGAGGCGGGCCTCGGCATCGGGCTCAACATCGGCCAGACCCGGTGGCTGATCCTGTTGCCGCAGGCGATCACCGCGATGCTCCCGGCGCTGGTCTCCCAGCTGGTCGTGATCGTCAAGGACTCCGCACTCGGCTACATCATCAGCTACCCCGAGCTGCTGCGATCCTCACAGACCCTGGCCAGCCGCTGGTCGAACTCCATCGCGGCCTTCCTGGTCGCCGCCGTGCTGTTCATCATCATCAACTACTCGCTGACCCGCCTGGCCGGCTACCTGGAGGGGCGTTCCCGGTCTCGGCAGGCCGGCCGGCCGCTGCAGCTGGAAGCGCTCAACATGGAGGACCACCTGCACAACCAGGAGGTGCCGCTCACGGAGTGAGCCGACCCCCGGCTGGGCTCAGCGGGCCACCTCGGTGGCGCGGGATTCCCGCACCACCGTCACCCGGATCTGGCCGGGGTAGGTGAGCTCCTCCTCCACCTGCTTGGCGATGTCACGGGCCAGCACCTGGGCCCCGATGTCGTCCACGGCGCCCGGCTCCACCATCACCCGGACCTCGCGGCCGGCCTGCATGGCGAAGACCTTGGTCACCCCCTCGTGGGCGGCGGCCAGGGTCTCCAGGCGTTCCAGCCGTTGAACGTACGACTCCAGCGACTCCCGCCGGGCGCCGGGGCGGCCACCGCTCATCGCATCGCAGGCCTGGGTGAGCACCGCCTCCACCGAATGCGGTTCGACGTCGTTGTGATGGGCCTCGATGGCGTGCACCACGTCGTCCGACTCCCCGTACTTGCGCGCCAGGTCGGCCCCGATCACCGCGTGCGGACCCTGGACCTCGTGGGTGAGGGCCTTGCCGATGTCGTGCAGGAACGCGCCGCGCTTGCAGCTGGCCACGTCCAGCTTGAGTTCCGCGGCCATCACCCCGGCGATGTTGGCGCACTCGACCAGGTGCTTGAGCACGTTCTGACCGTACGAGGTGCGGTAGCGCAACCGTCCCATCAGGGTGACCAGCTCCGGATGCAGGTCGTGGATGCCGACCGCCAGCAGCGCGTCCTCGGCCGCCTGTTGGCAGCGGTCGGCGATCCGCCGCTGGGAACGCTCGTAGACCTGCTCGATCCGAGCCGGGTGGATCCGGCCGTCGGCGATCAACTCCAGCAGGGTCAGCCGCGCCGTCTCCCGCCGCACCGGATCGAAACAGGACAGCAGCACGGTCTCGGGGGTGTCGTCGATCAGCACGTTCACCCCGGTGATCTGCTCGAAGGACCGGATGTTGCGTCCCTCGCGGCCGATGATCCTGCCCTTCATCTCGTCACTGGGCAGGTCGACGGTCGACACCACCGACTCCGCCGTCTGCTCCGGCGCCAGCCGCTGGATCGCCTCGACGATCACCGCCTGGGCCTTCACCTCGGCATGCCGGCGGGCCTCCGCCTCGATGTCCCGGGCGATGATCGCGGCCTGGCGTTTGGAGTCCTGCCGCGCCACGGCGAGGACCTCCTCGCGCGCCTGGTCGGCGCTGAGCCCGGCGATCCGCTCCAGAGCGGTCCGCTGCTCCGCTTCCGCCGCGGTCAGCGCCGCCACACGTTCCTGCAACGCCTCGCCCTGTTCCTGTGCCTCGGCCCGCCGACGCTCCAGGTCCGATCCGTCGCGGTCCAGCCGTTCCTCGCGCTCGGTGAGCCGGTGCTCCCGACGCTCCTGGCTCAACCGGATCTCGCGGATCTCGTCGTGCTGGGACTGGGAGAACGACGCCGCCTCACCGCGCAGTCGCTCCCCCTCGAGCTGGGCCTCCTCGGCCTCACGCAGCGCCGCCTGGGCCTTCAGCCGCAGCTCGTCGGCGGCCGAGCGGATCGACTGGTCGTAGCTGTCCGCCTCGGCTCGGACGGCCCGCTGGTAGGTCTCTGCCTCGGCCCGCAGCCGGGTGGCCTGGGACCGGACCGCCTCGGCCTCGGCCTCGCCGTCCGCGCGCAGGTCACGGGCCTCCTCCAGGGCGCGGGCCCGGATC
>Ga0334882_1005166_pt1 | contig 10492 bp, 13 predicted proteins | sample GraSluR1_MG_5_FD_207226 | JGI IMG/M metagenome (GOLD analysis project Ga0334882, IMG submission 207226) | Sludge microbial communities from methane-producing bioreactor in Wageningen University, Netherlands - Granular Sludge_15_04-R1 | ecosystem: Engineered > Bioreactor > Anaerobic >... | reverse complement strand
TGCAAAGAGCCCGGCGGATGAAGCGTCCCCAATACCAACTCGACAATGATACTCTAAAAGAGGCGAAGATACCACCTTATTCTTTTATTCACAATTTTTAATTAGCGCATATGACGTTGCGTGCCGGAAAACTTCCGACGGCGCGCGGAAGTGTCCCTCGAATCGTCGGGAAAAAAAGAGAGAAGCTTGTCTTTGTCGTGTTTCTGGGGGAAAATGGAGCGCAGGGGGACCGCAACCGGGACTCTATCAAGGAGAAGGAGATGAACGACGTGGCGAAGAAAAAAGGACGTCTTGATCTGATCAACATGAAGAAGAACGGGGAGCAGATGACGTGGGTGACCGCCTACGACTTCCCGATGGCGAGCTTCGCGGAGGCCGCCGGAATGGATATGATCCTCGTCGGCGACTCGCTGGGCATGATCACGCTGGGGTACCAGGGGACCATCCCCGTCACGATGGAGGACTGCATCAGCCACTGCAAGGCCGTGCGCAGGGGCGCGCCGAACACCTTCGTCATGGGCGACATGCCGTTCGGCTCGTACCAGGTCTCGGACGCCGACGCCGTGGCGAACGCGGTGCGCTTCCTGAAGGAAGCGGACATGGACGCCATCAAGCTCGAAGGCGGCGTGCGCGTCAAGTCGCGCATCCGGGCCATCGCGGATGCCGGAATCCTGGTGTGCGGTCACATCGGTCTCACGCCGCAGAGCTCGGGCCCCCTGGGCGGATTCAAGGCGCAGGGGCTGGACACCGAGTCCGCGCGGTACGTCATCGAGGACGCGCTCGCGGTGGAGGAGTCGGGAGCGTTCGCGCTGCTTGTCGAAGCCGTGCCGCCGGAGCTGACGCGGTTTCTGGCGAAGAAGCTCACCATCCCCGTGTACTCGATCGGGGCGGGCGGCCCGTGCGACGGGCAGCTGTTGATCTGCGGCGACATGATCGGGATGTTCCAGGCGTTCACGCCGAAGTTCGTCAAGGTGTACGCGAACGTGGCGGAGGTCATCACGAACGCGTTCAAGGAGTACGTGGAGGATGTGCACACCGGGAAGTTCCCCGGCGACGAGCACTGCTACCACGTGCGGAAGGGCATGGAGGAGGAGTACGCCGCCATGCTCAAGGAGTACGAGTAGCATCGGCGAAACGCCCTGAACAGGAGTTGAGGATATGGAACTTTCGAAACGAATACTCGGGATGCAGGCCTCCCCGATACGGCGCCTCGTCCCCTACGCCGAGGAGGCGAAGCGCAAGGGGCGCTCGATCTACTATCTGAACATCGGGCAGCCCGATATCAAAACGCCCTCCGGCTTTTTCGAGGCAGTGCGCGCCTACTCCCGCGATGTACTCGCATACGGGCCGTCCGACGGCGACCCCTCGCTGATCGAGGCGATCATTCGTTACTACAAAGGGTACGGAATGGAGTTGCAGCGCGAGAACGTGCTGATCACCTACGGCGCCAGCGAGGCCATTTCCCATACGCTGATGGCCGTCTGCGATCCGGGCGACGAGGTGCTCATCCCCGAGCCTTTTTACGCGAACTACAAGACTTTCGTCCAGTCGGTGAACGCCGTGGTGGTTCCGATCACCACGAAGGCGGAGCAGGGGTTCCATCTCCCCGGCCGGGAGGAGATCGAGCAAAAAATTACCCCGCGCACCAGGGCTATCATTCTCTGCCATCCTGGCAACCCCACCGGCACGGTTTTTACCCGTGCGGAGATGGAGATGGTGGCCGACCTTGCGAAGAAGCACGGATTCTTCATTCTCGCGGACGAGGTCTATCGCGAGTTCGTCTACGACGGCTTGGAGTACGTGAGCTTCGGCAATCTTGAAGGAGTGGACGAGCACGTAGTCATCATGGACGCCGTCTCCAAGCGTTACAGCGCGTGCGGCGCCCGCGTCGGCTGTCTGGTGAGCCGGAATACGGAACTCGTCGCCCAGGTCTTGAAGCTCTGCCAGGCCCGCACCTGCGTCGGCGCGATGGACATGGCCGGGGCCGCGGCGCTTTACGACACGCCCGTCTCCTATCTCAAGGAGGTCAACGACGAGTACACCACACGGCGCAACACGGTCTACCGCGCGCTGAAGCGGATCCCCGGCGTGGTCTGCGAAGAGCCGAAGGGCGCTTTCTACGTCGTGGCCAAGCTGCCCGTGGACGACGCGGAGAAGTTCATCGTCTGGATGCTCACGAGTTTCGACGTCGGCGGCGAGACGGTGATGATGTCTCCCGCCGAGGGGTTCTACGCCACGCCGGGCTTGGGGCGCGACGAAGTTCGCATCGCCTATGTCCTCAAGAACGAAGAGCTGGCGAAGGCGATGGATATTCTCAAAGCCGGCCTGGAGGCATATCCCGGCAGAATTTCGCCCGTCGCGGCGGAGGTTTGAAATCGCTTCAGGAAAGGTGGGAACGGCATGATCGTCGTAAGCGCGAAGTTCAAGGCAAAGCCCGGAATGCGGGAGAAGATCGTCGAAATCAGCAGGCACGCAATAGAATGCACACGGAAGGAGAAAGGGAATATCAGCTACACGCTTTTCTCTTCAGCCGACGACGAAGAGACGCTCATGTACTTCGAGGAGTGGGAGGATATCGACTCCCTGAGGGCGCATCTGAAGACACCGCACATCCTCGACGCGCGCGAAGCTCGGAAGGATATGCTGGCGGGTCCCGTGGAGGTGAAGGTGTTCGAGTCCAAGGAGGTCGCGCTCTAGAAGGCGGTGCGCGTTCGTGTTTCGAAAAAGAGCGTCTGCGAGGAGGGCGAGGTGACCGACATGGGTGGAACACCGACGGATGTGGATGCTCTGCTCCGAAGAGTCGAGACGTCCTGACATCGCAGAGGCGGCGGCGATGAACCTGGCGCAGAGCCTTTTCGAGCTCGGCGAATCCGGGGAAGCGCTCGCCGTTGTAGAACACTGCGAGCGGCATTTTCCCATCGCGCCGAATAACAGGGCCGTCGCATACTGCTCTGATGGATGCGTCGACGATTATTATCGCTCTTGTAGACGAGGAAAAACAGCTCTTGGACTACCGTTTCATCATCTGTCGGGGAGGGGGTCGCGAAGCTATTCCCCCCCGCCCTCCGGACATGCAGTCGTTCGTGTGTTGGTGGGTCAAAAACCGTGTCACATCATCATCGGGGAGCTGGAATCGGAATACAACCGGTACGTTCCTTCCTACAAGGAGCTGGTGTTCGAAGACGTTCCTGAAACGTCGCTGGCCTTCATCCCGCTCATTCTCGAAGAGAAGGTCGTGGGAGTGCTGAGCGTGCAGAGCCCCCGGCCGCATGCCTTCGATCAGAAAAATGAAAATTCTTTATGCCATCGGCGGCTATATCGCCATCTTCATCGAAAACTCGCGTCTTTTCAAGCAGATCGAGCGACTGGCTTCGACGGACGAACTCACCGGCCTTCCGAACCGCCGGACCGTAATGGAGGAACTGGTGCGGGTTCACCGTCGGACGAATCGTTACGGAAGGGTTTCGGGAGTGGTGATGACCGACTTGGATCACTTCAAACGGATCAACGACATGTACGGCCACGACGTCGGCGATCTCGCCCTTCGTTCCATCGCGGGCGCGCTTGCTTCAAGTATCAGGGAGAGCGACGTGGTCGGGCGGTTCGGCGGAGAGGAGTTCGTCGTCGTTCTTCAGGAGACGGATATCAAAGGCACGCTCCTGCTGGTCGAACGTCTTCGCAAAACCGTAGAAGAACTTGAAATCCAGGGACCGCACGGAGAGATCCTGCGCGTAACGGCGAGTTTCGGCGTCTCGGTGGTCTCGCCGAAGGACCCGGACTGTCACGCCGTGCTGAAGCGTGCGGATAATGCGCTCTGCGAGGCCAAGGCCTCTGGAAGAAATAGAGTGTGCGCCAGAACTCCCGAGCCCGAGGACGCATAGCGAGGCCGCCCGCTTTTTTTAAGGACGAGCGAGCCCTCCTGTTTTTTTCCTCGGAGGGAAGGCTTGGTTTACCTGGTTGTCTTTTTTTGCGTGATGCAGCTGCCATGTGAAATTCACTTTTTCAAGATGTTATAATGCTCATATTGATCAATGTGTTCATAGTGAGCATTAGCAGGAGGAAAAACAATGATTACGATGACTTCCACGGAGACTCGGCGTGCTTGGGGGCGCGTCGTTGAAAAAGCAAGACATAATCCCGTCGTGGTGGAAAAAGACGGCAGGCCTGTGGTTGCGGTCATTTCCTACGAGGATTTCGAGCGTTTTCAAGAACTCGAGGATCGCATCTGGGGAGAGAGGGCTCTTGCCGTCCGTGAAAAGGGCGAGTATCTCGGTACGGAAGAAAGCATGAAGCTGCTGCAACGCGGCTTGGAAGAATGATCCTTAAAATTGATTTTTCCAGAGATGCTGCAAAATTTTACTTCAACTTGCAGCCAAAGCAGTTCAAACAGATATCGATAACCTTGCATGACCTTACTCGCGATCCGGAACCCGGCGATTCTCTTGCGATGAAGGGTTTTCCCGGCTTTCGTCGGAAAGATGTGGGGGAATTTCGCGTGGTCTACAGGATTGTGAATGACACGCTCATGATCGACGTGATCGATAAGCGCAACGACGATGAAGTGTACAAGGTTTTCAAGAGGAAGAAACAATAAAGAGTCGATAGCCAGGCTCTGTCTTCCAATGGTGAGCGCTTGGAACTCCGTATTGGGAAAAAGAGAATATGATGCAAGGAAGGCGACGCTTTGCAACTCGAGGATCTGCACCCCGAGACGGTTGTCCGAGGGATACTGCCCGACGCGGTTGTGACCGTGGCTGCCGTCGAATGGCACGGCTCCGAGGCTCATCTCTTGCTCCATAGATACCCTTTATCACTGAAGGCAAGGAAGTGATTCCGGATGGCAAAAAGACGTTCGGAGTTCGTACAGTGGTTTGGTCCTGTGTTGGAAGCGCTCAGGAAGCTTGGAGGGTCCGGAACTCCGCAGGAAGTTTCGAATTGTGTCGCTCAAACTCTCAACATCCCGGAATCAAAATTGAACGAGACGATCAAGTCGGGAGCTTCCAAGTTTCATAATCAGGTGTGCTAGGCGAGGCAGTATCTGGTCTGGGAGGGGTATATCGACGAGTCTCTTCGCGGCGTTTGGAAGCTGACGAAAATCGGAGAAGAAAGCGTATCAATCTTGAAGAGGCTCGCGCTATTTTCCTAAAATGGGTGGACATCAATGCCCAAAAGAGGAAAAAGAGGAACGGAGTTCCTCAGATTTAAGAAAACGATTTGGACGATACGGATGGCGAAGAGAATGAGATCGACGATGACTCTTCAATAAACGTAGACTATAGACAGCGTGTTTTAAGCTACCTTCGTTCTATGACGCCCAAGAACTTCGAGCGATTTTGCTTGCTGTTGCTTAGAGTCAACAAGTTCGAGAATCTGGAGCTGATTGGCGGCAGTCATGACGAGGGAATAGACGGTAAAGCCATTCTGCGGATCAATCCTTTTGTATCCTTCAAGGTTCTTTTCCAGGCAAAACGGTACAAACAGGGGAAAAATGTTTCGCGGATGCAGATTGCAAATTTTCGCAATGCGATGATCGGACGCGCGGACAAAGGGATATTCATCACGCCAAGCAAGTTCACGCAGGAAGCGGCTAAAGAGGCGAACCGAGAGGGGGCTCCTCCCGTCGAATTTGTAGATTCGGAGTTACTCATCGAAATGCTGGAAAGTTCTAGTCTTGGATTGCGCCCGGTGACTACCTTCGAAGTCGACAGAGAATTTTTTAGTCAATATTTGGATGATTAAAGAGATGTTTCTTAGTTGCTGATATCATTAAATCCTCGGATTCAACCAGCGGCTTAAAAAGCGACAACGGAATTAATAAGGAGGAGCAACATGGCGAAGATAGTCGATGAGAAAAAACAGCGAAGGATCGAGGAAGTGCATGTGCTGCTGGACGCTTTCGCGGAGCAGTACCTGATCGACGCGCCGGATATCGCTTCGTATATCGACAAGCTATGAGCGCAGCTCGGGAGGAAGCGGACCTATCCGACCGCTCGCAGCTGAACTCTGTCACGTTGCAGGTGCTATACGATTTCTTCGGCCTCAACACGAGCAGGGCGTCGGCCAGGGCTGGTGAGATAGAGAAAGCCTGTAAGATACGAATGGGGCACGAGGGGTTGTGCAGCGGAAGACTTCTCGATACTTTCAATCTGGTGCAGTTGGCCAACGGACTCGTCATCACCAAGTCATGGCGAAAGAAATGGACATCATCAAAGATAGTTGGGTATGTCTCGGGGAGAGCGATTTAATGTCGTAAATTTCATGAATTCGCCAAAAGGGGTACGGGAGGGAAAAAATATGAAAGCACGAATCGAAAGATTGAACATCAGGAATTTCAGGGGTTTTAGCACACTGGATATTGAACGACTCGGCCGCGTAAACCTGATTACGGGCAAGAACAACACAGGGAAGTCGTCGCTCCTAGAGGCGCTTCGTCTGCTTGTGTCAGGTGCATCCCTAACGGTACTTCTCGATATTCTCGAATTTAGAGAAGAATGGTTCGAGGATGCGGCAAGTATCACCGACGTAGAATCTCCGTTTTCTCTGTCGGGACTTTTTCATGCTTTCCCGAGTTTTTCTAAAACTATTCAGCCAGTGGAGATCGTTTCCGAAGGCCGTCTTTCTCTCCGATTGGTTCTGAAATCTGCTTTTTTTACAGAAGAAATTGATTCGGAGAAAGGTACGCGAAGGTTCGTTCTCACTGATTTCGAGCAGCCCGATCAAGGCGTTGTTTTGCCGGGAGTTGTGATCGAAACGGCTTCCTCTCGTCGAAATGTTCTATTGGAAAACCTCGCTAAGAGGCTTTATAGTCCAACGTATCGCCGTATGTTTTCGTCGGAACCCTTTATTATGCCGTGCGAGCATGTTTCCTCGTACGGCGGCGAAAGTACTGCTGCCTTGGCAGCTCTTTGGGATGGCATAGCGCTTTCGGATCGCGAAAAGGAGGTCGTAGAGGCTCTTCGCATCATCGATCAAGCCATATCCGCGATTTCGATGGTGGGTGGGGAGAAGACCGGGCGGAAACGTACTGCGATCATACGAAAAGAAGGCGTGCCTTACCCTCTTCCGCTCCGTTCGTTTGGTGATGGATTGAACCGCTTGTTTGGCATAGCGCTTGCTCTCGTCAATGCAAAAGATGGCCTGTTGTTAATCGACGAGTTCGAGAACGGAATGCATCACACCGTACAGCGCGACGTATGGCGAGTAATTTTTCGTATTGCGGAGAAGCTGGATATTCAGGTTGTGGCGACGTCGCATAGCTGGGATACTGTGGAAGCATTTCAAGAAGTCGCTAACGAACACTCTGAGAATGCTCTGCTGATTCGCCTGTCGCAGAGGAACGGTGAGATAGTCCCCACATTTTTCGAGAAAGACGAACTACGAACCGCGACCAGAGAGAGAGTCGAGGTACGCTGAATGATCGGGAGAAAGAAATTGCTTGTGGAAGGTATCGACGACGAGCACGTATTGAAACATCTCTGTGGAGCCTGCAACGGACCAGTGTTCGATGAGTTTAGGAAGAGCGATGGTATAGAGAAATTACTGGAACTTCTTCCTGTTTTTTTGAAAGCGAGCAATGAGGGCGACGTTGTTGCTGTGATCGTCGATGCTGATACTGATCTTGATGCACGTTGGGATGCGCTTCGGAACCGCTTGGAGCGTTTGGGCTATACAGTGCCTGATACTCCCGATCCCTCGGGGACGATTATCGAGCCACCCACTGGATCTTTTTTTCCGCGAGTCGGTCTCTGGCTGATGCCGAACAATACTTTACCGGGTATACTGGAAGATTTTCTTACATTTCTTGTTCCTCCCGATTCAGCGCTGTTTCGTCATGCATGTTCCAGCGTCGATGGAATACCGGAAAACGAAATTCGTTTCGCTCCGCTGATGAGACCAAAGGCTCTCCTGCATACTTGGCTGGCATGGCAGGAAGAACCAGGAAAGCCTCTCGGAACTGCAATTAAAGCAAGGTTTCTCGATCCACATGCTCCTGAGGCTGGAGAATTGATCGATTGGCTGAATAGATTATATGCTGTTTAGACAATATAAGCTATAGAGGCTCGGCGCTCCGTTCTAAAGAAGGGCTTATTGATCTATCAAGCTTGTCCAAGAAGATAAACTGAAATGAACATGAAGCGGAGGATTCCATTCGTATGAAAAAGGTATTTCGAAGCACGGTAATGGTTCTGCTCTTATGGTTGTTCTTCGCGAGCACGGCGTCGGCGAAAACGGCGCTTGTGTTTCAGACGGATTTCGGGCTGAAGGACGGGGCGGTTTCCGCGATGAAGGGCGTGGCGTTCGGCGTGGATGCCGACATGCCGATGTTCGATCTGACGCACGAGATCCCTCCGTACTCGATCTGGGAGGCCGCGTACAGGCTGCATCAGACGATGGAATTCTGGCCCGCAGGAACGGTTTTCGTGTCGGTTGTCGATCCGGGCGTAGGTACGGAGCGGGCTTCGGTGGTCGCCCTGACGAAGGACGGCAGATACATCGTCACGCCGGATAACGGTACGCTGACCTTCATCGCGGAGAGGCCCGGCATCGAGGCCGTGCGGACGATCGACGACGCGAGGCACCGTCTTGCTGGGTCGGAGCAGTCGTACACCTTCTTCGGACGCGACCTCTATGCCTACACGGGGGCGAAGTTGGCGTCCGGAGCGATCTCGTTCGAGGATGTCGGGCCGCTCTTCGAGGGCGAGGCCGTCAGGATTCCGTACAGAAAGGCCGAAGCGAAAGACGGCGCGGTCTTCGGCAATATCCCCGTGCTCGACGTCCAGTACGGCAACGTCTGGAGCAACATCGGCAAGACGATCTTCGACGAGTTGAAGTCCGATATCGGAGCGAAGTTCGACGTCGCGGTCTTTCAGGGAGAAGAGAAGGTCTTCGGAGGCGTCGTTCCGTACGTCAATACCTTCGGCGACGTACCCGAGGGGAAACCTCTGCTCTACTTCAACAGCCTGATGAACCTCTCGCTGGCGCTGAATATGGACAGCTTCGCAGGAACGCACGGAATCGAATCCGGGCCGGAGTGGTCGCTCTCCGTCCGTCCAACGGAGTAGCAGCGGGGAAAAATGGGCTGGTGATGCGCTCGTATCCATCCTTTGATCGGGGCTCCGTCGCATCAAAGGCCCTCAGAAAAATTTTCAGGCTACGGAGAAGCGATCGAGCATCGCGCTGAACGATTCTGCGACGTTCATCCGGGATATCGCCGAGATCACCTCCACCGGCGCAACGGGGGACTCCACCAAAGCGACGCAGGAAAAGGGAGAAAAAATGCCTCGGTGCGTGACGGACTACCTGGTCGGTTTGGTGGAGGAACTTGAGCGTCGAGAGTGGAGATACGATCTGAAGAAGTGAGAAGGTCTGCGGGAATCCGTCCGCTTGCCGGAGAGAGAATTACGGGAGAAGCCGTTCCTCTGGAACACGCAGGCGGGTACGAGAATCGGGAAGGGAGAGCGTTCTGCCGTGAACATGTTGTCCATCATCGAAAAAGCGAACGCATTGTCGGAGAAGATCACGGATCTGCGCAGAAGGTTCCATGCGTATCCGGAACTCCCCTGGCTGGAGGAGGAGACGTCGCTCTTTGTGGAGGAGTATCTCCGGAAGCTGGGGCTTGAGAATATCAGGAGAGGTTTCGACGGCACGCAGTCCGGCGTCATGGCCGATCTGAAGGGCGGGAAGCCGGGCAGATGCGTCGCACTGCGAGCCGATATGGATGCGCTCCCCCTGGAAGAAGAGAACGACGTCCCTTATAAGTCGACCCATGGCGGCGTGATGCATGCGTGCGGCCACGACGCGCATACTGCGGTCTTGCTTGGCGTCGCCGAGATTTTGTCCTCGATGAGGGACGAGCTCTGCGGCACGGTTCGCTTCCTCTTTCAGCCCGCCGAGGAGGCCGGAATGCACTCCGGCGCCCCGAAAATGATTGAGGAGGGGGCGCTCGAGGGCGTGGAGGCCATAGGCGGTCTGCACGTGTGGGCGCTTCTGGAGTCGGGCAAGCTGGGGTACCGCACAGGGCCCGTTATGGCCTCGGCGGACATCTGGGATCTGAAGATCCAGGGGAAGGGCGGGCACGGCGCGATGCCGCACAACGCCGTCGATCCGACCGTGACCGCCGCGACCGTTATTTCCACGCTGCAGACAGTCGTGAGCAGGGAGATCGATCCGCAGGAGACCGTGGTGCTGAGCGTGGGGAAGCTGGAGGCGGGAACCGCGGTGAACATCATTCCCGACACCGCGCGGATGGCGGGAAACGTCCGTACGACGAACCCGGAGATACGCGCCCGGATGCAGGGCATTATGAAGCGCGTAGCCGACGGAATCTGCGCCGCGATGCGCTGCACGGCCGACCTTGTCTATACCCCGATCTACCCGGTGACGGTGAACGACCCTGTCGTGACGAAGCTCATGCGTTCCGTCGCCGTCGATGTGTTCGGCGAGGAGCGCGTTGTGGAGCTTCCCGTCGCGATGGGTTCCGAAGACTTCAGTT
>Ga0334882_1005158_pt1 | contig 10500 bp, 10 predicted proteins | sample GraSluR1_MG_5_FD_207226 | JGI IMG/M metagenome (GOLD analysis project Ga0334882, IMG submission 207226) | Sludge microbial communities from methane-producing bioreactor in Wageningen University, Netherlands - Granular Sludge_15_04-R1 | ecosystem: Engineered > Bioreactor > Anaerobic >... | reverse complement strand
CACCCATTATGGTAAATCTGCCTTCACCGCTGACCTGTATTGAAGAACGGATTATATGCGGCGACAGACCCCTCAGCATCAGCATGGTCTCGCCCGCCGGAACGGAAACTGCAGCCTCGCTGCTTACCTGTGCCCTGTCGGTATAGAGTGTGACATGTTTTATCTCACTCCTGACATCTCTTTCTGAATTACCCTGGCCCGGGAGTGCTGTAACATTAAGGACCAGTGCCAGAGATATTAATATCAGTGGTCTCATATGACATCTGTATTTGGTTTAAAGTTTAAAGATACCATCTTTTATCAAGCTATTCACACTTCTCTCGTAGCAACGTTACAATACAAAACCCGGACCAGAATGATTTTCCGGTCAGCATTTCATCATCTGACCATATTCAGCGGTTATCTTTCTGCTTCTGAATAAAAGATATTTATATCCGCTTTTATTGCCTTAATCGCATGGATTGATTAATTTTGCCGGGTTCTTTTATTTAGATTAAATCAATTCTGTTCAACATTTGCCCTGCTGGCTTGTTTAACAATTGGATAAGTTTCATCATAAAGATGATATGGAAAAGGATAATGACAAAATACTCGATGAAGTAACCTCCGGCGAATACAAGTACGGATTCTATACCGATATTGAGGCAGACCAGATACCGAAGGGACTAAATGAAGATGTGGTAAGGCTTATCTCTGAACGTAAGGGAGAGCCTGACTGGCTTCTGGAGTTCAGGCTGAAGGCTTTCAGGCACTGGCAGAAGATGACTATGCCCGGGTGGGCAAATCTTAAGATACCGGAGATCAATTATCAGGATATTATATACTATTCTGCTCCGAGACAAAAGATTACGCCAGGCAGCCTTGACGAAATTGACCCTGAACTGAAGAAGACATTCGACAAGCTCGGTATACCCCTGGAAGAGCAAAAACGCCTTACAGGAGTGGCTGTTGATGCTGTTATGGACAGTGTTTCAGTTGCTACCACATTCAGGGAGACGCTTGCTGAAATGGGAATTATATTTTCCTCATTCAGTGAGGCTGTAAAGGAGTACCCCGATCTGGTAAAGAGATACCTCGGTTCGGTGGTGCCATACACCGACAACTATTTTGCAGCTCTTAATTCGGCAGTGTTCAGCGATGGTTCGTTCTGCTACATACCGAAAGGTGTACGTTGTCCTATGGAGCTTTCAACATACTTCAGGATAAATGCAGCCAATACAGGTCAGTTTGAGAGAACGCTGCTGGTGGCTGATGAAGAGAGTTATGTCAGCTATCTTGAGGGATGTACAGCACCGATGAGGGATGAAAACCAGTTGCATGCTGCAGTGGTAGAGATCATATCAGAGAAAAATGCCGAGGTAAAGTATTCAACGGTTCAGAACTGGTATCCCGGGGATAAAAACGGCAGGGGTGGTATCTACAACTTTGTTACCAAGAGAGGTATCTGCAGGGGCGACAATTCGAAAATATCATGGACACAGGTGGAGACAGGCTCGGCCATTACCTGGAAATACCCCTCATGTATCCTTCGCGGTGACAACTCAGTGGGGGAGTTCTATTCGGTAGCTGTAACAAATAACCACCAGCAGGCTGATACCGGAACAAAAATGATACACATAGGCAAGAATACAAAAAGCACCATAGTGTCAAAGGGGATTTCTGCCGGAGTCAGCCAGAACAGTTACCGCGGACTGGTTAAAGTACTGAAAAATGCATCAGGAGCTCGAAACTTTTCACAGTGTGATTCTTTGTTGCTTGGAGACAGGTGCGGGGCACACACATTCCCATATATTGAGGTCGACAACCAGAGTGCTGTAATAGAGCATGAGGCTACTACCTCCAAGATTGGAGAAGACCAGATATTCTATTGCAACCAGAGGGGTATTTCGACTGAGGATGCTATTGGGTTGATAGTAAACGGCTATGCGAGGGAGGTTATTAACAAACTGCCCATGGAGTTTGCCGTAGAAGCACAGAAGTTGTTGCAGATAAGCCTCGAAGGAAGCGTGGGGTAGCGGATATAAGATGTCAGGTTTACGATTTACGATTTACGATTTACGATTTCAGATATAAGAAAACAATAAAAGATAATATACTTATAAGAGATGCTGGTTATAGACAATTTAAAGGCTTCCATAAACGGAAAGCAGATATTGAAAGGGATCACATTGCATGTAAAAGAGGGTGAGATACATGCCATAATGGGGCCCAATGGTTCGGGAAAGAGCACCCTCGCATCGGTGCTGGCCGGAAGGGAGTTTGTTGACATTGACGAAGGCAGAATTGACTATTTTGGCAAAGACCTTTTTGAGATGGCCCCTGAAGACCGTTCACGCGAAGGAATTTTTCTGGGATTTCAGTATCCTATTGAGATTCCCGGGGTGAGCATGGTTAACTTCATGAAGACAGCGGTGAATGAACAGCGAAAATACAAGGGACTGGAGCCACTGTCGGCATCAGACTTCCTTAAGCTCATGAGAGAAAAGAAGGAACTCGTTGAGATAGACTCTGCTCTTACAAACCGCTCGGTGAACGAAGGCTTTTCGGGAGGTGAGAAGAAGAAGAATGAAATTTTCCAGATGGCTATGCTGGAACCAAGGCTTTCAATACTTGACGAGACTGATTCAGGACTTGATATAGATGCACTCAGGATAGTGGCCAACGGGGTAAACAAGCTAAAGCGCCAGGATACCTCCGTAATTGTAATTACACATTATCAGCGCCTTCTCGATTTTATTGTCCCAGATGTAGTACATGTGCTTTACGACGGACGCATTGTTAAAACAGCAGGAAAGGAGCTGGCCCTTGAACTCGAGGAGAAGGGATACGACTGGATCAAGAGAGAGGCTGAAAAAAATGAAGTGGCATGGACAGTAAATCCGAAATAAACAACAGGTATATCGACCTTTACCGGAACAACATCGGGAGAATAGAGTCGCAATCGGCACCATTTGTAAACTCCCTGCGCGAAGAGGCAATAGAAAGGTTCTCATCGCTGGGTGTTCCTGACAGGAAAAATGAGTCGTACCGTTATACGAATCTCGATCTCTTTTTCAGGCATCAGTACAAAAGTTATTTTTTGCCTGGTCCTGATGACTTCGAAAGGGCAGAAAAATTCAGTTGTGAGGTCGAAGATCTTGATGTGCACAATCTGGTGTTGCTGAATGGCTTTTATCCGACAAACAATGGAAAGCTGCGAAAGCTTGAGTCGGGTATTACCATAGGCAGTCTCAACGAAGCTGCCGAAAAGATGGGTGATATTGTTTCGGGTCATTATGGCCGGTATGCATCGAGTGACACTGACGGACTTATCCATCTTAACACGGCGATGGCATCTGACGGGGTGTTCATTCACGTGCCACGGAACCAGGTTCCTGACAAACCAATTCAGATTGTTAACCTGGTTTACTCTGCAGAGGATATTTTCGTTCAGCACCGAAACCTGATTGTTGTTGAGGACAATGCCGAAGCTACTCTTATTATATGTGACCACACCCTGTCACCGATGAAGTTTCTCACCAATGCTGTTACCGAAGTCTATGTCGGCAGGAATGCCAGATTTAATATCGTAAGGGTGCAGAATGAACACAATAATGCAGCTAAACTGACACATACCTTTATTCATCAGGAGCGTGACAGTTACGCGTCGTCAATAAACATAACCCTTCACGGAGGGCTGGTAAGGAACAGTACTTACCATTACCTGGGAGGAGAAGGTGCCTCGACAAATTCAGCAGGTCTCTATTTGTCAGACAAGTCACAGCACGTAGATAATTTCGTAAATGTCGATCATGCTTTTCCAAACTGCACCAGCAACCAGCTGTTTAAAGGAGTGCTCGATGATATTGCTACCGGTGCCTTTAACGGACGAATACTTGTCAGGCAGGGGGCCCAGGGCACAAGGGCATACCAGAGCAATAACAATATTCTGCTTACCGACGATGCCAGGATGGATACCAAACCCCAGCTTGAAATCTTTGCCGACGATGTAAAATGCAGTCACGGAGCTACTGTAGGCCAGCTTGATGACGACGCTCTCTTTTATCTCACTTCACGTGGCATTGGTAAACGTGAAGCCAGGCTTATGCTTATGTTCGGTTTTGCGCATGAAGTAATACAGGAGATACCGGTAGAGGCACTTCAGGAAAGAATGGACACTCTGGTTATGCAGAGACTGAGGGGAGAATTGTCAAGGTGTGCAAGTTGTATGGTTAAATGCGGGTAACAGGTAAATAATGATTGATGTCGATAGAATAAGAAGCGATTTTCCGATACTCTCTGAAAAGGTATACGGTAAGGATCTGGTATATCTTGATAACGGAGCAACAACACAGAAGCCCAGGATAGTTGCCGACACCCTGACGGAAGTGCTCACCAGATACAATGCAAACATACACAGAGGGGTACACCGGCTCAGTGATATTGCTTCCGAAGAATATGAGAAGGCACGTGAGACGGTTAGAGCATTTATAAATGCAGGTTCAACCGACGAGATTATTTTTAATTCCGGCACTACTGCAGCAATAAACAATATAGCCTTTTCCTTCGGAGAGCGGTTTGTGAATGAGGGAGATGAGATAGTTATTTCAGCCCTTGAACATCATGCCAACATAGTTCCGTGGCAGATGCTTTGCGAAAGGAGAGGGGCAAAACTGAAAATCATCCCGATGGATGACAATGGAGTGCTTGACCTTAAAGCATATAAAGAGCTTCTTAATGGTTCCACAAAAATAGTCGCTGTGACACAGGCCTCAAATGCTCTTGGGGTTATTACCCCCCTGAATGAGATAATTGCCGGGGCTCACAGTAACGATATACCCGTGCTCGTCGATGGTGCTCAGGGTATTCAGCATGGAGTGGTAGACGTACGGGAAATGGATTGTGATTTCTACGTCTTCTCGGGTCACAAGATATATGGTCCGACAGGAATAGGGGTTCTTTACGGAAAGAGGAAGTACCTCGATCTGATGCCCCCGTGGCAGGGAGGCGGCGACATGGTGAAGAGCGTCACTTTTGAAAAGACAACCTACAATGAACTGCCATTTAAATTTGAGGCAGGAACCACAAATTTTCCGGGAGCCATAGGCCTTGCAGCTGCCCTGAATTATATTACCGGAACGGGTAGGGAGGCAATTGCTGAAAGGGAGGCTATGCTGCTTGAATATGCCACAACAAAGCTAAAGGAGATTGAAGGCATCAGAATTTATGGCGATGTCGAGAACAAGATATCGGTAATTTCATTTTTAATAGACGGCATTCATCAGTACGATGCAGGAATGGTACTTGACAAGATGGGGATTGCCGTCAGAACAGGAACCCATTGCGCACAGCCGGTGATGGACCGTTTCGGGATTGATGGCACTATAAGAGCTTCATTCTGCTTCTACAATACCACCCGCGAGGCAGATCTGCTTGCAGATGGAGTCAGAAGGGTAAAAGAGATGTTTCTATAATACCAAAAACAGGATAATGACAATTAACGAAGTACAGGATCAGATTATTGAGGAGTTTTCACAGTTCGATGACTGGATGGAGAGGTATGAGCTGCTGATAGACAACGGCAAGGATCTTCCTCCCATCGATCCGGCACGAAAGGTTAATGATTATCTTATTGAAGGATGTCAGTCGAAGGTGTGGCTCTATCCTGAGTTTGACGGTACGGATATAAGCTTCACGGCCGATAGTGATGCCATAATTACAAGAGGCATAGTCTCTTTGCTTATAAGGGTTCTGTCAGGCCGTACGCCTGAGGAGATAATGAATGCTGATCTCTATTTTATTGACAGCATCGGACTGAGGCAGAATCTCTCTCCGACAAGGTCTAACGGATTGCTTTCTATGGTCAGGCAGATCAAGCTTTACGCAATAGCATACAACGCCAGGGTAAATAAATAATAACGGGAGGTCACAATATGGATATAGAGGAGAGACTCGAACTGGAAAAGAAGATTGTAAGTGTTCTCAAGACGGTCAATGACCCTGAGATTCCGGTGAACGTTTTCGATCTCGGACTAATCTATGAGATCGATGTTGATGACGATCGTGTCGCCCATGTGAAGATGACACTGACGGCGCCGAACTGCCCTATGGCTGACCAGCTTCTTGAGGATGTCCGCTATTCTGTCGGAACGGTGCCCGGCATTGCCGAATGCGACCTGAAGCTGACCTTCGATCCTCCCTGGGACAGAAGCATGCTTAGCGATGAGGCAATGCTGGAACTCGGACTACTATAGTAATACAGCCGGCAATGTCGCCCGGAGAGATAACATCTATTATTAAAAGCGAAGTTCTTGCTGCTGGTTTTGACCGGTGCGGGATTACTGAGGCAGCAGAGCTGTCACGTGAGAAAGCCCTTTTCATGAAATGGCTTGACAGAGGATGTCATGGCGGCATGAAATGGCTTGAGCGTAATACTGACAAGAGAGGGAATGCGGCTTTACTGTTCGAAGGAGCCAGAAGCGTGGTGGTGGCGGCGCTTAACTATTTTCATGAAGCTGACCCTCCCGCTGACGGCACTCCTGTTTTCTCAAGGTATGTATCGGGATCTGATTACCACATGGTTGTCAGGCAAAGGCTTCAGCAGGCATTGAATGCAAGCATAGCGAAAATACCCGGACTGAAGGGCAGGGTGTTTACCGACTCGGCACCATTGATGGAGAAGGCTCTTGCTGTAAGGGCCGGAATAGGTAGCCAGGGCCGGAACTCGCTTCTGATTGTGCCCGGAGGAGGTTCATTCCATTTCATGGGAGAGATAGTCATTAATCTTGAGGCTGCGTATGACGCTCCATATGAGACAGATATATGCGGCTCGTGCCGTAATTGCATTGATGCCTGCCCGACAGGCGCAATAAGCGGCGAGGGCTTTGTCGATGCTGTCAGATGCATCTCCTATCTTACCATAGAACACAAAGGTGACATACCTGCCTCTTTTGCCGGAAAAATGAACGGCCGGGTTTTCGGTTGTGATATCTGCCAGGATGTTTGTCCGCATAATGCTTCAATACCCCTTACCAATGTGCCTGAACTGATGCCTGATCTGCAACGATGGGAGATGACTGCCGGTAGTTTGCAGAACCTTAGCCCTGAACGTTTTGACGCCCTGTTTTCAGGAACGGCAGTATTGCGATGCGGGTATGAATCGTTTGTCAGAAACCTGCGGTTCCTGCAGAAGGAGAATTAAGAGTTAGTTTTGCCGATGCCGGTAAAGATTTTTATCTCTTGTCTGCCGGTCAGATACCTCGCTGATTTTAGCGAACCGGGCAATACGGTATGTTAAGGTCAGTATATCAGAATTTAACAGAAAAACCAACGCCCAGAACCTGCTTGAACTGTGTGCGCGGACCGAGGTTGACTCCCTCGGCGTCGATGTAGTCGACGTCATCGTCGTACAGCAGGTGTGTACTGAGGTTTGCTGAGAGGTATTCATTGATCTTCATGGTAATGAGGGCCTTCCAGCTGATGTCGATATTTCCGGGCTTGTTAAGGAGATTTGAGAAAAAGTCTGCCGAAGTGTTGAGAGTAACGTTTTTCATGATCTCGTGGATAAGCATCACTCTTACGGCAGCACCCATCTCTGCCCTGAACGACTTGCCAGGCTCGACACCGAAGGCTCCGGCTGCTGACAGATCTTCATTTGTAACAATTGTTGCTTTTCCACCCAGCGGGGCTATCAGAAGATAGAAATTGTCATGTGGTTTGTATTCCATACCAAAGTTGACATTTATATAGCCAGGTGACATGAACTCCGAGATAAGCGTCTGGGTCTCTCCTGTCCCTTTGTAACCCTTGTCGAACTGGGTCTTGAAATTGAAAAGACCGCTTATGAACCAATTATTAACCGTCTCATAACCGAATTTTGAGATAAAGTCGATATAGTCATTGGATTTTCTTGCAGGCAGGTCGCCGGCTTTTTGTATGCCATAACCCATATCAAGGGCATTACCCCATGAAGCCTTACCTTTATTATAATTCAGATTGATGAGCCCGATTGCGTTAACACCCTGGCTGTTGTCTCCACCCTGAGCCCAGTTGAAAAGGGCTACCTGTGAAAAGTTCAGCGCACCCATACCGTTAAATGTCCACGGTCCGGTTTCAGTAGTTTCTTCCTGCGCAATGGCAGCAACAGTTATTGTCAGGGCTGAGATAATAAGTAGTACATACTTTTTCATGGAAGTGTGAGTTTAGTGAATATCAGTCCATTATTATTGTTGAAGCGATAAATTATACAGATATGTAAATTTAGCTGTTCTGGCTCAGAATAACAATAGAATAATCTGTAACGGACATTTAATCGGATAATCATTTAATTGCCGGGTTATTTCATAATCATATTCTTTATCAGTACTTTCTACTGATCGAAAGGATTTCTTAAATTTAAAGCAGCAAAATCGTTCTATGCATAAAGAGGTTTCTGCTGGCAGAGTTTTAGCAGGAAGATAAGGCAAAAGGCTACCGGTATTCAAATATGTAACCTTTGTTCTGAAGTCATTTTAACTGATAAGTCCAATTCTATGAAAAGCAGGAATATAGCTGTATCTGTTGCACTGGCAGTTATGCTTCATGGGTGTAATCCGCCTGAGACGATAGTTACCAATATCGTTCACCCGGATGGTTCGGTTACCCGGAGGGTAGAGATGCGTAGCAGCACTGACAGTATCAGAGTTGATCAAAGCAGGGTGCCCATCGACACGACATGGTTGATAAACGATTATGTTGAAATCTCGGAAGAGGGAGATACAACATTCGTGATGACGGCGGAGAAGCTGTTTCAGGATGCAGAAGAAATTAATGAAGAATACCGGAAGGGAAATGACGTAAACTCCTTTATAAAAAGGAGTGTCTGTTATGAAAGACGTTTCCGGTGGTTCGTAACATATTACCGATTTTCAGAGAGGTTTGAGAAAACAATTGAAGGCGGTCTTCCGCTTAAGGATTATCTGGAGGTTGAGGAGATGGAGTTCCTGGCGCTGCCGGATTTTGTGTCGGGGTTACTTCTTGAGGGTCCTGACAGCCTAAGATACCGGGCGTTGTCGGAAAGAATTGATTCAGTGGTGTCTGAGTGGTTCAGGCTGGGTCTGATATCCAGTTTTATTCACAATGCGACCGGACTCCTTGAAGCGGAAGGTGCTGACTGGAAGGTAATTGAGGAATCCAGGTCGAAAGAGGCGGAGTTGGCTGAAATGTATGTTTTCGATATAGATACGGATTCGATTATCGGAATAGTTTTCAGAAAGATTATTGAAGCCGGATACAGAGGTGTAATTGACAGTGCCCTTATGGTTGTCTCAGATGGAATTGACAGGCACTGGAGCATCAGATCATATACCCTGAAGAGTGTTATGCCAGGAAAGCTTAAGGGGGGAAATGGTTATTTTGAAAACCCTGGAGAGGTTGCATGGCAGGTAAAGGGCGAGTTGTTTCTTTTTGATGAATTTGAATTCCGGGCTGAGTCGTACCGTCAGAATATATGGGCCTGGGTCGTTTCGGGAGTTATTGTGCTGATTGTAGTATCTGGACTTTTGCCACGGAGGCTTTCTCGCAGACAATGAATAGGCTGTTCAAAAAAAATAAGCCGGCTTAAATAAGCCGGCCCGGGAAAATGAATACAAATAAACCCTGTAATTCTATGCTGATTAACGGTCGTAGTCCCTCAGAATGTTCATCAGTTTCTGACGTGTGAAGAAGATGCGGCTCTTCACCGTTCCTATCTTCAGATTGAGTTCGTCGGCTATCTCCTTGTACTTATATCCGTCAACATGCATTCTGAACGGAATGCGAAATTCATCCTCAAGTGAATCTATTGCTTTTTCAATTTCAGACTCAGAGTAGGATGAGTCAGGGGATATATAACCCTTGTCATTGGTAAGATTGACGTAGTAAAGATCCTGAGTTGAATCAATAAGAGTGTTTTCCTTGATGTTACGGCGATAATTGTTAATGAAGGTATTCTTCATTATTGTGAATACCCATGCCTTCAGATTTGTATAGTCAACGAATTTGTCCTTATATGATATTGCCTTCAGGTATGTGTCCTGCACCAGGTCGTCGGCTTTCTCGTGGTCACTGGTAAGTGAAAGTGCGAATTTTTTGAGGTTGCTCCTCATCTCTATCAGACTGTTGTTGAATTCATATGTTGTCATGTCAGTATTTTTTAAGGTTGTTGATGCAAATATATGCCGTAAATAAAGGATATCCAAATCTTAATATCTTAATATACTTAAATGCTGTGGAATTTCTAATTTAAAAGGGATTGGGTTAGGTCTTGTAAATATCAGGATAACAGAGCAATGGAAGTTGCAGGTATTTGTGTGGTCTAAATAGGTTCTAAATTGCGATTTTTCTGTTTTTATTCATTTTTCTTTTTTTTATACCTTATGTTGATTAGGACAAATCATCTGGTTAACTTTATCGAAAAATGGATATATGGATATTTCATTTAATCTATCGGATGGCACGACCTCAACAGGAAAGATTATTAAACCTGTTGGCATATGCAGGGGA
>Ga0334882_1005154_pt1 | contig 10505 bp, 6 predicted proteins | sample GraSluR1_MG_5_FD_207226 | JGI IMG/M metagenome (GOLD analysis project Ga0334882, IMG submission 207226) | Sludge microbial communities from methane-producing bioreactor in Wageningen University, Netherlands - Granular Sludge_15_04-R1 | ecosystem: Engineered > Bioreactor > Anaerobic > Unclassified... | reverse complement strand
GTGAACCGGAGGTCGAGCGGGTGACGCCGGAAGGTGAGCCGCGTATTCCCCACACGCGTGGGGGTGAACCGGAGGTCGAGCGGGTGACGCCGGAAGGTGAGCCGCGTATTCCCCACACGCGTGGGGGTGAACCGATGATGATCTTGTTCGTCTGCCCCGTGCCCGAGTATTCCCCACACGCGTGGGGGTGAACCCGTTTACAAAATGATGCGGCGCGCGGGCCAGCGGGTATTCCCCACACGCGTGGGGGTGAACCGTTCGGCTTGCCGCCCGTGTACTGCTGGTTCAGGTATTCCCCACACGCGTGGGGGTGAACCGATCGATGCCGATGCTATCACCAGCGCTGCCATGTATTCCCCACACGCGTGGGGGTGAACCCAGATCATCGACATTCGGCTGGACCTGGAGCGCGTATTCCCCACACGCGTGGGGGTGAACCGACGGCGGGCCTGAGCGGTCGCTCTCTATTCACGTATTCCCCACACGCGTGGGGGTGAACCGAGATCGCGTGGGCCGAGCACGAGAGGAACAGGGTATTCCCCACACGCGTGGGGGTGAACCGATGGCGGGGTTGATGCACTATCCGGGAGATGCGTATTCCCCACACGCGTGGGGGTGAACCGAGGACACCTGGCGGCAGGTGCTGTGGCGCATGGTATTCCCCACACGCATGGGGGTGAACCGCGTAGTTCTCGCGTCTGCATGATGCCCTCCTGGTATTCCCCACACGCGTGGGGGTGAACCGTTCATGTGACGGTAGCGGACGTAGAAAGCTGGGGTATTCCCCACACGCGTGGGGGTGAACCGAACGGTCGCGGCGGGGGCTCAATGTTATAACACGTATTCCCCACACGCGTGGGGGTGAACCGCGTTTCTAGGGCCGGTATGCGGTCGCTGCTGCGTATTCCCCACACGCGTGGGGGTGAACCGTGGTTCTCATTCGTGCTAGACCGCGAGACGCTAGTATTCCCCACGCGCGTGGGGGAGAACCGGTCACGGCGGCGGGGAGAGCAGGGGAGGCGTTGGATCGGGGTCCTGCAAATCGCGTTTCTCACACGAGGAGGAGAGCAACATGGGAGGATTGCTGAAAGGACTGACCAAGAACCTGGGAATGCTCTTGCTGAGCATATGGCTCATCCTGAATGGGCTCATTTCACTGCTCGGCTTTGGCTTTCGGGGTCTATCTGAGATCATGGCGATCCTCGCCATTGCTGCTGGGATTCTCCTGTTGCGCGGTCAATAGGACGTGCGGCTTGATCCTGGCCGTTCTTGTGAGGGCCCCCGGCAGACCTGTGACGTCCCATCCACCAACCGCGCGACAAGGCGGTGGAGAGTATCTTGGTGTGGGCAGGCTCTTGTCGGCGCCCTCGGACTAACATAGCAAGTGGTACATACACTGGGGGCTGGTCACCACCGCACGCTCCCTGGCTTGCCGTTCCCGCACAGTGCCACAAAGATGCCTCATGACGCCGAGTCCAGGCGCTAGCCCCTGGGTGCTCATCAAACGAGCGGTCTGCTGACGTGTGGCCGGAGGAGCCCTCGTAGGCCTTGCGCAGCAGTCTGGACGAGCCCATAATGTGTTCGAGCGATCCGCTTCGGGAGGGCACGAGATGACATCCGTCGGCGTCACCGGACACCGCGTTCTCGCGGACGTTCAGACCGTCACACGAGATATCGACGCCGCCCTAACCCAGGTCGGTCGCTCGTACCCAGCGCCCTTTGTCGTCTATTCCTCGCTGGCCGAGGGCGCAGATCGTCTCGTCGCCCGTCGCGCCATCGCTCTGTTGGATGCGGACCTGGTGGTGGTCTTGCCGATGAGCCAGGCAGACTATGTGGCCGATTTCGGCGAGAGTGGCTCGCTGGCCGAGTTCCTGGAGCTACAGGCGCAGGCACGGCACGTAGTTGAGCTTTCGTCTCCTAGCATGCGCGCCACCGCCTATGAAGCAGCGGGACGCTACATCCTTAACCATACCGATCTGCTCATGGCTGTATGGGACGGTAGGCCGTCGCGCGGACAGGGGGGCACCGCCCAGATCGTCGCCGAGGCTCGGCAACGTCAGATACCCGTCGTTTGGATCCGGGCGCTGAGGCGAGCCTCGCCATGCAACGGGCGTCGCTGGAGGGAGCGGTAACTTCCGGCCGAGTCAAGAAGGCGCTGCCATGCACAGAATCTGGCCTCGCGTTCGGCAGATCTGGTCCGAAACCCGTTGGCTTCTCGCAGGCCTGCTGTGGCTGGGCAGCCTAGGACTCGGCTACGCTGGCTTTGCCGTGTTCGCCCGAGATCATGCCCTCGAATGGTCAGTGAGTGACATCACGTACCGCAGCCTACAGCTCGTGATCCTCGAATCGGGATCGATCGACGGCCAGGTCAACGGACTCCTGGACACCGCCCGTTTCCTCCTCCCGGCGCTATCGGCGTTCGCTGCTTTCCAGGTCGTGACCCACCTATTCCGTGAGCAGACTCAGTGGCTGCGCCTTTGGTTTCTGAGAAATCACGTCGTCGTCTGCGGACTGGGACGCAAGGGTAGCCACCTGGCAGCAGAGCTGCTAGCTCTCGGACAATCGGTGGTGGCTATCGAAGCGGACCCGACCAATGAGCAAGGGCCCGCATTGCGGCGCAAGGGCGCTATCGTCTTGGTTGGCGATGCCACCGATGCGTCGGTCCTCGCTGGTGCGCGCATCCAGCGCGCTCGCAATCTGGTGAGCCTGCTTGGCCAAGACGGCTCGAATCTGCGTGTTGCCTCGTCTGCCCACCACCTGACCCGCCAACGTCGTCGAGGCAGGCTCAGCTGCATGGTCCATCTTGACTCACCCGAGCTGCTCGACGTCATCAAGAACAGCGAGATGTCCTCTACAGCGGGAGTCCCCTTTACGCTGGAGACGTTCAACGCCCATGCGCGTGCGGCCCGACTGCTGGTGCAGGGTGATCCAGGATGGCAGCCGTCAGCACTCGGAGAACACGTGCCGCGTCGCATCATCGTCATTGGGATGGGACGCCTGGGAGAGAGCCTGGTACGCCACACAGGCTACACGTGGCATCTTCTCGGGCGAGCGGAGCGGCTGCACATCACGATTCTCGATCGCGAAGCCGAGCGCAGAGTTGGGGAGCTGATCACCAAATGCCCCCGGATCAGCACGGCGTGCGAACTGGTACCGATTGACCTTGACCTGTGGGAATCCCACGCTTTGCTTGATCTGATCAGACTCGGGAGGACTGGTCAGCCATACCAGCGAGTGTACGTCTGCCTGAGCGAACCGGTGCTCTGTCTGAAGCTGTGCCTTGACCTGGTTCAGAAGGTCGGGTTCCCTTCGGATTCCATCTATGTGAAACTGAGCGGGGAAGGCGAGTTGTCCCATCTTGTCCGTAACCCGCTGCCCGGCCTGACCGATGCTGGCCAGATCAGGTTCTTTGACCTGTTTGAACAGACTTGCTCCCCGGACCTGCTGATGAGCGGTTCGCGAGAGATGCTGGCCCGTGACCTTCATGCGGTCTACAGTGCAGGGATCGCCAGCTCCCAAACAGAGCAGCGCATGGGTCTGCCGTGGGACCAGCTCCCTGAGGAGACCAGGGAGGCCAATCGTGAACAGGCGTACCGCATTGGAACGCTGTTACAGGCAGCTGGCTATGAGCTCGCCCCTCTACAGGATTGGGCCGCGGGGGAGCGCAGGTTCAGCGGCAGCGAGATCGATCAGATGGCCCATCTCGAACATACCCTCTGGCGCCAGACCAAAGAGACGCATGGCTGGCGCTTTGGTGCTCGGAGAAGCGAGGACCAACGCACACATCCCGACCTGGTTCCGTGGGAGACTCTTGCCGATGAGGAGCGAGAGAAGAACCGAGCCTTTGTGCGCCAGCTTCCGGGGCTGCTGGCGCGGGTCGGTTTCCAGGTCGATCGCGCGCAGGAGCCCAAGTGACGAACCGTTCCCACCAGCGGACCATCGCAGGGGCGGCAAGCGCGGTGCTAGAGAATTCGCTGGACGCAGTTCTGTGAGCCTTGTCGGCAAAACAGAGACTGCCATCCGGGTCGCTCTTGCGAAAGCTCTCTGTCCCTCCTGAACAGCTCGGCGGCGCCGCCTGCGGTCGTCTGGGGAAGCGAGCATGACACCGCCCACAGACGGTGGAGCCCACGGAGGCCCCGATTGGTGTGGCGCTCGCTTGGGCTACAGGCTGGGCAGACAAACGGTGGCAGGCGTTGCGTGGTCCATGCTAGCCGAAGCTTTCGCAGAACACTGGAAAGAAGAGAGTCATCGGTGGCCGACGTCTTTATCTCCTATTCGCGAAAAAATGTCGCCTTTGCTCGGCTCCTGCATCAGGCTCTTGAGGACCGAGAGTTCACAACCTGGATAGACTGGCAAGACATTCCCCCCAGCACGGAATGGCTCGCCGAGGTCTACACAGCCATCCAGGAATCCGATACCTTTGTCTTTGTCATCAGCCAGGCCTCGGTAGGTTCAGAGATCTGCAAACTCGAGATTGCCCATGCAGCCCAGCACAACAAGCGGCTCATCCCGGTGGTCATCGACGAAGTCGACCCGCAGAAGGTGTCCCCCGAGCTAGCTGCTCTCAACTGGCTCTTTTTTCTCCGCCAGGACGAGTTCGGCCGTGCCTTTCAGGATCTCATCGATGCCATCCAGACCGACTATGCCTGGGTCAAGGAACACACACGTCTACAGGTGCGTGCCCTCGAGTGGCAGCGCAAGGAGCGCGAGGCCGGCTACTTGCTGCGTGGCCGCGACCTCGCTGAGGCGGAGGCCTGGCTAGCCCAGGCGCCAGGCAGAAAGACGCAGCCCACGGGCCTGCACACCGAGTACATCCTCGCTAGCCGTAGAGGCGAGGTCCTTCGCTTGCGGCAGACGATTGCCGGCGTGATGGTCTCCGTGTTACTCATCATCGGCGCGCTGCTCGTCGCTGTGGTCGTTCAGAGTGACGCCCGGAAGCAGGCTGAGGCGGCCCTCAAGGTAGCTACATCGCGCCAGCTGGCAGCCGTGAGCGCCCAGCATCTTGACAGAGACCTGAGCCTCTCGCTGTTGCTCAGCCTAGAGGCGCTGGACACTCTCGACACCGTCGAGGCACGTAGCAGCCTGATCGACGGCCTCAATCGTAGCGCATGCATTTTGGCCTTGTTACACGGACAGGAGGCGTCGGTCACCAGCATCGCCTACAGCCCAGATGGCAAGCTCGTGGCAACTGGTAGCTGCCACGAGGAAGAGTACCTGGGCTCAGGCATCTCGGTCTGCACGCGTGGCGCCATCTACCTTTGGGATGCCGAGACCTATCAGCTTCTCGAGATCCTACACTCCAGCCTACAGAACGCGTTAGCGCTGGCCTTTACCCCTAACGGCGACGCGCTGGCAGTCGGCGGCAGCAATGCCAGAGGCGCGCCCCCCGCCAGGAGGAGCATCCAGGGAGCAATAGAGCTTTGGGATCTAGCAGCGCGCCGTCGCGTTGGCACATCGCTGGTTGGGCAAGTGTATGACCATCCGCAGCTCGACAACCAGGTGGAGCACCTCGCCTTCAGCCCTGATGGCCGCTGGCTGGCAGCGTCCGGAAACGCTGGCGGATTCGATCAGCTGGATTCGGCTGGCACCGTTACTGTGTGGGACGTAAGCAGACGCCAAGTGGCAAGCGTTCTTCCTTTCTCCTGGTGGATCACAGGGCTGGCGTTTGCCCCCGAGGGAGATTGGCTGGCAGCCAGTAGCGCTGGCGGCGAAACCGTTGGGTTGTGGCCATTCGGCCCCGATGGTCCGAGCCAGGAAGTGCTAGAGTGGGAGACAGCATCGCCCCGCGGGATTGCGTTTCATCCCGACGGCTCGCTTCTCGCCGTGTCACATCAGGATGGCAGCATCAGCTTTCATACGCCGCTAACGGGAGAGAGCCTGGGGACAGCTCTGGCGGCAGGCGCCGACTCCGGGGTAACGCTCTCGTTCAGCGCCGATGGCAGATACCTGGCATCCTCGGGTCAGAACAGGCGCCTTACGGTGTGGGAGTTGGGGGCGCCCTATGGCGACTTACGCCCGAGGGTAGCATTCGAGCTGCCAGTTGAGGATTCCAGGATGGCATTTGCCCACGTGGGCTATCGGCTGGCCTCTGCAGGTGCCGACCGGACTACGCTATGGGATTTGGAGAGACGGCACCCGCTCATCGAGACCGAGTTCGCTTCCGATGGCCCCTCGCTGGGCGTCGCCTTTAGCCCGGACGGCTCGCTCCTGGCCGCGATCAGCCGGTCGGGGATCAGCCTTTGGAGCGTACAGGAAGGCGTGGTTGTGCTGGCAGTTCCCGGGCAGCCATCGGGCTGGGTACAGACCAGCGTTGCCTTCAGCCCCGATGGGCGAACTCTCATCATCGGTGACGAGATGTTCGATCACAACGTAACCCTATGGGACATCGAGATGAACCAACCCATTGCGGCGGGCTTGGAGGGGCACAAAGCGGGCGTATGGAGCGTGGCCTACAGTCCTCGGGGCGACCTGGCTGCATCGGGCAGCGAGGACGGCACCATCATCTTCTGGGATCCCCTCACAGGGACGCCTATGAGTGGTCCCCTCACCGACCGCATCGGTTATGACGATCTCATATGGAAGGGAGGCGCTGCCGAAAACGGGATCATGAGCATCGCGTTCACCCCAGACGGTGAGACACTTGTCTCGGGACGGTACGACGGAACGATCTTACTCTGGGATATCAGCGCCCAGCATCCGCTCGGTGACGCGTGGGTTGCCCACAGAAGCGCCGTCGAGGCGGTGGCCGTTAGCCCGGATGGCAAGATGCTGGTCTCTGGCGGTGAGGACGGTCTGGTTCGGCTGTGGGATCTGGAAGCACGTGTCTTGATAGCCGAGCTCGTCGGGCACACAGGATCTGTATCTGGTCTCACGCTTAGCTCCGATGGCGCGCTGCTGGCATCGAGCGAGGGGTTTGGTGGGCCGTTGCGCCTGTGGGACCTGACGACTAGGCATCCTCTGGGCCGGGTCAAGCCGGAGCTATCGGATCATGTCTATGGCGTAGCCTTTGCTCCCCAGGGCGGGATGCTGGCCACGGGCGGTGAGCGTCTCGCGCTGTGGGATCTCGCTCTGGGAACGTGGCGCGAACAAGCGCAGCGCATCGCCAACCGGGACCTCACGGAGGCGGAGCGGGCTCTCTACCTCGATCCCGCACCGTAGGTGGTCTCGCCTGTCGATAGCGAGTCGGAATGTCAATAGCGAGCGGAAAGTCCCCATTTTCGCCGAGATGCACTTCTCCAGACCAGGTATTCGATTCCTGGATCGGCTTCCTGGCGCTACGTCGAGTTCAGTGAACACGCTTGCCTCGTCGCTGGCGGGCCAGCTGTAGCTCTCACAAGGAGCCTTGCGGCTACTGCCTAGTAGACACGAAGGCACGGTCCAGCGCTTGGCGTCGTCTAGAGGCACTCGGCTCCCTGACCATCGGATCAATGGTACGGTGGGTCTGGGCTGATCGCCACCGCCTCTGAGGGCTGGGTTCCAAGCCGCTTGCTGCCTTCTGGGCGGTGACCGGGCAAGGTGAAGCCGCCGTCGTTTCACATCTCGAGCGCGCAACGGTGGTCGCGTCGCAATCGCTGGCTGAGCAGCACCGGAAGCACTGAGACGAGAGTCACTTCCGCGCGACCGTTCTGCTCCCTCGTCGCTAGGGAGCTCGGCCCGTCGAGCTGTGACCAGTGCAGTAGCCGTCTAGGCAACTCGAGAACGCCTGACTCAGCGCTGCGGCTTGCGCGGCACGGACGGGCAACACGACCCACTACCTGGCCAGATCACTTCACGATACTATATCGATTCTTATCCTCCCCTGGATTTCTGACTCCAAACGTCTCGGCTCTTTTCAATAATTCAAGCAGCCGGTATTAGGCTGAGCGGCTGCCTACGCCGATTGCGTCTGTACGACGTACAGAGAGATAGCAGTCGGAAAGAGAGAACCGCTTAGGAAGAGACTGCCGGGTAGGAGGACAGCGCCGTCGTCCCAACAGTCTAGTATGCGCAGGATCTCGACCATGTAGCCGTTCGGATTGCGTACGAGGGTACGAAAGAGTGCTTCACTAGTGGTACTGCCATGTCGCTCATCCTTGTGGATGAGATCGGGGGCCATTTTCCTGCCAACGTGCAATTCCACGACTGGCAGCGATCTTCTGGCGCAGCCACGCAGTGCTTTGCCCTTCATCCAGATAATGCTACACTTCAGAGAATGAAGACTTGGTCTACGTCGCCATATGTAGGTCGTTAGGGTGGCCTGTTGCGAGTGCCGCCCTCCGGTGACTGTCTAGCTCGATCCATCGATGCAGTTAGGATGCCGGGCAAGGGGGATGATACATGCAGAAGGCCGAGTCGCCGAAAACGGACAAAACGGAGCTAGCTGACATCGAAACCAACGACAATGGGCGCCCCCATCGAGGCTTCTCGAGTTCGCTATGGACGGCAGGTGCGGGGCTACTAGCGTTTCTGCTTCCGCTCCTTGTTAACATCCCAGGACTTGATGCGCCTGGAGAACGTATGCTGGCAATCCTGCTTCTCGCGATTGTGTTATGGGTAACCGAGGCGATTCCTTTGGTCGCCACCGCTCTACTGGTCATTCTGCTGCAAGTGCTGATGATCTCTGAGCAGGCGTTGCTTCCGGTGGGATCCGAGGCTCTACGCGCGGCCCACTACTATGCGGCCCTCGCCGATCCTGTCATCGTCCTGTTCCTAGGTGGCTTCATGATCGCCAACGGGGCGGCAAAGTATGCAGTCGACCGCAATGTTGCGTCTCTTCTCCTTCGCCCTTTTGCTGGGAATGCTCGCCGTAGCTTGCTTGGCTTTATGATAATCACAGCTTTGCTCTCGATGTTTCTATCTAACACTGCCACGGCGGCCACAATGTTTGCGGTGATTCTGCCGCTTCTAGCGGCATTGCCCGAGGGCTCTGCTCGCACTGGGCTTGCGCTATCCATACCGGTAGCAGCTAATGTCGGTGGAATAGGGACTCCTGTGGGTAGCCCTCCCAATGCGATTGCGCTTGGTGCCTTGGTTGCCCGTGGCGAGGGTGTCTCTTTTCTTGGATGGGTTTTGCTTGCGGGGCCTCTGATGCTGGTGGTTTTGGGATTCGCATGGTGGTATCTCGCACATCGCTATATTCCCGCTGGTGTTCAGCTCGAGCTTGAAGTTGAGGTGAATTTCGACCGATCGGTCCCTGCGACTGTTTATTACGTTATTGCCTTTCTGACCATAGTGCTGTGGCTGACCGAGCCTATCCATGGAATCCCCGCTTACACCGTGGGTTTTGTGCCCGTCGTGGCCCTTCTCGCTACTCGAGTCATGACCGGCGATGACCTGAGACAGCTGCAATGGCCAGTTCTCTGGCTTGTCGCAGGAGGGATTGCTCTTGGCGCTGGTATCGGCGCGACCGGTCTGGATAGATGGCTCCTTGGCTTGGTGGTGTGGGAGAGACTGCCCGTGGTAGCATTGCTCGCCCTGCTGGTCGTTGCCGGTTTGGGAATGTCGACTGTCATATCCAACTCCGCGACGGCGAACCTGTTAGTGCCACTGGCACTTGGCCTCGGAACCGGTCTGCCGATAGACCCTACCGCCATCGGGGTGCTGGTAGCCGTTTCGTGTGCCCTCGCGATGGCTCTTCCCATTTCGACTCCGCCCAATGCCGTCGCTTACGCTACAGGAGAGGTGCCGATAAAGGCAATGGTTGGCAGTGGCCTGATAATCGGAGGGGTTGGGGCGCTAGTCTTGGCACTCCTCATGCCGTGGCTCTGGGAGGTCCTTGGTCTTTTGTGATTGGTCAGCAGACTGCGGTTCATGAGCCCCAATCTCTCGTGATCGTGAAACGGAGCTATCTAGTCCTGCTATAGTACGCTGTCAAGGCCAACTTTTCCCCAAAACGGCCAAGATCATTCTCCCCAGAACGATTGTTCGTTTGGTTGACTACGCCTCCCTCTCCACTTGAGACTGCTCGCTGAACAGCCCCGCGCGGCGCTTTTCTCGCAGTCGGTAGCTCTGGCCACGGATGTTCATTGTTGTCGAGTGGTGCAAGAGCCGATCTAGGATGGCAGCGGCCAGCACCTGGTCGGCAAAGATGTCGCCCCACTCACCAAAGCTCTTGTTCGAGGTCAGGATGATTGAGCCTCGTCCGTAGCGTCGGCTGACCAACTGGAAGAGAAACTGTGCTGTGGCACGGTCTAGCGGGGAATAGCCCATTTCGTCCAGGATCAGCAGTTTCGGTCGGCACAGGGTGTGGAGCCGATGGTCGAGACGGTCCTCTTTAGCGCCACGGTGCAGCTGATCAAGGAGATCCACGATCGTCGTGAAGTAAACACTGGTCGCTTGCTGGATGGCAGCCATGCCCAGAGCGATGGCCAGATGGGTCTTGCCCACGCCTGGCGGTCCTAGGAAGAGCACGTTCTCGCCGTTGGCGACAAAGGTGAGTGTGGCCAACTCGCGCACCTGCCGCTCGTTGACGGTTGGCTGGAAGGCAAAGTCGAACTGATCCAGCGTCTTGATGAAGGGAAAGTGAG
>Ga0334882_1005151_pt1 | contig 10513 bp, 8 predicted proteins | sample GraSluR1_MG_5_FD_207226 | JGI IMG/M metagenome (GOLD analysis project Ga0334882, IMG submission 207226) | Sludge microbial communities from methane-producing bioreactor in Wageningen University, Netherlands - Granular Sludge_15_04-R1 | ecosystem: Engineered > Bioreactor > Anaerobic > Unclassified... | reverse complement strand
CCCCGAGGCGTGATCGCAGCGAGGATAAGAATATGCGTAATAATAGGAATCGTTTCTGAACATATCAGCCGGCATTTTCGCGAGCCTCCTTTTTGTCTTTAAAGTGGTATATCGAGTGATTGGAGGAGATGATACTAGCTCTTCTCCCTCCTGTCAATAGCAGCGATTGAGATTTATTGCGGCGCTAACTTAAGGGTAACTTAGCAACATGCAATGTTCCTTCACCTCAACGTATTTATATACGCTTCGGCTCGGAACATCACATGTTGCGTCGTCATCACTCGCTCTAAATCCCAATTGCGATATGGGGAGGGGGAATCGCTAAGATCAAAATTTAGTTGCTATAATGATTTCGATCTGCCCCAATCGTATAATATTCTTCTGAACAATTATATTTGCAAATTCCCATCCAATATCTTCTGGAATTTCTATATATGTTTTCAGACTTCTATTTAATTGATCATCCAAGGCCCTTAAGAAAGATAATATTTAATTATGATATATAACTTTTAATTATGGGAAAAAGCGCACAATTTCCTGTTTTTTATGCTCAGTTAATTTCAATTTTTATTCCATTAATCAATGCACCAAACGCTGTTCCCGTAGAAATTGGAAAAATAGCATAAAAATTACCTGTTGTAACGAGTTTTCATTAATTGTTGTTGTCATCTTATGATAATACCTCTAATGGCCAAGCTGTGAGGTGAAAACGAAGCGCAATATGATTTACGTTCGAACAAGCACTTTGTTGGAAGCTTTAATCATTTGGCCACCTTTCTAATGCTTCCGTGACACCATAAAGACTAGTAACAACCTGATCCAACATTTGAAAACCTTGGTATACGAATGGCTGAGACCTGTCTATTTTGATTAATTTGAAAGCATCTTCAACTTTGCTGCTAGGCAAATGAGCATCTGCATGTCTTAGTTCATATACCCCAACAAGTGAGGCCATTATTTTTCGAATAATATCTCTATCATATTTTGAGGTTAGCAAATTTTCTAATGATTTTAGAGAACCCCATTTACTATTCTTGGGTGGGGGCACAATAGATTGCATTGCTTCAGCATCTAGGCTGTCTGCAATTAATCGGGATAAGTCTTTTGCTAAGGCATAAAAAGAAACCTCATCAATAGCCCTAAATCTATGAGCTTGTTTTAGCAATTCAGGTATTGCTTCATGATCTACGAAGATTTTTATTCCCAGTTTAGCTATTGATAATTTATTTATTTTATCAATAGCTTTGGGTAAAAAAGTTTCAGGTGCAAGTGTATCTGCTGGTTCTGCTCTCACTTGTGAAGCAAGCAACTCAGTGGAAACCCCACCTTCAGGAGAGATATTGTAGCCAGCCCAGATTTGTTGTTCCCATTCGGGTAATAACCCAATATCCTTTGCGTATACATTTACATAACCAATATCATTTACGCCAAAGTGAACTCCTGGTCTGTATGAGCAAGAAACAGCCCCAGTTTGTTCAGAGTAAAAAGAGAGGGAGCCACCTCTTCTATGGCATAAAGCCATAATGACTTCTGGCTTGAACCACAGCCATTTTCCTGAATCTATAAAGTCACGACCACAAACCTTGTTTCCATCTATATCTATCGTAAAGAACACAGTAGATGGAATTTCATCGCCTCTAATTTTTGGGCTGTGAATCCCTGGCTCGATTATCTCATTTCGCCATAGTTTACCTGTTACGCGATAAAGTTTTCGGCCTTCAAACTTCTTTTCCCATGATTCGCTTTTAACATTGTCGTCTGTTGGCAATGCAGAAAGATCGGGTATATCATCAGACTCATCTACATCAGTCCTAATAACGTGGAAAACTGCCACTTTTGCGCCAAAAGGATGACCACCCTCATGTATAGGGATGACATTACCTTCCCATCTATAATTATCATTTTCATACGTGCTTGAGCCATTTTCCCAATTGATAGATGATGCATCATCAGTAATCAGATTTCGGCTATAAAAACGCGTCATATACAGAGACATTTCTCTAGCGCAAAGATAGTCTTTTAAATATTGTGATCTTATTTCTAATAAAATTGGCTCATTACGATCCGTGAGGCTCAAGCGAGCGACTTCTGTATAACCATCTTGCGGCGATACCCATGTATTATCTTCTCGGATTAACCCGAGTGTTAATACTAAATCTTGATTTAAATGCCATACATTTGGGCTTTTATCATAAGACATTTGGTCAAGTACCAAGTGAATACCATCTAACTCTCCATCGTATTTTTTATAAATGTCAGCCGGTGTGTAAACTCCATTATCAACATATCCTGAATGTTCATGGGATATACCAATATCTTCCCAACCAAGTTTTTTAGCTGCTTCGATATTTTTAGTAGGAACGGCAATGCAGCCACTACCGAAGAATTCCTCTTTATATCCTTCAAATCCATATTTACCTTCCTTGATTAGGTTGTAAATGGCTCTTAAAGGAATCCATACGGATTTACTATAGTTTTTTTTTCGGATATCCTTCATTTCAAACCAATCTTGGTTCACCTAGTGAACACCTCCGTTGTGCCCCTAACAAGTTTATTAGTTAATTTCTTTATATCTCATTTGAAATATAACTGATCACAAGCTCATCTACCGGACAATTCCAAGTCACACGATTGAATGTATCATGAAAAACACATACTATTCAGAAAAGACTTGTAAATTATCCTTGACGAATATCATAGTTAATAACACGTTGGTTTTGGTTGCTAATCTAACCGTTTTATAGATATTCGCCTTGCACGTTCTGTCTATCTGCCAACATTCCATTCAATAGTTGGATGACCTCAGTAGCCTTTTTTTCAAACACGGAGATCATCTCCAGGAGTTTTTTATAGGGAATACTTGCAACAGCGGGGTCTTCTTTTAGAGTATTTTTAAAAGTTTTCCCGTTCCCCTGGACGTTGCTGCCATTCAAAATAGTTCTGCTGATTTTTATTCTCGGTGACAAATACTTTACTTATGGTTATCCATTCTTTCTAATTGATTCAATATATTTACCATTTTTTATTACAAAAAAGCAGCCAACAGAATACTCTCTAATTGCTGATCGTTATCAGTTGGTGGAATCGCAGAAAAAATGTAACTTCCACCAGAATTCTCGTAACTCCTTTGACATAGTGGACTCATTGGGGGGTACAAGTTTGTTCTGAATAATTTCTTTGTATGTAACTTTCCCAGATTTTTGTCTATAAGATACCCCTTCATATCATCGGTAGTAAAAGCAGAGCCAGGAACGAGTAGAGTTTTTGCTGTCAGAGTGCATGTGATTGTTAAGTGTTTTTTTCTGGTGAAAATACAACAAGATCTTCATCATTTGTACCCTTAACGATATCTGATCTATTTCTAAAATAAACCTTCTTCTTCTCTATAAGATTGCGAATTTCTGGCTGCAATTGCCCGTTAACTATCTTGACATTGGTGATGTAGTATTTCCTGAAATAGTTGTAGGCATTCTTGAAGACTTCAAGATTTTTGGAGCCTTCAGGCGGATTCATTTCATGTATTCGAGTAATGCTTATAAATAGTGATTTATGAGGATTTAATCCCGCTGATTCCATTTTGCTTACAATTACCTTCCAGTCCGAACCGATATGTACCTTGTAATCCAATGGCTTATCATTTGATATTTCACTGATAAAGCTCAACCTGATTTCATCTTTATAATCAATATCTCCAAATTGTTCTTTTAAAGATGAAAAAATATCATCTCCAGCCTTTTCATTCTCAAATAGAAAGCAAACTATAGGCGGAAATTTCAAGCTAGGGTCATTTACATAGACCATTCCTTTCCACTTTGCTTCATTCCACAAATCTACGTCTATGATACTGCTGAAAAACATTGATTTTCGTTCTTTGGGGTCTAAAGGTGTAGCCGATACTTCGGATTCTTGCTCCTTGCCTAAGGCTGGGCGCTTCGATTTCGAAATCGACAGTATTCTATTTGTTAATTTATCCAGGCTTTCTTGATTCGTGTATTCGTAGTGAGTGTATGGCTGTAGTGGTAAGGGGATGTATTTTTTGCTCCGGCTGTTATTGATTACTGGAATGTATTTTATGTTGTTGTTATTTAGTGTGTATAACTGTTGCAAGATTAATGATGATTCCCATTTTACACCAAACCCTTCATCGCCCTCAGAATGATCGCTAGCCCTTTTATAAAACAACTCAGAACAAACAACCAATACATATTCGGCATTCTGAATTTGCCAAGTCATCCATTTAGGCCACCCTTCAGGAGGGGACTCTTCATATTGATCAATTTCTGAGTCGATTCCTTTACTGCGTAAGTAATTAGATAGTGTTAATACAGAATCTGAGAGCTCTTCCGATTCGTGGGCATAACTAATAAAGACTTTTATTGCCATCTGTTCTCTTCTCTCCAATCACTACGATATTTTTTTGCGCTCGGTAAAAAGAGCCTAGTTTTTTGAATCAGTGATAGATTTCCAATAAAAACTCTTTTCATTGCGCTGAGATCTACCACAAGAGTATTTTTTAATCTTAAAGTAAAAACCATATCGTTTGCATATTTTGCCCAGTCCTCCTTTATCACAGAGTAATTTATCTGTGTGCAGTAAGACGTTATGGGGCTTTATGCTGCATCTTTTGTTCAGCAAGACGTTTGTTCATTTCTTTTTTTTTCGGTTTTTCGATCTTTACTGGAATATATGTCTGCTTTGAGACGTTTGGAGCCGCTTGCAATATAGCTGATATCTTTTTGCATCTTTTCTAGGCTTTAAGCGATGGCATACAAATTTGGCTTGCCGAGTTGCTGGCGGCCTTTTAATTCACTCATATCGAGAATAATCTCTTCATTATACTTTTTTCCTGTAGCACCTTTGTAGTTAAGTTTGAAAGACAAAATGGAAGATGATTTGCCTTCATAATCCTCTGTTGTTAGAGAGTAAGAAGAATAGATATTCTGACCAGGACCAAAATGACGTAACCCAGTATTGAAAAAATTTGACTTGGTGAATTCGCGAAGAAGTTTTTCGGCTGATTCACCGCCTGAAATTACAGATGGATAAAATTGCAGTTCACTTGCAGCGCCTAAACCGATATTCTGAATATTTAGTCTGACGATATAAATTGCGCAGTCAAAGCTGTCGATAGTAATATGTATTTTGGGCTCTGTCTGAACCTCTCTCATTTTTCTCGTCTCTGACACCAAAAATGCTGTGAGTATTGCGTAGACTAACGTCGACAATGTAACAACAGCGGTAAAAATAACCGTCAACGCTTCAGAATTCTGTTTAAGAAAATTCAAGATATCAGCCAATTCACGTCTCCTTTTGACACTTGATATCTAGGTTCAGCTACCGTTTTGGAGTGGCATCTGAAAACTGGTCAATTGCAGCCTTACGGTAGCTCTATTGTTCCTCAGAGTATTAATCTTCGGACACTGATTGTGAAAAGCACGGATAAGGCGCAAAATCAAAATTTTCATCAAATTCTACAGCCCTTCTTTTTATCTTGGGATGATCAAATGATGATAGGCTTCTACGATATGTCTGGTTATTTGTTTCAATTTTTTGCAACATAAAATGAATCGCCGCTACATTGAAGAGTGGAAGATACAGCTGGACAGAGCTTTTAAATCTTGAATCTGCCTGGTCGTAAGTATGGCTCATGGCATAATATGCCCCAACTAGTTTACAGAACATTTCTTGCCATTCCTCAGAATCGCTTATTTCAAGCAAGGCCTCCCATTCGCCTTCCTCAAAATTTGGATGCTCTTCTCCCTCTATCCATGCCAGAACGTCGTTAAAATGTTGCTCAAGATTTTCTTTAACAAACCAGCCTAACGTTTTTCCAATATAATCTGTTTCTACACAATGAATAACCTTTAGCTTTGCATCTTCTGTTAGGAGATTATATAGCCTGCTGTTTTTCGAAAGATAGAATACCAAGTACTCAATCGCGTTACCTTCTGATGCCACACTGCTGTAGTAATCTAACTCTCCACTTATAGCGGCTTCAAGCTGTGCGACGTTCCTGCTCCCAATAACATCTAATACTTCAAGATTAATATTTCTATTATTTTTGCAATCCTCATTGTCTAACTTAAATACCAATTTCCATAGCGACCTATAAATTTGCAGCTCAACTTCTTGAGTCATCCGATTTAGGTATCTGCTCTCGACATACTGCTTTACTTTTTTTCTAGTGTTTAACGCTGCGGTGTTTTCGCTAATATCTGATAGCAGCTCATTGAGAATTTTCTGTGTATAAAAAGGGGGCTTTATAAGTACACCCTCTAGCGTATTTCTTAATATAGCCCTTGTTGTCTCTTTGTTTGGAAAGTACAACTCAAAATTACGCTTTAATACCGGGTGTGCAGATAAATGTCTTTGCTTTTGCAGATAACGTAAATTTTCCAGTTCAGCGCTATCAATTAGGTCGGTTTTTTCATAAACACACTCTATTAGTTTGAATTCCCAAGCTGAAGATTTTGGGTCGTTGTTTTGAATCGCTGTGAGCTCGTTTAAAATCTCAGATGCTGAGGCATCCTTATACAAATCGACCAAGTGTTGCAACTTATATACGATGTCGCACACAACAACGGACCAAAGCATAACGACGGAGGATCGATAGTTTTCATTCTGATAAGATGACAACACTTCTTTAAAATACTCTTTTGTCTTCCCAAAATGGATATTTTCGGAAATTTTCTCGAGCGAGAATTCAGACAATTATTATCTCCATCCTCTCACATAACAAGTTATTTATTCATTATTTCTTATCTCATTTCAAATATTACTAATCACAATCTTCTTTGCGGGGCAATTCCATCTCACACGATTAAATATACCACTAAATACTCACTATTCAGAAAAGACTTGCAAATTATCCTTATGGATATCATATTTAGTTACATGTAGGTTTTGGATACTAACTTGGTCATTTTATGTAACATCGCTCTACATGCACTGCTTATCTGCCAGTATTTCAGTCTAATACAGAGATTATCAAGATAAAACCAAGACCTGGATCCCCGCTCAGGAGCATACGGGGATGACGTGATTTGAGTTCAATAGATAAATTTGCCCCAATTCTCCACGGTGCATGGCACCGTAATTCACCGCAGCTTGAAAAGCTGCAAATTCTCCGCGATGCGAAGCGATGCAAATTCTCCGCCTGACGGAGTCAGGCAAATTCTTCGCGGCATGGCCCACGCCGCAATTCTCCGAACCTGCCCCCGCCCCTTACGACGGCTCAGCTACTGCTTAGCGACCGCTTAGCCATTGCTCAGCTGTATTTAAGAAACGACCGCTTGCCTACAGCTTGCCAATTGCTTGCCGACCGCTCGCCTGCCCTTACGACCGCTTCACCACTGCTTCACTACCGTTTCACGCCGAACAAGGTTCGACAGCTTCACGCAGGATGTTTCTCCGGCTGTTTCATCCTGCGATTCATGGTAAAATACATAGTTGGTTTTGAACAAATATGCCCGTTTTGGGAGGAAAGATATCATGCGCTATGTTGGAGCAGCTTCCAGAGGTATCCGTCTGCCGGTAATAACCAAAGGTGCAGATCTGATAAATATAATTTCCGATACGATCGTTGCAGCATCTGAAAATCACAAAGATCCCTTCATCATAAAGGATAGGGATATTGTCGGAGTCACGGAGTCACTTGTTGCAAGGTCGCAGGGAAATTATGTGACCATTTCGGATATATCTGAGGATGTGAAAAGAAGGGTTCCGGAAGGTGATGTCTCCATCATTTTCCCCATATTGAGCAGAAACAGGTTCCATCAGCTGCTCAGGGGCATAGTGAACGGTGTCAGGGGCAAAGTTCGTGTGTTTCTCTCCTATCCCTCGGATGAGGTCGGCAACCAGGTCATCGATCCGATGAATTTCTACCTCAACAGCAACAGGCTGTCCGGCGACAGCTTTGATGAAAAAGAGTATTACGAGGTCTTCGGTGAATGCAGGCACCCCTTTACCGGAGTTGATTATGTGCAGCTCTACAAATCGATAGATCCTGAAAAAGTATCAATACATTTTGCAAACAATCCCCTTGCTGCGCTCAGCTTCTCAAATACAGTGATTGTGGCAAGCATACATACGCGGAAACTCCACAGGGATATCCTTGAAAAAGCAGGGGCAAACGTGATTTCGCTTGATGAGATCTGCAGCTCGCCCGTAAGGGAAGGGGCAGGTTTCAATGAAGATTATGGACTGCTTGGATCGAATTATACGAATGACGACTCTGTAAAACTCTTTCCCAGGAATTGCGATGAATTTGTCAGAGAGCTTCAGAAGGACCTTTTTTACCGTACCGGCAAAAAACTTGAAGTGCTGGTCTACGGAGACGGGGCTTTCAAGGATCCTGTATGCGGTATATGGGAGTTGGCGGATCCTGTGGTTTCACCGGGTTACACAGACGGACTGAACGGGATGCCAAAGGAGATAAAGTTCAAGTATGTTGCAGACAACGCGGGGGACAAGGATCCGTCCGATGCGATCCGAGAGGCCATTGAGTCTAAGGGCGAAATGGACAAGTTCGGGCATTGCACTCTAGGGACCACTCCCAGACGAATGACGGATCTTATCGGATCGCTCTGCGACCTGACATCCGGCTCCGGGGACAAAGGCACCCCGGTAGTATATATTCAGGGATATTTCGACTGTTATCTCGATGACTGAGATCGAGAACCAGATCCCCTTCAGCGGGATCGATCCAAAAGGAAGGCTTAAGTTCGGTGTGCTGCTGGAGATGTTTCAGGAGATGGCAGACATCGATGCCTCAAAGTTCAACCTCTCTGTCAGACAGACCCTTGAGCACAATGTGACATGGGTCCTCAGGAAGTATCGTATCGATCTTCAGAAATATCCCGTCAAAGAGGATGAAAAGATAAGGATAAAGACTTACGCGGAACCTTACCGCAACCTTTACTCCCTCCGTTCGTACAAGCTGTGGAACGGCGCGGGCGATTTTCTTGGCTCCGCCTATACCTGGTGGGTACTGCTGGACCTTAAGAGGGAGAGGCCGATCCGTCTCGACAAGAGCGAACTGATGACTGGTTTTATGGAGAGGGTCTCGGAAACGCTTCCTGAGGACGTGAAAGTCCAGGAGCTGACAGATCCGCAGATAGAGGAGACGTGGAAGGTACGTTGGCAGGATCTGGACGTGAACGACCACACGAACCATGCAGTCTTCTTCAGCTGGGCGCTGGATACTGTGCCCGACAAAGTCAGCGAGGGGCTGTCGCCTGTACTTGTTGACTCCGAGTTCTTACACGCAATACCGCGTACAAGGGTGCGCTGCCTTACTCAGGAGCTGGCCTGCAGTGAGGGCAGGCATTTCCTGCACTCACTGAGGCACATGGAAGACGATACAGTTTATGCGAAGCTGAGCTCACTCTGGAAATAGAGTGAGCTTTTTCTTTTAATCGATAAAACGGACTATCTCGTCAAGTTCTTTCCTGTTTTTACCCCTTATCTTATCGTCAGACGGATAACCAAGCGCAAGGACCGCTCGTACGGTGTCGCCCTTCGGGATGTCGAGGAGTTCCTTGACATCGCAGTCTTCAAAGGTCCCCATTATGCATGTCGCAAGGCCTGATTCTGCAGCCTTGAGCGTGAAGTGTGCTATAGCAATTCCGATGTCGCAGTGGGCAAAGTGTTTGCAGTTCCACCTATCAAGCACTCCGGGCATAAGCTTGGGACACTCATCTTCACTGACTGCGATAAGCACAGGAGCCGCGTCTGCGAACTTGTTTCCTCCCACGATCTGCAGAAGGGCTGATAGCTTTGCTTTCGTTTCCGGTTCTGTGACCACCGTAAATTTCCACGGCTGGCTGTTGCATGCCGAAGGCGCGAGTCTTGCGGCATCAAGACATTTGATTATATCTTCCTTTGCCACAGGCTTTGTCTCATAGCTCCTGCAGCTCTGTCTTTTCAAAATGATTTCATCCAATTTCTGCATACGTTCATCTCCTTATGAAAGTTTTAGTTTTCTCCATCTTCCGCTTCTAAGATATATTATACCTATAGTTATCGAGAGCAGAGAGGACATGGGGGTAGCGAAGCCTATACTGAAAAGGTCGGCTCCGGGGACCTTGCTCAAAAGCCATGTTGCAGGAACTCTTACCAGAAAAGCGGCCATCAGGTTGTTTACCATGCTGAACCTCGTGTGCCCGCATCCGTTGAAGAATCCGTTGAGGCAGAAGACGAAACATACAAGGATACAGTCGATGCTGAACGACTTCAGGTAGAGTGAGGTCGCTCTTATCAGCTCTGTATCAGGGGTGAATATTTTAATTACAGTCGGAGAAAAGAACTGCAGAAGAGCAAACGATATCACTCCGAACACCAACGTGACCGAGATCCCCACGTATAGACATTTTATCGCCCTTTTGGGCCGGCCGGCTCCCATATTCTGCGAGACCATGGCAGAGATCGCAGCTGAAAAGGCTATGGGCGGAAGCATCACAAATCCGTTTATCTTTGAGGTGATCCCGATGGCAGCCGACGCCACAACTCCTCC
>Ga0334882_1005149_pt1 | contig 10514 bp, 10 predicted proteins | sample GraSluR1_MG_5_FD_207226 | JGI IMG/M metagenome (GOLD analysis project Ga0334882, IMG submission 207226) | Sludge microbial communities from methane-producing bioreactor in Wageningen University, Netherlands - Granular Sludge_15_04-R1 | ecosystem: Engineered > Bioreactor > Anaerobic >... | reverse complement strand
CTGCGCAGTACCTCACCCAGCAAGAACTTGACCACGTGTACAGCCTGCCTTATGAACGCGCCCAGCACCCCTTTTATGAAAAGCAGGGCGCGGCCAAAGCGCTGGAAACCATCCGTTTCTCGGTGCCCACCCACCGCGGCTGCTACGGCGAGTGTAATTTCTGCGCAATCGCCGTGCATGAAGGGCGGCGCGTGCGCTGGCGCTCCCAAGACTCCATCCTCGATGAAGCGCGCCTGCTAACCAAACATCCTGATTTCAAAGGCTATATCCTTGACACCAGTGCGCCAACCGCCAATATGTACGGCTTTGAGTGCCACATCAAATGCACGCAAGGCGCATGTAAAGACAAACGCTGCCTGTCACCGGAATTATGCCCGGCTATGCCCGTCAACCACAGCCAGCAGCGGGAACTCTTGCGTGAGTTGCGCTCGCTGCCCGGTGTCAAGAAAGTGTTCGTTTCTTCCGGCCTGCGCCACGACATGATCCTGGCTGACCACAAGCATGGCGATGACTACCTGCGCGACCTGGTGAACCACCATGTCAGCGGGCAGTTGAAGATCGCCCCTGAACACACCGTGGACAAAGTCCTTAAACTGATGAACAAACCCGGCGCGGGTTCGCTGCTGGCCTTCAAACAGAAGTTCGACCAGATGAACGAGGAAGCCGGAAAACGCCAGTTCCTGACCTATTACCTGATTGCCGCCTACCCGGGCTGCACCGACCGCGACATGCATGAATTGCAGCGCTTCACCAGCGAGAAGCTCAAGGTGCGCCCCGACCAGGTGCAGATCTTCACCCCCACACCCTCGACCTATGCCACGCTGATGTATTACACCGAGCAGGACCCCTTCACTGGCGAGAAATTGACCGTGGTCAAGGGCGATGCGGAACGCAACCGCCAGAAGTCGATTGCACAGAAACCGATGGTCGCAGGCCCGCGCAAACGCGGTCGTTGAGTCGCCCCTGTCTTTCCGACCGACTGCAGGGAGCGGAGGAATCGAAAAGATTGGGCACCATAATTCGCCAGTTGTTCTGATAATGTCTGGCGGTTTCGATCCCTCCACGCAAACCAGCTTTGCTGGTTCTTGGTCGGGATGACACAATGTTGATTCACGCTCAGGGTGGCAACCCCGCGTCTATTGCAGGAACATGGCGTCGCCGAAAGAATAAAAGCGGTACTCACGCCTGACAGCTTCGGCATAGGCAGTGAGGATATTGTCTTTGCCCGCAAAGGCACTTACCAGCATCAACAGCGTTGATTTGGGCAGGTGGAAATTGGTGATGATGGCATCCACCACCTTGAACTGGTAGCCGGGCAGAATGTAGAGATCCGTCGGACCGCTGATAGGCGCCACGATATCCTCAAGTTTGGCAGCCCCCGCGGCGCTCTCCAGCGTACGCACACTGGTGGTGCCAACCGCGATCACCCGCCCGCCTCGCGCTTTGGCGGCACGGATCTGTCCAGCCGCCGCGGGTGTCAGTTCACACCACTCGGTATGGATGATATGCTCCTCGACGGTGTCTTCGGTTACCGGTGCAAAGGTGTCCAGCCCCACATGCAGGGTCAATGCGGTGAATTTCACCCCCCTGTCATCTAACCGCTGCATCAGTTCCGGCGTAAAATGCAGCCCGGCGGTGGGTGCGGCGGCAGAACCGGATTCACGCGCGTAGACGGTCTGGTAGCGCTCAGGGTTTTGCAGGTGTTCGTGAATATAAGGCGGCAGCGGCATCTCGCCCAACTGGTCCAGCTGGGTGTCGATGGCTTCGGGGAAACGTACAATACGCCGTGCGCCATCCAGCACCTCAATGATCTCGCACTGTGGGCCGCCATCGATCTGCACCTGCTTGCCCTTTGTCAGGCGCGTGCCGCCCACCAGGGCTTCCCAGGTGCGTTCATCCAACCGTTTCAGCAGCAAAACCTCGGCCTTGCCGCCACTGAGCTTGTGCGCCGCCAGTCGCGCCGGGATCACCCGCGTCTGGTTGATGACCAGCAGGTCATTGGGGCGCAAAAAATCCGTGATCTGCCAGAAGGTGCTGTGCTGCATGGCCCCGCTCAATCGGTCCAGCACCAGCAGGCGCGAGGCGTGGCGCGGTTCAATGGGCGTCTGGGCAATGCGCTCCGGCGGAAGGTGGTAATCAAATTCCGTTGTCTTCAAAGCGGTATCCTGTGATCAGCCAAACAATGGCGGCTGTTTCTGTTCGTCTTTGTTGTCGGGCAGCGGTATCCTGAGGTGTTCGTAGCCGCGGCGGGTGGCAATGCGCCCCTGCGGGGTGCGATCCAGGAAACCAAGCTGCAATAAGTAAGGTTCGACCACATCCATAATGGTGTCAGGTTCTTCACCAATGGAAGCAGCGATGGTATTCAACCCGACCGGTCCGCCGCTGTATTTTTCGATGATGGTGGCAAGCACGCGGCGGTCAACGTCATCCAGCCCCAGCGGGTCGACATCCAGCAGGTCAAGAGCGTCGCAAGCCACGGAGCGGGTGATCTCACCGGCAGCGCGCACCTGGGCAAAATCACGCACACGCCGCAACAGGCGCAAACCGATGCGCGGAGTGCCGCGTCCGCGGCGAGCGATCTCACCGATGCCATCTTCGCTGAAGGTCACGTCCAGCAATTGTGCCGCGCGTGACACAATGTGCACCATGGAATCGACATCGTAATAATTCATGCGATAAACAGCGCCAAAACGCGCGCGCAAGGGCGCGGTGACCAGCGCCAGGCGCGTGGTGGCACCCACTACGGTAAAGTGAGGTAGTTTCAGGCGCACCGAACGCGCCGCAGGCCCTTTGCCGATGACAATATCCAGCGCAAAATCTTCCATGGCAGGATACAAAACTTCTTCGACCGCGCGCCCCAAACGGTGAATCTCATCAATGAAGAGAATGTCGCCGCCCTTCAGGTTGGTGAGGATGGCGGCCAGGTCACCGGCGCGTTCGATCGCCGGCCCGGCGGTCACACGAATGTTGACTTTCATCTCGTTGGCCAGTACATGCGCCAGGGTGGTCTTGCCCAGCCCCGGGGGGCCGTAGAAAAGCACATGATCCACCGGTTCTTTGCGCTGACGGGCAGCCGTGATCAGGATGCTCAAATTCTCCGTGATCTGGTCCTGCCCGATGATCTCACTAAGTTTTTTCGGGCGCAGCGCCTGGTCGAGGCGATCATCACCGCGCGGCTGCGGGGTGATTATGCGTTGTGGGTCTTCCATCATGGTTTGATTATACTATGGGCGCTGAATTGAATTCACGATTCTGACGGTCGGTCTGCGATTTGCGTAAATTAACAAACCCCGGCTGCCTTGATTCGCCAAAATCCAGTACAATAAATACAGATTCACTCACCAATCACAGACTGACAAAAGGGAGAACATCCATGGCGGAAACCAATCTCACCTGGTATAAAGACGCGATCTTCTACGAGGTTTACATACGCGCGTTCAAAGACGGCAACGGCGACGGTCACGGCGACCTGATCGGCCTGACCGAGGAACTGGATTACTTCAAGGAACTGGGCGTCGACTGCCTGTGGCTCTCGCCCATGTACCCCTCACCGCTGCGCGACGACGGCTATGACATTTCCGATTATTACAACATCCACCCCGACTACGGCACGCTGGATGATTTCAAAAAGCTGATCGCCGAAGCCAAAAAACGCGGTATCCGCATCATCACCGACCTTGTGATGAACCATACCTCAGACCTGCACCCCTGGTTCCAATCGGCGCGCCAGAGCAAAGATTCGCCCTACCGCGACTGGTATGTGTGGTCTGATACCGATGACAAATATACCGAAACGCGCATCATCTTCCTCGATACCGAACCTTCCAACTGGACCTACGACGAGGTGGCAGGGCAGTATTTCTGGCACCGCTTCTACCGCACCCAGCCTGACCTTAACTGGGACAACCCCGAAGTGATCGAAGAGTTCAAGAATATCGCCCGCTTCTGGCTGTCGCTGGGGTTGGATGGCTTCCGCGCGGATGCCGTACCTTACCTGATCGAGCGTGAGGGCACCAGCAACGAAAACCTGCCTGAAACACATGTCATCCTGAAGGATTTCCGCGCCTTCATGGACGAAGAGTTCCCCGGCGCCATCCTGCTGGGCGAAGCCAACATGTGGCCGTGGGATCTGCGGCCTTACTTTGCCGACGGTGACGAGTTCCAGATGTGCTTCCATTTTCCGGTGATGCCGCGCTTGTTCATGGCGGTCAAAAAAGGCGACGCCGCCGATGTGATCAACATCATGGAACGCACACCGGACATCCCCGACAATTGCCAGTGGTGCACGTTTTTGCGTAACCATGACGAACTCACGCTCGAAATGGTGACCGAGGAAGAGCGCCAATGGATGTGGCAGCAATACGCCCCCGAAGATCGCATGCGCCTTAACCTTGGCATCCGCCGCCGGCTGGCGCCGCTGCTTGACAACGACCGCCGCAGGATCGAGCTGTTGAATGTGGTGCTGTTTTCGCTGCCGGGTTCGCCCATCCTCTACTACGGCGATGAGATCGGCATGGGCGACAACATCTGGCTGTTTGATCGCAATGGCGTGCGCACCCCCATGCAATGGAAGGATGCGCCCAACGGCGGCTTTTCTGACGCCGCGGAAACCTATGCACCGGTGATTGATGACGATGAATACGGCTACCAGGCGGTCAATGTGGAAAATGCCCTGGCGGATGAATGTTCACTGTGGCACTGGACACAGCACCTGATCACCATGCGCAAAGAACATCCTGTGCTCAGCCGCGGCAGCTACACCTTCATCCCCACCGACAACCCGGCGGTACTGGCGATCCTGCGCGAGAGCGAAGAAGAAGTGATCCTGGCGCTGGCGAATTTCTCAGACGAAGCCCAGGTGGCGCGCCTGCACATGCCCCAATATGCGGAGAACGAAAAGAAGGAATTGTTCTCGCATATGCCGCACGGCTGCGCGCGCGATGAAATGCACCGCACCCTGCTGGAACCTTATGAATACCAATGGCTGTTGATGGTACCTAACGGCAAGGAGTAAACAAGGGTATAGGGGTCAGTAAATTTTTATCATTGTTCTGGTAAAATTATCCGCCGGTCTTATTGGTTGATAATTCTTTATTGGAAAGTAGATTCAAATGAAAAAGAATGCCTACAGCATCAACAGTCTGTTGATCGTATCCTCCGCCTACCTGGCGGCGCAGATGCTGGCGGACATCACCAGCCTGAAGATCGTCACCATCGCCGGGTTGAGCATGGACGGCGGCACGCTGATCTACCCGCTGACCTTCACCCTGCGCGATATGGTGCACAAGGTGGCGGGCGCCAAAGCCACGCGCACGTTGATCTACACGGCTGCCGTGATCAACATCATCATGGCAGGCCTGTTCTGGCTGGTGGGGTGGCTGCCCGGCGACCCGCAAGTGGTGCAGCCGGACTTTGCTGCCGTGCTGGCGCCGGTGTGGCGCATAGTGTTCGCCTCTATCCTGGCAGAGGTGGTGGCGCAGCTGTTGGACACCGAAGCCTACAGCCTGTGGACCAGGAAAGTCACCATGCGCTACCAATGGGCGCGCGTACTGGTCTCCAACGCGGTCAGTGTGCCGGTGGACAGCCTGATCTTCGTGTGGGCGGCGTTCGGCGGGGTGCTTCCCAATACGGTGGTGTGGGCCATCTTCCTGTCGAATGTCATCGTCAAAGGTATCACTACCCTGGTGGGCATGCCGCTGATCTACCTGGTGAAAGACCGCCGCGAACTGGGGCTAAGTGACGATTTTGAGTAAACGGTTTATGTGAGTAAATGAAAAGCGGTATGGCGCAGGCGTCATACCGCTTTTTTGTGATTGTATCCAGTCGCTGAGAAAAATTTTAGTAGGTGTCCAGGAAATCGAAGAATTCCATGCTGCCGGTTGCTGATTCAAGGGCGCTGAAGAACGTGCCGCCGATCAAGCCGATGAGACTGGCGATGATCTGCATCAGCAAACCTAATCCGCCCAGCACCAGTCCCACGATCGCAAGGGTGCGCTTGGTGGATTTCATGCCCAGGATGCCGAACACAATCGCGCCGATGGTCGGCAGGATCGTCAGGCAGCAAACGGGGGGTAGGAAGAAGGAACAGATCGAGCACAGGTTCAGGATGCCAAGCACCAGCGACACAATCGCCATCCAGTCTTTGCTGGGATCGCCGCCGGCTTTTGACGGGGTATAGGGCATATCGGGCATTTCAGGGACGGTTTCGTACATTTTCACTCTCCAGGGAATTTTTGGTTGATCGACGATGCAATTGCGTACATAGTAACATACATAAGTGATTTTTAACAACACCTCCACCCTATGTATTGAGGGTTGCGCATGGATGGATCAAAATGGAAATGGCCTTACTGACAGGAACTATGTGTTGACGGAGTAGAAACCGATATTTTGGCCGCGGAAATTTAACCTGAAGGGACGAACATCAAACCCTTGTTGCAGCGCATACTCCGCAAGACACTCAAGCCAATGCACACCGGGCAGTGGATACAGGGGTTCGTCAATGATACAGCAGGGCAACAAAACAAAGTTTCGCCCGGATTCCTTGGCAGCGTTGATGATTTTTACATTGCAGCCATGGGCGTGCATGCCAACCAGCAGATCGAAATCTTTGGCATGATGTTGTTCGAAAGCGGCATTGATATGAGGAACTTTGGCGTTTAGGGGTATTCTTACGCGTTTATTGAGCGTTATGTCTTTGTATTTTTCAGGCAAATCCTGGTGCACAGGATCAATCACCGTCGCATCCCAACCGCTCAATTGTAACAAATACGCCAGAAAGCCTTTGCCCCCGCCTATGTCTGCCATTCTGCACGCAGGAAAATTCTGAGTCAGCCAAAGATGAAGCAGTTGAAAACGGAACTTCTTCATCCTGGGAATTTCACCAGATTGCTGCGCTTCTTCAACCGTGGCACGAAAGATGGCACTGCCTGACATGTCAGTGATTGGACTAACTTCTTCAGCCTCCGTTAATCCATCACTATCCGCCGATTCTGTAATCTGGGCGAGATTCTCAAACAGTTTCTGCGCTTCTCTTTTTGTTTTCTTCTTGGTCATAGGCTACCTTGCACCTTTTGCAGAACTCGATACCATTGGTATTATAACCTGCCCTTTAGGCAACACCTGCGCCGATCAGGGCGAAGGAAAAAGTACTCCTCTATCGGTGAATTTTGCCTGGTCACACAGGCAAACATTTTGCTTATCAATAAAAAAACCTTACTGCCTTTGATTACATAAATTTGGCAGCAAGGTTCTTATTTTCGACAAAGTGATTTGATTATTCTTTTACTAAGCTCTCTTTGATGTCGACCAAGGTTTCATGGATTCGGAAAGCAAGAATGAGCAGTTCGCAAACTATTCTTGCCCATAATATGCCAAGTGCGCTATAGAGAAGTCCCCCAAAGAATCCACCGGCCAATCCGCCGAGGATGGGTCCAAAACCTCCGTTGCGAAACCCGCCAGCGAGTAAAGCAATGAAAATTATCAGGCCTCCAAGTATACTGCCGATTACACCTATCCAGAACAATATCTTTATCAAAACAGGTGTGATCATTGAATCAAAACCCATAATTTTTTTTAAGTTCATTAGTCTCTCCTGAATGTGTTGGTTTGACTACATTGTATACTAGCTAGTTGATGAACTATAAACGGATTCGGTCTCCAACGCAACTTCTGACAGGTAGCGGATGAAATTCTCGGCTTCTAAGGCGGTGGCAAAAGGTTCTCCCACGCACAGCCACACCCCGCGCGGCCCCAGGGCACGCAGGCAATTGACGGCCGCCTGTTGGGTTTCACACACCACCTGCAAACACTTGCCGTGCTGCAAGCAGCGGCGGTAGACATCGATCCAGTCATCGGCATCGCCGTTGCCGGCGCCATACACCCACTGGATGCCGTGCAGTTCTTCGATCGCCAGCAAGCTATCGAGGTGCTGCAGGCTGGTGGGCCCGTCGAGATGGAAGATGGAGCGGTCCAGCACGGTCATCTCCTTGCGCACTATGGGCAGGATGTAGCGGTCGCCCATGCGTTTGGAAACCAGCGCCAAAAAGTCGCACGAGGGAATGTAGGCACGCCCCTGATGGTAATAAGGAATCCAGCTGGCGCTGCCCATGCCGCTGCCCGCCACCAGCGCGAAACTGCGCTCCAGCGAGGCGATCATGGCATCCGCGGCGCGCTCTGCCAGTCGTTCGATCAGGTCGGGGCAGTCATACAGGTCCATGCACAACGCCTGCGGGCTGCGCAGCCCGGCGAGGATGTCGTAGCTGTTGTGCAGATCGGTCTGTCCGACCAACAGGCGGTGATCAGAGCGTTCGATCGCCAGGCGCGTCATGGCCTCCATCGCCTGCCAGTAAGGGTTGTTGAAGTTGAAAGGCATCTCCAGATAGGGCTGCCATTCTTCGGGCGAATGTACGCAATGCTTGACCCACGAGGTGCCTTCGCCGTATTCCAGTTCAGCATTGAACAGGGTGGTAGTCAGGTCAGGGCCCAGGTTGGGATGCACACAGGGATAGGAATCGCCCACAAAGATGGTGGCTTGCGCCCAGGCAAGCGCGCGTTCCACCTGGAAATCAACATCCATCCAGCGCTCACGCTGGCTGGCATGCTCTTTTTGCGGGAAAGCAATGCCGGGGTTTATTTCATAGGTACTGACATTAATGGGCAGGCGGTCAACGATTTCACCGAACCACCAGGCTTCGAAGCGCGCGATGGTCTTGTCAAAGTCGGGTTTGGTGCTGAGTTCGTACATGGCCTGGCTCCTTATCGCGGGATGGTTGGGAAGAAAGCGTCGATGGCGTCCATGAAGGCTTGCGGACACTCCTCGTGCGGCACATGGCCGCAGTTTTCAAAGATCACCAGCGAAGCGCCAATGATCTGCCGCGCCAGGCTGATGGCGGTTTCCACCGGCACAATGCGGTCATCATCACCGCTGACCACCAGCACCGGCATGGTCAGGCGCTCGAACCGTGAAACAAGATCGGCGCGTGTGCTGGCGCGGGTGAATTCCCACAGCGCGCGGTCCCAGTTTTCCACCTGCAGCGGCAGTTTATAACCGGCAATGATCTCCTCGGTGATCAGCGAAGGGTCATGCCATGCCCGTTGGATGGTTTCTTCGCCGGTATTGGCAATCGAGCGCACAAAGTAGGGCCCGATTGCGCGCAGTTGGGGAGAACGCAGGATCAACCCCAACAAACCCTGCAAAGCGCCTTCGCCGCCGACCGAATCGACCAGCACCAGCGCGCGCACACGTTCGGGAAATGCCACGGCAGCCGCCATGGCCACCCGCCCGCCGGCGGAGTTGCCGATCAGGATGGCTTGTTCCGCGCCGAAGTGCTCCATCAAACCAATGATGATAGCGATGTTGGCATCCTCACCATAGACATCCTCTTCCCATGCCTGCCAATCCTCCGGCATGGGGCGTTCACTCAGCCCGAAGGCAGGGCGGTCATAAGCGACCACATGCCCATAAGCGGAGAGCGGTTCCATCACACGGTGCCATGAGAAGGTGCTGGCGCCAAAGCCGTGCAGCAGCAGGATCAGCGGGCCATTGGGGTCACCGCTTTCCTTATAATGGATCTCGATGCCGTTGATCTCCACCACCTTGCTGTCATCACTGAACAACTGTTCGCGCGGCTTAACATCGCCAGGCGGAAAGTAAGGCACCAGCAGCGGCACCACCAACAGCAATACGGCAATCAGCAATACAATGATGCCGAGTGTTTTCCAAAATTTCTTCATCGTTTTCTCTCTAAATCTATTCGTTATACAGGAACCACAGGATCATGTCACTGGTCATGCGCCACTGTTCGTAATCCTCGATGAGGGCTTCGCCATCACGTCCCTGGGTGCCATAATCGCCGAACTGGGCATGGTTACCGCCCACAATCGCCAGCACATGCGTGCCGGGCGGCAGCAGCGCTTTGGAAGCGTCGATATCTTCCTGGGTGGTCAGCCCATCTTTGGTGGCATAAATCGATAGCACACGCAGGTCGGTTACGCTCAGGTCGCTGCTGTCCGGCGGATAGGAAGCAAGCAAGATCAACCCCGTGATCTGGTCAAGGTTATTGCCAGCATACACCGCCGCCATGGCGCCGCCCAGCGAATGTCCGCCGATGTACCACTCAGTCACCTCATTTTCGCAGGGGAAGAACGGGTTCTGCAGCACCTCATCGGCGCGGTTGGGGGCAAGCACCGCCAGACTGAGCGGCATTTTCATCATCACCACCGGCACGCCAGCCTGCGCCAGCTGATAGAGAAGCGGGGTGTAGGAACGGTAATCGACGCGTCCGCCGGGGTAGAAAATGATGCCTTTGGTCTCACTGGGCTGATACGGACAGAAATACAGAGCGTTATCATAATCAACAATGCTGATGCCCTCGGTGTATTCAATAATCTCACGGGTGGCGTCGCCCGGCCCCAACGGGGTCAGTCCCCAGGCAACAAAGCCGATCACCACAAGCAACAGCAGCGCCAGTAGACCCAGTACAATTTTCTTTATCATCGTTTTCTCCCGATTA
>Ga0334882_1005143_pt1 | contig 10522 bp, 7 predicted proteins | sample GraSluR1_MG_5_FD_207226 | JGI IMG/M metagenome (GOLD analysis project Ga0334882, IMG submission 207226) | Sludge microbial communities from methane-producing bioreactor in Wageningen University, Netherlands - Granular Sludge_15_04-R1 | ecosystem: Engineered > Bioreactor > Anaerobic > Unclassified... | reverse complement strand
TTTGCATTACGGCGATACTGCCATGCTCGCGTACACCTACGATGCCATGAAAGGATACATCAGATATATGCTGACCTGGACCGACGGGGATGGTATCATGAATTCGCAACGGGAAGGTAACAACGGCCAGCCCCTGAGATGGTTCAACCTGGGTGACTGGTGTGCTCCCTCCGAACTGCCGCCGGATATCATGGTCCACACTTTCTACCAGTGGCGTTGTGCTGATTTTACTTCAAAGGCTGCTAAAGTGCTGGGCCACACCAATGAGGCAAGAGAATATGCAGCACTGGCAGAAAGAACCAAGCAGGCATTCCTCAGGAAGTTCTATGATGAGGAGAAAGGAACCTACGGCCCGTACGGAGGCAACATTTTTGCACTGGTGATGGGAGTTCCGGCCGGTCAGGAGAAAAGGGTACTTGATGCACTTAAACGAGACATTGCAGAAAACGACGGTCACCTCGATACAGGTATCTTCGGCACACAGTTCTTTTTTGAGATACTTGCCGAATATGGCATGAACGACCTGGCTTATGAGGCAATGAATAAAAGGACACAGCCCTCGTATGGATGGTGGATTGAACAGGGAGCCACCACAACCTGGGAGCGCTGGGATGGCGGCGGATCACGTAACCATCCCATGTTCGGCGGAGGCATTGTATGGTTTTACAGAAAACTGGCAGGAATGAATACCGATCCTGAAAACCCGGGCTACCGCAAAATAATTTTCCGTCCTCAGCCTGCTGGTGACCTGAGATATGTATCCTATTCAAATCTTACTCCTTACGGTACCGCCGGAATCCGTTGGGAAAAGAAAGATAAAAACTTCCTGATGGAAGTGAATGTTCCGGTCGGAAGTACTGCAACAGTTTATGTGCCTGCCGGGTCATTGAATGAAATCAGGGAGAATGGAAGAGCAATAAAAAAGAACACTAAAAACATCACATACACAGGAATGGAGACAAACCATGCTGTTTTCAGAGTCAATTCAGGCACTTATGCCTTTTCATCGGTAAAAGCACACCAATAATCCAGTGATTTGATCAGGAGTGGGTCACTCAAATCATCAATTCTGGGTTGGTATTGTCCGTTCAATTCGCAACTTTAACGCACATCAACCTGTTTTGGTCTCTGATAAGCAGCCTGCCATTGGCAAGAGCCAGAGGAGCCCAGTTTCGTGTTCCGCCTCCAAATCGTGTTTCAATGGACTCCTCGCCCGATCCCGGCACTCCCTCTTTAAGCACATCTGCAGATGCCAGCGGCTTGAATCCGGTGGGATCGGGTTCTATGAGGTATAGAGTCTGCCTGCCGTCGGTTGCCAGAATCAGTCCGTCAACCAGGATCATACTTCCTTTATCGAATAAAGGTGAACGCATGGTTTTCCACATGATCTCCCCTTCCATGTTCATACACACCAGACCGTCACGCTTGCTGTTGGTCGAGAACTGAGCATAAAAATACCCATTATGCAAAATCGGAGGTTTGGTATGATCACCGAATTCATTATGTTTGAAAAGTTCCTTAACACTATAGCCCCCATCTGCCGTTTTTTCAACTTTTATCATAACGGTGCCCAGTTCATACCCTCCAACAACAATTACTCTATCCTCTCCGGCATCAAGAGCACTTGGCACCTGAATATGATTCTCCCAGTCATTGTATTCCCAAAGAATTTCACCTGTGAGCGGCCTGATTCCTGCAATTTTGCCCATTGTCCTCGGCAGGTCCCTGTGAGCAACAGGATTAGTGGATGAAAAAACCATTGCAACATGGTCCTCTCCTGCTATTTTCACGATTGACGGACTGGCATAAGTTTCATTGCCAAGAATTGGTGTCTGCCAGACAATATCGCCTGTCAGTTTGTCAAATGCCACCACACCATCGTAAAAGTCCCGGGTATATGCCACAATAAGCAAGTCGCCGTAAATAAGAGGGCATTGTGTAATGGCCCATACCGGACGTTGAGTGCCTCCGAAATCCGTCATAAGGTTTTTATTCCAGACAGGTTTATGTGTGTTTATGTCTATACAATACAGATCGCCGTTCTGGCTGCATGAGTAGACATGGTTGCCGTCGACAGTCGGGACGCTCCGCGAACCGGGGAACATAACTGATCCCGGTGCAGAGTATTCAAATCTCCAGAGCTCACTGCCACTGACCAGGTCAAAACAACGCATAATATCACCGGTTTCACCATTTCTGTCGAGCAGGTAGACCTTACCATCCCTGACAGCAGGCCCCCCGAAACCGATTCCCACGTCAACGCTCCATAAAACTTCAGGCCCGTTCTCAGGCCAGGAGCGCAGGATGCCTTTCTGGTCCGAAGTGCTGTTTCTGTAAGGCCCGAGATACTGGGGCCAGTCATTTGTTTCTTTCGTGCCCCGGGTGCAGCTGTTTGCCATACCAAGTATCAGTGCACCTGCAAGAAGGATTGTTTTGCATAGTGTCATTTTCATTGCTTTCGTTTATTAATAATGTGAATTTTAAAACTACTAAATATTCAGCCAATAAGTTATTTTCAGGTTTATGGACCTGAACTTAGGCCCGAAATCTTATCATCGGTCCCTTTCTGAAGGATTTATATTTGAACCGCACAGATCACCTGGCAATTTTGATGCAGATCAGCCTGCTCTGATCACGGATTAGCAGTCTGCCGTTTGACAGTGCCAGCGGAGCCCAGTTTTGAGCCGGAAATCTTTGATCAGTGGATTCAGCTTTGAGAATATCAGATGTTGCTATTGGTTTAAAGGCTGAGGGATCAGGTTCAACAAGATATAACTTAGTGGCACCATCCGTGCATATCAGCAGACCCTCTGCAAGTATCATGCCTCCTTTATCAAACGCAGGTGCCCTTCCGGTTTTCCACTTAACCTGCCCGTCCATGCTCATGCAAACCAAACCGTCTTTTCTTTCGTTGGTTGAATACTGTGCGTAGAAATGATTATTATATAAGATAGGTGGCTGGGTATGAGTTCCAAAATCGGGGTTCTTGTAGAGTTCTGTTACGCCATAGGTTCCATCCGTCTTCTTTTCAACTTTAATCATTGCAGCCCCGGCATTGTATCCTCCTGTAATAAGTACTTTGCCTTCGCCCGCATCAACGGCACTGGGGACCGGGATTATGCAGTTCCAGTTTGTGTATTCCCACAGGAGTCCTCCTGTAAGCGGATTGATTCCGACGGTCTTGCCACCGCTCGCGTCCGGCCCGCGGCCGGCTGCGGCCGTAACCATAACCACATGGTTCTCTCCCCCTATCTTTACAATTGAAGGACTTACGTATCCTGTCGGACCAAGAGACGGGGTTTTCCATTTGACATTGCCGGTCAGTTTATCATAAGCCACCACTCCTGCATCCGGGGCCTGGGAAGCGAGAATAAGCAGATCACCATAAATCAGGGGACATTGGGTAATTGCCCATCTCGGTATTGTCCCGCCTCCGAAATCTGTCCAGATGTTCTTGTTCCATACAGGTTTGTGAGTATTAATATCTATACAATACAGGTTCCCGTAAGGGCCGACTGTATAGATCCGGTTGCCATCTATTGTGGGGACACTTCGCGATCCCGGAAATGAAACCGATCCGGGTGCATCATAAGCAAAGCTCCAGAGTTCTTTACCGCTTAATAAGTCAAAGCACCTCAGTTTATCACCCACTTTATCGTCCCTGTCCAACAAGTATGCTTTACTGTCTTTAATTACAGGTCCGCCGAACCCGATTCCGATATTAACACTCCACAATACCTCCGGGCCCTGCTGTGGCCAGGAGCGCAAAATACCTTTCTGGTCGGAGATGCTGTTTCGATTTGGTCCATAATATTGTGGCCAGTCCTGTGAGTTGACATCCAACATACAGGTTAATAGAACAATTGTAATGAAAAACAATTTAATCTTTGTCATAATGCAAGTTTATAAATTTTTAGAATAAAGATAGTTAAATGCCATCAAGGCTGTGCATCCGGGGCTTTAAAGGGAAAAACATTAACATAAAAAGGAAATATTCATGGATTATTCGTTTCACATTTTGCATTTCTTGTGTTCTGCCATCAATTATTTCTGTACTCTTCATCAGTAACAGGCTGCAGCCAGACTGCTCCTCCCTCATCGGTATTGAGACTTACGGCAATGTGTGCAAATTCAGTGTCGGGGCCGGCACCATGCCAGTGCACCACGTTTGGGGGAATTTCCACAAAATCGCCTTTGCGTAATAACCGGGCAGGCTCACCTTTTGCCTGGTAATACCCCAGTCCTTCGGTTATAAAAAGTATTTGACCGCCCGGATGCGAGTGCCAGTTTGTTCTTGCTCCGGGTTCGAAGGTTACATTGCCATAGCTGACATGCATTGCGGAGTCGGTTGCCCCCATCATTTTAAGCCAAACAGTTCCGGAAAAATTGGCACTGGTTATCTTTTCACCTTTGGCAAGAACCGGAACAGGTTGACTGGTTTCGAGGATTTCGTTTAAAACTGCCTGAGCGGCGCCGGCTTCCTTTTCACCCAGACCAGATCTTATAACATCCACGAATCCATTCAACTGAGCAGGAGTTAAACCAACATTCAGGCAAATTGATAAATGGGAACTCAGCATAGGTTCAACACCGCCAATACTGGCAAGTACAGATACGGTTACCAGTTCTCTGTCGGCAAAAGTCAAAATATCCCGTTCAAAAATATCGGCAAACAAATGTTCTTTCAGAAATATTTCTATAACGGGAGCAAAAGCGGCATAACCTCTTTGCGGTCCGGTTTGAGGCACTCCTGTTAGTTTTTCCAGGTTTTCCCGGCCCCGTTCATATTTGCTGCGTCCATCTTTTACCGGCGAAGCATCAGTACCCGTTTCATCATTGATTCCCCTGGCCTTTCGTTCATCAAGCACTTCCATAAAAGTCTGCAATCCCCGGATGCTGCGCGGAAATCCGCAGTAAGCATAAAGATGCACGATTACTTCTTTTATTTCATTGATGGTTAATCCTGTGTTTAATCCTTCATTCAGTGCAGATTTTAGAGACTGAAGGTCTCCTGTTGCCGTAAAAGCCGCAATCCTGACAATACTTTGTTGCCTGAAAGTTAGCGCCTGGCTGGATTTAACTATGTTTTGAGAATAAAGGTTACCTGAATAACAGATGGTTGCCATTATCACTCCGATGAAGATCCTGATTATTATTTCTTTCATTTTGATAAGTATTTTGGAGCAGAGTTTTGTGCGAGTGACCATTGCTTACACATGATGAAAATTATAAATCCGGTGATTGTTGTTTTCAAAAAGTTGTTATTAATTGGAAATAATTACGTTAAAGATATTTACCAAAGAACTCATTGAGTTTGTTCATCGCCTGGTTTACATATTCAGGAACATAATAGGTTTGAATGTGGGTGGCACCGGGAATCAGGAACAATTCCTTCTCTTTTGTCCCTATGGCACGGTTGAAAGCAGCATCAGTCATGTAATATGTGTCTGCTTTGCTCCCTGCCATCATCAACAGTGGCTGGTTGATCAGCTCCATGTTGGTTGAAGCGTCAAATGCCATCAGGTCGAGCAGGCTGCTCATTGTATAGCGAAAGGTTGAATTTGGGTGTGCGTGGGTGTTTCCGTAGTAAATATATCCTTCCCGATACAGGTCATACGGAATTTTTGCCAATTCTTCTTCTTCCGTTGGCATTGGACTATCAGCAGCATAAAGCACTTTACCCCCTGCAGCTTCCTGTGCCCGTGCTTCGGAAGCCTGTTTTAACCTTTCCTGAATGGTAGAGATTCCGGAATTCATGAATCCGTTCCGCCTTACCACGCCTGAATTAAACATGCTAAGCGTAGCCACTGCTTTAAAACGTTTGTCGGTCTGGGCAGCTGCCAGCGAATAACCGCCGCCACCACAAATACCCAACAAACCCAGGCGGTCAGCATTTACACCGGCATATTGAGTGATATAATCGGCCATCCCGCGAATGTCCTCAATACGGTTGGCCGGCTTATCCACATTACGCGGCTCCCCGCCACTGGCTCCCTGGTACGACGCATCTGCTGCAATGGTGATATAACCTGATCCGGCCAGACGCTGCGCATATAATCCTGCTACCTGCTCTTTTACACCACCGTTGGGATGAGCAACCACTACCGCCGGATATTTCTTCGACGGATCGTAATCAGAGGGTGTGTAAATATTGGCAGCGATAACAATGCCATTCAGTTTATAAGTTACTGGATGAATATTTACCCTGCCAGACACATTCCCAGTAATGGCACCCCTGTAAACCAGGCCAAAAGGATTGGCGGTTCTGGTTTGACCTGAAGAAATAATGGTTGCCGTTGTGTACATAACAATCAAAAAAATGGTTTTTAATTCTCTTTTCATCCGTATATATTTTATTTTTTAAAGGTCGCACAGCCCGACTATAAATATTTATTAAGTTGACCAATATGAGTAGATTAGAAATGTAACTTAAGAGTCAGAGATCAAGGAGAAAAAGCTGTTGCGATTTGTAGTTTTCCATTGTTTCACCCTCCGTGTTAAATACCATTTGGCTGCAGCTTATCACCTATGTTCACTGCTTTTTCAATCACGTCCAGTCTTGCTTTCCTTGGATCAGTTTTACCGACTGGTTTACCATCGGGTTGCACATCGAGTATCTCGTTTGTTTTCTGATCGAAAAGCGGCCAAAGCGGAAGGCCGTCACCATTTGGATTGCCGGTTTTTGCAAAATTTACCCAGTAACCATTCATAATCCTGGCTACCTCTTTGTCTGAGGGATCTGCAGTTCCTCCTTCCGGTACTCTGAGATTATCGAACACAAAAGAAATATCAGTTCCGTGCCCCGGACCAAAACGCATCCTTTCTTTCATTGCAGCGGGTACATAAGAGAAAAGAAAGATGTACGCCGGATCGCCTTTCGCAGCTACCGATTGAGCTGCAAAGCGGGCAGGCTCAGCCCAGACTTTGTCGGTGTTAAAAAGAGTCTGAACTTCAGCGAATTCCTTATTGCCTTCAGGGTCATAGGCAGCCTTTGCCTCTTCTTTAAGCTCACCGAACATTGAAAACAATTCTTCCTTTGAACTGCTGGCATTGACAAAAGGCCCTCCTATTTCTGCGCTATTATTCCCGATCATGAGCGGGACTCTTGCATGCCTGCCTGCATTATATGCCTCCGAACAACTTTCAACGACAAGTTTACCGTCCAGAATTGGTCCTGAGTAGATTCGGGGTCCTCCCTGGCCATCATTTTCCTGCCCGCCGTCCACAATCTCTTCGACTTTCAGCGCTCGCAGTCTGGCCAGAGCAGCTGCATCTGTACCTCCGATCCCGTGTTTACGCGCAAAATTTATTCCGATCGTTTCCGCTGAAACAGGGTAGTATTGAGATGCATTTTCCTTGCTGATCGGTCTGCCTGTCAGAACTCCATCCCTTCCTCCGCTGGAATGGCCGATTGCCTTGTGGAACAATCCACGGGCTGATGGTATGGTCATGAGTGAGTGTATCGAAACGCCTCCTGCAGAGAAACCGAAAATAGTAACATTTTCAGGATCGCCTCCGAAGGCTGCAATGTTTTGCTGTACCCACTTAAGGGCTGCTATCTGATCCATGAATGCATAACTGCCTTTTGGTTCCTCAGGATGCTCGGCAGACAATGCCGGAAAGGCAAAATGACCCAGGCGGCCAAGACGGTAATTAATGCTTACAAGGATGACCCCTTTGGTGGCGAAGCCATTTCCGGAAGTATTGCCCGATCCTCCGACAAATGCCCCACCGTGGATCCACACCATAACAGGCAGATTTGCTCCCTGTTTAGCTCCTGAAGGCCGCCAGATATTAAGAAAAAGGCAATCTTCCGAAGAACCTTCCGCAATTGATCCGGAGCCGCGGGGAAAACCTGCCTGTGCGCAACTTGCGCCAAACTCGCTTGCATCGCGCACTCCCTCCCATGCCGGTGCGGGTTGTGGAGGACGCCAGCGAAACTCACCAACAGGTGGTGCCGCATAAGGAATTCCCCTGAAACTGTCGACATCCCCTTCAGTTATACCGCGCACAACTCCCGAAGCCGTACGAACCGTAGGTGCCTCATCCGGGACTGAACCTTGTGCGAATGACCATTGTACGCACATGATTATTAAAAAAAGTCCGATAACGGTTGATTTCATACTGATATTTATTTACATGATTATTAATTACAATTACCGTAAGATTGTTTTTACTTAATCCAGCCCTTTTTCCTTTAGCCATTCCGACATTAAGTCGGCAATTTCAATATTATTTAAATCTGAAAACGGAAAATGCGTATTGCCTTTAATGTCAATTTCAGGCAGATGCACCACTGTTACGTCGCCTCCGTGTGCATTTACGGCATCTCTCCATAACCTTGCCATTTCAAGACGTACACGCCACCCATCCTGACCGGGGTTGGGGTTTGGTTCATCAGGAATAAAATCACCATAGTAAATAACAATCGGGATTTTAGTAAGCTGCATAAACTCTTCCACAGGCACTGAAACCGCTACGAGCGTGCCGCCCGAACTTGGCTTTGGAGCAGGCACTTCCCCTTCAGGAAACAGGAATCCGCTTCCGGGTTCATAACAAACGATGGCTTTTATTTTCTGGCTTTTAACTGCAGTAAGCCAACCCATGCCACCGGAATGTGAGTGAGAAACAAGAATGCCCTCCCCTATCTTATCGAACAATGCGGAAACAGCATCCACATTGACATTGATATCGATTGGACCAATATTGGGTACCATCTGACGAAAATATTGCTCAAGTGTTGCATCATCCTGTGCAAACCGTACCCCGTCAAAATATTCGGGCCATATACCTATGCGAAAAGTACCAAACCACCCCTGCTCGTCTGTTACCGGGATAATTGTGCCTTCAACTGTACTGCGGCCTGCATTGCCTCTTCTGGGCTGATCAATGACATAAACCCCGTATCCCCGACGCAGGAAAATATTTTGATACCCTTCACGTCCGTCGGGAGTTGTTTCCCATGTTTTTGAAAACTGCCCGATACCATGCCACATAACCAGGGGGTATTTACGGGCGTTGGCAGGAATCTGGTAAAAAACATAGGCATGATCACCATGAAAGGTTTGTCCTGCAGGTGTCTGATTATACGGATCGAATGTGCCGGGACTTGTAATCACGGTCCCTCCAACGGCAAAGCTGCCCTGTTCCTTTATAATTAGTGGAGTTTGATTTCCGGCTTTTTGTGCGCAAGCTGGTATTACAACGACTAATACTAAAAATAATTTCCGAAAATATCTGACACTCTTTTTTTGCAGATCTTTTAACAACTGCTTTGATTCTGTTATCTTCATTAGCTGAGCGGATTAAATATTCTACTGCATTACCAGATAAGAGGGTACAAAAGGATCAACATATAATACTATTTAAATCATGAAGTTTGCCTCTAAAATCTTATAAATGCAAAGGTGAGACTAAAAAACCGGTGCTGTGGTATACCGATTACGGATTTTTGTACCCGGATTACTGTTATTGTATTTCGATGAATATCTTATAGATAAATATACTATATCTTTGAAAAGAAATTAAAAATAAAATGTCATGGATGAGATAATAAAACTTGATAATATATCTCAATTCAATACCCTGAGGGGAATAGAGACTCTTCATCCCTTAGTGAGTGTATTTGAGTTCTCAAAAATGAAACTCATACCGGAAGCCAGGGCACATTATGGTTTTTATTGTGTCTTTCTGAAAGAGGCAGTATGCGGGGAATTGAAATATGGCTGCAATTATTACGATTACCAGGAAGGGACACTCGTTTTTATTGCCCCGGGTCAGGTGGTCGGAATAGGCAGTAAACCCGGGAGTCCCAGACCTGAAGGATGGGCATTGCTTTTTCATCCGGATTTAATCCGGGGTACCTCTCTTGGCCGGAATATTAAACAATATACATTCTTCTCTTATGAAGCAAATGAAGCCCTTCACATTTCAGAAAGAGAACGACTTATTATAATCGATTGTCTGAATAAAATAGATCACGAACTGAATCAATCGATCGACAAACATAGTAAGACCCTGATTGCTAATAATATAGAATTACTTTTAAATTATTGTTTGCGATTTTACGACAGACAGTTCATTACCCGCGGTACAGTTAATAAAGACATTCTGGTAAAGTTTGAGAGACTGCTGGACAATTATTTTCACTCTGAGATCACACAAACCCATGGCCTGCCAACAGTTAAATATTGTGCCGGCCAGTTGAATCTGTCTGCCAACTATTTTGGCGATCTGATCAAGAAAGAGACCGGAAGATCAGCACAGGAGTATATACAATTAAAACTGATAGGAATTGCCAAAGAACGAATATTTGACACGAGTAAATCGATCAGTGAGATAGCGTATGGATTAGGGTTTAAGCATCCTCAGCATTTCAGTCGTATGTTTAAGAATGAGACCGGATATGCCCCTAATGAATACAGGTCATTAAACTAAGAAAGACAGAAGACGGAAGACAGAAGCAGTTGGCGAAAAAGAACCTTCTTGCTCTGAGCCCTGCTTTGCCAGCCGTAGCTTTCTT
>Ga0334882_1005142_pt1 | contig 10523 bp, 9 predicted proteins | sample GraSluR1_MG_5_FD_207226 | JGI IMG/M metagenome (GOLD analysis project Ga0334882, IMG submission 207226) | Sludge microbial communities from methane-producing bioreactor in Wageningen University, Netherlands - Granular Sludge_15_04-R1 | ecosystem: Engineered > Bioreactor > Anaerobic > Unclassified... | reverse complement strand
TCTGTTCTTTTCGATGAATTCAACTGCCTTATCTGTAATAACATCAGCCATATCTTCATCTATCCACAAGGCTGATTTCCCTCCACTCATATATCCGATCCTGCTTATCCCGTTAACTATTGTCATATCGTGGCCGTGACTTGGATGCATTTTAAGCAGTTCAGGGTGGTCCCTTCCGGTCGGTTCGGTGAGGATCGGTTCAGTAAAGCTTACTTTAATCGGATCGGCCGGATCGAGTCCAACCACTCTCCTGTTCTCAACGTATACACATGGGACCCTGTCGCCTGTTGCAGGGATGAGAAAACTGTAGTCGAACCCGATGTCGAGCGGTGAGTGAGTTATCTCTCCGTTCCAGTCAGCTCCCCCTTCGGGACCGAGACCGAGGTGCCATTTCCCAACGACACCGGTTGTATATCCTGCATCCCTCAGAACGGATGCTATTGTGCTCCTTCCAGGTTCGATTATTGCAGCGGCGTTACCTCTTGCAATGCCGGTTCCCTGACGTCTCCAGGCGTATTCACCCGTTAAAAGGGAGTAGCGCGAAGGGGTGCTCGTTGCTGATGTGCAATGAGCATTCGTAAACATCAAACCCTCTATGGCGACCCTGTCAATATTGGGAGTAACTATGCTTGTTGCGCCATAAGAGCTGATATCGCCGTAACCCAGGTCGTCGGCATATATAATAACAATATTCGGATGCTGAACCTGTTTATCACAACCGGCATGTACAGCACCCAGGGCAAGCAGGCCGACCGATGTTTTCAGAAAATTTTTCCTGCTACTGTTCATTGTTGTTCTGTTTCTGTTTCTTTTTCGAAAACAAGCGGGAAAATTTCCGAGCGTGTATGAGCTTTTCGGAATATTTCTTCAGCCTTTTCAACAAGATCAGGCCTTGTGGATGCAATATTATCCGACTCACTGAAATCTGAAGAGAGGTCGTATAATTCCGTTTCACCCTGTGGCGATTTATTGACATCAAGTTTAACAGCTTTCCAGTTGCCGAAGCGGGTTGCCATTTTTCCTCCCTGTTCATGGAACTCCCAGTAAAGGTATTCATGTGTTTTCTGTTTTTTTCCAAGCAGTGTCGGGAGAAAAGATATTCCGTCAATATCATCGGGTATTTCCGCGCCGGTTATTTCGGCAAGTGTGGGCATTACATCCCAGAAGGCCGAGACATGTCCGGTTACAGCCCCGGGTTTAATCCGGCCGGGCCATTTTACAAGCATTGGCACCCTGATACCACCTTCATACAGATCGCGCTTATATCCCCGGAACCCGCCGTTACTATTAAAATAATCGGGATCGGCTCCTCCCTCGAGGTGTGGTCCGTTATCGGATGTGAAGATAATGATGGTATTTTCTTCGAGTTCCAGTCCCGCCAGTTTTTCAAGTATCTCACCAACGTGGTCATCGAGATGTTTAATCATGGCGGCGAAGGCGGCATGTGATTCAGGCTGGGATCCGTATGGGCCGAGTCTGTATGTGGGACCGTCATCAACACCCTTGTACTCTTTTTCCGGTTCAAATTTCCCTCTGAACAGAGCCATATTCTCCTCCTTTGCAAACAGCTCGGCATGAGGAATAACATTGGGATAGTAGAGAAAGAACGGCTGATCGCTGTGAGCGTCAATAAATTCGAGGGCAGCTTTCTGGATGATATCAGGTGCGTATATGCCCGTCAGTGTTCCTTCGTTTTCGGGCAGCATTACCTTCTCATTGTTATGCCACAGATAATACGGGTAGTAATTATGAGCCAGTCTCTGACAGTTGTACCCGAAAAACTCATCGAATCCCTGTTTATTGGGATCCCCTTCCGTATCGATGAATCCTAGTCCCCACTTACCGAAAGCGCCGGTTGCGTAACCTTTTGTTTTAAGCAGTTCGGCAATGGTAACTGCATCTTCCGGAAGGGGCCATTGTCCTTCCGGTTTCCATTCCCGGTTACCTCTTATCGGAGTTCGTCCGGTATGCATCCCGGTCATAAGTGAAGAGCGGGATGGGGCTGAAACTGTCGATCCTGAATAATGCTGTGTGAAAAGCATTCCTTCCTGTGCGAGCCTGTCAATATTTGGTGTGGAGAACCTGCGTTGCCCATAGCAACTGAGATCTCCGTAACCAAGGTCATCAGCCAGGATATAAATAATGTTCGGGAGTTTTTCTTCTTTTTCAGGGTTAGCGCAGGATGCAGCCAGCAGGGATGTGCATAGTACGGCGGGAAGTCGTGGATTCATTTTTATACAGTTTGTGAATAGTAGTGAGTAGTGAGTAATGAGTAGTGAGTAGTGAGTTGTGAGCAGTGAGATTAGAAGTGGCGGACTTTTATTTTATAGGCTTCGGCGGGGTTTTTGGCCAGCAGCTGTTCTATTTCGGAATCGTTCATGCCTTTTTCCTTTAGGATCGGGATGAGATAGTTAAAGATATCGGTGAAGCCATTGAAATTTCCTCCTTCAGGCAGTGCCGGATCATACCATCCCGAGTCGTGTGAGATCAGCACTTTACCCAGAAGGCCGTGCTTTTTTAATTTGAGTATCCTTTCAGCATACCAGAGAAGACTGTTTGGTGCACCGGGCTCCAGCGAAGGTCTGTCACGGATGTTATCGAGCGATATCCAGACACCCTGCCGGGCGGCTTCCAGAATTGTTTCCATCGTTCCCCCCTGGGCATGGACCCAAATAAAGGCCGAAGGATCAACGCCAAGTTGTTTCAGAATTTGGATCTGTTCGAGAGCTGGTTTATCAGGTCCTGTGTGTGAGGCGATCACCAATCCGGTTCTGAGGTGGGCGATTCCTGCAGCGGTAATTATTTTTCTGTGTTCAGCCGATAAAGTATCGGCACGCTCGACAGCTATCTTGATAAATCCGGGTTTGACACCGCTCCCTTCAATGCCGTTCTCAAACTCGTCTATCCATATTTCAGCAAGCTCGTTTGCATCAATATTGTAGAAACTTCGGGGAATGAAAAGATTGTTTCTTGCCCCGTAAGAACCTGTGTTTGTTATAAAAGTAATACCCGTCTTCCGGGAAAGCTCTTTAAGCAGCCATGGATCCCTTCCAAGGAAAGCCGGTGTACATTCGATAAAGGTATTGATTCCGAATCCCCTGATTGCAGAAAGGTGCGGCAGGGCCTTTTGAATCACCTCTTCCCGGTCCCACCGGAAATATCCTGTGCTGTCGGCTCCGATAAAATCGACAAGAACATGTTCGTGATGAAGCGTAAGGCCCATTTCCCCGGGTGTGACAGGTCCGCTGACTGTCATGATATATTCCTGAGGTTCATCTTTACAGGTAATAATTATAATCCCGAAGAGAAGAAAAAGGATAATATAAAGGATTATCCTAAAATAATCTATTTCATCTTTCTTCATAAGCCGGATACAGGTTAGTTAGAAATCCTCAGCCTAAAGGTAGAAATTTTTTTTTTAACCCTTCTAAGCAATCATCAATATGATGCATTGTGGACATTCTTTACAGCTCTGCCTGACGGATCGATCAAATTATTGAAAGACGTGTCCCATGCAAGAGCTTCAGCTGTACTGCAGGCAACTGAAGGAACAGATGGCACGCAGGCTGCTGCCGCATCGGAGGGGAAATGTTCTGCAAATATTGATCTGTAATAATACTCTTCCTTCGAGAGAGGAGGATTAATCGGGAACCGGTATTTTGCATTAGCGAGCTGTTCATCCGATATCTCATTTGCTGCCAATGACCGCAGTCTGTCTATCCAGTTGTAGCCGACGCCGTCAGAGAACTGCTCCTTCTGACGCCAGGTGACACTATCGGGGAGATAATTTTCGAAGGCTTTACGGAGCACCCATTTTTCAATTCTCCCCTGAGACGCCATTTTATCGAGTGGATTGAGCCTCATGGCAACATCGATGAACTCCTTGTCCAGATAGGGCACTCTTCCTTCCACTCCCCATGCAGCAAGTGATTTGTTTGCGCGCAGGCAATCGTAAAGATGTAATTTACTGATTTTACGTAATGTTTCTTCGTGGAAGGCTCGTGGATCGGGTGCTTTATGAAAGTAGAGGTATCCCCCGAAAATCTCATCGGCTCCTTCTCCTGTTAGTACCATCTTCACACCCATCGATTTTATTACACGCGCCAGAAGATACATTGGTGTTGATGCTCTTACTGTAGTAACATCGTACGTTTCGATATGGTAAATAACATCACGGACAGCATCAAGGCCCTCATTCAGAGTGAAAGTAATTGCATGGTGGATAGTGCCGATATGTTCAGCCACTCTCTTTGATGCTGCCAGGTCAGGTGAGTCTTCAAGTCCCACGGCAAAGGAGTGGAGTTGTGGCCACCATGCGTCGATCTTATCGTCCGCCTCTATCCTTTTGGGGGCGAACTTTTTTGCTACCGCTGATATTATTGAAGAATCGAGGCCTCCCGACAGGAGTACGCCATATGGCACATCTGACATCAGCTGGCGGTGGACCGCATCTTCGAGAGCTATTCCAAGGTCTTCGATTGAAGAGGTATTGTCTCTTACTGCATCATATTCCATCCAGTCCCGGTGATACCATTTCTTAAACTCACCATCTCTGCTGTACAGATAGTGGCCCGGAGGAAATTCTTCGATCAGGTTACAAATCCCTTCCAGAGCTTTAAGCTCAGAAGCAACAAAAAGATTTCCGTGAATATCACGGCCTGTATAAAGGGGAACAATACCAATATGATCCCTTGCTATGAAATAGCAGTCTTTTTCCTTATCGTATATCGCAAAAGCAAAGATCCCGTTCATCATTTCAAGGAATGAGGGGCCGTATTCACGGTAAAGAGGAAGTATCACTTCGCAATCGGATTGTGTCAGGAACTCATATGAGCCTTCATATCGTCCCCTTATCTCCCGGTGGTTATAAATCTCCCCGTTCACTGTCAGGATAAGGTTACCGTCCTTGCTGCAGAGAGGCTGGCGGCCTGATCGGGGATCGACGATGGAGAGCCTCTCATGTGCGAGTATTGCCTTGTCGCAATCAAATATCCCCGACCAGTCAGGTCCCCTGTGTCTTAATTTCCCTGACATTTTGAGAACCTTTTGCCTGAGCCCGGCAGGGTCAGTTTTCAGATCAAAAACGCAAACAATTCCACACATCGGAGTATATATTTAGTAAATAACCATTTTAAAAAAAAAGCGGGTTAAATATATTAAGTATTATTTAAATGAACAAAATAAATGTAATTAAAAATATATAATAATAGAATAATATAAATAGATACATACAAATAGATTAATAATATTCATATATGACAAGTGATGTAATTGTGATTGCTCCGTAAGAATCAGTTATTTTTCGTGATAATTCACTGATTCTTCTTTTTAGCGTTTAACACCAGCTTATAATGAGGTTATCTGATGATATTAGCGTATTGTTTTTCAGCAATTGGCACGTGATAACGGGAACTTATGTTTTTTTTAAGAATGTTGTTAAAAATTATTAAAACAAACGCTAAAGATATGCTGATTATCACATATATGATGACTGTCTTACTTGAATATTTATCTTTCGGGCTCACAAAAAAAAATAAGTATTTATGACAGGAAAATTGAGAATAATTTGTTTAGCAGCAGCAACAGTGTTCATCTCTGTTGGCCTGACTGATGCACAACCGAACATTGGATGGCGCGGGCCTGAGAGAAGCGGTGTGTATAATGAGACCGGTTTGCTTAAAACATGGCCTTCAGCCGGACCTTCACTGATTTGGGAATACAATGAGGCCGGCACCGGCTATTCAAGCGCCACGGTTACTGATGATGCTGTATATATTACCGGAAGGAAAGGGGACAATGACGTTCTTACCGCCCTGACGACTGACGGCAGAAAAAAATGGGAAACTGTATACGGAAAGGCATCGAAAAGCAATTATCCCGATTCCAGAGGAACGGTTACCTATTACAACTCCCGGCTTTATGTTGTTAGCGGCCATGGAGATATTGCATGCCTGGACAGGAACGGGAAGATTTTGTGGAGCGTCAATTACTTCGATAAGTACAAAGGTCCTCATCCCCGCTTTGGAATATCAGAGTCACCTGTTGTTACCGACAATAAAGTTATCTTAACTCCGGGCGGCAATATGGCTGCAGCAGTGGCTTTCAATGCTGAGAACGGAAGCGTTGCCTGGGAAACCCCTGCAGTAAATGAAGGAACACAATATGTTAATCCCCTTCTGATTGAAAACAGTGGCAGGAAGCTTGTCATAACAGTTACAACAAATTCCGTACTCGGAATAGATCCGGCAGATGGCAGACTGGCATGGAAAGTGGACTATGAAGGGATAAATTCCGATCCCGGTGGTCGCAGGAATCACACGAATACCCCGCTTTACCGCGATGGTTTTCTCCTGGTTCCCAACGGGTACAATCAGGTTGCAGTCAAGCTGAGGATCAACTGGGATGGAAAACCGCCTGCAATGGTTTGGAAGAACACTGATCTTACACCGCATGTCGGAGGAGCTGTTCTCGTGGGAAACCATGTTTTCAGCTCAACCCATGACAATAATTCGGCAGGAAGATGGATATGTGTCGACTGGAATACGGGAAAAACGCTCTGGATCAACGATTGGCATAACAAGGGCTCTATAGTATTTGCTGACGGAATGCTTTATATTTATGAGGAGAAGAACGGGAATGTGGGTCTTGTAAGGCCTTCGGCTGAAAAACTCGATGTGGTCAGCAGTTTCCGCATCACAAAAGGATCCGGACCCTACTGGGCGCATCCGGTAATTGATAAGGGAAGACTATTCGTCAGACACGGAGATCACCTGGCAGTCTATTCAATAAGCTCCAGGTAGTCTATGTTATTCATTTTTATGATATTAACAAACTGATGAGAGACTATTTAGATTGATTAATAAAAAAATTTTGAATTTTCCTGAATCATTTTGGCTGGAAGAGGTTACTTTTACATCGGCCTTCTGAGCACGGGGGGAATGCAAATATGAATGTTTAGATTGTATATGTTTTATCAATAGTACAGAATTATTTTGGATCAGAAAACCAGATGTTTGTCCCCACCCCTTAAGGGAAGAAAATAATTGACTCAGGATACTTGGAATAATAAAAGAAAGAACAGAGGCACAAATTGTTCGGTGAAGGAATATACAGGTCAATTCTGACAGGATTTATCACGATGCTTTTCGTGACCCTTCTATTCTGGTGGCTTTTCAGGGATCAGACAAAGGATTTTACTGAAAATGTTCCTGGAATGGATAATCGTCCGGAGCTGATTCCCAGACCGGAAACGGTAGTAATTGGTGAGTTTTTTAGTTCGATGGCTCTCCTTGATACTGTTGCCCCCGGTAGCTGGCCAAGATTCAGGGGCAGTGACTTTGACAATATAAGCAAAGATCCCACTCCCCTTGCGGATTCATGGGGTCCTGATGGCCCTCCCGTCCTGTGGCATACCACCCTCGGCGAGGGATATGCGGGTGCTGCAGTTCACAACGGCCGGGTCTATATGCTCGACTATAACGAGAGAATAAAAGCCGATATGCTCAGGTGCTTTTCGCTTGAAACAGGCGACGAGCTGTGGAGAAGGTGGTACTATGTTGACATGAAAAGAAATCACGGCTACTCACGTACAATACCTGCTGTTACGGATGAATATGTTGTAACATTAGGACCCAGGTCACATGTGATGTGTACCGATGCGGTGAACGGAGACCTTCTCTGGTCAATTGACCTTGAGTCACAATATTCGATTCCTGATATTCACAGGGGAGGCATTACGCCAGATTTTTACTCGGGACAATGCCCTCTCATTGATGATGGAGTTGCCGTTATTGCTCCCGGGGGAACATCTCTCATGATAGGCGTGGAATGCAGTACCGGAGAGATATTATGGGAAACACCTAATCCCGACCGGATACGAATGTCTCATTGCTCGGTGATGCCGATGATGATACATGGCAGGAGAATGTATGTTTACCATGGTGTCGGCGGCGTATGCGGAGTGGCTGCAGATGGTCCTGATACCGGCAGTATACTCTGGAGTACAACGGAATGGGGACCCGCGATAGTTGCAGCATCTCCCCTCTTTCTTGGCGACAATCAGCTGGTTGTATTCGGAGCCTATGGTGCCGGCGGTGCAAGAATCACGATTGGCAGGGAGGGATCAGGTTATTCAGTGAGTGTGACTGAACAACATAAATCTGCTGAAGGCATTTCAAGCGACCAGCAGACACCCATACTTTTCGGGGATCATATATGGTGTCTTATGCCTGAGAACTCGGCTGAACTCAGAAGACAGATTGCATGCTTTCATAAGTCAGATATCCTGGTCCCGGTCTGGACCAGCGGAAGGGAAAACAGGTACGGAAGAGGGCTTGGCCCTTATATCATAACAGGAGATAAAATGTACCTTCTTGATGATGACGCCAATCTTTATCTATTCAGGCTTGAGGGTACACGTGCGGTAGAGCTGGCAAGACACCATGTGCTGGATGGTATAGAGGCATGGGGTCCGCTTGCGATTGCAGGGGACAGGCTTATAATGAGGGATGCCAGGAACCTGGTATGTCTTGATATCGGTATTCAGAATTAGGGGTATGAAAAACAAGATATTAACTTTTGTTTCAGTAATGATAATAATTGCATTTGTTGGATTTATTATCATCGACTTTTCATTCTCATCAGGAGAGAGGGAGGAAACAACTGAACCTGAGGAAGTAATTATGCCCGAAGAGAGGTGGCAGGTCTCTGAAGTGTATGACTGCAGGGAGGGTTCACTTAAAGCAGTAGCAGTTAATTCCGAAGGCGACATTTTTGCTGGCGGGGATTCATTCATAACCTGCCTCGGAGCCGGTCTGTTTCTGAAATGGAGCATAAAAACAGAAGAACCGGTAACTGCCCTCTCCGTAAGTGGCCAGATACTTTATGCATCGACAAGGGAGACTATCCTTCTGGTCAGCATGGAAGGGAAGATTACCGGTGAATGGGGACCTTATGAATCTAACAGCCTCATAACATCGGTCTCGGCAAACAATGATTTTGTTGCATTTGCAGATGCGTCGAATAAAAGGATCTTTGTGCTGAAGAAAGATGGTGAGGTGGCTTATATGATAGGACACACAGGGCAGAAATTCATTATTCCAAGTCCCTATTTTGATGTTGTCATTACTGACAGCAATATTATTTATGCAGCCAACACAGGAATGCACAGGGTTGAGGAATGGACGGCTGACGGCAGGATGACAGATACGTTCGGAGTTGCAGGACTGGCACATGATGCATTTTGCGGCTGCTGCAACCCGGCACATTTAACCGCTTACGGTAACAGGTTAATCACGGCTGAGAAAGGGATCAACCGGATAAAGATAATTGATGGTGACGGGGAATTTGTTGAGTTAGTTTCATCCGTAAATGATTTTGTTCCTTCTGTGCCCCTGGATCTGGCTGCGAACGGAGATAAGATATACGGAGCCAATCCTGCTGACTCGAGGTTGTATGTGTTTGAAAGAAAATAGGCACAGAGCACAGAGCACAGAGCACAGAGCACGGAGCACAGAGCACAGAGCACAGACCTTTTGATAAGATAAAAGACGGAAGTAAAAAGATAAAAGTAAAGAGTATAAAGGCTAAATCATTTGATAATTAATGCTGTACCCTAAACTATGAACAATATAGAAATGAAAAGAGGTACTTTTTTAAGGAGACTGATGCAGATTGTTATACTGGCAGTTATGTCGCTGGTGGTATTAGCTCTGGGAGACAGGGTGGTTACAGGCCGGGATTGCAATAAATGTCCCGGAAAGGGCATATGCAGTGGTGAGATCGACTGTGAGAGTTACCAATGATTATGAGATGGGAAAAGAGATTAATAAATATCAGAACAGAAGGGATTTTGTAAGGAAAGCAGGTAAGTTTCTTGCAGCAGCACCGCTTGTATTGATACCGGCACTGCTGGTTAAGAAAACCTATGGAAAAGGTCATGTCTGGCAGATTGATCCGCTCAAGTGCACAACATGCGGTCAGTGCAAGACGCACTGTGTCCTCACGCCTTCGGCTGTAAAATGCACTCATAATTATGAGATGTGTGGTTACTGCGACCTGTGCGGAGGCTACCTCAGGCAGGGAGTCAGAACAATCAGCACGGGTGCCGAAAACCAGATGTGCCCTGTCGGAGCCATTAAAAGGGTGTTTATAGAGGAACCCTATTTTGAATATACGATAGATGAAGAGCTGTGCGACGGGTGTGCAAAATGTGTAAGGGGATGCCTTGATTTCGGGAACGGATCACTATATATGCAGATACATCATGACCTTTGTGTTAACTGCAACGAGTGCTCCATTGCACGGGCCTGTCCCTCAGATGCCATAAGCAGGGTGCCGGTGGAAACCCCCTATATCATTAAGGACAGGATCGGACCGTTGTAGATAGGCGATAGATGATAGGCGATAGATGATAGGCGATAGATGATAGGCGATAGATGATAGGCGATAGATGATAGGCGATAGATGATAGGCGATAGATGATAGGCGATAGATGATAGGCGATAGATGATAGGCGATAGATG
>Ga0334882_1005140_pt1 | contig 10525 bp, 10 predicted proteins | sample GraSluR1_MG_5_FD_207226 | JGI IMG/M metagenome (GOLD analysis project Ga0334882, IMG submission 207226) | Sludge microbial communities from methane-producing bioreactor in Wageningen University, Netherlands - Granular Sludge_15_04-R1 | ecosystem: Engineered > Bioreactor > Anaerobic >... | reverse complement strand
AAAGGTGATTGAAGCCCTGGCCCACAAGAAGTTCCCTAACGTATTTGCAGTTCAGTTTCATCCTGAAGTGCCGGCTCTTTATGCTGACGGTTCTCCCGTTAAATTCAACCCTGATGATGAGCCACGACCATTGCACAGAATAATGGACAGAAAAAGCCTCAGATTCCACAGGAAATACTGGCTTTATATCTCAGAAATCATTAAAAAAGATTGACCTGAAAAGGGTCGGGGGGATGAAGTTTTAAGAAGATACCTAATATATTAATCCGTATTTTGTTATCTTTCCGGGATCTGTTAATTATTTAAAACACTCACCTTAAATCGTTACTCATGAAAAGATCATTTATCAGTAACCTGACTTTGTTAGTATTTATTACAGTATTGATTATTTCTTCAGGATGCAGGAGAAAATCGTGCGAAAACAAATCCTTCACCTTTGCATTTTTGACCGATATTCATGTTCAGCCTGAACTGAATGCAGCAGAAGGATTAAAAAAGGCAATAGACACCCTTAATAAGATAAAGCCTGATTTTGTGATCACCGGAGGTGATCTGATAATGGATGCACTCGGCCAGACCTATGAAAGAGCCGATTCATTGTACAATTTATATGCGGAGACGATAAAAGAACTTGAGGTACCTGTTTACAACACCATTGGAAACCATGAGCTATATGGTATTTTAAGCAGAAGCGGAGCTGATACCGGGCACCCTGATTACGGAGAACAAATGTTTGAGAACCGTCTTGGTGATTCTTATTACAGTTTTGAACATAAAGGATGGAAATTCATGATCCTTAACTCTGTTGAAGATACCGGCAAAGACAAATACGTTGGTCTGATTGATAAGGATCAGATTGAGTGGATAATATCAGAACTAAAAAAGACCGGTCCTGATACGCCGATAGCTTTAAGCACCCATATACCTTTTATCACAGCTTTCACCCAAAAATATGAAGGATCAACGGTTCCGAATGATTCTGTAAGGGTAATTGCAAACGGAAAGGAAATCCTTGACCTTTTTCAGGGACACGACCTTAGGCTTGTTCTTCAGGGACACCTTCATACAGTTGAGGATATATATATTGATGGAATACATTTCATTACAGGCGGAGCAGTTTCTGCAGCATGGTGGAAAGGCCCCCACAGAGGATTTGAAGAAGGATTTCTTCTGATAAAGGTTAATAATAATGATCTTGAATGGGAGTATGTTGATTATAACTGGATAGTTAATAACTGAATATCCCTTTGCATTAATACATTAACAAGGATAAATATTAATATAAAATGCAGACGTCTTGCTGAACAGAGATGCCATACCTGCAAAAGATCATCTTTCTTTGCGCTCTGTGCTTAATTTCAGGGATATAGGAGGAATTGCCATATCCGGAGGAAAACAGTTCAGGAAAAAACTAATCTTCAGGTCAGCTAACCCCGATAACATAAACAGAGGAGATATTAGCAGGTTGCACGGGCTCGGAATAAGAACCATAATTGATCTGAGGGCCCCTGATGAGTCGAAAAACAAAAGAAAAAAGATCGATGGCATCGAGACAATATCATTACCACTAGATTTTGAGCGAGTTACAAGAGAACGGCTGATACCTTATTTTTACAGGAAGAATTCTCATGAGATTATTGCTGATATTTCCAATTCGATCTATCTTGAAATACTGGATGCCACAGTTCCTTTGTTCAGACAGCTGGTGGAGATCATCCTTTCACCTGAACGGATACCTGTACTGATTCACTGCCAGGCAGGGAAAGACCGGACCGGCATAATCTGCTCCCTGATACATATGTCCGCCGGAACCGGAAGGGAAGAGATTATACATGATTTCATGCTTTCCAATGAAGCGTTGATTCCTTATTACAGGAGAAAGCTTATGAAAAGGAAGATTCTGACACTCGGGTTTTTTCCCGCAGACAGAGTGCTTTATGCAATTACTGTAAGACAGAGGAATATTGAATCAGTTATGGACCGTGTGGAGTTTTATTATGGAGGTATTGAAGGATACCTTGATCATTCCGGAATTAACATGGCACAACTTGATAAATTAAAGGAGAGGCTTGTCTCGGTTTGAAAAGGCCTGTAAAGGATCACAGGAACGGATCCGTCATGTTTCATATGAGTAAACAATGAAAACATCAGAAAACAATACAATCCTTAATATTAAGAAGCGAGCTGATAGTTTCAAAAATGCTTTTCACGGCTTCAAAACAATGGTGGGATCAGAACCAAATCTGAAGATACACCTGGCCATTCTTATTATTGTGACAGCAGCCGGACTGGCTCTGAAGATATCCGTTTTTTCATGGATGGCAATTATACTGGTTTCAGGTATGGTTCTGGTATCGGAATGTTTTAATACAGCTTTGGAATATTTGTCAGATGCAGTTATGCCGGAATACAGTCCGGATATTAAAAAAGTAAAAGATATTGCAGCGGCAGGAGTTCTAATCTCCGCTGTTTTATCAGTAATAACAGGATTGCTTGTTTTCGTACCTGAAATTATAAAGTTGTTGCATTTCAGGTGAACAAATGAAGATTATCTTCCCGGGGGTAAATTACTTTTCAGCTTTTTTGTAACTTTAATTACTGATCAACCACATTAGTCATGCTTCTGAAATTGGTTCTGCTGGCTGTTTTTGGCATTTCAATGGCACATCTCGAAGGTGTGGTTGTCGTTTATCTTCGCAAATCACTGGGGATGCTGGATGCGGAATCTAACAGGGATTCACTTGAAAAAATATCTTCAAAATGGTTGAATATTGAAATCTCAAGAGAGGTTGTTACAATAATAATGCTTGTTATTCTGGCCTGGCTTACAGGCGAGTCAATTACGGAAAAAGGAATCTTTTTTCTGTGGACCTTTGCTTTCTGGGATCTGTTCTATTATATCTCGCTTTATATCCTTATCAAATGGCCTCCGACACTGAGAACCATGGATGTTCTTTTTCTGATCCCCAAACCCTGGATAGCCCCGGTTTGGTTCCCTATTGGAGTCTCGTCGATTACCATACTCATAATTATTCTGCTGTACCTGTTAGGGATTTTCTGAAATTTACTTTATTTGTGTTCGTGCTTATCAATAAAAGCAACTATATTTAAAAGGATAATCCGGTCTATAATCAAACATCAATACTGTTTTGACCAGGTTTCTGACTTCAGGGTTAAAGACAATATTCAGGTCACTTAGGTACAGAAATTATCGTCTCTTTTTCGGAGGGCAGAGCATATCACTCATTGGTACCTGGATGCAGCGCATTGCTCTGCCCTGGTTGGTTTATGACATGACAGGCTCAGCTTTTCTTCTCGGTCTTGTCAGCTTTGCAGGTAATATTCCCACTTTTCTCTTAGCACCTTTTGCCGGCGTTATAACAGATCGTTTCAGCAAATACAGAGTGCTTTTATCAACTCAGGTGATTTCCCTTTTTCAGGCTCTTATTCTTGCCGTTCTGACTTTGGCCGGAGTGATACAGATATGGCATATAGTTATTCTGGGCATTATTCTTGGATGCATAAATGCTTTCGACGTTCCGGCAAGACATTCTTTTATAATAGAGATGGTTGAAAGAAAAAAAGATCTTGGCAATGCCATAGCGCTTAATTCCATGATGTTCAACGGGGCAAGGCTCATAGGCCCGTCAGTGGCAGGATTGCTTCTTTTTGTGGCCGGTGAAGGAATTTGCTTTCTGATAAATGCCTTCAGCTTCATTTTTGTCATAACATCTCTGTTGTTAATGAAAATTAAAAAGCAACAACGTCCAAAGAAAGAAGGGTCTTTTCTAAAGGAAATGAAAGCAGGAATCAGCTACGCCATCGGATTTGTGCCCATCAGGCACCTGTTGTTACTGCTGGGGCTGGTTAACCTGCTTGGTGCATCATTTCATGTTCTGATGCCCGTAATGGCAAAAGAAGTTCTTCATGGAGGATCCAATACTTATGGATTTATGATGGGTTTCGCAGGTCTGGGAGCCCTTGTGGGAGCCCTTTTCCTGGCATCCAGAAAGAATGTAATAATGCTAGGGAGGATCATTCCTTCGGCATCAGGACTTTTTGGTGCGGCGTTGATTTTTCTTTCAATTTCCAGATCAGTACCATTATCAATGGGATTGATGATGTTTACGGGACTTGGCCTTATGCTCTACACGGCTTCCAGTAACACAATCCTGCAAACCATAACGGACGATGACAAAAGAGGCCGGGTAATGAGCCTTTATACAATGGCCATTATGGGTACTGCTCCCTTCGGAAGCCTCCTTGCAGGCAGTCTGGCTAAGATCATAGGTACTCCTTTAACAGTGCTGGCAGGTGGTTTGAGCTGTATTACAGGTGCGCTTTATTTTCTGTCCAGGCTTCCTGAACTTAAACAAGCTGCACGTCCGGTCTATATCAAAATGGGACTGATCCCGGAAGTGTTGTCAGGGATCCATACCGCCTCTGAACCATCTGTCGATCAGATAAATATCAAGAATGCAAAAATTGTTGATAATTAGCTGCCAGATGTACACTGTAAAACACGCAACAATTTACTTTATTTGTCGTTTTAACCTTGCATCAGAGAAAATGCTGAAATCACTTTATATTGATTTGCAAATTAATAACAAACATGTAATGAGATATTTTAAAATCTTATGTTTTCTTATTCCGGTAATTTTATTTTTTACTGCCTGTGAAAAAAGTCAGGATGGCGCTATTGATGATCTTTCCGGAAACACTGGAAGCATAATAATAGACCACCGGACGGTAAAGCTCTCTTCAATACCCTCAGAATGGATAGAAGCTGCAAAAAAAAGCCTTCATATAGCTTATGGGCATACCTCGCATGGCAGCCAGTTGACAACAGGTATGACCGGCCTTGTTTCTTTCAAGGGGGAAAACTATGAGTGGAATAAGGGCGGAAAAGGCGGAGCTCTTGATCTTCACGACTATGCCATGCAAGGGGATCTGGGTAATCCTGATCGTACTACATGGGCCTCGAGGACACGAACATATCTGGCTTCAAATCCAGGTGTAAATGTAATAATCTGGGCATGGTGCGGCCAGGTATCAAGTGCATCTTCAAAAGATATTGAAACATACCTTCGACTTATGACCGAGCTTGAAAAAGATTATCCGGATGTAAAATTTGTGTACATGACTGGCCATCTTGATGGAACCGGACTGACCGGTAACCTTCATATAAGGAATGAACAAATACGCAAGTACTGCAGGGAGAATAATAAGATTCTGTACGATTTTGCAGATATTGAATGTTATGATCCGGATGGGGTATACTTTGGTGACAAGATACCCAATGACGCGTGCGGGTATGATACAGATGGTAACGGTTCGCGTGACGGGAACTGGGCAATAGAATGGCAGAACTCACATAAAGAGGGAACAGACTGGTTCAAGTGTAATGCTTCACATACACAACCGTTGAATGCAAATCAGAAAGCTTATGCAGCATGGTGGCTTTGGGCAAGGTTGGCAGGCTGGAATGGCAAACTATAACAGCCTGAACCCTGGCAGGGACATCTTAAGATTATCTGTTACCATGAAAAGAGATTATTAAAGTTTTCAGGATTGCAATCAGGGTCCAGGATGCAGAATTTTTTCCTAAATTACCATAATGAAAACAAGCTGTATACTGGCATTATACGTAAGTAAGTTCAGGAATTAAAGAAAGCGTGAATATTTAATCATTTAAAAAATGAGTTTAATCTTTGAAAATACAACGGCCATCAAAATGTTGGGCTCATTCCTTGGATGCACACCCGAAATTAAGCACTTTTGCCCTAGAGTAACTCTGATGGGATTAGGTCAGGGATGGTGCAAGACAGGGTTTTAATCTCAGAGTTACTTGCTATGAAAATATTGATATGTGAAGATAATCCGTTGGCAATGAAAACTCTTTCGATAATTCTTGAGCGTGAAGGCTTCGAAACTGATATGGCCATTGACGGCAAGATAGCCCTGGGATTACTTCAGAATAATGATTATGATCTTCTGGTTGTTGATATACATCTTCCATATCATAGCGGTCTTGAGCTTGTAAAATATCTCCGGTCAGACCTGGGTAAAGATACACCTGTCATTGTGCTTACGGCTTTCAGCGATCTTCAGATGCAGCATCAGGCTGCAGAGCTGGGAATCAGCAATTATATTGTAAAGCCTTTTGATCCTAAAGATCTGGTATTTAAGATCAAATCAATTTTTAAAAACTGAAATATGGGCAGGCCTTTAATCTATTTTCTTGCAGGAATAATATTATCAGGGCTGCTTAGTTCCGGAGAAGTTTATTCTCAGGAACAAATTGATCCGGAAGCTGAATTTTTAAGGATAAGGGAAATGGCTTTTGAAGGCAATTATTCAGAAGCCACGTTGGCAGCCCGTAAATTGCTGGATGCCTATCCTTCATACGGTGATGCAAGGATTCTTCTTGGAAGAATTCTTGCCTGGCAAAAAGATTTTGATCAGGCAGCAGCGGTTATCGATACCCTTCTTCGGAGTGAACCAGACAATGAAGATGCACTGGCAGCGCGAAGAGACATTTCACTTTGGTCAAAAGAAAATACACCAGTGGCAACCGACATCAGGGCAGGGTATTTCTTTGATACTTTCAGTGAACCTTACGAAAGGTTCTGGCAGGTGTTCAAAGCCGGGGCGGGACATCGTTTTAACTGGGGTCCTGCGGCTGCAGGCATCAACACCGGCAACATTATCATAGGAGATCCGGAGCCGGCAAATGTCACCGAATTACAATTTGAAGCAGAAGCTTACCCTCATCTGTCAAATAAAAACTACGCATACCTGTCATATGCTTACAGTCCGGGTAGCTATTTCCCGAAGCACAGGGCCGCAGTGGAGCTGTGGCAGATCCTGCCTAAGGGATGGGTTGTATCAGCCGGGGCAAATTACTATTATTTCGACAGAAATATATACATAGCCCTTGCATCAGTGGAAAAATATGTTGGAAAATACTGGCTGTCACTCAAGGGATTTCTCTATTTCAAGGATGAAGGCCCAACCACTTCATTATACATGAACGCCCGGAGATACTTTAATGACACAGATTATCTCCAGATTACTCTTGGAACGGGCACTGCTCCCGACGAGCCGTTTGACATCCAGGCTGACCTGATGCGGCTGAGCGCCAACAGTATACGGCTGGCATATAATGTCTCCATAACCAGCCGGCTTATGATGAGGATAGGGGCAGGCTATTCAAGGGAAGAGTATGAGGAAAATATCCTTAGAGACAGGTTTGAAGGAGGTGTAAACCTTACTTATGCTATCAGAATGAAGTAATGTGGATTAGAATTATTCTCATATTATCATTTGCAATCATTTCAGGCTTTATTACTGAAGCAGGAGCAGGTGCTTCTTTACCTGTCTATTTACCTCCGGTTACCAATGAAGTTTCGGGAAAAGACAGTAATGAATCCGCTGATATTTCAGGGGTCATTATGGAAGCTTTTTCGTCTGAGGCAGTGAAAGATTTTCAGGTGCAGCTGGGTGCTTTCAAATCAGAATCGAATGCAAATAAATATCTGTACGAAATGCAGAGTTATTTTGGCAGTAATGTATTGATGATAGAAGAGGGAGGGTATTATAAAATAAGACTGACTGAAGCTTCGGACAGTAAAGGAAGGATCCTTTACTATGACCCGGCTGCAATAATAGGGAATGATGTTGCAGAACAGGAAGAACCCATGGCTGTTTTAACAACATTTCAGACGGAGGAATATTTTCAGGAGGATGATTCACTTGTCTTCTCAGGAGAAATTTCTGATTCGATACAGGCTGGAGATACTGTCTTAACCGGAATTGCAGATACTTTGTATCATTTCGACACCACTTCCGTTATGGCGGTGCATGAATTGCCTGACACAACGGAAATGACTGTATCGGCTGATTCGGAGCAACCTGTCATTGAAAAACCCAGGTTTTTCATACTTAACTTTGAAAGCCCGTGGCTTAAAAGGATCAATTATTTCGGAAAATCCTTTGCTCTTGTTAATGCACTGATAATAACCATTATGATCTCAATTGGAACAATGATCATACTCCTGATGGTTATACTTCTTAACAGGACAAGGATGGAAAAGGAAGAGAAACTGAGGCAGTATCTTTCAGAGCGATATCAGACCCTTATTATTGATTATCTCTTTGGTGATGCAACACCTGAAAAGTTCTTCCCCATAGCTTCTAATACGTATCGCAGACAGGTACTGATTGATCAGATGATAGATGTCAGTGTTAATCTGAAAGGGGATGCAGAACAGAAGCTTATAGCTCTTTACCTGGATCTGGGCCTCGACAATGACTCGATAAAAAGAGCTCATGATCATCGCTGGCATAAAAAAATAAAAGGATTTCGTGAACTTGCATTTATGAATATCAAGGATGCTAATTCAGCTATGATCAAAGCCCTTGATTCAAAAAATGAAATACTCAGAATGGAAGCACAAATTGCCCTTGTACGGCTTAGCGATGATGATCCTTTTGAATTCCTTTCTTCCATGACGAGACCATTCTCCCTCTGGGAACAGATTACTTTGCATGAGCTGATAATTCAACACGACATTACGGTTCCGGCATTTAAGAAATGGCTCACATCCCCTAATCCGACAATTGTAATGTTTGCCCTCAGGATGATCAGGGAATTCAGGCAGACAGAAGCTGAAGAAGAAGTAAGAGAAACGCTGTTCTACCCTTCTCCCGAGGTAAGGCATCTTGCAGTTCAGGTTGCTGGTGATCTTAATATGCGATCCTCCCTTGAGATCATGAAAAGCATGTACAAGAATCAGGATTACAACACCTGCCTCGAAATTATCAAATCAATGGGTAAAATGCCTGATACTGCGTACATGGGATTCCTTAAACTGGTGCTCGACAAAGAAGATGATGTCCAGCTACAGATTGAGGCCACAAAGGCAATGGAGAATATGGGAGAAGAAGGGGTTAAGGCTCTCGTAAAACTCATGAAATCAGAATATAAGAATTATAATATAATTGTGAGACACGTTCTTGACAGAAGGATATTCTAATAGATATGGATAATGTATTTGCACATATTGTTTTCATCCTCACATTGTTACTGTTTGGGTCCTACCTTATTCTCGGGATCTTTTCCGCAATTGCCCTGAGGAAGTACCTGAGAAAAAACAGTTACATTAATTACAATTCCCTTGTGCTTTCACCACTAAGTCCGAAAATCTCGATTATTGCCCCGGCGTTTAATGAAAGCAAAACAATTATTGACAACATCCGGACTCTGTTGTCACTGTATTATAATAACTTCGAGGTGGTAATTGTAAATGATGGATCCACCGACAACACACTCGATCTTATTAAAGAGGCATATGACCTTATAAGAGTTAATTATTATTTTGATTACCGTATTCCCTGCGAAAGAATCAGAGGCGTGTACCGGTCAAAAAATCCTTCCTACAACAGGTTGACGGTGATTGACAAAGTCAACGGAGGAAAGGCTGACTCGCTCAATGCCGGGATAAATATCTGCAAAAGCAGCCTGTTCGTATCGATAGATGCAGATTCAATTATTGAACCTGATTCAATACTAAAACTGGTAAAACCATTTCTTGAGGAAAAGGAAAGAAAAGTAATAGGATCCGGAGGCGTTATACGGATCGTTAATTCATGTGAGGTGGAAAGGGGCCATATCCGTGAGATAAAAGTCCCTTCAAAAATATTGCCCAGATTGCAGGTGCTGGAATACACGCGGGCTTTTCTGCTGGGAAGGATGGCATGGAGCCAGTTGGATGGATTGATGCTGATATCAGGAGCCATGGGTATTTTTGACAGAGAGACAGTTATCAATGCCGGTGGCTATAGTATTAAAACTGTCGGGGAGGATATGGAACTGGTGCTTAGAATGCGCCGCCATATGTCTGAAAAGAAGATAAAATATGAAGTAACATATATCCCAGATCCTTTATGCTGGACCGAAGTTCCTTCAGACCTGAAATCATTGCGTAAGCAAAGAACCCGCTGGACACGGGGCCTGATAGATTCTTTAAGACTGCACAGGAAAATGTTTTTAAATCCCAGTTATAAAAGGCTGGGGATGCTTGGGTATCCATACTGGACCTTCTTTGAATGGATGGCTCCCCTTATTGCATTCACGGGATTCATCTATACAATTTTCCTTATTATCAGGGATTCTCTTAACTGGCCCTTCTACCTACTTCTCTTCATTTTCGTGTATTCTTTTGCTGTCAGCTTGTCTACATGGGCCATACTGTTTGAAGAAATAACCTTTCATAAATACAAGCGAAAAAGAGATGTGTTTAAGCTGATAGGGGTAGCCCTTTTTGAACCATTCTTTTATCCGGTTCATACCTATTTCGCTGTCAGGGGCAACCTGGAAGCACTGAGAGGTAAAAAAGGATGGGGCCAGGCTGAAAGAAACGGATTTGACAAAAAAAAGAAAAGCAGTTTCTCCTGAGGTGGTCAGAACATCAGTCAACAAATCCCTCTATCGGAGATAATCCGTTTTTAACTATTTCCAGAG
>Ga0334882_1005131_pt1 | contig 10536 bp, 10 predicted proteins | sample GraSluR1_MG_5_FD_207226 | JGI IMG/M metagenome (GOLD analysis project Ga0334882, IMG submission 207226) | Sludge microbial communities from methane-producing bioreactor in Wageningen University, Netherlands - Granular Sludge_15_04-R1 | ecosystem: Engineered > Bioreactor > Anaerobic >... | reverse complement strand
ACCATTGCCGGCTACATTTACGGTCGACTGCTAAATTCGGTAAAAGGCGCCGAAATGATGATAGCCACTTACACCGGGTTTTCCGTGGTGGCGCTCTTTTGCCTTGCATGGCTGATGCTTCCCTTCAGCAATCCCGGCATGTCGTGGTTCCTTGGGAAAGGGCTGAGGGAAACCGTTCAGCTCGATATTGCCGAGGCAGGACAGGTTTTCAACAACTTCCTTATGTTCAAAGTGGGTAGCGCAGTCATACCAACGGGGCTGCTGCTTGTTTTCGGGCTGTTATGTTTCCTCGTCTACCTGTTTTTCCAGTCGAAAACAGGTATCGCTATCTCTGCCGGGGGAATGAACCCCAGGTTCGCCGAAGCCTCAGGGCTGGATATCGACAGGAACAGGATAATAGCGAACATCCTGTCGACCATTCTGGGAGCTATAGGCATCATCGTATACTCCCAGAGTTACGGCTTCGTGCAGCTTTACGCAGCACCTCTTATGATGGCCTTCCCGGCTGTTGCAGCAGTGCTGATCGGAGGCGCCACAGCCTCGAGGGCCAGGGTCTCCCACGTGATAATTGGCACCACCCTTTTCCAGGGTCTTATGACGATCTCCATGCCTGTTACTAATGTAATATTCGCTGGCGCCGACCTCTCCGAGATCGTCCGTGCAGTTATCCAGAACGGCATCATCCTCTATGCATTGACCCAGGTGAAGGGGGGGCTGAAGATATGAGGGACAGGAAGATCACAGAATGGATCATAGACAACATTGTCCCAATAATCTTTGTCCTTTTCACTATTGTCGGTTTCAGCGTCTCCGACGATGTGCCCCTGGTATTCTTCTTCAGGGAACTATCAAGCCGTTTCTTCAGGAACATTATCCTTGTCCTGTCCCTGGTAATACCAGTCATCGCCGGACTGGGGCTTAACTTCGGGATAGTTATCGGAGCCATGGCCGCGCAGGCAGCACTAGTGCTTGTCAGGTTTTTCGACGCTGGGGGTATACCCGGCACCCTGCTTTGGTTCGCCCTTTCTTTTCCGGTGGCCCTTTTCCTGGGTTACCTTACCGGAAAGCTCTTCAACAAGACCCGGGGTCAGGAGATGATCGCGGGCCTCATTGTGGGCTTTTTTGCAAACGGAGTATACCAGTTCGTTTTTCTCTATTGCGTTGGCGGACTGATAAAAGTCCCTGCGGACCATCCCATGGTCAAGCCCGATGGCGTAGGACTCAGAGCCACTATCGATATGGGGAAGCCGGCCGAGGGCGGTTTGCAGTACGCCATAGACGGCATAGCCAAAATGCCCCTTGTCTGGGCCTTGCTGCTGGCTTCGGTGATCGGGCTTGTTGTTCTTTTCTTCATATACAGGAAGCGGAGGATGTTAAACAGGGCGGAGAGCAAGTTTGGTTACTATTTCAAGGCCGCTGTCCTTCTGGTTGCCGCGTTCTTACTGGCCGGTGAGATCAGAGGCAAGACGATGCTGATGAACGTGGAGATCCCGCTTGTGACATCGGTGATCGTCGTGCTCGTCTGCATAATGACCCAGTGGATCGTCGAGACTAAGCTGGGGCAGGATTTCAACAGTGTGGGCAAGAGCCAGTATATTTCGAAGGTTTCGGGCATAGATGTGGACCGGAAAAGGATAACAGCCGTCATGATGTCCACCGTTCTTGCCGCCTTCGGTCAGATCATATACCTCCAGGATATGGGCACCTTCAACACCTATTCCTCCCATGAACAGATCGGGATGTTCTCGGTGGCGGCACTTCTTGTGGGCGGAGCATCGGTGGCAAAAGCTAACATTGGGCATGCGATCCTTGGAACTATCCTCTTCAACGCCATGTTCATAATTTCTCCCGAGATTGGCCAAGCAGTATTCGGTCAGGTCCTGCTTGGCGAATACTTCAGAACCTTCATGGTATACGGCGTTATCGGTCTTGCCCTCGGCATTTACGTATGGAAAACAAACAGGCAGAAAAGCTTGTTGATCATAAAGGAAGCCAGCAATTCAGTTTCAGGCCATGTCTCTGGTAACAGCCAGGAAGCACAAAATTGAGGACCGAAGGGGGAAGTATCGTGAAAAGGTGTGGGTTTGCTGTTCTTTCAGTTTGTTTTCTCTTGCTTGCGTTCGCGTTCGTAACTGTTGGAAGTGCGCTTGTTGAAGCAGCTCCTGTGGGTAAAGTCGCTATCGTTACCAATACTGTTTCATCGAACGAGGAAGAGTACCGTTCCGCCCAGGTTGCCATGGAGAAGTACCCGGACAGGGTCGTCCACAGGACCTGGCCCGATAATGTAGCAAAAGAGCAGGAACAGATGATCACAGTGCTCCAGAAGATCGGTGCCGACCCTTCTATCAAGGCTGTGGTTTTGAACCAGGCCTCCCCCGGTTCAAATGCGGCAGTGGATAAACTTCGCGAGATCAGGGACGACATGCTGATCATCTACTGCAACTACAGCGAGAACGCTCCTGACGTTGCCAAGAGGGCCGATATAGGACTTCTCGGGAACAGCATGGAGATGGGGACCAGGATCGCCATCCAGGCGAAAAAACTTGGAGCCAAAACCCTTATCCACTATTCCTTTCCTCGTCACCTGTCCATCCCGATCTTCTCGGTCAGAAGGGACAACATGAAGAAAAAGGCCGAAGAACTCGGTCTTACTTTCCTTGAAGTGACGGCTCCTGATCCCATGAGCGATGCCGGTGTTTCCGGGACCCAGCAGTTCATCATGGAAGATGTGCCCAAAAAGATCAACGAGTACGGAAAGGACACAGCTTTCAACGGGACCAACTGCGCCCAGCAGATACCTATGATAAAGCAGGTAGCTGACCTCGGCGGGATCTACGTGGTTCCCTGCTGCCCCTCGCCCTTCCACGGTTTCCCGACAGCTCTTGGTATAGATGCCTCCGGGGACAAGAAATACGATGTTGAATACATCATAGGCGCTACCCGCGAAAAGCTGAAAGAAAAGGGTGTTCTCGGCCGATTCTCCAACCTGCCAGTCCCCGGTGCCCTGCTGCTCTCCCATACAGGCGTTGAATACGCCCTCATGTGGATGGACGGCAAGACCAATGGCAAGATGGACGACGCAGTGCTCAAGAAACTCATGGAAGATTTTGCGGGTGTTCAGGTTGATTTTGAAAAACTGGAGGACAGCGGGGTAGTTTACGACAACCTCCTTCTCTACATCATGGATTTCATAGTCTACTAGGTTTTTTCAGGGGCTGGGTCCGGGTTGCGACAGGATCCGGCCCCTTCTTCATTTCTGAAGGTAACTTCCCCTTTCCCCGGGGATTTTGTGAAAAAAGGATGGAAGAAGCCTTGATGAAAGAAATTTTATCCACGATCCAGGAATTCGAGGGAAGCATGGTCCAGACCCTTTGCGATCTGGTCGATATTCCCGCTGTCTCCCCCTTGAACGGCGGACAGGGGGAGAGAAAAAAGGCAGAATACCTTCTGGCGAAGTTGAACAGTCTCGGTTTCGGGTCCGTGGAGTTCTACAACTCCCCCGATGACAGGGTCGAATGCGGTTACCATCCCAACATTGTCGCAAGAATAAAAGGACGCACCGCTCGCCGGGTATGGTTTGTGTCTCACATGGATGTCGTCCCCGAGGGGGACATTTCACTCTGGGACAGTGATCCCTTCAAAGCCCTGGTCAGGGGAAAAAGGATCTTCGGCAGGGGAACGAGTGACAACGGCCAGGAGATCGTTTCATCTCTCTATGCTGCGGCAGCATTGAAGGAGATGGGTTTTGAGCCAGAGTACGAAATATGCCTCTGTTTTGTGTCCGACGAAGAGGTGGGGAGCAAACACGGGATATGCCACCTGCTGGAAGAGGAGATCTTTTCACCGGACGATCTGATATATGTTCCAGACAGCGGTTCACTGGACGGAAGTTTCATTGAGATAGCCGAAAAGAGCACCTGCGCGATCGAATTCGTGGTGGCAGGCAGGCAGGTTCATGCCAGCGTGCCGGAGCGAGGTATCAACGCCTGCAGGGTAGCCAACGAGCTCTCCTGTATTCTTGACAGTGCAATGCACGAGGTCTTCCCGGAGTACGACCAGCTCTTCAGCCCGCCCATATCGACATTCGAGCCTACCAGGCGTAACCTGAACGTCCAGAACAGCAACACCATTCCTGGCAGGGAGGTCTTCTATTTCGACTGCAGGATCCTCCCTTCAATACCCTTTGAAGGGATCGAAGAATTGATAGCCAGGAACGTCGAAAACCTTGAAAAAAAGCACGGGGCAAAAATTTCCTGGACTTTTCCCAGGAAGGACATAGCTCCGGCCGCCACACCCGTAGATGCACCGGTGGTGACGATCATGGAAAAGGCAATAAAGGAAGTTCTGCAGGTAGAACCCCGTGTCGGGGGAATAGGGGGAGGGACCTGTGCCTCTTTCTTCAGGAAAGCGGGAATGCCAGCCGTGGTCTGGCGCCAGGGAAACGACACCGCCCACCAGCCCAACGAATTCATAGAGACCGAGCACATGGTGAACGTGGCGAAAGTATTTGCCCGTATCATGTGCGGAATATGATATGTTTAACCAATATCCTGTCCATTGAGGGTGATATATATGCTTCTGGATAAAAAATCATCTGAAGACAGGGCCTACGCGGAAATAATGGCGATGATCCTCTCACAGGAGATCCCGCCCGGTTCCGTGATGATGGAAGGGGCCCTGGCCGAGCGGCTCAAAATGAGCCGTACTCCCATAAGGGCGGCGCTGCGGAGGCTTGTTTCCTCTGGCCTGCTGGATATAACGTCCAACAGGAGTGCTTCGGTCCCGATCCTGTCTAAAAAGGACTGGGACGACCTCTTTGAACTGCGGTTGAGAATAGAGCCCAGGATCGCAAGTCTGGCTGCAATGAAGTTTGGCCCAGAAAAGGGGTCCTTCCTTCGCGAACTCGTAGAGGAGGAAAAGAAGGAGCACCATGACGACAACCTCTCACTCCAGGAGATAAACGAAAGGCTGCACCTGGGCATTGCCGAACTCGCCGACAACAAATACATGTTCATGTCCCTTAACCAGGTCTTCTGGAGATGTCAGCTCTATGTCTGTTTCTTCGACTCCTTCCTTCCTGCCGCAAAGGAGAGGGTTGTAGACCGTTTCGAAAAACCCTATGAACTGACAAGCATAGCCCAGCACGAACGCATTGTTGATGCCATTACCTCGAGAAACGCCGAGCAGGCGGAAGACGTTATGAGGGAACACATAATGTCAACTTACCAGCGGTCCACCTCATACACGAGTTGACCCTCGAACTGTACGAAAAGGTGACAGAAGAATGATAAAGACAAGCGTAATAGAGAAAATATCCCGCCAACTTGCAAATGAGGGCATTGACGCCCTTTTGATCGCACCGTCGTACGATCTGGACTTCGTCTCGGGCCTGCGCCTGAAACTTTATGAACGCTTCCTTGGTTTCGTTATCGACAAAAGAGCAAACTGTTTCTGCGTGGCCCCGGAGATGCACAGGCAGGAGGTCACAGAAACCCTTGGCAACGACGCAGCCCTCTTCTTCTGGGAAGACGCCTCTGGTTATCACGAAACCTTTTCAGGTGCGTTAAAGGATTTTGCCCTTGCCGGTTCCAAGATCGCCGTGAACACCTCTGTCCGCGCCAGCGATTCAGCCGATATAGCCCACAGGGACGGAGTGGAGTTCTTCAATGGAAAACATTATTTAGCCAGGCAGCGGATGGTTAAGACCCCCGAAGATATAGAGAATATCCGCAAAGCCTCGGAGATCGCCGACAGGGTCATGGTAGCTTTCGGAAAAGAGGTCCGCTCAGGGATGACGGAACTCGAGGCGGCTCATTTCATTGTGGACCGGTACCGTGAATACGGCGGTTCCTGGCAGCCGGGGACACTGCCGATAGTCGCTTCGGGACAGAACAGCGCTCTTCCGCACTATGACGGTCATTTAAGGACAATTGAGGAAAATGATGTTATCCTTGTAGACTCGGGTTGCATGTACAACGGATATCATTCCGATACCACGCGGACCTTTTTTATTGGAACACCCACTGAGGAGCAGAAGCGGGTCTTCGATATCGTCGTTGCGGCCGAACGGATGGGTGAAGAGGAGGGGCGACAGGGGATGAGGGCCTCCGATCTGGATGCCATTGTCCGTAGGCACATCGAGGCCAGCGGATACGGCAGGTTCTTCACCCATAGAACAGGCCACGGCATAGGTATCGAGATTCACGAACTTCCAGACATCTCTCCCAGCGACAACACGATACTGGAGCCCGGAATGGTCTTCAGCATCGAGCCCGGGATATACCTTCCTGGAAAATTCGGAGTGCGTTACGAGAACCTGGTGGCCGTCACCGATACAGGCCTGGAATCCCTCAACAGATCCCCTTCCCGTTACGGGATCTGAAAAAACCATTTTCACAAAACGTTTTTTGACTAAATAGAAGCTCCCTTTTTGTTGAAGAAGGTGAAGTAGCAATTAGTCCTGTTCCTTTCCCGAAAACTATCCGACAGGGGGATTCTTCGTGCAAGGGATTGAACGGAAATGCATCAGGCCCGGGATCAGGGTAAGGATCGTACAGAAGCAGCACCAGGGTACGGGGGAGCTGACCGAGGGTGTTGTCAAGGACATACTGACGAAGAGCGCGAACCACCCCCATGGGATCAAGGTTCGGCTCGAGGACGGCTCCGTTGGCAGGGTCAAGTACGTGGAGGAAGCCTGACGGAATTGATAAGCTTCAGGAACTGGCCTTTACTGTTTGCGGATGTCAGCCAGATCACCGATTCATCGTCCTACGGCGATCTCCCAGAGGTAGAGCGACGCGGTTGAACCGAAGGGGGAATAGCGCCTGGCGTAGCGTCTGAAGGTTTCAACGTCCAGGGTCTTGCGGCCGTAAAGGGTCATCATCCCCCGCCGTATCGCCAGGTCGCCTTTGCTCACCACGTCGGGACGCTCCATGGAGAATATCAGCAACATCTCGGCCGTCCATTCGCCGACCCCCTTCAGCGATGAAAGCCTTCTGATCACTTCCACATCTGGAAGGGCCCAAAGTTTGGAGAGGTCCAGCTCTCCTTCCGCCACGGCACGACTGGCATCCTTTATGTATCCGGCCTTGCGGAAAGAGAGCCCGCACTGCTGCACTTCCTCAAGCGATGCTGAATCGAGCCTCTCGGGGGTGATCTCCCCGAATCGCTCCTTCATCCGGCCCCAGACAGTTGCGGACGCTGCACTGGATATCTGCTGCCCCACTATGTTGTTGATGAGTGCGCTGAAAAGGTCTGGGATTACCTCGCACTCGATTGTCCCGATACGATCGATGGCGGCCGCGAGTTTCTTGTCCTTCCGTTTCAGGTGATCTATCTCAGTTTTGCCGTAGCGGAAGACAGGCATCAGGTTCCGGCATTCCCTTACCAGGAGTTCCGGGCTTCAAGTTCCAGAAGCCAGGACTTCAGTTCCAGCCCGCCCCCGAATCCCACAAGTTTCCCGCTGCTGCCTATGACCCGGTGGCAGGGGATGAAGATCGCGATGGGGTTTCTAGCGTTGGCCATTCCCACGGCCCTGGTCGCTTTGGGGTTTCCGGCTGCGATGGCAAGGTCTTTGTAGCTTGTGGTCTTCCCGTAGGGGATTTCGACGAGCTTCTCCCAGACCCGTTTCATGAAGGAAGTCCCTTCGGGATCCAGGGGCAGGTCGAATTCGCGGAGTTGACCGGCCAGGTACTGTTCGAGTTGCCGAAAGGCTTCACTGACGATAGGAGTTTCTTCCCCTTCGCATCGCGGAAGTTCAACTGCCTTGTTGGGAAGGTAAAGAGCAGTGATCGATCCCTGGTCCCCTTCAATGCCTATCGGTCCTATATCTGTTTCTCGTAAGGATATCATGGTTCTTCCTCCTTCATTAAAGGTGGCTCCTCGTGGTTCCGCCGGCTGCGGGACTTTACCTGAGAAAAACCATCAATGCTGGATCCTCTTTTCCCCTCATCCTATGATGAATGGTACCAGAAAAAAAGACCGCGACTAAAAAGAACATCTTCACAAGACAGGTTTTTGATCTTGATCTGTGCTCGTGCTGGTTGGCTCCTGTCTTAAAGCGGAGTACCATATCTGCGGATCTCACAGGAAGCAGTCTCCCATGTATTTATGCTGGTATTAGTCGCTGTTGTTTAACCTGTAGTCTGAAGGAGACTGGATTTTTGTTTGTCAATTGTGCATCGGATATTGTTACAAGGTGGGGAGGTGCATACAGGGCACAATAATGTATATGCCTCCCAGAAGTTGAACTTAAAAAACTTTTGGAGGTTTCCGAATTGAATAATAAAGATATGGAGAATATGGGGCTCAGCCCAAGGTTCGCCGCTGAGTCTGATAAATATATTGGCCTTTTTGCGGGGCGCATAATATCCCAGTCCAGGGACCTTTACAGGGTGGCAACTGAACAGGGTGAAGTGCAGGCTGAAGTGTCCGGGAAGTTCCGTTTCGACGCAGGAAACCTTTCGGTTTTCCCGGCGGTAGGAGACTTCGTGATGATCGACCGGAAAGACAACACCGATGGGAATGCTGTCATCCATCATGTCCTTCCCCGTAAGAGCGCCTTTATCAGGAGGTCGGCAGGCACATCTAACGAGGGGCAAGTCGTTGCATCGAATATCGACACGGTGTTCATCTGCATGTCCCTCAACAGGGATTTCAACCTTCGTCGAATGGAGCGATACCTGGGGATAGCCTGGGACAGCGGGGCTGTTCCGGTGATCGTTTTAACGAAAGCCGACCTCTGTACCGATCTGGAGGGGAAATTGTCGGAACTCGGCACAGTAGCCCTCGGTGTCGACGTTATCGTCACTTCGAGCCTGACCGATGACGGGTACGAGCCGGTACGGAAGTATCTCGGCCGGGGAAGAACGGTTGCCTTCATCGGCTCTTCGGGTGTCGGCAAATCGACACTGATCAACAGGCTCGTCGGCCGGGATCTTCTTCTTACCCGGGAGATAAGGGACGATGACAGGGGCAGGCATACCACGACCAGGCGGGAACTGATAGTCATCCCGGGCGGCGGGGCCGTCATCGACACTCCCGGCATGAGGGAACTCGGCATAGAAAGCGCGGATCTGGCAAAGACCTTTATCGATATCGACGAGCTGTCGTTCAAGTGCAGATTCCACGACTGTAACCATACCTGTGAGCCTGGCTGTGCAGTCAGAAAGGCGATATCTGACGGGCTGCTGTCTGAAGACAGGCTCGAGAGTTACCTGAAACTGAAAAAGGAAGCGAAGTATGAAGGCCTGAATTCCAGGCAGATAGAGACTGAAAAGATCACGGCCATGTTCGATGGAATGGGTGGAATAAAAAATGCCAGAAAGTTCGCCAAAGAAAAGAACAGGAGAAAACACGGCTGTTGATGTGAAAAGACCCGCCGGAGGCAGCCCCGTGGGGTCTTGGTAAATATGCTGAACAAGCTTCTTCTCTTTTTACTTCAGAAATATCTTCTCCAGTTCTGAGGCAGGCAGCTGGTTCTTTGCGGAGATCTTGCGATCCTCGCCAGAGAGCCGGGTGGTGATGCATTCGGCGGCCCTGGTGCACCCTTTTTCGCCCTTCTGGTAGCCCTTGCAGACGCGAAGAACGTCGGGCGAGATCTCGTCGATAAGCACGATCTGCCCATCACCGTCCCTAAGTCTTCCGAGCTCTATCTTTCCGTCAAGTACATGCAGCCCGTGGGTCGCGAACTCGTCGTAGATAATAAGAGCTATCCTCCTGACAAAATCCTTGACCCATGAAACCTCCTCTTCAGTCATCACTCCGGCTCCTGTGAGGGATTCGAAGGTGATAAGCCTGTCGACCTTGCCCTTTGTCCAGGCCTCTACCACCTGGGGAAGGTCAGCACATGGCCTTATGAATGGGTAGCGCCTCCAGAAACTCCCCATGGCACTGTTGCGCCAGGTCCATTCCAAATTCAGGAGGGGGGCTGAACCTGTGAATCCCGGTGCCTGTTCGGGCATGCCTATCGGGGTGGCGGGCTCCACGATCATGACGTTGTCGGCCACAGTGTCAATGTAATGGGTCGGGACACCCTGTTTTGCCAGGAGCCTGAAAAAGTATGTCGCGAATTTGCAGGCTATGGCCCCCTTGCCGGGGATCTCGCCAACGACGTCATCGTATCCGGGGTCAAATACGGGTTTGCCGTCCTTGTCTAGATATCCGGTGCCCCTGTCGGTGAAGACAAAGGCGTACTTTCCTTTGTACTTTCCGTCGGGAATGAGGTAGATGTCCTTGGATTTGCCTGAGGATACGAAATGATCCTTTATGAGAACCTTGTCCAGATCCATCGGAGGGCCTCCCTGGTCCAATAATGTGGTTTTTTCTTCCGGGGTTTCTTTGACAGTCATCTTAACAGCCTGAAGGACAATTGAAAATCCGGCACCTATAGATCACAAGAACCCCCGGTCAGGATCCTCCTCTTTCCCGTTGACGGGTGTGCGAATATAGAAATCCTGCCCCTCCCATGATGCTTTTCTGATCTTTCCTCTCCGGAGCAGATCGTTGATCAGGCCCCATTCAGCACCTGACCTTGTG
>Ga0334882_1005128_pt1 | contig 10539 bp, 7 predicted proteins | sample GraSluR1_MG_5_FD_207226 | JGI IMG/M metagenome (GOLD analysis project Ga0334882, IMG submission 207226) | Sludge microbial communities from methane-producing bioreactor in Wageningen University, Netherlands - Granular Sludge_15_04-R1 | ecosystem: Engineered > Bioreactor > Anaerobic > Unclassified... | reverse complement strand
GAGGGTGAGGTAACACGTGAGATCGACGGTGTCTACTATCCCGACTGGGGCAGCGGCGACTTCACGATGGAGTTCGAGTGGGAGCCCATCGTCTTCGCCATCAGCGACGGCGTTGAGACCGTGGTGACCCTCTTCAAGCCGGAGGTCTACGGCGCCACCTTCCAGGAAGCCGTCTACTCGGTTGACGGCATCTACACCTACGGAGACGATGGCGAATCGCGGTATGCGCGCCTCTACTTCAGCAATGGCGTGCTAAGGCAGGTGTTCGGTTTCACCGGTGAGGAGGGTGTGGGAGCGCCGCGTGAGATCACGCCGAGCACAGGTGACACCTTCACCGTCCTGAACTCGTGGTGGGACCTCGACGATCGCGGCAATCTGGCCGACACCGTCTCACTCCAGGGAGGCACACTCACCTTCAGGGATGCGATGTTCACCTGGGAGGAGCTCGATGCGGCTCCGGGGACCTATGTAGTGGGCTTCATCGTCCAGGACTTGGACAACAACGCGTACGAGGCCTTGGACGTCGTCGTCGTGGAGTAGGCATCTGCTTTGACAGTTCAGAGAGCCTATATACACTGGTCCCGGCAGGGGCGCGCCGGATGGATCGGTGTGCCTGCCCCAACAATCAGGCCACACCCATGTTCGAAGGACGGTCTATGACGGAACCAACCATCGCGATTCAGGATCTCAGCTATCGCTACCGTGGGACGAAGGAGAACGCCATTGAGGGCATCAACCTCACGTTGGAGAGTGGCGAGTTCCTCGTCCTGATGGGGCCTACCGAAGCGGGCAAGAGCACCCTCGCCACCTGCATCAATGGTCTGATCCCCCACTTCCACAAGGGCAAGCTGGAGGGCCAGGTCGTGGTCTGCGGCAAGAACACGCGCGATCATACCGTCTCACAGATGGCCGAAGACGTCGGGCTCGTCTTTCAGGACTTCGAGGCACAGCTATTCTCGACGAGTGTCGAACTCGAGATCGCCTTTGGCCCCGAGAACTTTGCCGTATCACGTGAGGAGATCGCCCAACGCATCGACGAGAACCTAGCCTACGTCGGGCTCGGCGACTTCCGCAAACGTCCTCCCTCGACGCTCTCGGGTGGGCAGAAGCAGAAACTCGCCATTGCCTCGGTACTGGCACTGCAGCCCAAGGTCCTTGTGATGGATGAGCCGACGACCGATCTCGATCCCATCAGCAAGATGGGCATCTATGAAATCACCGGACGTCTCCGGAAGCGCTCCGACCTCACGTTGCTGGTGGTCGAGCACGAGACCGAAGAGGTCTTACAGGCCGACCGAATCGCCTTGCTCAAGGACGGTCGACTGATCAGGGTCGGTCCCGCCCGCGAAATCCTGCGAGATGTGGATCTGTTCGAGAATATGGGCTTGATGCCTCTCGGCATTGTGCGCTTCTTCAAGGACATCGGTGCCCCCGAGCTACCGCTTACGCCCGACGAGGCCGTGACCGCCTGGCGACGATCGGGCTGGCAGATCTCCTGCGAGCACTACGACGCCTTGGTCGCCAAGGAACGAGAAGCCGAACAGGCGATCTCTGCACAAGAGCCCCTTATCCGCTGTCGCGACCTGGAGTTCAATTACCCCGGCGGCGTCAAAGCCCTGGACGGGATTGACCTCGACATCTACCCCGGGGACATCGTCGCCATCGTGGGACAGAACGGTAGCGGCAAGACGACGCTGGCGAAGCACTTCAACGGTCTTCTGCTCCCCACCGGTGGCTCCGTCTCGGTCAACGGCAAGACCACACAGGAGCAGGGCATCTTCCGGCTCGGGCAGCTCGTCGGCTACGTCTTCCAGAACCCTGATCACCAGATATTCTCGGAGACCGTCTTCGATGAGGTCTCTTTTGGGCCGCGCCTGCGCGGCCTGCCTGAGGAGGAGGTCAGAGCACGGGTCACAGAGACGCTGAAGGCGGTCGGGTTAGAGGGCACCGAGGAGGAGGACCCCTTCAGCATGACCAAGAGCGGTCGCCAACGTGTCGCCGTCGCCGCGGTCCTGGCGGTGCAGCCCGACGTCCTCATCCTTGACGAACCCACGACCGGACTCGACTATCGGGAACAGCTCAGCATGATGGAGATGGTCAGACAGCTCAACGAGAACGGCAGCACCATCATCTTCATCACCCACCACATGTGGGTCGTGGCTGAGTACGCCAGGAAGGTCTTCGTCATCAAGGACGGTCGGCTCTTCTTGGAGGGCACCACCCGTGAGGTGTTCTCTCACGAGCAGGAGCTACTAGAGGCCTCCCTACGCCCCCCACACTTCATCCAATTCACCAACCTCCTGGGAAAGACCTTGCTCCGTCCTGCAGAACTCCTCGCGTGCACCGAGGGAGGTGAGGGCTGATGGACTCCGAACTCTACCTGGACTACAACACACCTTACCATCGCCTTGACGCCCGAACCAAGATCCTCGTCTTCGCTGCCGTCTTTATTGGGGCCCTGCTCTTCCAGGATCCGCGTTGGCTGCTGCCGACGGTCCTCCTGGTGCTGGCCCAGCTCTTGGTCTCACGATCCACCCGCAACCTGCATCGCATTCGGTTCGTGCTCATCGTGATGTCCGCCTCAAGCGTCATCCTCTGGAACTTCTTCGCCGGCGGCGAGACGCCGCTCTTCTGGGTCTTCGATGTGGAGTCAATGCTCTACAGCGTCAGCCGCACCTTTGTGATCCTCTCCATCGTCACGATGGGGGCCATCCTGATCAGCACGACCCGCAACGAGGAGCTGATCATGGGCATGATCAAGATGGGCCTCCCCTATCGTGTCGGCTTTGCGATCTCGACCTCGCTGCGGCTGGTCCCCACCGTCGCCTCGAATCTGATGACGATCAGTCAAGCGCAGCGCAGCCGTGGGCTCGATCTCGATAGCGGCAACATCCTCGAACGCCTGAAGAAGTTCCTGCCGCTGCTGGTCCCTGTCTTCATCTCGAGCATCCGCAACACGAACATCTTCGGCATGGCGCTTGAGTCGCGCGGTTTCGGCGCTCGCGAGGACCGTACCTTCTATCTGGAGATGCATATGACGTCCACCGACTGGATCGTCCTGGCGTTCTGCCTGGTCTACGTGGGCGTCAGTATCTGGCTGAACCTGGCCGGCTACGGTAGGATCGAGGGACTCACACGCTTCTAGGAGGCAACGATGAAGCCGGATATCGACGATCTGCTGCCCTTTCTACTGCGCCGTGAGAATGTCGCCCGCTACGAGGATGGCGCCGTCCTCATCGGTGATCGGCGCAAGTACCCCTTGGAGAAGACCTTCGTCCGCTGCCCGGATGTGGAGTCGGTCGCCCGCGCGATTGAGGAGATGGTCACGCAGGGAGGGGGGCCCTCCGTTGCGGCGTGGTACGCTATGGTCATGGCCGCACGTGAGGCAAAGAACCGTGCGCCCGCCGAGCGTCTCCCCTATCTACAGCAAGCGCGCGATCGACTGGTCCACACGCGACCGACCAATACGGCGCTTAGCCTCCGCCTTGGACGAGCTCTCACCGTGCTCAAACAAGCGCTTGACGACGGCGAGTTGCCCGACGAGACGCTACTCGCATGGATCGAGCAGCAGCGTGATCGGGCTTACCGGGACTACGCGATCAAGGCCGACTACGGCGCGAGTCTGATCGAAGACGGTGACGGCATCCTCACGATGTGTTTCGCCGAGACCGCCTTCCTGTTGACCCTGGGAATGGCCGCGCGTCAGGGCAAGCGTATGCACGTCTTCACGCCCGAGACACGCCCCTATCTGCAGGGCGCACGTCTCACAGCGCCCAGCGTCCACGAACTCGGCATCCCGGTGCAGATCATCAGCGACAACATGCCGGCCTATGTCCTGTCGCAGGGCAAGGTACAGAAGTACTTCACCGCTGCTGACCTCATCACCCTCGATGGCCACGTCGTCAACAAGATCGGCACCTTCCAGAACGCTATCGCAGCGCACTACCACGGGGTGCCCTACTTCGTCTTCTGTTGGGGGCTGGATCCGCATCGCCCCGATCGAGCCTCGGTCGTGATCGAGGAACGTGATCCCGAAGAGCTGAAGAGCTGCCGCGGTCAACCCACGACGGCACCCGAGATCGACGCCTACTATCCGGCCTTCGATATCACACCGCCCCACCTTGTCGCGGGCGTCATCACCAAAGCCGGCATCCTGAGCCCCTATGACCTGAAAGACCATATCGATCAGGTCTAGCGGGTGTTATCATCTCTGGAGGGAACGCCATGTCAGAGACCATAGAACGGGTTGCGATCATCGGAGGCACGGGGGTTGCCGATCTGCCGGGCCTAAGCACCGAGAAACAGATTATGGAGACACCCTACGGGCCCGTCGCCGTCCTCATCGCCGATTCCGACCGCTTCCCCGTCGTCTTCCTCAATCGCCACGGGTTGAATCGGGAGCACCCTCCCCATCGCATCAACTACCGCGGCAACATCACGGCGCTGCGGATGCTGGGGGTCACCCGGGTGCTCGCCACCAATGCGGTGGGATCGATCAGCCGGGCACTGCCACCCGGGAGCATCATGGTTATCGATGACTACCTCGACTTCACCTCAGGACGGGCCGCGACCTTCTTCGACGGCGAAGGGACCGGTCATGCCTATACTGAGATGAGTGCCCCCTGTTGCCCCGCCCTGCAGGCACGCCTGCTCGAGTTGGCAGAACACGACGGTCTGGAGATCCATCCGGCGGGAACCTATGTCTGCACCAACGGACCCCGCTTTGAGACGCCTGCCGAAATCCGCATGTTCGACCAGCTCGGCGGCGACGTCGTGGGCATGACGGGCATGCCCGAAGCGGCCTTGGCGCGCGAGCTGGGGCTCCACTACGCTGCCGTCGCCTACTCCATCAACTGGGCAGCTGGAATTGGGGCCCAGATCGAGATCCTCCACGACGGCATCTCCGACCTGGTCCACCGGCTGCTTGGCCTCATGCTCGCGACCGTGCAGTCAGACAAGGTGGCGCCGTGTAGGTGTACCGATCCGTTGATGCTGGTCACCCCATCCCAGAAGGGAGGTGGTATCTATCGCGACTAAGTGAAACAGAGCCTGGCTCACGACACCTATCCATTCATTGTCCCGTTTTATCTGGAGGAGCGAAAGATGAAGGAAGTCATTTCGATGTGGAAGAACACGCGTATGATCATCCTGACCGCGCTGTCAGCGGCGATCTACGCAGCTTTTCTGATTGTCTTCAAAGCCGGCATCGTGATCGTCCCCGGTATCACCGAGATTCGCCCGGCCAATGTCTTCCCGCCGGTCTTCGGCTTGCTCTTCGGACCCGCAGGCGCCTGGGGCGCAGCGATCGGCAACACGATTGGTGATCTCTTCGGCGGCACCATCGGCCCCGGCTCGATCTTCGGTTTCTTCGGTAACTTCTTCCTGGGCTTTATTCCCTACAAGATGTGGGGGGCCACGTGGGGCCTGGTGAAGAAGGGGGATATGGCACCCAACGTCAACACCGTCCCGAAGATCATCGCTGCCGAGATCGTCTCCTTTGTCGCTGCCGCAGCCTGTGCGATCACCATCGCCTGGTACCTGGACCTGGCTGGGATGGTGCCCTTTGCCTTCCTCGCCCTCGTCATCACCTTCAACAACTTCCTGGCCTTTCTCGTCGTCGGGCCGATCCTGCTGGCACTGCTCTATCCGCGCGTCAAGCGTTGGGGCCTCATCTGGACCGACATCATGGATGAAGACGACGTCGCCGTCGGCTTTGCCAAGGGCCTGGGATCCATCCTGATGACCGTTGCCGCCGTGGGCGGCCTGGTGGTGGGCGTCCTGGTGGCCACAGGGGCTGCGGGCCAGGAGGCCTTCGGCTTCGCGGGTCAGTCCGGTCAGATCGCCGTCTGGCTTGCCGTTCTTCCCTTTCTCGTTCTGCTCATCATCTCGAGCTTTATGCTCTCCGGTCGAGAGCAGTTCGAGGAAGACTAACCCCCTCTACCGATCCCTATCAAGGAGATCGACCGTCCGTTGGGCGGTCGATCTCCCCAACCTAAGGAGCATCTATGACTGACCCTGGACCTTTGGTCGCCGACGTCTTACTCACCGGCGGTACACTCGTCACGATGAACGGCTCCCGCGATATTCGCGAGGCTGGGGCACTGGCCATTCGAGGCCCCGAGATCGTCTGGATGGGCACTGCGGAAACAGCCAAGACCCAGGTCAACGCCGCTCGACAGATCGACACCCGCGGCAAGCTCATCATCCCCGGACTGATCAACGCGCACTCTCATCTGGCGATGACGCTCTTCCGCGGACTAGCCGACGATCAGCCGCTCGAGGCCTGGCTGGAGCGCATTTGGGAGGTTGAGACGGCCTTCGCTACAGCGGACAACTGCCGTGTCGGCACGCAACTTGCGGTTGCCGAGATGATCCGCGGTGGCGTGACCTGCTCGGCAGATATGTACTGGCAGACGGTGACCAACGTCCGGGCGGCGACCGAGGCGGGTTTCCGCCTGGTCAACGGGCCACCGATGATCGGCGTCGAGGGGCCCGGTGGCGGATTCGCACCCGAGCTCGAGGACCAGATGAGAGCGTACATCGAGGAGCACCTTGACAACCCGCTCCTGCAGCTGGCGATTCAGGTACACGCCACCTATACCGCCAGTGAAGCTATGGTGGAGGTCGCCAAGCGCCTCGCCGCGGAGTACGACATCCTCTTCATGACGCACGCCTCCGAATCGAAGTCAGAGGTTGAGACGGTGACAGAGCGCTATGGCAAGACCCCCATCGAGGTTCTGCATGCGTGGGGCCTGCTGGGCAGTCACACCCTGCTGGCCCACTGCGTGCATCTGCGCCATGATGAGATCGACCTCCTCGCCGAAACGGGCACCTCGGTCGCCCACTGTCCCGAGTCTAACCTCAAGCTCGGTAACGGCGTAGCGCGCGTACCCGATATGTTGGCTGCTGGGGTCAACGTCGCACTGGGCACCGATGGCGCAGCGACGAACAACGATCTGGACCTCCTCGGCGAGCTGCGCACCGCCGCACTGCTTCATAAGGGCGTCGCGTTCGACCCGACCATCCTGCCTGCAGAGCAAGCGTTTGCTATGACGACGATCAGCGGCGCTCGCGCCGTGGGCCTGCACGATCGCATCGGTTCGCTCGAAGTCGGCAAGCTCGCCGACCTAGCCGTGATCGATCTCAGCGCCGCGCACGTCACGCCGCTCTACGACGTCTACTCCCACCTCTGCTACGCTGTGGACAAACACGATGTCAGCGACGTCTACATTCACGGTCGGCAGGTGATGGCTAATCGAACGCTCCTGACCCTCGACGAGGAAGCCATCAAGGCCGAGACGCGCGCCGTCGCGCGCGTCGTCGCAGCGGCCCAACACGCCTGACGACCACGACAAAGTCCGCGAGACACCACAGCCTAGCTGCCAGGCTGACAGCTCCCATGCATCAGGTTAACTGGCCGCTAGTCGACGGGCCGCTGCTGCCCGCTCTCTTCGGTCCTCAGCAGCATCGCCAACTCAGGCACACTTCCCTCCCGCGCGTAGACCGTGAGTCGATCGCCCGGTTCGATGACGACGTCGCCCCGTCCCACCAAGACCTCGTCCCCACGATGCACCGCCACGATGAGGCAGCCCGGGGGCCACGGAGTAGCCCGAATCGGCGCGCCCGCCGCGGGTGCGCCGGCTGCCACCACGAGATCGACGGTCTCTGAGGCGTCCCGCTCCCCAGCCTGCCGGCCTTGCACCTCTCGGCCCCGATCGCCTAGGTACACCAGCGCCTGCTGATAGGCGGCGCCGACATCGCTGCGGTGCACGATACCCAGCAACCGTGATGGCGCGTCGCGTGCCACGACCGGGAGGCGGCTGACGTCATAGCTTCCCATGCGCTGGAGCGCCACCGAGACCGACTCGTCCGGGTAGGCGGTGACGAGCACACGATCATAGATGTCCCCTACCCGGTGCGCCTCCCAGTTCGACCAGCGCACGCGGGCCGACATAAGATGCTGGAATGAGATCATGCCCACAAGCACGTCCTCGTCGTTGAGCACCGGATAGCCACGGTGCTGCGTTTTATCTATCAAGGCCGCCAATTGAGCCAAGGTCGTCGCCAACCGCACCGTCACGGGCGCATCGACCATCACCTCATCCACCCGCACACGCTCCAGCACGTCCGACTCTCGTCCACGCCGAATGTGGATCCCCTGCCGTGCCAACGAGAGTGTGTAGATCGACTCGCGCTGGAACACTCGAACCATCGCCGTGCTCAGACCTGCGGCGAGCATCAGGGGTAGGATCAAGCTGTAGCTACCGGACATCTCAAAGATGATGAGCAATGAGGTCATCGGCGCATGAGCTGCCGCAGCAAAGACCGCCGCCATCCCCACCAGGGCGTAAGCGCCGGAGGGCGCGAGGGCCGTGCCCGGCAGCAGCAGGTGCAGCAGTTCACCGAAGGCGCCACCTAACATGGCGCCCATGAAAAGCGCCGGCGCGAAGAGGCCGCCAGAACTGCCCGACCCCAACGTCAGGTCCGTGGCCAGCAACTTCGCCGCCACAAGTCCCGCCATCAGGGGCAGCGAGAGCTGCCCATCAAGGGCCAGGCCGACCTGGCTGAAGCCCATCCCCAGGATCTGCGGAACCAGGAGCGCGAGCACCCCCAGCAGCAGTCCACCGAGAGCAGGGCGGAGCGCCGGCGGCACACGTCCTAGCCGCGCGGTGAGATCCTTAGCGCCATAGAAGCTGGTGATATAGACCCAGGCGACCAAGCCCGCCAGCCCTCCCAACCCTACGTAGAAGACGATCTCCAATGGTTGCACGAGCGTATAGGCAGGCACCACAAAGGCGACGGCGGTCCCCAACACACTACGGCTGATGATGCTGGCGGTGACGGCGGAAATGACAATAGGGGTGAAGAAGCTCTCGGTGAACTCACCCAGAATGACTTCCAGCGCGAAAATCACCCCGGCAATCGGCGCGTTGAAGGTCGCCGCGATCCCGCCCGCAGCGCCGCAGGCGACAAGGTTACGGATGCGCTCGTCGGTGAGACGAAACCGCTGACCCACCTGCGAACCGAGCGCCGCACCGATCTGGACGATAGGCCCCACCCGGCCCGCCGAGCCCCCGGTGCCGATGCACAGGGCCGTTGCCAGCGGCTTCGCCCAGATGAGCCGTGCCCGCAAGCGCGATCCCTCCAGGGTAATGGCGCGCAACGTTGGCGGAATGCCGCCGTAGCGCATCTCCTCTGCAACATAGGTGATCAACAGCCCGGCCGCAAGACCCCCGAAGGCGGGAACCGACACGGTGAGCACAGGTGACACGTGGGCCAACAGAGCGCGAACAGCGGCGAACCAACCCTCGAAGGTGCGTATCAGCCCCACAAAGCCGATGGACGCGACGCCGGTCAGTATCCCCACCAGGACCGCGAGCGCCATAAAGCCTGCGCCATCAGAAAGTACCCAGCGTCGGAGCGCGTCATAGAAAGGTAGTGGATCGGATCGCTCACGCATACCTCAGCTCCTCCTAGCCGGTGGCAACTCCGAGCGGTGGTGCATCGACGGACAGCACCTCAGCCCTATTGTAGGTGAGCGAGTCGGCGCCGCAACTCGCTGCGGTGACGATGCTCAGTGTAGCGTTCAGTCGCTATTCAAGGGAGCCCACAGGACGACTTTATGTTAGAATCAGGCTCGTGCTGGCCCAGATCACCCTACAGGAGGTGTCACTATGGGTAACCGATCACGATTGACGGTGCTGTTGGCTGTGCTGCTGATGCTCGGCTGCACGCCCACGCCTGCACCGATCATGCCCACGCCGACCGCCGTGCCCCCAACCGAGACCCCCATTCCCGTGCCGCCAACCCAGACGCCGACCGAGGCACCCGACACAGCGACAGCGACCGCACCGCCACCGACCGCAACCCCGAGCCCCACCGCAGAGGTGCCGGGCGATCCCCGGCCCGAGGCCGAGATCGCCATCCTTTCACCCCGCCCAGGTTCTCGCGTCGTGAGTCCGGTAACGGTTGCCGGCCTTGCCGATCCGACCTTCGAACAGACCCTGGTCGTTCGCGTCGTCTCGGCTGACGGCGTCGAGCTCGCACTCGTGCCCGCCATGATCGACGCGATGCTCGGTGAGCGCGGCCCATTCGAGATCGACGTCGAAGTAGCGGTAGATGATGAGGTGCAAGCCTTCATCCAGGTCTATGACGTCAGCGCCCGCGATGGGGGGATCATCGCCCTCGAGTCCGTCGGCGTCACGCTTACTGCAGGAGGCCCGGAAGACGTTATCACAGCGCCCTCCTACCCGCAGCAGGTCGCGCTACTGAGCCCGAGCACCGGAGACACGGTCTCGGGCGGGCTGGCTCAGATCTCAGCCTTCGGTTGGGCCGGCTTCGAGCAGACGCTGGTCGTCGAGGTGCAGGACGCGATGGGTGCTGTGGTCGGGACGCTGCCCGTAACCCTCACCGGCGACTTCGGTGAGGCCGTGGCCTTCACCGCTGAGGTGCCCTATACCGTGGAGACCGAGGGCCCCGGACGCATCGCCATCCGCGATATCAGCCCGGCCTTCGGAGGCGATAGCTTCGTCACCAGTG
>Ga0334882_1005126_pt1 | contig 10541 bp, 5 predicted proteins | sample GraSluR1_MG_5_FD_207226 | JGI IMG/M metagenome (GOLD analysis project Ga0334882, IMG submission 207226) | Sludge microbial communities from methane-producing bioreactor in Wageningen University, Netherlands - Granular Sludge_15_04-R1 | ecosystem: Engineered > Bioreactor > Anaerobic > Unclassified... | reverse complement strand
CATGCCTTTGCCCTTGGTGAGGATGGGCTTGGATCTGTACACCGAATACCAAAATGCGTTAACCTATCGGGGCGGGGTTGATTTTGACGACCTGATCCGTCTGGCTTTGCGCTGTCTCAGGTCAGACCCCACCCTGCTGGCGATGCTGCGCAAACGCTGGCCCTTTATCCTTGAGGACGAAGCCCAGGATTCCAGCCGGCTTCAACAGGAAATTCTTTCCCTGCTGGCAGGTGAGCGGGGCAATTGGGTGCGGGTGGGGGACCCGAACCAGGCAATTTATGAGAGCTTTACCACAGCCAGCCCTCAATTTTTACTCGATTTTCTCAGTCATCCCGAGGTTGAAGAACGGACCCTGCCTGAAAGTGGGCGTTCTACCCAGGATATTATTGATCTTGCCAATCACCTGATCACCTGGACGAAAGACAACCATCCCAACCCGGCTGCCCGCAGCGCCCTGACCACCCCATTAATTCAGCCCACACCCCCTGATGATCCCCAGCCCAACCCTGAGCCTTGCCTGGCCTGTATCCGCTTGATCCCGCATAAGATGTCTGCGGACGACGAGATGGAATATGTGGTCAAAACCGCAGAAAACTTCTTGGTCAATCAACCTGATCGAACCGTGGCGATTCTGTGCCTGAGCAATGATCGGGCTTATAAATATGCGGAATTGCTTAAAAAACTTAAGATTCCGTATGTGGACAGCCTGTTGAGGTCTTCCAGCTCTACCCGGCTTTCCACCAGCGCCATGGTTGATATCCTGCAATGCCTGTCTGACCCGACTTCCAGCCGGAAGTTGTCTGCGGCATACCAGGTTTGGCGGCGAGGGGAACGTGAGGATGAAGAAGTTTGGAAGTTCCACCTGCAGGTTGCCGCGTTGATCAAACAGTGCCGCAAGCTGGAGGATTACCTGTGGCCTCTTGACGCACACGATTGGCTGGCCGATCTCGCTGAAAGACTTGATCAGCCTGCCATCATGGAAGAATTGATCACCTTTCGGGCGGTTGTGCAGCGCTGGCAAGCGGCTGTATTCCTGCCCATTGACCAGCTCTTGCTAACGCTTGCCCAGGACTTGTTCCTGGAACCGGTTGAGTTGGCCCTGGCGTACAAGCTTTCCACGCTTTTGCGCCAAATGAGCGATGCTCATCCCGATTGGCGGCTGCCGGAATTTATTAATGAGCTGGTCACTATCACAAAAAACCAGAGGAAATATCTGGGCTTGTCATCCGATGATGACGCCTTTGACCCGGACCGTTACCCCGGAAAGGTGGTGGTGGGGACCATGCATAAGGCTAAGGGTTTGGAGTGGGATTGTGTTTTCTTGACAGCGATGAACAACTATAATTTTCCCTCTGGGGCCGAATATGACCAGTACCTGCCTGAAAAGTGGTTTGTGAAGGATGATCTCAACCTGGAGGCGGAGGTCATTGCCCAATTACGTGCGTTGATTGAAGATCACCCCTTTGATTGGTACCAACCCGGAAAGGCGTCTCTGGCCGCGCGCCAAGAATTCATCCGGGAACGACTGCGGCTGCTATTTGTGGGCGTCACCCGGGCAAGGCGCTGGCTGATGGCCACCTGGAATACAGGCCGGCCTTCCAGTAAGAACGTACCGGCAGAGGCCTTCACAGCCTTGGTAAATTATCTGGAGCGCTTATCATGATCCTCCCCGATGGCTTTGATTTCACCCAGGGTAACCTCCAGGATTATGTGGATTGCCCGTACCGGTTTTACCTGCGGTATATTTTGCGCGTCCGCTGGCCAGCACTGGTGGTTGATAAGGCCCTGGAATTTGAGCAGCGCGGCCAGGCTGGTGGTCGCTTCCACAGGCTGGTGCAGCAATACCTGCTGGGTGTTCCGCAGGAACGCATCAGCGCCCTGGTGGAATCAGATCCGCTACCCGATCTGGTGAATTGGTGGGAGGGGTTTCTTACCCACGTCCCACCCTGGCTGACGGGTCAGCGCTGGGTAGAGACGACGTTGACAGCGACCCTGGGGGGGCAGCGCTTGGTGGCAAAATATGACCTGATCCTGGCGGACGAAAACGGGTCACTGCGGATCTTTGATTGGAAAACCTCACAAAAAGTTCCACGCAAGGAGCAGCTTTTAAGCCGCATCCAAACCCGTTTGTATCAGCTGGTGCTTTTGCATGCCAGTTCAACTTTTTTTGAGGGTCATCGGACCTCACCCGAACAGATCACGATCAATTACTGGTTTGCAACCCAACCCCAAGCGCTGATCACACTGCCCTACAGTCAATCTGCTTATGAACGAGATCAGGCTGATCTGACAGGCTTGATTGAGAAGATCTGTCAAGCAGACCCGGGAGATTTCTATCGCACCGATGCGCTGAAACACTGCCGGTTTTGCGTCTACCGGTCCCATTGTGACCGGGGTGTTGAAGCTGGCGATCTGGATGATTTTGATTTGATGGATCTGGAACCCGAGGATGCGGGTGCGTTGATCGACTTTGAAGACCTTCCAGAGATCGAGTTCTGATGCCTGGAAAGAAAAACTGGGTATTTATAGATGATATTAGCATCCCCCAGTCATTCCGTGATGCAATTGGCGGCCATCCCCTGGTGGCAGAGACCCTCTATCAGCGGGGTTACCGAACAACTGAATCCGCCCAGGCGTTCCTGGACCCTGATCTTTACCAGCCAGCCAGTCCCTTTGACCTGCATGATATGGAAGTGGCCTGCGCTGTATTGGCCAGAGCGATCCACGACAAGGCACAAATTCTGGTGTGGGGTGATTTTGATGTGGATGGGCAGACGGCGACCACCGTCCTGGTGGAGGGACTGCGTGAATTAGGGGCAAAAGTTCGCTACCATATCCCGGTGCGCGCCAAGGAATCCCACGGCATCCGGCGGGTGGTGCTAAAATCACAGATCGCCAGGGGATTTGACCTGCTGCTGACCTGCGATACGGGCATTACGGAATTCGACAGCCTGCAATTGCTCCGCAACCTGGATATCCCGGTGATCGTCACCGATCATCACCTGCTGGGGGAGCAGCTACCGCCTGCCAACGCAGTGATCAACCCGCAGCGGCTGGATGAGGCGCATCCCTTGCGCTCCCTGCCGGGGGTTGGCGTGGCGTATCAACTGATCGCAGCCCTGAACACCTGCCTGAACCGGGAACAGGACCCGGGGCGCTTGCTCGAACTGGTGGCACTAGGTGTTGTGGCTGATGTAGCTGAGCAGGAGGGAGATACCCGCTACCTGTTACAGAAAGGGCTGATCAGCCTGCGCAACACCACGCGGATCGGGCTGCAGTTGCTGTACGAGAACGCTGAATTGAACCCGGCCAACCTGAATGAGGGGCATATTGGCTTTCAGATCGCACCCCGTCTGAATGCGGTCGGGCGATTGGCGGATGCCAACCCGATGGTCGAATTTTTAACCACAGGTGACCCCGGACGGGCGCGCCAGCTAGCCGTCCTGATTGAGGGGATGAACATCAAGCGGCGAGCAGACACCCGCCATGTGGAACAGGGCGCAGAAGCACAGCTGCAGGATTCAAGGGAGGACCGGCACGCGCCGGCCATCGTATTGCATCATCCCAGCTGGCCCGGCGGCGTGGTTGGGATTGTGGCCAGCCGCCTGGCGGAACGCTACCATAAGCCGGTTATCTTGCTGACCGGAGACAACCCGATTCACGGGTCTGCCCGTTCGGTGCCGGGTTTGCATGTCACCGAAGCGATTGCCGCACAGGCTGATTTACTGAACGGGTATGGCGGTCACCCGATGGCGGCTGGCCTGTCGATGCCCGCCGAGCATTACCCTGCTTTTAAGCGCCGCTTTTTAAAGGTGGTTGAAGCGCTGTTACCGGATAAGGCTGTGACCATGACGATCGAGATTGCCCAGACAGCCCGCATTGTGGACCTTGACCTGGCGTTGGTGGGTGAAATTTCACGTCTGGCACCCTTTGGCCCCGGTAACCCACCGCTGCATTTCCTGCTGCGCGATCTGCGGTTGGTGTCAGAAGCCCAGGTGGGGGTTGAACGTGAGCATCGCCAGGTGACAGTGGTTGACCCTGACGATCATGAGCTGCGCCTGATCTGGTGGAACGGTGCCGACGAACCCCTGCCGGGTGCACAGTTTGACCTGGTATGTCAATTATCACAAAGCGACTATAAAGGCACCCCCCAGCTGAGCGCCGAATGGGTTGATTTCCGGCTTTCGGCAGCGGGGCGCGTTGAAATTGAGGCACGCCAGGTGGAAATCGTGGATTACCGTCAGGTTGTTCATCTGCCAGCACAATTAACGCAGTGTTTACAGGAGTCGCCACTCGCACTGGTGTGGGGCGAAGGTGATTTGCCGAAAGGGGTTGATTTTAAAGGCCGGCATGAGCTGGGCAAGACCCCGCACCTGGTCATTTGGAGCATTCCGCCCGCCCAAACTGTATTACGCCGTGTTTTGCAGCAAACACAGCCGCAAAAAGTGAGCGTGTTCGGAATGGATCCCCAACTTGACGAGCCGGTCCGTTTGATGACACGGTTGGGGGGTGCAGCCAAGCATGTGATCAAGGCTAAGGATGGTGAGGTTGCCATGGATCAACTGGCAGCAGCCTGTGCCGCGGATGAAGGGGCCATCCAGGCAGGGTTATTGCTGTGGGAGGCCAAGGGCAAGTTAGGCATCAAATTTGCGGGAGAAACGGTGCACATCACGGCTGATGCTCCAGAACCCGATCCAGAAGCAGCGCAGAAATTTGAAATTTTGTTGACCGACCTGCTGAAAGAAAGCCGTGCTTATCGGCGCTATTTTCACACAGGTGATTTACAGGACCTCATCAGCCGTTAATTTTGGTTAAATAAATCAGGGCTTCCAAATTTTGGAAGCCCTGAAATCTTGGAATTAATCGACGCTAACGATGGAAAGTGGGGTAGTAATACTTGTACTTGGGGTGGACGGTGATCGTCACTGTGGCAGAATCCACATACTCACTGCGTGTCAACCCAGGGGGGATGGCGAGCAGGTCGTACACGAAGGTATCCACACCGTAAAAACGGAGATTGGGTATATAGGTAAAGGAACCATCCTGGTTCAGTGTTAGCTGGCCGTGTTCCGGATGCACCTTCACATCCAGGATGACCTGGTCGTGGACGTTGAGGTCGTTGTCGTTGGCCAGGACACCCGGAGCAGCCACCACCAGGGTCACATCCTGATCCGTCTCGTAGAAGTCGTCCATGGCGACCGGCGATTGATTGAAGGTTAGGGTGACGATAACGGGGTCATGGTCGCTGGCACGGTAGGCGTCCGGGGCATAAATGGCTTGTTGGGCAGGTTCCTTGAAGGACGTATCATAATCAAGGATGTCCGGTTCATCGGCGTTGATCAGCCAGATATCCACATCGGTGACGAAGGGCTGTAGCGCCGCATTGGCCATGGCGTAATCTAGGTAACCCGTTTGGCCGTCAAAGACATAGCTGTAGGCATGTTCACCGAGGAACTCGAAAATCAGATCGGCGTAGTCATCCCCGGTGCCCAGGAGTTCATCTGGCCCAGCTTTGATGGCGCTGATGGGGTCTTCTTTGTCATACGAGTTCAGGTCGCCGATGATGAGGATATTCTCCACGCCTGAACCGGTCGGGTCGCTGGCCAACCATTGGACCTGTGCTTTGGCGGCATTCGTGCGGGTGATATTGCAGTTCCCAGCGCCGTCACCCAGGTCGGGGTCACCAATGGCATCACATTCGGAGCCTTTGGATTTGAGGTGGTTGACGGCCACAGTGACCGACTCGCCGACTGTGTTGCTGGTGAAGGTTTGCGCCAGCACCGGGCGGTTATAATCATCCAGGAACAGGGGGTCGACGGACGTATCCAGGATGGCGTATTCTCCAAACGGGGTGACATTGGCCGGTTTATAGATCAAAGCCACCTTGATGGCATCGGTACCGATGGCGCCGGTGGCGATGTAATCGTAGGTGCCAGCCCCCATGATGTTATTCAGTCCGTCTACCAGGTCTGCCACGGCATAATCCGGGTCAAGATCGGGCCGGTCATTCTCAATTTCGATCAGCCCGACCACGTCGGCATCCATGATCGATAGCGCTGAGAGGATCTTGGCCCGCTGGCGCTCAAGTTCAGTAGTATTGTCAGCGCCGCGGCATTCCATATCGCCTGAGGGGCCGCAGATCCAGGAGCCGGTATCAATCGAGGTGAAGTAATTGAGGACGTTAAAACTGGCCACTTTGATGTCACCCGGGATGATGTCGGGCTGTTCTGGGCGATGATTAACGGCAGTGTAGTTTGCACCTTGGGTGGGCTGAATGCGGTAAAGGTTGAAGGCATAGTCCATGATCCCGGTCAGGTTGGTGACCCAATCACCCCCGCGGAAGCGGTTGTAGAGGGTTAATTCCAAGCTGTTGGGATGGATGGCGGGATCAGGGTTCTGGTTGGTGCGGCCATCGTCCAAAGTAATGCTGCCCAGCTTGTAGGCTTCAACTGCTGCGTCTACTTCGGGTGTACCCGGTTCATACAAGGCTGTTGGGGTGGTGAATCGCTCGCTGGTGAGCATGATCTCGCCGTAGCGGTCAAAATTGAAATACTCTGAGATGACCAGGTCTTGTGGGAAGGTGACCAACATGCCCTCATAGCGCTCGAGATAATCTCCGCTGGGGACAGGCAGCGTCACTTCCGTGGGTGCTGGTAAGGGTACGCCAGAAGTACAGAGCCAGACATTAGACCCAGCACTAATTTGGGTCAAACCATAATATTCACTCGCAGTACCTTGCACCCGCAGGTGATCTCCGACAAAAACATCCATGCTGCCGGGGGCATACACAAAAATGCCATCGGATGTGGCGGGGTCGGTGTCGCCAACCGGGTCCTGGATGTAGAAGCCGTTCTTACCGCCTTCCTGGAAATCGCCCACCAAAATGCCTTCAGTGGTAACGACCTGACCTGACAATGGTGTGGCCAGACCGCTGCCCTGGATTTCGTAGATGGGTGTGTATGGACCGCCGCAAATATTCGCCAAGTTGGGTGCGCCAGGTGTGTTATAGGCCTCACCGTGTTGAACGTTGCCGGAGAATTCTGGCAGCCCTTCGCCATTAAAATTATTTCGTAACCAATCGCTGGTTGCACCAGTGTCATAGCCATCCGGGATACGTGAAGCACCACCAGGTTTATATGTTGAAAGTCCATCATAATTGGCAAACAAAACCGGCGATCCATAGGTCAGGTCGCTAGTACCGCCATCATGGACGGCGACACTGTCTACGATTTCTGACCAGAGCGGGTTATCAATCACACCGTCATTTGTCGAATCAATATCATCACCGACGTTTCCGGTGAAATCCTTAACCAGCAGCAAAGATACGGTGCCATTTTCAAATTTACTTTCTAGAAAGCCCGTCCACCAGATGCCATTGGCATCCGTGGTCCCAACAGTGTGAACACTATCAATTACGCCTGCTGAAGTACCGTCTCCTTCGATTTGGAGGATTGTATGGTCAGGGTAATCTGTGAGGGGCTCGCCGAAAACCTCTACATATTCATGGGTATCTGTGCCGACGTGGTCAAATACAAATTCGTTGATCTTCAATTCAACTGGACCACATGTTGTTGTATGCTCACCAAGCCCATCGAAAGTGTTGTTGGGATAGCCATCCCATTCAATAGATGGGTCGAAGGGGTCGGACCCATCCGGATCTCCCTGGCAGATGGTTTCTTTACGGCGCAGGGTGTGATCCTTGGTTGTCACTGGCTCTGTCCCCCAGATAGCTAGTTCACCAATTCTACCAATGACATCGATTAAATCAGTGCCTTTACGCAATGCTATAGCATCGTCCCCATTGAAATTGATTACTGAATTATTCGTTGCATCTGTAACCGCCAATATATCTGCATGTGCTCCAGTATTTGCAATAACATAAACTTCTCCACTAGCTAAAGTACCGCTTAATGTCATCGATTGGGATACTGTTGCTGAGCCATTTGAATAAAGTTCAACTTTATACGCAGAAAGATCTACTGGCGCACCAGTGCCGTTATAAATTTCGAGTGCTTTATTAAAATTGCTCCCTTCTATATATTCTGAAAAAAACAAATCACTGGTAAACGCAGCCACTGGTTTGGATGTAAACTCTTGCATCAACCCCAGCGTGCTAAATACAAATACAAACACCAGCACCAAATTGAGAAATCTTGGTCTGTTTTTCATGAGACGCCTCCTTATTTAATTGGAAATGGGAAAGAGTTCTGGTTAACCCAATAATATCATAAGATTCACCGGGATTTAGAGTTTTTAAGGAAACAAAAAAGCCTTCCAGAACTAGCCCTGGAAGGCTGAAATTAATGATCAATCATTTGTTTTTTTTACTCTGTGTACCCGCACAGCGCCAGGGCACCGGGTCCGGTGTTGATCCCCAGCACAGGCCCGGTGATGTTGACCAGCAGCTCAACGGGGTTGAATTCATCACGGATGCGGTCAGCCAGTTCCTGGGCTTCTTCAGGCACGTCCCCATGCAGGACGGCAATATGCAGCTTCTTGCCCGGTTTGATGCCGTTAAAGAATTTCTTGTGCAGCATGCGCAGCATGGCCTTGTGGGTGCGTGCCAGGCCTACCGGCTCTACCTTGCCGGATTGGTGATTGATCATCACAACCGGTTTAACCTTCAGCATTGTCCCCACCCATTTGGCCGCATCACCGATCCGGCCGCCGCGTTCCAGGTATTCCATGGTCTGCATGGCCACCACCTGGACCAGGCTTTGGCGCACCTGTGCGACCTTGTCAATAATCTCAGGCAGCGTTGCGCCTTCATCCCGGGCGCGTGCGGCCGCCAGAACTTGCCAGCCCAGGGTCATGGTGGGCCCTTTGGAATCGATCACCGATACCGGGATGGGTGCTTGCTCCGCAGCTGCAGTGGCCATCTGGTAAGTCCCGCTCATGGCCGAAGATACGGTCAGGATCAGCGCTTGACTGGACCCTTCTCTGACGGCTTTATCAATGGCAGCCAGGAAGTCTGTGGTGGTGGCCTGGGAGGAGGTCGGTTTTTGAGGGTCGGTCTGTAACCGCTGGTAGAACGCTTCGGGTGAAAGCTCCACCCGGTCAAGATACTGCTCATCGCCCCAGATAATGTACTGGGGGACGATGTGGATCTTGTAGTGTGCTACCAGGTTTTCAGGGATATCACAGGTGCTGTCGGTGATAATCGCGATCATGCAGGTCTCCTTGTTATGTTTTTAATGATTATAATCGCTGATTGTGCACATTTTCGAATATTGAATAACAAAATTGAAAAAGACAACTGACTGATTTTGATCCGGAGAGAGATTTTTGTATAATGGAGTCAGTTTTCGGATGACTGGAAGCAGGTTTTCATGAAAAAGCAAGTTTTAGGTCTAGGTTTATGGGTGGTGTTGGGGCTGATGTTGGCATGCAGGCTGCCCTTTCTGAATGAAAACGTTCCTCTTGCAGAGGACGCCCAAGAAGTAGGGATGGACGAAGGGAACGGGTTGGCACCGTCTGTAAGCACACCTGGTACAGATTGTCCAATAACGATCGAGAATGTCACACCGCCTCAAGCTTTGGACCCTAAATCGTTGCACTATGTCGGCGCCTTTCGCCTGCCGGATGACTCCGGTGGATTAGGCTGGGATTATAGCGGTAACGGGATGACCTACACTCCCCAGGGTGACCCCCATGGCGAGGAAGACGGCTTTCCTGGATCACTGTTCGTGGTTGGGCAAGACCACCAGCTTCAGGTGGCTGAGATTAGCATCCCCGTGCCAGTGGTCAGTAAAAACCTGGCTGAGCTCAATTCGGCTCGGACATTACAGCCCTTTGCGGATATCACTGGAGGGTCTATCACCGAGGATTTGTCGCTGTCTGTAATGGGGATCGAGTATTTGCCCGCACAAATTGGGATGGATTCAGCGAACCTCTATTTTTCGATTGGGCAGCATTTCCAGGTCTTTGACCCTTCCCACGGTTGGGCTTCCCTGGACCTGAGTGTGCCCAACCCGGTTGACCTGTGAGTGTTTGACGGGTATACCAATTATGCCACCAGCGACTACCTGTTTGAGATCCCCCCGGATTGGGCGGAGACCTATGTCAAGGGTTACAGGCTGGCCAGCGGACGGTTCCGTGAGGGGGTGTGGAGCGGATTAGGGCCGGTATTATTTGCCTGTGCGCCTTGGGTGGATGGGAATCCGCCTATGCCTGGTAGCACATTGACGGCAGTGCAGCCGCTGTTGCTTTATGGGCGCCAAATATCAGATCTACCTGACCTGCAGACAGACGTTGAGGTGTGCATGGCTGGGTATGCAGAGGCGGATCACTGGTGGGCGGCGCCTGGTTGACTTCGCCATAGGGGTATGCCGTGGTTTTTTCGGGCACCAAAGCGCTGGGTAAAAGCTGGTACGGTTTTGCGAATGGGGTGGTGTGGGCCTATGACTGTGCTGAAAACCCGGCTGCCCGCAGCGCCCTGACCACCCCATTAATTCAGCCCACACCCCCTGATGATCCCCAGCCCAACCCTGAGCCTTGCCTGGCCTGTATCCGCTTGATCCCGCATAAGATGTCTGCGGACG
>Ga0334882_1005124_pt1 | contig 10544 bp, 9 predicted proteins | sample GraSluR1_MG_5_FD_207226 | JGI IMG/M metagenome (GOLD analysis project Ga0334882, IMG submission 207226) | Sludge microbial communities from methane-producing bioreactor in Wageningen University, Netherlands - Granular Sludge_15_04-R1 | ecosystem: Engineered > Bioreactor > Anaerobic > Unclassified... | reverse complement strand
TCCCGATTGAAAAGATCTATGACAGTACACCAAACAGGCCCGTTAACCAGAGGGGCCCGTCGATTGAATCCCGCTTTGCCCGCCAGAGTATTCTCTGCCTGTTCCCTCTTGCGAGTTATCCTGTCTTACTTGTGGACTGCGCAACCTACTCATGGCCTTCAGTCTGTATAACGTCTTTGTCTTCTCAAAGATTTTGAGAATGGAAAAGGGAGTCTTGACTGGTCTAGATTATTTTCTCAGTATGAACAGACCCTTTCTTTACCATGCTCTTTACTATTATATTGTCTATGCTATCCAGTACCTTAATGATTTCCTTTTTGTCCATCTCTTGTGATAACATATCTTTGGGGATCCTATGCGATTTCTGGATAATTCAATGTTAACACCATTGAATCTTTTTGGAGGCTTTATATGAGATAGCACAAAGAACGTTTTTTACAGCCAATGTAAACGCAATGCGAAAAGGAGTCTGTCACGAAAAAAGCAGAAGAAATGAGGGAATCCGTTGTGCCTGCCTTCTTCTCAGCAGGAAGACCAATAATTCTTAGGAGATTCAGAAATGGCTGATATGGAAAATCGTTTGTTATCAGCAGATGAAATGGGCAAGTACCTCGGTGTAAGCAGTGATACCGTTTACTGCTGGATCGGCAAGCGTACGATGCATGGTAATCGAATGAGCCGCCTGTGGAAGATCAAGAAAGAACTGATGGATGATTGCGTTAAGGCTGCCGGTGAAATGGACAGAAGAATCAGGATTAAACCTAATGAGCAGGAAGAACGGAAATAACAATCAAGTCAATCTATATTTTGTGCATTTCTGGGGGTGCGCAATATCCTGAGTGATCTTGTTGGCATCCGAAGGGTTAGGGTAATGAATGACATGAACCAAACCGCCAAGAAGCGAAAGGAGTAATAGCGGGCTATGAATCACATTATCCACAACAAAATTGTCAGTTTTATCTGGGGTATAGCTGACGACGTCCTACGCGATGTCTATGTGCGCGGCAAGTACCGTGATGTGATCCTGCCCGTGACGGTCATCCGCCGCCTCGACGCGCTTTTGGAGTTGAGCAAGGAAAAGGTTCTCGGCATGAAGAAGCAGCTCGACGGGGCCGGAATCGCCAACCAACACGCCGCCCTATGTCAGGCCTCCGGCGAGGCCTTTTACAACGTTTCGCCCTTTACCCTGCGCGACCTGAAGAATCGTGCCAAGCAACAGCAGCTCAAGGCCGATTTCGAAGCCTACCTGGACGGCTTTTCGCCCAACGTCCAGGAAATCCTCGACAAGTTCAAGTTTCGCAACCAGATCCCCACGTTGATCGAGGCCGACATCCTCGGCCACCTGATCGAGAAGTTCCTCGACGGCCGCGTCAATCTCAGCCCCAAACCAGTGCAGGACGTGGACGGCAACGAGATCCTTCCGGCGCTCGACAACCACTCCATGGGCACCATCTTCGAGGAGCTGATCCGCCGCTTCAACGAGGAGAACAACGAAGAGGCCGGAGAGCACTTCACGCCCCGCGACGTGGTCAAGCTCATGGCCGACTTGATCTTCCTGCCGGTGGCCGACGACATCGAGTCGGGCACCTACCTTGTCTATGACGGGGCCTGCGGCACCGGCGGCATGCTGACCGTGGCGGAGGAGCGCTTGGCCGAGCTGGCTGAAAGCCACGGTAAGGATGTCTCCATTCATCTGTTCGGCCAGGAGGTGCAGCCGGAAACCTACGCCATCTCCAAGGCCGACCTGCTGCTCAAAGGCGAAGGGGCCGAGGCCGAGAACATGAAATACGGCTCCACGCTCTCCAGCGATGCCTTCCCGTCGCAGGAATTCGACTTCATGCTCTCCAATCCGCCCTACGGCAAGAGCTGGAAGACCGACCTGGAGCGCCTGGGCGGCAAGGGCGACATCAAGGACCCGCGCTTTGTCACCCAGCACGGCGGCGACCCGGAATACAAGATGATCACCCGTTCCTCGGACGGGCAGCTCATGTTCCTGGTCAACAAGCTCTCCAAAATGAAGCACACCACCCGCCTCGGCAGCCGCATCGCCGAGGTTCACAACGGTTCGTCGCTCTTCACCGGCGACGCCGGTCAGGGCGAGAGCAACATCCGCCGCTGGATAATCGAAAACGACTGGCTGGAGGCCATCATCGCCCTGCCGGAGAACATGTTCTACAACACCGGCATCGCCACCTATATCTGGGTGCTGACCAACCACAAGAGCGAGGAACGCCGGGGCAAGGTTCAACTCATCGACGCTACCGAATGGTATGTGCCGCTGCGCCGCAACCTCGGCAAGAAGAACTGCGAATACTCCGAGGAACACATTCGCGCCATCTGCGACCTGGTGGTCAATCCGGTCGAGACCGAGAAATCCAAGATCTTCCCCAACGAGGCCTTCGGCTATTGGAAGGTGACGGTGGACCGCCCGCTGCGCCTCGCCGTTGACTTGAGCCCGGCCCGGCTGGAACGGTTTGTGAAAACCTGCGCCAAGGCCAAGGAAGAGCCGCTGGCCAACCTGGCCAGTCGCGTGGCTGATGCTCTCGGTGCTGGGCCGCACCTGGATTTCAACACCTTCATGGACACCTGCGACACCGATGCCGACAAGCACGGTGTCAAGCTCACCGCCAAGCGCAACAAGCTGCTGCAGAGCGAACTCTGCGACACCCGCAAGGACGCCGCGCCGGTGTTGAAGAAGATTTACAAACCCGGCAAGGCCACACCCGATCCCATCCACGGCCTCTTCGAAGCCGAGGTGAACGGCAAGACCTGCGTGGTCGAATACGAGCCGGATACTGCCCTGCGCGACAGCGAGCAGGTGCCTCTGCTGGAAGAAGGTGGCATCGAGGCGTTCTTCCAGCGCGAGGTGCTGCCCTATACCCCGGATGCCTGGATCGATCCGGGCAAGACGCCGGTGGGCTACGAGATTTCCTTCACCCGTCATTTCTATCGGCCAGCGCTCATGCGTACCCTGGATGAGATCAAGGATGACATCTATGCACTGGAGCAGGAAACCGAAGGGCTGCTGGAACAGATTGTCGGGGAGGCTGAGTGATGAAACTGGCCCCTTATCCAGAATACAGGGACGCAGGAGTGAGCTGGGTCGGGAGTATTCCGGCGCACTGGCCTGAGAAGCGGGCAAAGTATTACTTCAAAGAGGTTGATGAGCGCTCCCAGACGGGCGACGAAGAAATGCTCTCGGTGTCGCACATCACAGGAGTGACACCACGCAGCCAGAAGAACGTGACCATGTTCAAGGCCGAGTCGAATGTCGGCCAGAAGCGCTGCCAACCTGGCGATCTGGTCATCAATACGATGTGGGCCTGGATGTCTGCATTGGGTGTCTCGAACCACGACGGAATCGTGAGTCCCGCCTATGGCGTTTACCGGCCAAGAAGCAGCCATGCCTACGATAACTATTATCTCGATCACCTGTTGCGGATTGAAGGATATCGGTCGGAATACATTTGCCGGTCAACGGGTATTCGCTCTTCCCGGCTTAGGCTCTATCCCGATAAGTTTCTGAGCATGCCGGTGGTCTGCCCTCCGCAGGAAGAGCAGCAAACCATCGCACGATTCCTAAAGGCGCAAGACCGCTTGTTCCTCAAATTCATCCGCAACAAGCGGCGGCTCATCGAACTGCTCAAGGAGCAAAAGCAGAACGTCATCAACCAGGCCGTGACCCGGGGACTTGATCCCAAGGTCAAGTTCAAGCCCAGCGGCGTAGAATGGATCGGAGATATTCCGGAGCATTGGGACGCCAGACGGCTCCGCACGCTGGCGGCGGTCAGGGCTAGTGGCGTCGACAAGAACACGAACGAGGACGAAGTCCCGGTCATGCTCTGCAACTACGTGGACGTTTACAAGAACGACCGCATCACCGCTGCCATCGATTTCATGAAAGCCACGGCCACGCCGGAAGAGATTCGCGCTTTTGAGCTGAAAGCGGGCGACGTGATCATCACCAAGGATTCCGAAAGTTGGGACGACATCGCCATCCCCACCTTGGTTCCCGAGGCACTTCCGGGCGTCGTTTGTGCCTATCACTTGGCCTTGATCCGACCGCTCTCAGATGAAATCGAAGGCGAGTTTCTGTTCAGGGCATTCTCATCCGACCCGGTGGCAGACCAGTTTCGGATTGCCGCTACCGGCGTGACCCGCTTTGGCTTGGCGCAAGGTGCAATCAAGGGGGCGTTCTTTCCGCTTCCACCGCTGGACGAACAGCGGGCGATTATTGCTCACATCAATGAGAAGTGCGCCGAAATAGGCCAGGCGATTTCAAGGGCCGAGCGTGAGATAGAGCTGATGCGCGAATATCGCACCCGGCTTATTTCCGATGTGGTCACTGGCCAAGTTGATGTACGTGGCATTGAGGTGCCGGATGTTGCCGAGGACGAACTGCTGGCGCTGGAAGAGGACACCGCCGATGGCGATGACGTGATCGATGAAGAGGGGGATATGGATGAAACCGACTGACAAAACCCCAAAAAACAGCCTCGGCAAACCGCAGGACTACCCGGGCCTGCTGACCGAGATCAAAGAGCGCATCCGCTCCGCCCAGTATGAAGCCCTCAAGGCGGTCAACAAGGAGCTAGTCGGCCTGTATTGGGACATCGGGCGGATGATCGTGGAGCGGCAGGATGTTGAAGGCCGGGGCAAGGCAGTGGTGGAACAGCTCGCCGCCGATCTGCGGACGGAGTTTCCCGGCGTGGGCGGCTTTTCGGCTTCCAACCTCTGGCGGATGAAAGCCTTTTTCGAGGCGTACACCGGCCTGGAAAAACTCGCACCACTGGTGCGAGAAATCGGCTGGAGCCACAACCTGGCTATCCTGGAGCGCTGCAAGGACCCGCTGGAGCGGGAGTTCTATCTGCGCATGACCCGCAAGTTCGGCTGGTCCAAGAACGTGCTCATCCATCAGATCGACAACCAGAGCTACGAAAAATCCCTGCTCGGCCAGACCAACTTCGACCAGGCGCTCACACCGGAACTTCGCGCCCAGGCCAAGTTGGCGGTGAAGGACGAATACACCTTCGATTTTCTGGAACTGGGCGAGGAACACAGCGAGCGGGAGCTGGAGCGGGCGCTCATCGCCCGGATCGAGGATTTTCTCCGGGCCATGGGGGGCATGTTCGCCTTCATGGGCAGCCAATACCGGTTGGAGGTGGACGGCAAAGAGTTTTTCGTCGACCTGCTGTTGTTTCACCGCCGTCTGCGCTGCCTTGTCGCCATTGAATTGAAAGTCGGCGAATTCCTGCCGGAGTTCGTCGGCAAGATGCAGTTTTATCTGACGACTCTGGACCGGCAGGTCCGCCAGGAGGACGAGACCCCCCCCATCGGCATCATCCTGTGCAAGGAGAAGAGCCGCACGATTGTGGAATACGCCCTGCACGACGCCCGCAAGCCCATCGGCGTGGCCACCTATGAAATGACCAAGACCCTGCCCAAGGCGCTGAAAGGCCAACTGCCGTCGCCCAAGGACATCGCCCATTTGCTGGAGGACCTATGAAGCCGACCGACACCAGCGAAAAGGGCCTGGAGTCCATCATAGTCGCCTCCCTCGTGGATGAGGCCGGATACGTCCAGGGCGACCCGCAGGACTACGACCGGGAACACGCCGTCGACCTGGCCAAGCTGCTGCAATTCCTCTCCGCCACCCAGCCCGATACCTATGAGGCTCTCGGCATCGACGAGGAAGGCCCCAAGCGCACCCAGTTCCTGCACCGCCTGCAGGGCGAGATCGCCAAGCGCGGTGTGGTGGATGTGCTGCGCGGCGGCATCAAGCACGGCCCGGCCCATGTGGATCTCTTCTACGGCACTCCGACTCCGGGCAACCTGAAGGCGTCCGAACGGTTCGCGGCCAACATCTTCAGCGTCACGCGCCAGCTTCGCTACAGCCGCATTGAGACGGCGCTCTCCCTCGACATGGCCGTGTTCATCAACGGCCTGCCCATCGCCACCTTCGAACTCAAGAACAAACTCACCAAGCAGACGGTGCTCGATGCCGTGCAGCAGTACCAGCGCGACCGCGACCCGAAGGAGCTGCTGTTTCAGTTCGGCCGTTGCGTCGTGCATTTTGCCGTGGACGATCACGAGGTGCGTTTCTGCACCCACCTCAAGGGCAAGGGCTCGTGGTTTCTGCCGTTCGACAAAGGCTACAACGACGGTGCTGGCAATCCGCCCAACCCGGCCGGGCTCGCCACCGACTACCTGTGGAAGGAGACCCTCTCCAAAGAGGGCCTGACCGATATCCTGGAAAACTACGCTCAGGTGGTGGAGGAAAAGGACGAGAAGACCGGCAAAAAGAGGTACAAGCAGATCTTCCCCCGTTACCACCAGTTGAAGGTGGTGCGCATGCTGCTGGCCAATGCCGCCGAGAGCGGCATCGGCAGGCGCTACCTGATCCAGCACTCGGCGGGCAGCGGCAAAAGTAACTCCATCGCCTGGCTGGCGCACCAGCTTGTGGGGCTGGAGCACGAGAGCAAGGCATTGTTCGACTCGGTCATTGTGGTCACCGACCGGCGGGTGCTCGACAAGCAGATCCGCGACACCATCAAGCAGTTCGCCCAGGTCTCCGCCACCGTCGGCCATGCCGAATACTCCGGCGACCTGCGCAAATTCCTCAAGGCCGGGAAGAAGATCATCATCACCACGGTGCAGAAGTTCCCGTTCATCCTCGATGAGATCGGCGACGAACACCGCAAGAGCAAGTTCGCCATCATCATCGACGAGGCGCATTCCAGTCAGGGCGGCAAGACCACCGCCGCCATGAATATGGCCGTTGCGGAAAAGCCGGGTGAATACAAGGCGGAATGGGACGAACTGGATACCGAGGACAAGATCAACAAGATCATGGAAGGCCGGAAGATGGTGACCAACGCCAGCTACTTCGCCTTCACCGCGACCCCCAAGAACAAGACTCTGGAGATCTTCGGCGAGCCGGACCCGCAGCCCGACGGCACCGTGAAGCACCACCCGTTCCACAGCTACACCATGAAGCAGGCCATCCAGGAGGGCTTCATCCTCGATGTGCTGAAGAACTACACCCCGGTGGAGAGCTACTACCGCCTGGCCAAGACCGTGGAGGGCGACCCGCTCTTCGACGCCAAGAAGGCCCAGAAAAAGCTGCGCCGCTATGTGGAGTCCCACGAGCACGCCATCCGCGAGAAGGCCGAGATCATGGTGGACCATTTCCACGCCCAGGTGATCGGCCACCGCAAGATCGGCGGCCAAGCCCGGGCGATGGTCATTACCAACGGCATCGTGCGGGCCATCCAGTATTTCCACGCCTTCAAGGATTACCTCAAGGAGCGCAAGAGCCCTTACGCGCCCATCGTGGCTTTTTCCGGGGAGCACGAGTACGGCGGCAAGAAGGTCACCGAAGCGACCCTGAACGGCTTCCCCAGCAGCCAGATACCGGACAAGGTCCAACAGGACCCCTACCGATTCCTGATCGTCGCCGACAAGTTCCAGACCGGCTACGACGAACCGCTGCTGCACACCATGTACGTGGACAAGGCGCTTTCCAGCATCAAGGCGGTGCAGACCCTCTCGCGGCTCAATCGCGCCCACCCGCAAAAGCACGACACTTTTGTGCTCGATTTCTACAACGACTCGGAGACCATCCAGGAGTCGTTCGAGCCCTATTACCGCACCACCATTCTCAGCGATGAGACCGACCCCAACAAGCTCCATGATCTGAAGTCGGATCTGGACGGTTACCAGGTCTATTCGCAAGCGCAAATCGACGACCTGGTGGGGCTCTACCTGAACGGCGCGGACCGCGACAAGCTCGACCCGATCTTGGATGCCCGCGTGGCCACCTACAACGCCGATCTCGATGAGGACGGCCAGGTGGACTTCAAGGGCAAGGCCAAGGCCTTCGTGCGCACCTACGGCTTTCTGTCCTCGATTCTGCCGTACTCGAATGCCGACTGGGAGAAGCTGTCCATCTTCCTGAACTTCCTGATCCCGAAGCTCCCCGCGCCCAAGGAAGAGGATCTCTCCCGGGGCATCCTGGAGGCCATCGACATGGACAGCTACCGTGTCGAGGTGAAAACCAGCCTGAAGATCGGTCTTGCCGATCAGGATGCCGAGGTCGGCCCAGTGCCCACCAGCGGCGGCGGCCGTAAACCGGAACCGGAGCTGGACCAACTGAGCAACATCATCAAGGCGTTCAACGACCAGTTCGGTAACATCGAGTGGAAGGACGGCGACAAGATCCGCAAGGTCATCGCCGAGGAGATTCCAGCCAAGGTGGCGGCGGACGCGGCCTACCAGAACGCCATGAAGAACAACGATAGGAAGACCGCCCGGATCGAGCACGACGCCGCGCTCCAGCGGGTCATGATTGACCTCTTGTCCGACCACACCGAGCTGTTCAAACAGTTCAGCGACAACCCGTCATTCAAGAAATGGCTGGGCGACACCATCTTCGGCGTGACCTATCAGCAACAGGCCGGACAATCCGCAACGGGGGCGAGCCATGGACGTTAAAACGGCCGCCATTCAGGTGTTGCAACAGGCGGGCACACCGCTGCACGCCAAGGGCATCGCCGAGCGGATCATGGCTGCCGGTCTTTGGCAATCCGAAGGGAAAACCCCAGACGCCACTGTCAGCGCCCGGCTCTACTCCGACATCAAGAACAACGGAGACAAGTCACCCTTTGTAAAGGTCGGCCCTCAGACCTTCGCGCTTCGGGATTCCGCTGAAATACCGAGCGGCGCTGAACCGGTTCCTGCGTTCGTCGAGGACACTCCAAAACCGCCTTCTGTAAATGCAGGTTTCTCCTTCACCGATTGCGCTCAGAAAGTGCTCGAGGAGTTCGGCGGCAAGAAGCCGATGCACTACAAGGATATCACCGAGAAGGCTCTGCAAAAAGGCTGGCTGGTGACAGGCGGCAAAACGCCCGAGGCCACCATGTACGCCCAGGTGATCACCGAGATCAAGCGCCAGCAGAAACGCAGTAAGTGGAACCGCTTAGTTCAACGCAGCCGTGGCGATCTGGGTATCAGCCAATGGATAGGCATGGCCTGTCTCGATCAGTTTTCCAAACACACTCAACCCTCAATACCCGACATACACAACAGCGGGCTTACACACGCTGCATGGTTCATAGCCCATCTGAACTGCCTCTGAAAGCGTTACAGGTATCTTGCTCTGGAGTAGATGCTGGCAATGTGTCTGGTGATACTTCTCTCCGGTCCTCGTTATGTACACAACAGGATTGTAAATAGGTTCGGGCGGTGTCACTGCAAAGCTTTCGTCGCTCCACAAGCCCTTTCTGTCAAGTCCTGCAAGCCTTTCAACTTCCGCGAACGTCTCCATGTATAGATCGTTGAACGGGTGTCTCGAATATACCCGTGCGTAGCCGTTCGCAACCGAGAGAAGATTGAAAAGGACATAATGCGTCTCGCCTTCATAACTCGCCGGGATCCAGACATAGGCGAAGTATCGCCCGTAACTGTCTCTTGTCATCGTATCATAAGAGAGAAAGACTCTTCTGTTTTCAAGCATGATCTTCGCGAAACGCGATGACTCCAGTCCGAACTGCGCGATCGCCTCTTCGGGGTGTTTGCTGTCGGGAGCGTCAATACCTGTGAGTCGTATAACTTCGATGAGATTCAGAGTCTCGTGACGGACGATCGTAAATACATCTCCGTCTATAACGCTTAGCAGAAGTGATTCGTCGTATTCCGCAGTCTCATCGAAAAGGTCCAGATGTTCTTCGTAGTAGTTTACGGCGATATCGCCGATCTGAAGGGCTATCGGTGTCAGGGCGAGAGCGATCGTCGATACGACCTGTAGAAAAAGGAGTAAGACTCTTCTCATTTTCATCCCCCTTTTCTCGTTCCATGCTTCCCCCAAAAAAAGAAGACTTTCAAAGGAATTATAAGAGAAGTTACATTGAAAACCTAACAGTTGATCGAGCGATCATGAAGAAAACCCCGGCAAACCGGGGCTGTTTTGTGTTCTATTCACTTTTTGTTGCTGAGATCCCGTATAAGAGCACTACGGGATGACAGGATAGGATGGGGTTTCTTCCGGTTTCTATTAGCTTGGTCGATCTCTCGCTCTGTGAGTCATATCTCGGGCCTCACTTCGCCAATACTTTCATCGCGCTTTTCCAGAGCCCTTTGTTGAGGAACATTACTACTATGTCTATCGAGACGTCGAGGATGAGATCGAAGAATTCGGGGTCGATCTTCCACTCTTCGTCTGGAAGCACGTCTTTTATCATCTGTTTCACTTTCTCTTTCTTTGCCGGGCCGTCGCCGGGGTGTTCTACATAACTAGTGAAGATAGCGACGAGGTTTATTAAGTCTTTGAGCCAATTCATTGTGGGCCTCCTTTGGATTAGTTCCGGCTCTTCGCGCCCAAGTTCCTCGTTCCGACGCTTCGCGTCCAGGTTATTGGTAAAGACCCTCGTATTCACCCCCCAGGGGAGTTGGACAAGGAAGTAGAGGGTAGTAAACTAAGAAGAAGGGGTGAATAAGAGTGAAGAAAGAGAAAGGTAAGAAATATGAACCTGAGTTCAAATTGAGAC